>VFSW01013554.1_pt1 | contig 11329 bp, 12 predicted proteins | sample 5358111 | NCBI WGS metagenome assembly VFSW01 (sample SAMN11554181, study PRJNA540505) | mine drainage metagenome | isolation source: sediment from site ElyBrook_90M | place: USA: Ely Copper Mine, Vershire, VT | collected 2017 | reverse complement strand
ACCTGAGACTCGTTACGCTGCTGCGTAACTGAAGATACTTACGTACTGCTTAGTAGAACACGGTCAACTGATTGCGCGGGGACGGAGGCGCAGGTCCTCGCAAAGGCCGGGTAGTTGGCTGCACAAGCCCCACCTTTTTACGAGCATGATGACGTGAAGGCTGGGCAAACGGGGGCGAGCATGTAAAGCTCGAAGCGGCTGTATATAGGGAGATAGTAGTTCCGCCGCTGCCTGATTCGTAAAATCAAAGCGCAGGCAGACTAACAATGTTGCACCGTACGAAGAATATCCTGAAGCAGGCAATAATTCGGACGCTTACCCATCCGAGAGTTTGCACTGTGTTCAATCCGCTAACCGGGTGCCTTGGTACGGTATTCATGTTGCACCGATTCGAGGATCGGACACGCGGCGTACAGGGGCATTCACCAAATTTTGTTGAAAAAGTCCTGCAACTTCTTCGGCATCGAAATTTGCAGCTGGTGTCACTCAAGGATCTTGTCGCAAGCCTCGATGGCAGCGGGGATATGATCAACCACGGTATTGCGTTTACGTTTGATGATGGCACGCATGATCAGGCTGAAATAGGTATACCGCTGTTTGCTCATTACGATTGCCCCGTCTCGGTATTCCTGATTACGGGGTTCATGGACAAGGTGCTGTGGCCATGGGACGATCAGGTAGCGTACGTGCTCAGGGAAACGGAACGGAACTCCCTGATGATGCCGTTTGGAGATGGCACGGTGTCTTATGAATTGCGCTCGATTGCGCAACGCAACTTCGCAATCGATGACTTCCGGTTGCGGTGCAAGGCAATTCCGGAGCTCGAGCTGGAGGCGGCGGTAAAGGCCCTGTCGGAAGTTGTCGAAGTGCCAATTCCGGCGCAACCGCCTGAAGGGTTCGCGCCCATGACATGGGAGCTAGCACGCTCGCTGGAGCGCAACGGACTGATCACGTTTGGACCCCATTCAGTGACCCACAAGATTCTGCCGCAGATGTCAGATAAACGCGCGCGAGACGAGATCTCGGCATCCTGGCAGCGCCTCAAGGAGGAATTGGCTCATCCATTGCCAGTATTCAACTTTCCTACGGGCATTTTTGGAAAACGCGAGATTGATTTCTTGCGTTTGGCGGGGATAGCAAACTTCGTTTCCTCAGATGCGGGGTATGTTCATCAGCGGGAAAGCCGCATGGGCGGGGACTTTCCGCGGCAACTTGATCGCTTTGTTTTTCCGGAAACTATTGAAGATTTTCTGCAATACAGCACCTGGATTGAATGGAGTAAAGAAACGCTTCGCGCCAGGATACGGAAAATGGGCAGGATGGATGTCGCGTCGACGGCTGGTAGCCGGTACAAGTGATGGCGATGTTTTACCTTTTATCCGGCACTGTTTGTCTTCGAATACTGAATTCGATGTCTTTATGCTCAGGCGATCTGAGTTTTCACTAACCGGTTTGCTATCTCACGTGAAATATCTCCTCGATAATATGTCAGCCAGCACCCGGAAATGGATGGAGTGGTCACGTTTCATAGAAGACAATTACGGTCGCAAAAGGGCCATGATGGAGTACCACGGATACCTTTTTGCGTACCGAATCGGCTTATTGCGTGAGTACACCAATATTAGCTGGGCGAGGGTCGAGCGCATCGTGTTTGTGTGTGCGGGAAACATCTGTCGCAGCCCCTATGCCGAGGTGGTGGCTGCAACGCGCGGGTTATCGGTGGTTTCTGCAGGTTTGGATGCGCGTGCCGGAGTCCAGGCGGATCCCGATGCTATCCGGAATGCCGATCACCGCGGAATTAATCTTAGCGGACACGTGACCAGTCGAATTGGCGATGTGAGTATCCGCGCATCGGACCTGTTGGTAGGAATGGAGCCAAGTCAGGGGCGAAAGCTACAACTCAATAATAAGGTGCAGACCTCCGGAGCGCAGGTAACATTACTGGGACTTTGGGGTGCTACACCTTCACCGACCATTACCGATCCGTACGGGTGCAGCGATGGTTACTTCCAGGCATGCTATTCGCGCATCGATTCGGGAATAGCAGGAATTGTAAAAAGGATTGCTGGACGAGATGGCTAATCAGTTGACATCTGAGTTTCAGAGCCAGCCAGAAAGCCTTGCAAGAAAGGACGTTTCATCTCGTGCAATATCCTGATGGAGGCCAATGCGGCGAATCATGTAGCGATCTGCATTAATGGCGTGCCATCCGTGGACTGTCGAGCACGCACCGAGATAATGCCCTGAAACCAGGACCCTGGCTTCAGTAGTCGTATCTCCATTTGGGTAGCAAAACAGATTTACTTCGCAGCCCGCGTTCCGTTCGATTATGTGTCTGGATTCCACGATCTCGTCGTAGAGACAGTCGGCAGAGAGCGCTTCGGACATGCGCGTGTGACGACGTGTGTGGGAACCAACTGATATCAATCCGCTGTGCACCATTTCCCGGACCTGCCCCCAGTTCAGGAGCTCGAGATTACTTGAACAATTGCGGATCCCGAGGCATGTCGCCATTTCTTCAATATTGCGCGAAGCAGTCAGGTCGTCGAGTACTTTGACGCGGTTGATTATTCGATCCAGCACCTCCGGGGTCAGTGCATCGGCGGAAGCTGGCATCGGGATTCGAAGATCGTTAAGCCACGTAACTGCGCTGGCCGAGTACAGTCCGGTACCGTGTATTGCCAGTCCCTGGCGCAAAACAGCCGCAAGGCGCTCGGGCCAGAAAAGGCGATCCGTACCAATCATGTCTGATACAAGGAAGATTGTTGCGGGCACGTTTTCCTCTGTCAATAGCGGATACGCATATTCGAAATTGTCTTTCCATCCATCGTCAAAGGTGATCGCAACGGCCTTGTCAGGCAGTGGCATATTGTCGCGCACTGCCCGAATCCAGTCGTCGAGCCGCACCGGCTGGAAGAATTTCTTAAGCGCTGCCAGGTGTAGCCGGAAAGTATCCGGATGCACGTACATTCCCGGCTGCTCGTTGGAGAGACGGGAATCTCCGGGCGGAAGTACCCGGTGGTACATAAGCACAAGAAGCGCATGGTTACGCATTTTCCACAGAAGCGGTGCAGTATTCGCCGTGATTGTCTCAGCCGCGCGCTTTGCAGCCCTTTTAAGATTCCGGAGTCTCATGAATCCAGGCCGGAATCGGAGCAGGCGGCATAGAGGAAATTCTTGTCATTTTTCTGCAGCGTTGACATTGCATTTTGGGAAGCGCGACCAATCGCATTGGCATATTCGGGAAATAACATGCGTGCGTTGCGGTGGTACTGCATGGCATTTGTATACGCATGAATGATGTCCGGAAGTACCGTAAGAATCCCGTCAGGCTGCGCTAGTGTATCAGCGACACTGCGCTGCATGCCTGATCGCACGAGTAGAACAATGCCTTGAACGCAGGAGATACGACCCAGTACATATGTGTATGATCGACGTGATGTGATCATGCTTGGTAGGTGGGGCATTCAGGTGAGTCTCAAGGTTTGCTGCAGCGTAACTTGATCCAGGATTTCTGGGGACTTCAAGTATCATTATACGGGCGGGCGCGTCATGGTCCAGTCGGACTAGGGACGGTCTGGTAAACCGGGGGGAACTTAGCCTGCAAAATTGATCCGCGCGCCGGGAAACAGTTTCCGTCCGCGGTCATTTTCCTTGCCAAAGGTGCGGAATTCCGGGAAAATCTTGCTAGCCTTCGAGTAAAAAGGCAGAGTTGCCAGCGAAATCTGCAGTAAAGAAATTCTTGTCGCAGTGCAGACTTGGGAACCCGGTGATTGACGCGAATTTGACCTGTTCAGAAACGGGGGTGGCTGAATTTTCACGGCCTCCAGGCGGTATTTTCCAGTTCCTATACTGTTTATTGGCAGCCGGCGGCGAATAATGCGCACAGACAGGTATTTACTTATTGCGGAAATATCCGGCCATTACCATGGCCGGAGGCGTTCCATATCACCGGATTTTCCCGATTTTCGAGGCAGTCAGCGCAAAGTGTGCTGAGCGAAGAGATTTTCGCATGCGCACCTCTATCAGCGGAAAGACAGAATCCGTGATTTTTCAAAACGTGCGTCGCCTGGTGGCCTGGATCGAGCGATTATATGCCAACATGATGCGGCGGATTGGCATATTCCCGCTTTACGGCACGGCGTGGTGTGTCGTACCGAAGGATGTGTTGCATGGGCCTTAGGTTCAGGTCTGTGACAGATGTGAACACGCGGCGCGCAATGACATTGTGCTAGATTTTGCCGTACCACATCTCGATTTGGTTGAATATTTTAAAGAGAAGGTGGGCGTGAATTGCAGATGATTCGCAGATTGTGCCGTCAGGAAGGCCTTGACCGGTGTGTTCCTGTGCGCCGAAAAGTCCGGGTTTTTCGGCGCTATGGAGGGTTGGAACTGGCGCGGCTTCAGCCTGTGGTTGCGCCATGCCCGTGTAACCATCACGAAAACGCCATGCAGATACCTGGCCGCGCTGCGCTTTCTCAAGCGGTCCATCCAGCCCGTCGGTGCGCGGTGTACCGCCTTCAGAATCCGGGCTTGCAGCGCCTGCACAGACACCGTGGCGACCTGTCCGGAATACCGGCTGCGGGGCTCTGCGATCCGCTCTTTGGCAATTCGATTGCGCGAACTCGCCTTAATGCTGTGATTGAAGTCGAGCCGCTACGACACTTGATCTCACGAATGGCCGGGCGTCATCAGGAGGATCAACCGGATACATCGGGCATCTTCAGGCCGATTCGTCCGGCAAGTGGCCTGACCTGTCAGCGCTATGCGCCCCGGATTTGGCAGCGACGTCGTGTCCGACATGGGCATGGTCATTTTCCAGATCTGATTGTTGCAGCACACTAGGCAGCAGGCGATTGCGTAGAATCCTGCATACAATAGACACAACCGGCCCGGGCGGGGCAGAAACTGTCTTTATTGATCTCGCAACAAGGTCGTGCAGTCCGTCAACGGAAACCATTGTTGCGATTACCGGACCCGGCTGGGTCGAGGATGAGCTTCGCCAGCGTGGTGTAACAGCTCAGATTCTTCGCGTGTCCGGTAGGTTCGATGTAGGTTATTTATACGGCTTGATCCGCATTATACGCAAGTTCAGGGTAAATCTTATTCAATCACATCTGTTGGGCGCAAATGTGTACTCCAGTCTGGCCGGCATGATCTGCCGTGTGCCTGTGGTCAGCACTTTCCATGGCTCAGTCGATTTCGGTGCGGACGAACGCCATTTAGTGTTGAAGAGGGCCAGTCTGAATCGGGGATCAAGCCGATTCGTATTCGTTTCGAACGCGTTGCGCAACGAGATTGTCCTTCGGTCAGGAATTGAACCGTCCAAGGCCATGACCATTTATAACGGAGTCGACACTGACGTGCTGGCGCCGGCGCGGAGCACAGTTCTGCGGCGCGAGCTGCAGCTTCCGGATGATGTAATTCTTGTTGGAGCAGTAGGGAACATACGTTCCAGCAAAGGTTATGACACGCTGTTGCGGGCCGCGGCACTTTTGAAGCGCCGGAACTCTCGATATCACTTCGTTATCGCCGGACAGGGGGGCAATGACCTGTTCGCGCAGCTTCTGCAGCTGCGTCGTGATCTTGGCCTTGATGATGCCGTTCATTTTGTCGGGTTTCGCCACGACGTTGCAAGCGTGATGAACAGCCTCGATGTATTCGTACTGAGTTCGACGTCGGAAGGATTCTCGCTTGCGACCGTTCAGGCCATGGCCTGCGGCGTTCCCGTTGTTGCAACGCGCAGTGGCGGCCCGGAAGAAATCATTTCCGACGGAATTAATGGAATTCTTGTTGAAACGCGATCGGAATCGGAGCTGGCAGGCGCGGTCGCGCGCGTTGCTGAAGATGGCAATCTCCGTCAGCAATTGGCTGAAAAAGGACTTGAGCTGATGAAGTCCCGCTATACGCTCGAAGCAATGTTACGCCAGTATGACGCGCTTTACGATGAATTGCTTGGGAACGTGAGCGCGGGGCGCGCAGATAGCGGGGATTTAACAGTGACAAAAAGAGCGATATGACCAGACGTAAAGGGTGCTAGGAGCCCAATTGCCTGATGTATTGGCGAAGCTCGAACAAAAATGGCCTAAAGTCGTCGATTCGATTTACTTCGTAGCGGGTGTTCCTTTCCCAAAACCTCATGAATTGCGTGAATTGAGCCAACCTGGAAAAACCAATTGTTTTTTCATTGTTCTTTTTAAGCACCAGGTATAGACGGTCAAGATCACCCAGAAGCCAGCGCGTCCGGATGCCGAGACGATAACTGGCAGGTCCCGATGTGGCAGTGCCGCTGGCCAGATCGTAAAGCAGGCCGGGAAAGTCGACGCCGGCATCGATCGCCAACTGCAGAGAACCCCAGAAACGGGGGTTTACCTCCATGAGGTAGGGGATGCCGTCCTGCGTGCCGCGAAATTCCACCATTGCCACACCATGCCAATGCGCGCGGTCAAGAAGACGGGCGGCATAGTTCTGCAGGTCGGCACGTATTGGCACGCTCTCGCTGAGAACGCTCACGCCGCCTTCGGGCGGCTTTTCGCGCACACGGCGGTGTGCAAAAAACGTAACGGCGCGCCCGTGGTCGTAGAGAGCAAAGATTCCATGGCCGGTTCCGGGTACGAATGACTGGACAACGAGAGGAAAATCCCGCAGGTAGCCATGTTTTGTGGTAAGTGCAGCAAGCTCTGCGAGATTGCGCGCGGCGTGTACCCCTGTCGAAATGCAATGTTCATTGTGCCAGATTTTTGAGAGACACGGTTTGAGGACGACAGGAAATCCGATCTGCTCAGCAGCGGATTGAAGCTCTGCTGCATTGGCCGCGAACAAGCTCTTTGGTGCTGGAATATCGAGTTGTTTGGCCAGTTGCATCAGGCTGCATTTGTTGGCAAGCAGGTCCCAGCTGTCAACGTCCGGCAAGGGCAGGGCAGCAGGTGCGAACCGGTCACGATGCCTGGCGAGAAGATAGCCGGTAACTTCCGTCATGGGCATGAGGATCCGCACATTGCGCAAGGCAGCGTTTTTCTGGATGTTGTCGAGAAATTCCAGGGGTTGCTCAGATGGCGAGGGATAACTGAAAGAATCCCGGCAGTAACGTGACGATCCGGAAAGCGAATGCGTGGTTTCTGCAGCGACGACAACGTGTATGCCGTGACTTCCAAGTGAGCGCGTCGCAGCAAGCGCGCTGCGCTGATTTCCATCCAGAATGAGCACGCAGTGGCGTGCGGCATCGCTGCGCAATAATGTCATGGCCGGCGGTCGGGCAGCACGGACATGGGGGCCAAAAGGCCGGGAGCAGCCAGGTCGGATTTTGTAGCCATTTCAGGACGGAAAAACGATAGACTCCGTGGGTCCAAATGGAACGTCCGAAGAAACTGCGGGTTGCCGCGCAGCGTACTCCTGGGCCGCGGTTCGGAGTGCTACAACTAAGGAAAGGTTGATCCAGAAATACGGATAGTACAGAACTGAAATAAACGAGCCACTTACCAGCAGTCCGATTAATGCGGCGTCGAGCCCTAGCGCGGTGTTGTATAGAAATGGGTTTTGAAGTTTTGGGGCAAGTATTCGAGTTTTGTGGTTATTTACAAAACACGCAATGATCAGCATTATAAACAATCCTAGACCCGTGTACCCGAGCTCGGCACCAGCATCGAGGAAAATATTGTGAGGAAAGCCGATTCCACCGAGATAAGTCGGATAGTGTTCTGGATAATACTTTTCCCAATTAAAGTATCCAATCCCGAAGAATGGATGCCTTTCCATCATATCTCCGGCGGCCTTCCATCGAACCAGACGTTCGACAGAGGTCTGATCGGTGCCGGCAGTGTGGAAGCGTTCCAATGATTCGGGTGGGATCAGGTAGTAAAGCGTCAGAAGAAGTACTGCTGCAATAAATACTGCTTTAACCCGGTGGCGGCTCTGTAACGTAATGAACGTAATGGCAGCGGCAGTACCCAGCGCAGCACCGCGTGACGAAGTGGCGGCAACCGAAGCTATCGCAGTAAAAGGAAAGAGCAGGAAAAACAGCCGCTTCAAACTACGCCAGTTTGTCCAGAGTGCAGTGATAAAGTAAATGCAAAGCGGTATAAAAATGCAGAGCTCGATTCCGAATTCTCCTGAATTCTGAAACCAGCCTGGGGCACCTGTGACTCCCCAGTTTTCCCAGGAGAATCCCCTGGCAGCCCAGCTCACGAATCCGTGTTGCGACATCTTGAAGTTGTATAGCAAAAACCCGAGAAAGAAGATGAAAAACCGCTCCTCGGTTGTGATAATCCGGGTAATCAGAAAATAGATTACCAGCCAGTCAAAGAAATTGCTTAAATGCGAGAATGAAATTGCCGGATATGCCGCGAGTGCGGAAGAGGCAATAATGGCGACAAGAAAAAATAGCATGAGCTTGTCGGTGGTATTCCGGACCTGGGTTGTTCGATTTTCTCCCCAGTAGGCAATGAGTGTGCCAATGAGTATGATCTTGTCCCAAGGGACAATATTCAGGGCAGAATAGACTGATTGCGGACGCACGTACTCGAAAAACAGGTACGCGTTGATAGTCCAGAATGAGAGCGGCGCGCGCCGCAAAGCGGCCCAGATGGCTCGGACCCGGATAGCATACAGGTCTTGCATGGAACCGGTTGCAGCAGTGTCGCTGTGAACTGTTTCGTCCGGCGAGGAACTCAGCATAAACCCCTCATGCTAGGATAATTGCGCAGCACGCCTGACGCCATTGAAGATCCTGAAAATGTGTTGGCATGTACAGTCAAGGTGGCGAGTCGATACTACACGGTGCCGGGACACAGTATATTATTTTCCAGTATTAATCCGCTACAGGAGAATGACGCCGGACGGTGGCGCAGCGTCTTATTGCAGATAACAGCCCAAATCGAACGTGCGGTTGTGACGTTTGGGTGCATAGTCGAGGGTCGCACTGGCCGGGCCCCAAAGAGCCCGAGGCGAGGGGCTTTGGCCGGATTTAACTAAACGGACGGCGATTTCTTGAGGGTTCGGGAGGCGCTTCTGTGGCCGCCGAATTTCTGATCAGTGTCACCGCGATACGGTAGCTTGCCTGCAATGTCTGTGCGGCAAGGTGAATCATGATGGCAAAGCGGTCCACAGGCGTCTCGCAAGTCGTCCGTGATAGCAGACCGCCGGCCAGCAGTGCTGGCATCGGTGCCAAAGCGGAATCCAGCAAATTCGGGTTTTTGCGAGGTTGTTACTGGACAGCCGCGAAGCGTTCGACCAGTTTCTGCAATGGCTGAACGCTTCGCGGCTGTTTTGAAGAAGTTCTTAAAAAAGGCCGCCTGTTTGAAGACTAGGGTGAAACCTTAACTGCAGTCGGAGCGGCCGGCGGGTTCTCGGAAAGCGGGGTGGTCGATACGATGAAATTGTCCACGTAAAAGTCCGTTTGCTGTGCGTAACCCGCGTTCGACCAGCCCAGAATATAACCGGCATCGATATAGTTGGTTCCGGTTCCACCCCATGATGCCAGGTTCGTGATATTCATTATCTCGGTTCCGTCCTTCCAGATCTGCATGATGCCGTCGTTTGTCGTTGCGCCGGTAGGAACCTTGACGTGCAATATCATATGATGCCACCGGCCAGTGTCTGCAGAAGTGATAAAGTTCTGCGAACTGGGCTGTGAAATCGGTGATTGTTCCGCGCCGTTATTATAGTAATGCGCCTCCAGATTGGAGCCACCACTGCCATTGGGTTCCGTGGAGAAGTTCACCTGAAATCCCGGAGTCGTGTATGGGTCGTGGTAGATTGCAAAGAATTTGTTATTAGACGGTCCAGTTGATGAGCTGATATGAAAATAGTTCGTCGGGATGTACAGGTCGTAACTGATCCAAATCTCCGCGAGTTGCTGATTGGTTAGCTCGAACCGCTGTTCAGACCAGGAGTTGGGAACCTTTGCCGGATAGATGAATTCCAGACTGTACGAACCGGTACGCGGGTTTTGCGAATTGACCTGCGTGCTGGCGCTGGAGCCCCAGGTGATGCTGTTCTGAGTAAAACCCAGGTTTCCACTTTCGAACCCATCCTGGAACAGGATCTGCGCAGAGGCAGTATTTATCGCCGCGAAGAATGCGAATCCAACCGAGAGCCAAAAAACCAGCGGCGATCTGCCGGTCGACTTACGGATGGCGTGGATGCTACGTGAGCGGAATTGCATTATTTAATCTCCATGCCAACAGGGGCGGACGCCGGTCCTTCATAACCGGTCCCGTCATAAGCGCTGACTTCGAAGTAATAGTAAGTTCCGGCGACGAGGCCTGTCACCTGATGACTGGTTGTCGAGGCGCCAGACGCGACAGTCGAGCCGGTCATATTAGTAGGCGATTTGCCATAATAGATGATGTACCCGCCTATTTGACTTAGCGGCAGCGCCGTTGATCCGTCAAGCCGTGTAGTGGGGGCGGTCCAGGAGACTGTCGCTACGCCTGTTCCAGTTGTCGTAGCGCCTGCACCGGTTGAAGTAGCAAGACTGTTTGCCGAGTTAGTGCTCAGACCAGAGGAAGTACCGCCGCCACAGCCTATGAGAAGAAAGAATATCGGGACGACCGCAATAACAGCAATAATTGGTTTCCGTGACATTTTCCGAGTTCCGTTATCCTGTTGAGCTGCATATCCCCGCCCCAAAACTCGTTAAATACATGCTCTCTAAGTCGTCAATTTTTCTTCTGTACAAGAATCAAGTAAGCTGAGTCCATGTACCTTCGCAAGCAGTGTCCGGCCAATTTCCGCGTTGCGGGTCGGTCGCCTCAGATTATTTGAATACATGTCGCGACCTTATGGGTTAAAGATATCTTCATAGCTTGCAATGATCCAGCCGCAGGGCTGCCGTTCAGCGGCAATTCGCGCGGTCTCATCGTCTAGTTGCCCACAAAGGTCAAAAACGCGACCCTGCTGCAGGGAATTTGACGTGTGTTTGTGTTTTTTCCGGCAAGATCGTCTGTCACATTGAAGGCGCCGAGATTGCAGTGTGATCCCGCTATACATTGGGCGTGGTGTTCCAATACGACAGACTATGATGCTCAATTAATGGGTGTGTCGGTTTTCGTGAATCTGCTGGTCGTCGGTTTCGTACCGGTCGTTGAGGCGCCTTACCAGCGAAGCATGAAACCCTGTTGGGTTTCGTAATTGGTCGGGTATTTCCCCTATCATCCGGAGCGCGCGATCTGACTGCAAAGCGCCAATCCTTCGTGGGAACTGAAGGTACACGCGGGTGGGACCCCAGTTAAGGGCCATGAGGCGCCGTTGACGTGGCCACTTGCGAATAGGGGCAGCTATAATGCTGGTTGCGCTGTATTGAGCGCCGTCTATTTAAGTGCTCCGCTAG
>VFSW01013553.1_pt1 | contig 11329 bp, 13 predicted proteins | sample 5358111 | NCBI WGS metagenome assembly VFSW01 (sample SAMN11554181, study PRJNA540505) | mine drainage metagenome | isolation source: sediment from site ElyBrook_90M | place: USA: Ely Copper Mine, Vershire, VT | collected 2017 | reverse complement strand
CGGAAAGAACCAGGACGCATTCCAATCCTTCTCGAAAGACGAGAACGCCAATGTCCAGGATGCCGGCTAGCGAACCGCTCCGGTGGGCGATCGGGTTGGGGTTACAGGCCCCCGTAATACCCTGCCAGACGAGTGCGCCTACCACCAGGAAGCCGGTCACCGCCAGAACAACACGAACGATGAGTGCCAGGGCCCGTGGAAATGGGCGGGACATCGGCTCGTGGCGGATGGTCGAGGTTTCGGGGTGATGGGATCTCGCGGTCATCTGAAATGTACTTCCTGAGAATTTCGTTGCGCGTCGTGCTTGCTTCGCCTGCGACGACGGATGCGATGAAGAAAAAAAGCGGCCGGGCAGGCCAGACCGATTCCCCAATGCAGAGCGGAGACGATGGGGCGAAGTGCATCGTCTCCGAGGTAGTAGAGCAGGTAGCCGCTCACGATGAGGAACGCAAAAACGCCTGTCAGCATGCCGCCGGACCACCGTCGGCGCTGATGCGGCCAGGCCTTGGTGATGTGGACGCCCCACAGAAGGCCGAACATCCATATGGCCGCAAGAGCAAATGCCCCATGCAGCCTGAGCCACCAGGGTTCAAGCGGATTTGCAGTCGGGCCAAACTCTCCCTGCCTTACAAGGAAGTAGTGAAACAACAGCCAGAGCCCTCCGGACAGCCAGACGCCCGCGCTTATGAAATAAAGAGTCCATCGCCGCGAGCGCCCCATGCTTCCCGATTTTCGAATTGAAACACTCATCCGGCTACGCTGCTCCCAACTTCTACGTGCTGCCAACCGCTGCCTGGATCGTGGACATGCGCCGACGCACCGAACTCGCGCAGCAGTTCGGTGCTGCCTGCTCCCTCTGCCATCACGACCTTTGTCAGCGCGTCCGCAACCATGCACTGATTTGCGATGACGCATACGAAGCGGTCCGTTGACATTGGATCGTGTGTGGTGGCAATGACATGAGGTCCGCACCAACGTCCCTCGCGCCTGATCCGCTGGTTGTATCCACTGCTGCCGGCGATACTGCCATCGGATAACTGAAGTACCGGCATAGGTTCCGACAAGGAGTCCGTCCCGAGACGAATGTATTCCGTAATCGCTCCCTGAACGCGAATGTCCCCACCGGCGTTGACGACGCTATGCTTCGCCCCGCAGTCGCTCAGGCGCTGCGTCGCTCGATCCACGGCAAAGCCCTTCGCAATTCCGCCGAGGTCGATCCACAGCGGACGATGAAACATCACGTGGCTGTCAGGCAACAGTTCAATTTCGCGCCACGAACCTGACGGTGCTTCACAGGCCCCGACTGGCGACGGCAGCAGCCCCCATTCCACTAACTTGGCGCCCACGGAGACATCGAAACAGCCATTTGACGCCCACGAGATTTGCTGCGCCATTTCAAGCACCAAGTATGTCCAGGGATGCACGTTCATCGGACGAAGTGTAGCCTCACGGTTCAGCCGGCTGACATCGCTCTCGGTATCGTGAAAGCTCATCAGCCGGTGAACGGCTGCGACGTCCGCAAATGCCGCATCGATTGCCGCATGCGCCTCAGCCTGCGGCAGGCCCTCGACGCGGATGCTGACCAGGGTTCCCAGCCAGGGCTGCGCGCGCTCAGTGAGACGATTGTTTGAGGACAAGTTCATAGGTAGTGAGCAGCCGCTCGACGCCGTCGGTGATGTGCTTGCACGAGAGGGTCGCGCCGGAGATGTTGCGAATATTTCTGTCGAGTTGAAGCTTTGTGCCAGCACCCTTGCTCACGAACTGCTTCTGCCATTCCGGGTCGCGAATCTGTCCACCATATGCCTCCTTGTATTCCAGGATCTCGATCCCTTTGACCGCGCCTTTTTCGTCGAGGCCGAGCGCGAAGGGGATGTACTCATGCTTGCCGACGACTTCATCGACGATGAACCAGCCGCCGGCCGAAACCCGCCAGACCTTAAGCTGTCTGCTAAGAACATGGACACCAGATGCATGCTCGATCGCCTTCACTTGGGCATCGGTGAGAGTAAGTGGCTGCGGCTGAAACGTCGCACCTGAGAAGAGGATTCCCTGTGCCTGCTCCACCGACAGGTACACGGTCGCATAGGCCGGACCGCCGGCAATGGCAATCCCCGCTAACGGCAAAAAGATGAGTCTCGATCTCATGTGCTCCCTCAGAAGTACCAGCCAAACTTGACCCGGACGCGATGCCGTTCAAAGTCGTTATCGACAATGCGTCCTCCGACGATCCCGCCCGGAACGGTATCTACATGCGGGCTCGCCCAGGGCATTTGCTGGTCGTAATTGGCGGTGACGAAGAAGTTCTTTCCCGCGTAATGAATGGTCGGTCCCAGGTAATAGCCGCTGTTCGATTCGTGGGTGAAGTTGTAGCTGTTGAATTCGCGCTCATTGAAGATCTCAAACGCAGCCGACCAATTCCGCATGAAGCGATACGACGCGGCGAGATCTATATTGGCGTCCGTCTCTTCCTGGATGCCCACCTTTCCGGTATTGGGGTCCTTCAATCGCCGCCATTCGGGTGCGTAGGTCAGGTTCGCCGCCAGCACCATCCGGTCATCGCGGTAGTTTTTCTGAAAGATCAGCTTGCTTTCGGATTCGATGAAGCCGGCGCCGAAGGTTGGCTCTTCATAGACCGCGAAGCCCACAGGGTGAAGATAAGGACTCCAGATCCGGTATATTGCCTCGCCGGAGATGCCGATCAGCTTGGTTGCGCTGAAGCGGTCGTTTGGCCCGGGGTTGTAGTACGAGAATTGCTCCGGTGGCGTAGTCGCTCCAAAGGGACCATTATGGTACGCGGTTGTTGAATCGTAGACCTGGTACAGAGCGAGTTGCAGGTTGTCTTTGAAGCCGCACTCTTCCTCAGTCCGGTTTTCCTGCAACCAGAATCTCCCGCCAGGATATTTGCGAAAGCGTGTCGTGGACCACTGCTCCAACTCGATCTTTCCTTTGGGCAGCAGGTCAGTGGTATAGGAAAAGCCGAAGAGCGGCTCATCGGCATGCGCCAGCGATGGATCAAGCGCCATCAGACAAAGCAGGCAGGCGAAAAGCCCGAAACTGCGGCTGGCGTTGTTCCCGGTGAGCAGATGTGATATGACATCAAACAAGGCGTGATTCTTGCGGAGCATTGACCCTCTCGGAACGAATTGCGCTTGTTCTGGCCTTCGCCGTTGCTGCGGCGAAGGCCAGATTTATGTTAAGGTTGAATGCCTAGATGCAACTCAGTCGCATCTAGTAGGAAGAGCGATTCTCTTTTTCTGAACAAGTGATTCCGAGGTCGGAAATAACTACGACCGAATTGATCGTATATTGGCTGATTCTTTGTGTCAACGCGTCCAGCTATACAGTCAGTGATTTGCAGCGCTTAGGTTCCGAGTTTAGGGCCGGCAACAATACTGATGGGAGGTTTCACCCTTGCCTCTACCAAAGACGGAGATTCCAGGAAGATTTCAGGCGCTTTTGACCCAACGCGGCATACGAATGACCAAACAGCGTCGCGCGATCCTGAATGTCATCGAAACGGCAAAGCGGCATCTGGATGCAAACCAGATTCTTCGCCGGGCGCAGAAGGCGGATGCGGCCATCGACCGCAGCACCCTCTACCGGACTATCGACCTTCTCAAGCGACACGGCCTGATCGATGAACTCGACCTGATGCACCTGAGTGGGGAGGCGCATTATTACGAGCGCAAGACAGGCCGCGACCACATTCATATGACCTGTCTCCGCTGTGGCGGGGTTACGGAGGTCGTCAATGACCAGTTCGATTCTTTGAAGGCACAACTGGAACAAGATGCCGGGTTTCAAATCATTGTGGCCCGTTTGGAGATTGGGGGCTATTGTTCCAAATGCCGCAGTTGAAAAGAGTGCATTCAACTGCCTGTTTCCTCATGTCACTTTCCGGGGCTTATCCATCGCGACAAGAAAACCAGGATCGACGTCACCAATGCATTGAGCGAAGCGACCAAGCTTCACTGGCACAGCAGCCATCTACCCGGCAGTTCCCCTACCTCGCAAAAGGATGACCGATTGGTAAACACCAGGGAGACTACACGGCAGCATTGAACTTACGGAAGGGCCAGAATTGCGGACTCTGTTGAGGTACGCTAGACCCAGGTGCCCCCAAATGTCGGTTGCAACCACTGTTGATTTGTCGCCTGATATTTCTGCTGTCAGTACATTGATCGCGCGTTGGCGTGATGATCCGGACGGGACCTACCAAACATGGTTTCTGTGGCCTGAACGGCTAAAGAACTTTCGTTCGATCAGACGTGGAATTCAGCAAGTAATCGCGGAAATCAAAGCGGACAACTTTGGAACAGCGTATCGCGGCTCATCTTTGGAGACAGTAGTGAGATCCATCGCTGAACAGCGCCAGATCTTCAAGGGAGCTGACCACCCATTCCTCTGGAAGCCAAAGCTGCGCATTCCGGACATCTACGAGAGCCGCGACAATCAACTTGCGTTTGGTCATTTCCTCGACATTTGCATGTGTTGCAACACCGAGGCACAGTTACTGTCTGCGGTTCACAAGCTCGATCAGCGGTCGATCAAAGGTCTTGGTCCCGCAGCGGCGAACCTGATGTATTTCCTCCATCCAACGATCATGCCGCCGTTCAACACTGCGATCGTAAACGGTTATAACGCGCTCACCGGAGCAAGAGTCAAGCTCGGAAGTTGGAGCGAATACCTCGCGATGCGAAACGGGATAATGAGGATTGTCGACGAACACCATACGCTTCTTTCCAATGACCTCGGGGCAATTGGCGGGTTGCTTTTTGACATTGGTCAGAAACGCTACACGGCACCGCCAACAGGAGCGGACTCCATCAGACGCACCGAGTGGGAAGCAGATCTCGCGAAAGTGCGGGAACTGAGTGCAAAAGAGAAGCGGGCTTCCGAAGACGCTCGCGAGAGTGATCGAACCCACACCGAGATACAAGGATGGCTGCGCGATCTCGGAATCGCGCTTGGCTTCGAGGTGTGGATCGCCTCAAATGACCGTTCCAGGACATACTTATCAGGCAAGCTGTCGGACTACTGTCTGGTAAATCTTCCAAACTCGGTCACAGGTGGAGGGGATGCTGTCGCCATGATCGACGCGATCTGGTTCGACGTGCAAGGAGATCCGGCTGCGGCGTTTGAAGTCGAGCACACCACATCAATCTACTCTGGTATTGTTCGCCTTCTCGATCTCGCGCAAGGGTCGAATATAGACGGCTCCGCTCCGCTGTTTCTCGTGGCACCTGACAACCGCGAAGGAGAAGTGCGGGAGCAACTTCAACGACCGGCATTCCGCGCCACCGCTGCAACATTGCATTTGTGTTACCTCCCTTACGGCGAGCTAGAGAAACATCGAGACGCGATTTCCCGATTCGGAACAGGAGTGAAACCGATTCTTGCGATCGCAAAAGAGTTTTACTAAGAGTAAGGCCCTGAATTAGCGGATTTGGTTGGACGCAGCTTTACCGGTCTGCTGGTCCTGAGAGCAGGCAGCGTGTTGCAGAACAACGCGGAGCCTGTTGTCTATCTGCGACGAAAACGCATTCTGTCCAGCAGCGACATTCTCGCCGATCCTTTGGGAGCACTTCGAGGATCAACTATTTCCGCTTGAAGGGCGGGTTCCAGCTATTTGATTGGTAGAACAAGCTTCAGGAGCTGTTCTGCGATTCGTCTAGCGGTGGGTTACGAGCCAGGATGACGTAGGGGACTTGAGCGCGCGAATGAAATTGTAGCGAGCAATGTGGTAACTCGGGGTCAAAGCCGAAGAAGTTTCATCTTCATCCGCGCCAATTCCTCGGTTCGGTACGATTCCAGCAACTTCTGCAAGATGTGATCTGAATCACAGATTGCATGCGCGGACTCAGCCATACTCCACCCTAAACTCATGCAGAAAGTCGTCCAACGCGTCGCTTTTGCTGTTGTGGTTGCGCTTGTAATCCAACCTCTTATGGTGGAAACTGCTTGCGCTCAGCGGTCTAGCTTGAACGACAGTGGCATCGTTGTCTGTTGCCCTACAGCAGCGGGTGCTGCGGCGCAACGTATGGACACAGATTCTTGGAAATCGGAGCGCTTCGCATCTGCTGCGCCTTGCTGCAACTCGAGTTGCAGCCACCTTGTCGCTCCTCAGACATTCCTGCAAGCGGCAGCTCCTGCCATGTCGACAGCCGGCCGCAATCAATCTTATGTGCCGGTTCTCCGAATCTGCGCCATCTACTCGCCATGTTGGGCGACAAGGCGATCCGGGAACAGAGTTGCTCCTGCACTCGCCAGATACGTTCTCTTTCGGACTTTCAGAATCTGATTCTCTCCTTGCATGCCAGCACGGCCTGCCGACTTGCCCTTGGTTATGGACTGCCGAGCGGCGCGCATCGCACCTACCGCCTGAACTACAAGGAGACTTCCATGAAACGCACTACTGGTATCCTCACGATTCTTTCTCTCGCACTCGTCATGACCGCAACAGCCCTCGCTCAGACTGCCTCCGCACCGCAGCCCAAGCCCGAGCATCTCAGCATGCGTCAGCTTAACACCCTAATTACCACTGCAAAAACACCTGCCGAACACCGGCGCATCGCTCAGTACTATCAGGCAAAGGCACAGGACTACCTGGCCCAGGTGAAGGAACACGAGGAGATGCTTGCGGCTTATAAGGCGAATCCGAGTCTGTCTACGGAAAAGAACCGCGCCAGCACCATCGGCCATTGCGAGTATTACGTTCAAGCCTTCAAGGACCTGGCAACCAAGACGCAGGAACTTGCGCAGTTTCACGAACAGATGGCCAAGGACGCGGAGCAGAAGTAAGGGAGGATCAGGACGTTTGGTGCCCGAATTTACCCGCACAGGCACGCGGCCTCATGCCGGCGTAGCCCCCGGCTCCAAGAGCGGAAAACACTCCGGAGCCGGGAGCATTATGCTATGCGCCTGCCCCCATGAGCGGGAAGGCACAGATCCAAATTCGCGAACAAGGTCAAAGTCTCACCTTGCCGTGCAATCCGGCGAGACCGACAGTCCTCGCTCTTAAAATGCTTCGAGCCGCGATCGCACCTTGCGCCTGCTCAAGACATCGCCACGGCAACAATACCGGCCGAACACCTGCGCATCGCTGAGTATTACGAGGCGCAAACCGAGGATCACCTGGCTCGGGCGAAGGAATACGATGAGATAGTTGCGGCAAGTAAAGCGAATTCTGGCCGTGAACCCACGTGTACGGAAATGTTGGTTGCAGCGCTCCCTTATGTCGGGGTCACTCTTCAGGCACTGCGAATGCCGCTCCATCCGAAGCTGGCGTCAATCCAAATTTCTCCATTCTGTAGATTAGAGTCTTTCGGCTGATATTCAAGTACCGCGCCGCTCGTGTCTGGTTCCACTCGTGCCTCTCCAGCGCCTGAATAAGAATCTCCTTTTCAACTTCCTCCAAGTCGATCCCTTCGTCAGGGAGCTTCAGATTGATGGCCGCGACTCGAGACTTCGCTTGCCGGATCTGCGGTGGCAGGTCTTCGGTTCGGATAACATCCGATTTTCCAAGCACGACGAGACTTTCAATGGCGTTCTCTAGTTCTCTGACGTTCCCCGGCCATGGATACCGCGACAGAAGATCGGTTGCATCGTCCGTCAAGGACGGAATCGCGAGCTGATAACGCTCACAATGTTTCCTGAGAAAATGTTGTAGAAGCAGGGAAATGTCTTCGCGCCGTTCTCGAAGCGGCGGAAGTTCGATGGTCACTACACTGAGCCGGTAGAACAGATCTTCACGGAATTGGCCATCCTCAATCAAGGTACGGAGATCACGGTTGGTCGCGGCGAGGATTCGGACGTTGACCGGAATCGGCTTCGGGTAACCAATTTTGTCAATCTCGCGTTCCTGGATGACGCGCAAAAGCCGAACTTGCAAATTGACCGGAAGCTCCCCGATTTCATCGAGGAAGATGGTCCCCTGGCTGGCGGCTTCGAACTTTCCGCTGTGATCCGCCAGTGCGCCCGTGAAAGAGCCCTTTCTGTGGCCGAAGAGCTCAGACTCGATCAAATTCTCGGGGATGGCGCCGCAGTTGATGGTGATGAATGGCTTGGACGCACGGAGGCTATTCTGGTGGATTGCCTTCGCCAATAGCTCTTTGCCGGTACCTGACTCACCTGTGAGAAGTACCGTCGAATCACGCCCTGCAACGTGCAATGCAACATCGAAGATGTCCCGCATTTTCTTAGAGGCGCCGACGATATTCTCAAAGCGAAAAGCAGTGTCCGCAAAGTCACGCAGATAACGGTTCTCGTCGACCAAATGCTTATGCTGCAGCGCACGCTGAACATTCAACTTGAGTTCGTCTGCATTCACGGGCTTAAGCACATAATCTGCAGCGCCGAGCTTCATTGCATCCACGGCGTCGCCAACCGTGCCAAATGCAGTAATGAGGATGACTGGCGTGTCTGGGCTCGCCGCCTTGATGCGACCGAGGAGATCCAACCCACTGAGGTCGGGCATGCGGATGTCGGAGATGACGAGCGCCGGAGATTTACTCTCGAATGCCTGCAGACCGCTTTTGCCGTCCGCCGCGGTAACGACTGCGTAGCCCTCTTCCTTCAGCCAAAACTCCAGGAGACGACGCTGGCTGGCGTCATCATCAACGACAAGTATGAGTGTATTCGCCATTCTCAGGTGCTCCCTGCGACCAAATCGACGATCGCGGTTTTAGATGCGGGGAGCGTCACCGAAAACGTCATACCACGCTGACGATTTGCTCTGGCGGCGATGTGTCCCCCATGCTGGCTGACGATCTGGTATGAGATGGACAGGCCCAGTCCCGTTCCGCTGCTGCGGGTTGTGAAAAAGGGATCGAAAACACGTTCTATGTTCTCCGGCGGGATTCCAACGCCCTCATCTTCAACCTCGATCCGAACCCAATCGCCATCCCTGTGAGCTCGCAGCGAGATCTGTCCCCCATCTGGTGTAGCCTGGACGGCGTTGATCACAAGATTCAAAAGAACCTGCTTGATCTGTTCCGGATCAACAAAAACTGGTGGTAATGCTTCCGCACACTCCACCCGGACAGTGACCTTGGCCATCGTCGCGGTTTCAGACGCCAGCTTGGCCACCGATTCCAGCAGTAAACCAATTTCAGAGGAGAGTATCCGTGGCGGCTGCGGCCGCGCAAACTCCAGAAAATTTGTGAGTAGACCCTTTAGGCGAACGACTTCGCGATAGGCCAGATCCGTGAACTCCTGTCTCGTATCCTCAGGTAACTGGGGGCGGCCCAGAATCTGCACAGCTCCTTCAATCGATCCAAGCGGGTTGCGAATCTCGTGGGCAAGTCCCGCCGAAAGCTCGCCTAGGGCGGAGAGGCGATCTGCGCGCCGCAGTCGTTCAAACGAGTTCTGTAACTGGGTATTTACCTCAGCGAGCTTCCGAGCCGTCTCCTCGACCTTAAATCGCTGAGCCCGCTCGTGATCGGCAAGAATGCCCGTCAGCGCTGCGATTACAAAGAACATTCCAATCTCAACATATTGGGCGATTGTGTATTCGGGCTCGAGTTTCCAGGCCATCACTATATGTGGAATGTAGGACGCACCAGCCAAAGCTGCGGAGACGAGTCCCCCTCGCCAACCGAACCGCAACGCCGCCAGCAATATTGGAATGTAATATGCCCGCTGCAACAGCGGGTGAATCCACATGTAACTGGTCGGCGTGACGTAATGCAGGAGGGCAACAGCGCCAATCGCTGCCACCAAGATTCCCGCCTGCGGCACGCTTCTCGTCGATGCGTTCATTACCGCGATTCTAGCAGTGCCGGTCTTGGACACGGAGTTGTGCAGGAGAGTCGAGGATTGCGTGGCCGCAGACCGAAAACGCGACAGCGCTGAGCCGATTTCCGTCGGTGGTCGAGATACTTGGTCCAAGAATGCTTGAGCCCAATACCTGCACGGTTTCTCGATCCCCGCGCCCGATTCCACACCGTGGCTGAATTCCGGCAGTCGCTGCCGCAAATGAGGCAACGATTCGCGGTCTAGGTCGCATTTTGCTTCCAGCAGAAATGTGGAACCGCAATGAGATGAGCTAGTTGCAGAAAAGGAGCAAAAGGAGGAATCGTGGCACGACCCGTGCATTCAGCGAGGGTGAAGTCAATCTAGGAGTCATCTTATGAAATCGTTCACAAGAAGCATTCTGATCACCGCCGCACTCGTAATCGGCGCCACGACCTTGATGGTTGCACAGCCGAAGCAAGAACAGAATACGGCGGATCGCAAGGCGACGTCAGCTCAAGGCGCAGCGCCAGCCAATCCATGGTTCGAGGGATGGTATCGCGCCAAGTACGGACGCCCGTCTCCCACTGAAGAAGCACGTTTGCAGGCCCAGCAGGCGAATACGGCGTACCGTGAGGCGACGCCCGCTCAAACTGCAGCGCCGGACAACAGCCGGTTCGAGGCATGGTATCGCGCCAAGTATGGACGCCCGTCTCCCACCGAGGAAGCACGTTTGCAGGCCCAACAGGCGAATACAGCCTACCGTGAGGCAAGGCCCGCTCAAGCTGCAGCGCCTGACAATAGCCGGTTCGAGGCGTGGTATCGCGCCAAGTACGGACGCCCCTCTCCCACTGAAGAAGCGCGGCTGAAGGCTCAAGCTCGCTGACGGCGGCCAAGGCGAGGTGCACCGGGCTGCTAGCGATTAGCAAAGCGCGGGGCATGAAGATGCCAGGTGGAAGGACTTTGCGTGGTGATTGATGGTGCGGTACGCAAACTCTCGATATCGATGCCTCGAATGGCGATCTCCCAAACACTGGGTATTCCTTTGTGTCTGTTTGCGATTCCCGTGGTTACGTGGAAGGTCCATTGAACGTTTGCCCTCAGCTGAAAATCTTTACGGTGTAAAGGACTGGAGCATACGTGATCAGCATCACCGCCCAGCACGCTGTAGCTACATCATCATGAGGGGTTCAGATATGAGCTACATCACCAAAATCGTTGCAAGCGTGGTTGTGTTCGCGATCGGTGCAATTCCCTTGCTTGCATCGATTCCGTGCTGCCAATCTGCGCTATCAACGGGGTGCTGCGGGCCAGCCTGCCCGATGATGACGAAAGCGCATGTTCAGAAAGGTAAAGGCGCAATGGAGATAGCGCAGGCGCATCCCTGCAAGGTGTGCCTGACTTTCGATTCCCCTATTGCGATTCAAGGAAAGACCGTTCCATCGCCGAAGATTGATGCGCGGAATCACGACTTCATTGATCCGCAGCCCGGATTCGTAATTACGAGGGCTGCATTTGCACCGCCGAGAGGCGAACAGATTCTTCATCCTCCGCGAGCATCGCTCTGTATTTTCCTTATCTAGATCCCATCCTCAAA
>VFSW01013552.1_pt1 | contig 11330 bp, 13 predicted proteins | sample 5358111 | NCBI WGS metagenome assembly VFSW01 (sample SAMN11554181, study PRJNA540505) | mine drainage metagenome | isolation source: sediment from site ElyBrook_90M | place: USA: Ely Copper Mine, Vershire, VT | collected 2017 | reverse complement strand
ATCGGTTCTGCGTAGCGCGTGAGACGATGGCGCTGTGCCCATTACAGGTAGCCTTTGTTCCAGTTCCGCAAATACTGGTACGAGCGCGGCAGCGTGTAATGGTAAACACAGTTATTCTTCTCGTACATCTCCCACTGGCGCGGGTTGGGCTCCCCTTTCATGAACTTTTCGCCCCCCGTTCCGCGCCATCCTGCGAGAAAGCCGATGCCTGATCCGGGCTCTGTCTCGTAGTTCACAATAAAATCAGGATAGTCCCGGAATTTGCGGGAACCGTCGGTATTGACGAATGCAGGGAGACCCAAACGGGACGCAAGCTCGATGAGAACTGCTTGAAACGGACGGCACTGGCCGGTTGGCGGCACCACCGGAATGCGCACGGAGGCGACCGGGCCGTCAAACTCCGAGATCGGCCGGTCTAACATGCTCATCACGTCATGGCGCTCTAGGTACGTGGTATCCGGGAGTACCAGGTCGGCAAATGCAACCGTCTCCGACTGAAAGGCATCACAGACAATCAAAAATGGGATCTTGAATTCGCCGTCCTCACGCCGGTCATTGAGCATCCTGCGGATTTCGACGGTATTCATGGCCGAATTCCAGGCCATGTTCGACATGAAAATAAGCAGCGTGTCTATCGAGTAGGGATCGCCACGCCATGCGTTGGTGATGACATTGTGCATCAAACCGTGAACCGACAGCGGGTATTCCCAGGAAAATGCTTTGTCGATGCGCACCGGATCGCCCGCGTGATCCACGAACAGATCATCGGGATCAGCCGGCCAGCCGAGGGCCATGCCATCCAACACGGAGTTTGGCTGTACCGCTTCAGGTCCGCTCGGAGTCTTGGCACAAGGCGGAATCGGTCGTGGAAACGGTGCCTTGTGGCGAAATCCCCCGGGCCGATCAATCGTTCCGAGCAGACTCATGAGTACTGAGAGAGCACGAATGGAATGAAAGCCGTTTGAATGCGCGGCAAGACCACGCATCGCGTGAAACGCCACTGGGTTGCCAATCACGGTATCGTGCTCCACACCCCATGCATCGGTCCAAGCGATGGGCAACTCGATCCTGTGATCACGCGCGGTAACGCCCATCTCCTGGGCGAGACGGCGAATTGTTTCCACCGGAATACCGGTGATGCCAGCTGCCCATTCGGGCGTATAAGCCTTGAGGCGATCGACTAATAGCTGGAACGCAGGCTTGACCGGCGTGCCATCGGCCAGCTGGAACTCGCCGAGCAGAAATGGATCAGATCCTTCGGTATGAGTCCTTACAGGCCGGCCACTGAGCCGGTCCCACCAGAGCTGATCCTGGGGGTCGAAACAGCCCTCCTGGTGAGGATCACCGGTACGCACAAAGAGTCCGGCCTCGGGACTATCGGTGGCCAAGTTCACAAGCTGGGGTCCATTAGTATAGCGCACCACAAAATCGCGGTCGTACAGGCCCTGGCGAATGATCTCGTGATTCAGCGCTAGCAATAGTGCGCCGTCTGTTCCTGGCCTGATTGGCACCCACTCATCGGCAATTGCCGAATAGCCCGTGCGCACCGGATTGATCGATACGAATCGCCCTCCGTTGCGCTTGAATTTCGATATGGCGATCTTGAGGGGATTGGAATGATGGTCTTCGGCCGTACCAATCATTACGAACAACTTGGCGCGATCGAGATCGGGTCCACCAAACTCCCAGAACGAGCCACCGATCGTATAAATCATGCCTGCGGCCATGTTGACCGAGCAGAAACCACCGTGGGCGGCGTAGTTCGGAGTGCCAAACTGCTTCGAGAAAAGGCTGGTGAGTGCCTGCATCTGGTCGCGACCCGTGAACAAGGCGAACTTCTTCGGGTCGCTTGCTCGAATCCGGCCCAGCCGCTCCGCCATCAGCGTAAAGGCCTCGTCCCAACTGATCTCCTCGAACTCGCCGGCACCCCGCTCCGCCCCAGCTTTGCGTCGCAGCGGCTTGTTCAGGCGGGCCGGAGAGTACTGTTTCATGATCCCGGACGCGCCTTTGGCACAGATCACGCCCTTATTGAGAGGATGATCGGGGTTGCCTTCGATGTAACGGATCTGCCCCTCGCGCAGGTGTACGCGAATGCCGCACCGGCAAGCACACATATAGCATGTGGTATTTTTGGTTTCCGTCCGCTCGTCGGGGGCGTGCGACGGATCATGTGCGATGGTCATTCGTAACATTGCTCCAGGAAACGAACATCGACTATATTGGCGACCCAGATTCTACGCCAATCAGGATTATTAACAGCCACATAAGCAGCTTCCGGAAACCATGCTTGCCTTTTTGACTAGCCCGCCTTGGACTATCCCCAGCAACCTGCACCTGGAGCTTTGGCACTCGCGTGCAGCCGCCATCCGGTCAGTGCGCCCCACGTCGCTTTTGCTGCTGTTGCTGCTCTTCGTGGCGCATGCGGCCCGGGCCGTGATATCGATTGATGCCGGACGCGACGTTGTGTTCGGTCACGCATCACGAGGATTGTTCCTGGGTTACCGGCCGCCAGCACAGCATTGGGGCTATTTCGCGGGTGGCTGGCGGGGGGGGAATTACAACGACGAGATCTATGGTGCCGGGTACCACTGCGGGTTCGGCAAACTGTCACTCCAGCTGGGCGTGTCATACATCACCGATCTTAACAACATCAATGGCACACACTGGAATTTTGCCACAGATGTCGCGTACAGGCTGGGACGTCACTGGGCATTGAGTTACCGGCACTTTTCCAACGCAGATTTCATATTTCACTGGAGTAATGGCCCCAACCGCGGCTGGAATTTCGTCAGCATCGAATATCTTTTCGATCGTGGGAAAGGATCGGAGCAAGAGACATGCATACCTTAACTGTGGTAAGGCAGGACGCAACTGGCTCTTCTGACGGCGACGGACGAGAGCATCTGCGCAACATGCAGGGTGCCGCATGAAACCGGATACGGCACAAGCGCGTTCAGCGCTCAAGCACGAAACTCTGAGATTTCTTGACGCGCTCCGCACCGCATTCCCGCTGGAGCAGCGTATCGAGCGAGCGGATGCGATTACGAAAAATGCCTATGCGCGCGTACTGGCCAGCTGGATCGACGGCAGGATTCCTTCCATCGATTTCCTGCCAGCCGAACTGTTGCATTCGCTAATTACGCTCGACGCTATAGTGCCCGGCGTCGAAGGCATCGGCTGCTACCCGTTCAGTACCGATGATCGCGACATCAGCGTACATTTTGGGCATCGCCGCGTGGCAGCGATGTGCGCCATCGATGCGCTAGCCATAGCGCGCCTTGCGCGCTCGGCGAGCATCGTGGAGGCGCGTTGCAACGTATGCTCAAGCCAGGTCTGCTGCCACGTGCAGGCTGATGGCAGTCTTCTACATGATGCGGGTGCAGACATGCGTGTCCTGTGGCGACATGACAAGTGCAATACCAGATTTTCCAGCGACGGACTGTGCCGCAACCTGGTTTTCCTGTGCCGGCACTGCGCAGCGCCGGCAGACAGCGACTGTCTATCGTTACCACAGGCGACTGCCGTCGCAAATGCGTTTTTCGGCTTCCAGCGAAGGCTGATCCTATCCGGATCGTTTTGAGGTTATCCGTGACGCATGCACACTACTTGTGATAGCTTGCGCACGCGTACTAGCGCTGCGCCAGTTCTTGTTTCATCAACGATTGGAGGTCGTCATGCCTGTCGCACTTGCCCTTCACCTAATTGCCGCAGTCATCTGGGTCGGTGGAATGTTCTTCGCCTACATGGTCTTGCGGCCAGCGGCGGCTTCCATGGAGCCGGCATTGCGACTGGCGCTGTGGTCACGCACGTTCAGTCGCTTCTTTCCTTGGGTTTGGGCAGCCGCAATTGCTCTTCCAGCAACAGGTTACTGGATGATATTCCATGCTTTTGGAGGTAGGGCCCACGCTGGTCTGAGCATCAACCTCATGCAGACCCTGGGGATCATTATGATCATGATTTACCTGCATGTGTTTTTTGCCCCCTACCGGCGTCTGAACCGCGCAGTGGCCTTGGGCGACTGGGCTGCCGCGGGCAGGCAGCTTGCGCAAATCCGGATTCTCATCGGGATCAACATGCTTATAGGGCTTACGACAATCGTGGTGGCCGGCGCCGGGCGTTACTGGCAGTAAACAGCTAGAAATTCACTTCCCCCTTATCAGCCTAGCTCGTAACGACGCAGCTTTCGGTAGAGAGTGCGCTCGCTGATGCCGAGCGCATCAGCGACCGCTCGCCGATGGCCGTTGAAGCGCTTCAATAACTCGGCGATGTGGCCGCGCTCGATGGCATGCATGCTCATAGGGGTATGGGTCGCCGATCCACTGGCATCAATCTCCTCTTGGCAAACTGATCGGGAACGGACACTGTCCAGTCCGATGGCAGACGCACCAATGGCACCGTTTCCAGAACCCGCGCTCAACGCAGCGGCGCGCTGTAGGATGTTGTGCAGCTCGCGCACATTGCCTGGGAAATCGTAACTCGTGATCCGGTCAAGCGCCTCACCGGTCAAATACAACTGGCTGCGATTGGCCTGATTGATGCGCACCAGTAGGGCCTCGGCCAGTGCAGGAATGTCACTGCGCCGCGCGCGCAGTGGCGGCAGTTCGATGATGATGCAGGCCAGCCGGTAGTAAAGATCCTCTCGGAAGCGGCCGGACTCGACGATTGTGATGAGATTACGGTTTGTCTCTCCGATGACCCGGACGTCGGCATGCAGGACTTCACGACCGCCGACGCGCCGAAACTCCCCACTTTCCATCACGCGCAAAAGCTTGGCCTGCATTGCGGAGGAAAGTTCGCCCACCTCATCCAAAAAAAGAGTTCCGCCATCCGCAAGCTCGAATAAACCCTGCTTGCGACCCACACAGCCGGTAAAGGCGCCGCGTTCGTGACCGAAGATTTCGCTCTCAAACAGACTCTCACTTATGGCGGCACAATCGACCGCCAGAAACGGCCCGTTGCGCCGCGGGCTGTGGTAATGCATGTAATGTGCGGCCAGCTCCTTGCCGACACCGGATTCCCCGTACAGCAGTATGTTGGCATGGCTGGCAGCCGCGAGCGTCAGCTGCTCGATCGCGCGCAAAAACGCGGGGGAACGGCCGATAAGCCGCATTTCGTCACAATTCAATTCCTGTTGGGTGGCTAGCCGAAAAATCGATTCTCCAAGAAGAACGCCACCGTCCGGTTTCGGAATTGCGTATCCCGTGATCTGCACGTGCTCTGCCGATCCCTGCCGATCGTAATGAGTGTGCAACACCTGATACGTTCTGCCGGACAGAAGAACCTGCCGGTGTGGACAATCCTCGCCCTGCAGGTAACACGGAGTAGCACGTCGATGAGACAGTTCGTAACAGTACCGGCCCACGGTCTGCGTAGCCTCTAGACCATACGCTGCCTGATATGCTTTGTTGGCCGCAACGATCCGGTATTCCGGATCGATCAAAACAAACGGGTTCTCCTGAGCATCAATCAGTGCCTGCAGGGTTAAAAATAAGTCTGCCATAGGTAATGCTTCCGTCGCCAGCCACTCGCAAACTCGCGAGGATTCATGTCATGCCATTTTGGCAGAAAGCGCCTTGATCCAGATCACCATTATCCGCGAATTCAACATAAGCAGGCATATAGCTGGATCAGACGCTCAACTTGGCCGGGCTGGTCGATTCGGCTCCTAAATGTCAGATGGCCAAATCATAATAACGGAGCAGGAAGAAATCCTTCATGACAAATCACGATACCGGCTACAGACATTAGTGGCATGCTGGATAGCTGCCGGTATGCCGCAAGCCGGCTAGGTGACCGCGGCTGCGACCAAGACCATCGTCATAATATGAGGCTCGAGATCGAATACCGGCATACCGACGCCGTTGGTATGTAAACCGCGACATATCAGTTGCTACAGGAGACCACAGCGTAGCCTTAGCGGCGGTTCTGCGGATTTCTCCGCGCACCTTTAATTCGATTGCGAAAATTATATTCTCCAAGCCCCGTGAATCACGCGCCTGACGTCAGCACAGCCTTGTTCCGGCAGTGAACAGCTTCGTCTATGTCCGACAAAAACTGGCCACGCAGACCTTGCTCTTCGCAGTTCATCGCTGCCCGTCGGCTACACGGGAAACTGCTGACTTTTTTGGCAAAATCTTGCCGTTCGTCGTAGCGTCTTATCGCATGACATAACACTCCGGTTGCCTCGTATGGCTCTCATCGCACGATGTCTAGTCGCGAACTATACCCGGGACCGAAGTGATGTACCCTTCACGGGCAACTTGCCTGACCGGCACAGTGCTGATAACATTTTTTGACTGACCGATCGGTCAGTCAGTTCCAACATCCGACGGTACCGTACCTGACCCACTGCTAAGGCGGACCGACCGTAGTTTATAGGGAACATCTAATAATTCCTTCATTCAAATTAATGCGCCAACATCAAAACACGAGATACCCTGATGTTCCAATGCGGTTTCGATGATCTTGATGACCGTTTCAGCAAGCTAGGCCGGCTGAGCGACCCATTGAAGACGCTGACCTCGGGCGCCAGACGAAGACGATGCGCCAAACCGTCGTCCGCGGCATTTGGACCGGCGCGCATGCGTACGCGCATCGCGCTGACTAACATCGCCTAAAACATTGGCCAGATTGTCCAACTGCAAGGGTTGTTCGCTTAACCATGGATGGAAATGATGAAAAGCAATCAACGCGACGCCAACATGGGTAAAAAAAAGACTAAATGAGAGACAATGTTTGTTCTCCTGGGCCGCTTCGTGGACGGATTGTAGAAATCGAACTTTTGATTTCTCCGATATGCTCAGACCGGCGATGAATCGAGCGCCGGCTTTAAGCACGTACGACGCCCGCGGGCGCATTCTACTCGCAGCTGAAGAACTTTTTTCCGAGCATGGATTCACGGCAGTTTCCATAAACGCTATCGCCTTGCGTGCTGGCGTGAGCAAGGCCAACGTCTTTCATCACTTTAACACGACGGACGCACTGTACCTGGCGGTGCTGAATCGGGCCCATTATGACGCGGCCAGTCACCTGCACCGTATGGAGCGCAGTGATGAACCTTTCGCCCGTCGGCTTGCCGGCTTCGCCGGGAATCATCTGGCCCGTCTACTCGGGCAGAAGCAGCTGTCGCGTCTGATCCTTCGGGAACTTCTAACTATCGGTTTGCACCAAGCGCAGCAGCTCGCAGAACATGTTTTCGCGGAAAAAATTTCCGGCGCTTCGTGCGAATCCTGCGCGCCGGACAGAGATCAGGCGAGCTACGGGAGGACCTGGATCCTGCCATGGTGGCCACGATTCTGCTGGGCGCCAACGTGTTTTTCTTCGAGGCACGAATCCTTCTACGACACGTTCGTGATGTCGGTTTCGTGGAAAGTCCAGAGCGATTTACGGACATGCTGATCGAGATTCTGCTGCGCGGTGCTGGTTCGCTACTGCGCCAAAGCAACGTCAGATCCAGTCGTACTTCCAAGGCGCGGGATAATCGGAATGCTTTCGTAGCACCGCAGCAGTGCGGGGACAGGAAGCATTAACCGCATGCCTCTCGCAGGCACAATGCGTACGGCGCAGAGTCCGCGCAGCAGCCGGGGTGCCGAAGTCGGCTCAGGAGGTCCGCCTTTGCGGCAACGTCCGCCCGTGCACGGGCGGACTCCATATCGGGGCCGATTTGATACTGAAAACAGAATTCGAAAAGGAGCAATACGATGAGGCAGACCCCTCTGGTCAGTCTGATCGCCGGCATTTGTATGAGCGCCGCCGCAGCGAGCATCCCAGTACAGGCGCAGGACCTGCTGCAAATCTACCGCCTGGCGAAACAAAATGACCCGGCCTGGGCCGCTGCCGAAGCGAGTTACCGTGCGAACATCGAAAAGGGACCGCAGGGCCGCGCGCTGCTGCTGCCATCCGTGATTTTCACTGCGAATGCCATCCAGGACAACCTGAGCGAATCGCAGCCCGGCCCATTCAGCAGTAATTATCTGGGTCGTGGCTACACGGTGCAGATAACTCAGCCGCTGTACCAGAAATCGAGTTTTGCCGCCTATGCGGCGGGTAAACTGGCCGTGACTCAGGCCCAGGCGCAGCTCGCCATCGCACGTCAGACCCTCATCCTGCGCACGGCGCAAGCATATTTCAACGTACTAGCAGCGCAAGATACGCTGAGGTTCGCGCAAGCCAGGGAGAAATCCATCAACGGGCAGCTCCAGCTTGCCCAACGTAACTTCGATGTTGGCAACAGTACTATCGTCGACGTAAACGCAGCGCAGGCACAATACGATTCAGCGGTTGCCGCCGAGGTCGTTGCGGACAACAGACTGAGAGTGAGGCAGGCGATGCTTTCCACACTTACCGGTACGCCGGTCGGGACGCTTTCCACTGTGAGGAAGACATTGCCGCTGCAGATGCCGATTCCGGCGAACTTGAATACCTGGGTACGCGCAGCCGAAGATCAGAGCCCGCGCATAAAGGTACAGCAGCAAGCGGTCGCGATCGCGCGAGAAAATGTCCGGAAAAGTCGTGGCGGCCATTACCCGTCAATAGACCTCATTGCATCCCACAATTACAGCAACGGCAACATTCCAGGCTTCCCCGGCACCCTCATCTACCGTTCGAATCTTGTCGGAGTCGAACTGCAGTGGCCCATATTTTCCGGCGGAGCGGTCTCCTCCCGGGTGCGACAATCGCTGGCGCTGGAAGACCAGGCACGTCAGACTCTGTTACTCACCGAGCGTGAGACGGCTCTGAAGACACGCCAGTATTATCTGGCGGTAACCAGCGGCGTCGCACAAGTGCAGGCACTGGAGCAAGCCCTGGCTGCGAGCAAAAAGTCACTTGAGTCAACTGAACTCGGCTACAGGACCGGCGTGAACACCGGGCTCGACGTTCTCAATGCGCAGCAGACATTGTTCAGCGTCGAAAGTGATTTATCGCAGGCCAAGTATGGCTATCTGATGAACAAGCTTGAGCTGAAAGACGCCGTGGGCACATTGAACGAGAATGATCTGGCCTCGATCAACACCCTTTTGACTCGTCAATAGGGGCGAGTTGCCTTAGAATCTTGTCCCCGAAACAGTTCGCGCCCGGCATTTGGCGCAAAGCAATGTCCAAAGATCTCCCAAAGGTCGGTTTTGTAAGCCTAGGCTGTCCGAAGGCGCTCGTCGATTCCGAGCGGATCCTCACGCAGCTGCGGGCGGAAGGCTATGTCGTTTCGCCGAACTATAACGATGCGGACCTAGTAATTGTCAACACCTGTGGCTTCATCGATTCCGCAGTGGAGGAGTCGCTCGACGCTATCGGAGATGCGTTGACCGAAAATGGCCGGGTCATCGTCACCGGATGCCTGGGCGCGAAAGCCCAGGTCGTAAAACAGGCCTACCCTCAGGTACTGGCCGTGACGGGACCGCAAGAACTTGCGGAAGTCATGGAGGCTGTACACCAGCATCTGCCGCGTCCACATGATCCATTTCTGGACCTAGTTCCGCCGCAGGGCATCAAGCTTACCCCCAGACATTACGCTTACCTCAAGATCTCAGAGGGCTGCAACCACCGCTGCAGCTTCTGCATTATTCCGTCGATGCGCGGGAAGCTCGTCAGCCGGCCAGTGGGGCAAGTCATGCAGGAGGCGGAAGGACTGGTACGCGCCGGGGTCAAGGAACTGCTCGTTATTTCCCAAGACACCAGCGCCTACGGTGTTGATGTTAAATACCGTACCGGATTCTGGCGTGGCCACCCCCTCCGTACCCGCATGAGCGACCTAGCATGTGCGCTTGGCGGGCTTGATGCGTGGGTACGTCTGCATTACGTCTACCCCTATCCACACGTGGATGAAACCATTCCGCTCATGCAGGAAGGAAAGATCCTGCCGTACCTTGATGTTCCGTTCCAGCATGCCAGTGTGCGCATCCTCAAAGCAATGAAGCGTCCGGCCGACAGCGAGGACAACCTTGAGCGCATCCGTTCCTGGCGTAATGTCTGTCCCAATCTGACGCTGCGCTCAACATTCATCGTCGGATTTCCCGGAGAAACTGAAGACGACTTCCGCATGCTTCTGGAGTTCCTGTCAGAGGCACAGCTCGATCGGGTCGGATGCTTCACCTATTCCCCGGTCGACGGTGCAGCAGCGAACTCGATTCCGGATCCGGTTTCCGAGGCAGTAAAACAGGAGCGGTACGAACGTCTCATGACATTGCAGGCCGGCATTAGTACCGCCAAACTAGCAGCCAAGATTGGTCACACGATGACGGTGCTGGTCGATGAGATTACCGACGAAGGTACTGCCATCGCCCGCTCGGCCGCAGATGCTCCAGAAATCGATGGTGTTGTGACGGTCAGCAGTGACCGGAAGATTGCGGTCGGAGATTTTGTTCGTGTGCGTGTTACCCGCTCGGGCGAATACGATCTGTGGGCGGATGCACTTTGAAGGTGCTGTCCGCGGCGCGCTGACGGAATGTCCCCATTCTGGCGTAAAGCGACGGTGCTTCCGGTTCATAGAATCTACGCAACCCCCCTGTGCAGCCAGGTGGAACGATTCCCTCAGTCCACTCCCCGGTCGGGCGACTAACAGTGTATAGGCGGACCGTCTTCTTTCATTTGGACCAGCACCGCTCCGGTGGCGGGATTTGGTCGGAATGTGGTACATCCCTTAAGCCCCTTGTCGTAGGCATAATCATAAAGGGAACGAAACTGTTCGAATCCGTAATCCGCCGGAACAGTGATAGTCTTGGAGATGGCATTGTCAACGAATGGCTGTAGCGCAACCTGCATGTCAAGGTGAACCTTCGGTGCAATCCGCTCCGCAGAAATAAAAGCGGAACGCAACGGTGCGTCACCATAGAGCTCACGGAACAGACGATAGGCATGGTCGGTGATCGCATGAGTCGTGACCAACCCGTCGGTCTCGCGCAGGCGGCGAATATATTGACATGCGTACGCATGCTCAAGCCCGCTGGAAATAGCATTGGCAAGTAGACTGATGGTGCCAGTCGGTGCAATCGCCGTGAGGTGACTGTTCCTGACACCATGACGGCGAATTCCTTCCCGAATATCCGCAGGGAGGGGTCCGGATAAATGAATCATTCAGATAGCGGTCAGACTCGAACCAAGGGAACGGACCCTTTTCACGGGCAAGTTCGATAGAGGCACGATAGGCTCGATGGCAGATTGTACACATAGCCTCGGCGGCCACTATCATAGACCGAGGGCTCCCGTAAGGAATATCCCGCATAATGAGCGCATCCGCCAGCCCCGTAATACCGAGACCTACGCGCCGCGCGCTATGCTCTGTAATTCACTGTTTCTGAAGGGGAAAGTGTGAGACGTCGACAACATTATCGAGC
>VFSW01013551.1_pt1 | contig 11330 bp, 8 predicted proteins | sample 5358111 | NCBI WGS metagenome assembly VFSW01 (sample SAMN11554181, study PRJNA540505) | mine drainage metagenome | isolation source: sediment from site ElyBrook_90M | place: USA: Ely Copper Mine, Vershire, VT | collected 2017 | reverse complement strand
CTGGGCGGCGGCGGGCCACCCGAACGCGATCTGCCGACTCACGGCGGGGGAGCTGCTCTCGTTGACGCAGGGCCGGCTGGTGCCGGTGGTGCCGACCGTGGGGGGTGCTCCGCGGCCGGCCCGTTGGATTGCGTTCGACTGCTACGGAACGCTCATCGACTGGCGAACCGGACTCCTCCGGCAGCTCGAGCACCTTGCCCCCTCCCTCTCGGCTTCCGACCGGAACCAGTTGTTCGATGCCTATCTGGGCGAGGAACGAATCATCGAGGCCGGTCCCTATCTGCCCTACCGCGAGGTCATGGGCCGCGCCATCGTTCAGGCAGCCCGTTCCGTGGGCGTCGAGCTTTCCCCGGCCCAGGCGCTGGAGGTCGCGGAGTCGATCCCGATGTGGCCGGCCTTTCCGGATACCGGGCCAGCCCTCTCCGCGCTGAGGGCGCAGGGCTTCCGTATCGCAATCCTCTCGAACATCGATTCCGGCCTGCTCGACCAGACCCTTTCGAACCTCGCTCTTCCGGCCGATTGCGTAGTGACAGCTCAGGAAGTTGGTTCGTACAAGCCCGCGTGGAACCACTGGATCCGATTCCTGAAGCGGACCGCGACGCCACCCGACCAGATTTGGCATGTGTCCGGGAGTTACGAACACGATATCGTGCCTGCCCGGAGACTTGGCTTCCGCACCGCGTACGTCGAGCGGGCGGGCGGCGCGCCTGCCCGAGGGGACCTCGGACTGTCTGTTCACGGCCTCGCCGACCTGGTCGATAGGCTCCTTGCGGACCCGCTTCCCGCGTAAACGGCTGTTACCCCAACGCTGACTCACCCGAGAAAGACCGGTCTTCGTTGCGCTCCGACGATCGAGCGCGCAAAGGGAGTCCCGGGCCTGGGGGACCGGGCCCGGCCTCTTGGAGAGGACACGATTCACGGCGCACTTCGCCGGATCGTACGGCCAAACCGCAGGTGGGCGTCCGTTCGTTCGCCGCGGGGAGGATTGAAACGCCCTGCCGCGGGCCGTTTCAGTTCCTCTTGCCGGTCCGTTTGACTATTTGTACAAGTACCGGAGTCCACGCGGCCCTTTCAGGAAACCATGTCCGACCACTCACTCGCCATCGAAACCGATGGGATCACCCGGGATTTCGACGCGCGCAAGGGGTTCCTGTTTCGGGAGATCACCCACACCGAGGCCCTGCGAGGGATCGATCTGACAGTGGAGCGGGGCGCCATTTTCGGTCTGCTGGGCCCCAATGGAGCCGGCAAGACGACCCTCACCAAGATCCTCTCCACGCTCCTACTTCCTACGCGGGGCCAAGCGTTGGTCCTCGGACACGACGTGGTTCGCGAGGCGGTTAAGCTGCGGCCGCGCATGGGGCTCGTGCTCGGGGGCGAACGCGGGCTCTACACCCGCATCAGTGCACGCGAGAATCTCCGCTACTTCGCGGACCTCTACGGGATCCCCCGCGAGGAACGGGAACGCAGGATCGACGAGGTCCTCACTCGGGTCGACCTTCAGGAGGCGGCGGACCGCCGGGTAGAGGAGTACTCCCGTGGCATGAAACAGAAGCTCCACCTGGCGCGGGGCATCCTGCATCGCCACGAGATACTCTTCCTAGACGAGCCGACCATCGGCCTCGACCCCAAGAGTGCGCGGGAGACCCGTAAGCTCGTCCGGTCCCTCGTCGCGGACGGTGTAACGATCTTCCTCACCACCCACTACATGTTCGAGGCGGAGGAGCTCTGCCCCAAGCTCGCGGTGCTCTCCAAGGGCCGCATCGTTGCCCAGGACACCGTTGCGAACCTTCGCCACCTTGTGGGCGGTGACAGGACACTGGACGTGGAAGTGTACGGGTTTGACGATCGGGAGCTCGAGTCGCTCCGCCGTCTTCCGGGAGTTTCCCGGATCCTTACCGAGGAGTTTGGGCCGGTCTCCCGGATCACCCTTAGGGTAGGAACCAACGAGCTTACCCTCGAGCAGGTCCGGGCGGGGCTTCCGAACCACCCGGAGCTGTCGGTCCGGGAACGTCGGACGTCCCTCGAGGACGTATACCTCGATCTCGTCGAAGAAGAGGCCCACTAGATGGCCCTCGCCACCTCCGAGTACTCCCGGGCTCGCTCAACGTATGCCTCACTGCGGCTCAGCGTGCTCCAGTTCCTCGCCGACCCCCAGTGGCTCGTCCCTTCGATGATCGCGCCCGTAGTTTTCGCGCTCGTCTCCTTTGAGCTGTTTCGAGGAGCCGGACCGTACTTCCTGACCTACGCGATCCTCGGTGCCGGTATGATGAGCATGTGGGGCCAGACTCTCTACGGAAGCGGCTGGGCCACTGGCCAGGACCGCGAGTTCGGAACGCTCGAGCCGACGATACAGGCGCCGACGCCATACCTCTACGTCGTTCTGGGCCGGGTCCTCTGGAACGTGATCTCCGGCCTGATCGGGGGGGCCATCGTGTACGTCGTTATCGTCGTCGTCGCGGGCGGGCCGCCGGCCGTCCCGAATCCCGTCGGCTTCGCGCTCCTGTTCGTCTTTGTGATGATCACGCTCGCCAGTGTCGGGGTCATATTTGCAGCGTTCTACGTGTACACTCGCTACGCCGGGTTCATCCAGAACATCGGGGAGTTCGCCTTCTACATCGGGACCGGGTGCATGTTCCCTGTCGTCCTTCTCCCCTTCGTCACCAACCCTATCTCGCTCGCCTTTCCCCCGACCTGGGGCCTGGATGCCCTTCGGTACCTCGCCATCCCCGGCTACCACGGATTCGGGTGGGGGTTCTGGTGGGACCTCGCGGGCGCGATCGCCAGCACCGGAGTCTACCTGTCGGTGGCCGGTCTCGTCTTCCACCGGGTGGAACGGCACGTCCTCGAGGAAGGGAATCTTTCCCAGTACTGACCGGACGGTGCCATGTCGGTGTCAACCCCCTCGATCGTGTACCGCCCCTCGTTCTGGAGGACCTTCTGGACGAATGCGGTCATGGCGCCGCGCACCAGTCTCGGGTTCATGCGGATCGACTTCGTCCTCGGGACGGTCTTCATTGTCCCTCTCACCCAGATGGTCTTCTTTGCCTTCGTCGTCCAGCTGGGTGGCGGAGGCCCCTCCGAGATCGCCTTCACCGCGATCGGGAACGCGGTGGCGACCGTCACCTACTCGAGTGTTTTCTCGGTGTGTCAGACCACCGATTCGGAGAAACAACAGGGAACCATGGAGCACCTGCTCGTCTCTCCCGCGAACCGCCTCGCGTTGTACTTCGGCCGTGGGCTCATCCCGATCTTGATCTCCCTGGCCACCGTGGCGGTCGGCCTCACCTACGCCACCCTCCTCTACGGCGTCTCGATCCCGTTCGCGTCCTGGCCGGCCCTTCTTGTTTCCATCGTCCTCATGGCCTTCGCGATGGTCGGCTTCGGCCTCCTGCTCGCCGGCGTCGCGCTCTATCTCCGTACGTCGATCATCCTTGGGAACATCTTCCTCTTCGTGGGGCTGCTGCTGTCGGGAGTGAACTTCCCGCTCTCGTCGTTGCCGGCGCCTCTTCAGTGGGCCGGAGACGCGTTGCCACTGACCTGGGGACTTGCCGCCATCCGGGCCGCGATCGCCGGCGAATCGTTGGGACACGTCGCGGTCCTCTGGGGGGCCGTCGGGCTTGCCGCGGCGGTCTCGTTCGGGGCGGCGATCGGCTTGTGGAAAGTCTTCGAGCGGCGCGCCCTTGCGACGGGAAGCATCGCACGGTTCTAGAGGACCGCCCGCCCTGCTATCCCGCCGGCCGCGCGCCGCAGAGGGCGGATCCACCTTGGCCGGCCCGGCCCAAGAGGGGCTCCGGCGACTCGTCGGGTAGGGGTCCGCGAGGACGGCCCGACCGCCCCTCAAAGAGGCGAGCGGGGATCTGCGGGGTTCCTCGGGTACCGCAGCATCACCGCGGTCCTGTAATCGGCCTCGCGGTGCCCACATGAGGCGCGCATACTGCGTAGGCGATCCTTCGGCTCGCGGAATCAGTATCTGCGTCCGGAAAAGGGTGGGTTTCCGCACGGGACGCTGCAGGGCGGCGCGCCCCCAGCGACCCTCGTGCTCCTCGCGGAAAACAATCGACGGCGTGCACCGACTCTGTGTCGATGAGCGCGCCATGCGCCTCCGAGGCCGCGAACCGCTTCCCCGACCGGCCCGCGATCCGCTATGCGGACGAGCCTAGTATTGGCGGTCGAGGAAGGCGTTACCGTCTTCCGTCTTACTTTCCCTTAGCGTAGTTACTGGCTCCGGCCCAGTCGACCATGACGACCGGTTCGTTTCCCACGACCCACGCGTCGTGTCCCGAGGGCGTTGTCACGACTTCGCCGGGACCTATGTCGAACTCCGAACCGTCGGCCATCTTGACATGCAGTCGACCACTGACATGATACGCGAAATGGGGAGCTTCGCAGAGCTCCGTCTTCGCGATGGGCTTCACGTGTGTGGACCAGCGCCAGCCTGGTTCGAGCGTCAGCCGTCCTACGAGCCCGCCTCCGATCTTCACGAGCTCGACCTTCCCTTTCTCGAACTTGCGAGTTTCATCTGGGCTTCCAAATCCTTTCCGCTCCGCCTTCACCATTGTGACCCTCTTCCCTTTGCATCCCCGAATCGCTGCGGAGACCCGGAGTGGTGTAGTCCCGTCCGATGTTAATCCTTACTACGACACCTCTTTTCTCTGCTCGGGTCCGACCGACAATCGGTTCTTGGGTCAGGAGGCTGGACCGCCCCGTCCGCGGCAAGGGGGGAGACGCTCGTACTCAGAACTGTACGCAACAGACCTGCGAGACGCATGGGTCTTCAGAGAGGGCTCGGTACGGCGCCCCCTCCGCAAGGCCCCGCGCGCTCCGTTAATAAAGCCGGCGCGGAGGAGGCCGCTCGGCTGAGAATCCAGATCCGGGACCCTCAGCAAGCGCTCCTTTCGAAAGCGACCAGAGCCGGCAGAGGCTGATTTGGATTGATCGGAAACGACGCAGGCCCAACCGGCGCCAGAGTCCAATTCCACCCACCGGGTATGTTCCAGTAAGCACTGACTTCTGGCCCAAGGCCGGGGTCGAGTCCTCCGGTCGTGCTTCCTTGCCAGCTCAGGAATCCTGAGGCGGAAATGTCCCGCCCTTGATAGGGGACAGTAACCACGACCGGGATGCGTGCGACGCCTTGGAGCTCGAGCGAGTAGGTGCCCGGTGAGTCGCACAGGTTCAAGTCGACGGGCGCCGATGCTCCCGTGCCCCCCGAGTGGAACGATGAATCAAACCAGACATACGTGCCCGGGGTTTGCACTGGACATGGAGCTTCGCTTCCGTTCTCACCGACGGTTCCGTTCCAGATGTGTGGCTCGTTCGTGTCCGTTGAGTTGTTTGGGAGTAGGGGAAGTGTCACAGACCCGCCGCAGCCAAGGGGGCTACCAGTTTCAGCGATATAGCGCTGGGTACATGGATCCGGAGATGCGCCAATCACCGATTCGTTGACGGCCTGGTAAAAGGTCCAGTTGTGATTCTGAAAGTTCCCGAACAGCCCACCTTGCCCGAGAGTGACCCCTTCACCGCCTCCAAATTTGAATGGCCCAGGAGGGAGGGACCCTACCGTCAGCGAACCCGATGTGAACGTATAGTTCCAATCGTACCCAACCGTCCATACACTGACATTAGTCGCGTCGGGTTTGTTGAGCAGAATGTCTGGGGTCCAAATCACGTAACTTCCCACCTCGCGTCCCAACCGACACACGGTGACGTGCAGCAGTGCGAAACCGGGGGGACCGATGCCGATTGAGATGACCAGGACAACGACCACGCAGGCCACGCTGGCTGCGACGACGGAGACCTTCCGCCGTCGCGACCACTTCGGGGTCGCGGGCTGCAGACCGGCCGTGGACTCGTCTGTCGTCGCGCTCATCGCGGTCGTGTCATCGAACGCGCGCGCCGTTCATAAAATTCGCGTGGAGGCGGCCACCCGGCACGGCTGGCGTCGCCTCTAAGACCCCCGAGGCCAATTTCTGATTGAATGTCGAGTCAAGGTCTCCAGCCGCCAACTCAGCGGCGGACCGCCCCTAGGGGGCGGAAACTGATTATCGCGGCAGCTGCCGTCGCCGCCGTTCTCGTGGTCGCAGGAATTGCCTACGTAATCGTCCTATCTTTGAGCCCGAACACGTGTGCGTGCCCTGCATCCATCTTCTTCCACGCTGTCTACGGCTCGAACCAGACCCTCGAGGGAGTCCATGTTTACAATCTTGGCTTCATTCACGATTATCCCACTAGCCTGACGGTTTCCGAGATCCGTTTTTCCATCGTCAATGCGACCTGTGCCCCAGTTTTGGGTGTGCAGACCTACATTCTATCTTACGCGATCGGGACGGCGTTCGGCGTCGAGAACGGAACGACGGAACAGTGGTCGTCCGGTTCAATGGTCCTCCTTCCTGTGGATCCCGCTGGTCCAGGTATGGCTGGGAGCCTGACGATTCGGTCGACCGTCGACTTGTCCAGCGACCGTCTGGCGACCGCACAAATCCCGGGAGGCATTCAGGATCTCTCTGCCCTTCGGCCTGGGTATGTCCCTGGAACGGGGATCGGATCCGGGTGGGAGTGTAGCCCGACCTCCTGATCTTCGCAGTGCGCGAATCGCCCGATCACGTGGTAGCCGTTCAATTCGCGCTGTTTCGCCTTCGCGCTCATCGCGTTCCCCCCTCGACCGCGCGCTCCGTTCATGAAGCCGGCGCGGACAGGGCCCCCGTCGGCATAATGACGGCCCGGCTGCCCTCGTCGCTCGAAACGCTGCTCAAGCACCCCGAGAGCTTCGCTAGGTGCGGGCCGGCCGGTCGCACGCCCTACCCAGGAGGTTTCTGAGGCCGAGTGACTCGCACTCGAGCCTCTCAATCGCAAGTCAGTGTTACGCGGATGCCGCCAACTCGCGTCCTGCCGCGACCTTTCTGCGGTACTTTGAGCGCGACAGGACGCCAACGAGAATCAGCACCGCCCCGCCGACGAGAAGGGCTGACACTAGCTCAGCCCCGGTCGGGCCCGGCATCATGCATCCTGGGGGGTATAGGGGACCGCCAGGCGTGACGCTCTTCTGAGCGGACACGCAAGCATCGTATTGCAATACACCGTTGATTACTAGCCCTGCGAACGGCGCGCCAACGGTCGCCAGCGCGACTCCCGCGAGTAGCAGGACGAGATAACGCCGCATGGCCAGGTGAAGCCTTGCTGCTGCTAAACTCCTTTCGAGCCCCGCGCGCTCCCTTCATGAAATTCGCGCGGGAGGAGTCCTCCGGCGGAACCCTACTTTGGCGTATCAGGTCGAACCGAGGCCCCGTCTATCCGCCTTCTTACGAGGTATCCGGCCAAGGCGCCGACAATCGCGCCTAGTACGAGAAAGATCGTAAGCCAGGCATCGCTAGGGAACGATGACGTGGGCTTAGCTGGCGGTGGAGGGGGCGAGGTCCCTGAAGACTGATGCTTGTGGACCTGAAGGACCGTGACTGAAGCATGGGACAGGACGCCAGCGCCATCCAGGACCGTGTAGCTGATCGAGAAATTTCCGGGTGCGCTAGAGGAGCAGGACAAAGTCGGTCCATACGTGCCCGTACATGAGGCGGGAAGGCCGTACCAAGTAATGGTCTCGGGGGGCGCTCCGCCCGTAACGTTCGCCAGGACAAGCACCGACTCGTTCGTATCTACGCTGTCATTCGAGAGGATTGGAGTCCCAGCTACGGGAGGCGAGTAGATGTCAATCGCAGTAGATGGACCGTCGAACGAGACTCCGTTAGAATCTACGACTACCGCACTGATACTGTACGCGCCGCTTGCCGCGAACACGCACGCGGTCGTGAGACCATGAGTTCCATAGCAAGTGACCCCTGCGGGCACCTGCCATGAAACGTCGTACGAGCCGCTTCCACCAGTGGGTGCCACCACGAAGTTGACTTCTTGGCCCAGGTCGGTCAAGGTCCTGTTTGCAAGCGGTGCGTCGATCGTTGGGTCGGTGTTGACCTCGAAATCCAAGGGACTGGTCGATTGCTCAGCGATGCCGTTAGAATCAACGACTCTCCCTGAAAGGGTCAGGGTTCCCGGCGTCACAAGAGTACAAGCAGCGGCTGCAGACCAGGTTCCGCTACAATCGGAGGTCGGTAACCCCGTCCAAGAGTAATTCGTGAAGACGGCGGTCCCGAGTGACGCGTTGAAGTGGAAGGACACGGTTTGGCCGACGTCCGCGCTGGGTCGAGATGCCACTGGCGTACCAACGACGGGATCCGGATATACGGTGTAACTGGCGATGGTGGCCGTAGCATGCAAACCTTGGGAATCATTGATAGTTGCGGTGACGTTGTACGTGCCCGCCGTTCCCACCTGACACCAGTTCGTTGGGTAATCGCTCCCGCCGCGGCATCCCGGCGGCCCGGAACTAAAGTTGAAGACAAAGTTGGGGAAGCCGCCGCACGCTATGGCTTCCAGACCGATTTCTTGACCGGCATCAGCTGAGCTCGACAGGGGGACAAGGGCCGTGTCAAGGACGGAGCCCAGCGCCCAGGTGTCGTTTAGGTAAATCCGACCCGAAGGTTGGAACCCTCCGAACAGGATCAAAGCGCCAGTAGACTCATCGAACGTCATGGACCCGCCGGTCCGGGCCGAAGGAAGAGGAATCTGGGAACAGAACCAATAGCCATCTTCGTAGAAGAAAGCGGTCTGTCCACCACTTGCGGAGTCTCCGTATTCGATCACGAGCCCATTGCGCTGGTCGTAGGCCAGAGTCGCCGCCCCGAACGCAGGGAGGCAGCCCTTGGTCGGAATGACTGACCACTGGTTTCCCGTGTATTCCCAAGTTGAGGTCGAGGGGCCTCCCGCAGTTACGCCGCCTGCGAGGAGGATGTATCCGTCGGATGCATCGAATGTGGCGCTTGCCCCAGTAAGCGGTGGAGGAGCTGGCCCAGATTGGTCAGCCTGATTCCACCCGGAGCTGTTGAACGTCCAAGTGTCATTCAACGGACCGGAGTTCCCGTTTCCTCCGAACAGGAGGAGCGAGCCGTCGGCGTAATCGTAGGCAAAGGCCGCTTGCGTCCGTGGGGTCGGAAGCGTCCCCGATGGGGTGATGTTGGACCAGGTCCCGCTCTGGAACTCCCATAGGTCGTTGAAGATTTTTGACCCGTCCGCCCCTCCGAACATGACCACAGCCGACTCCGCTGGGTCGTAGACCATCGTGGCCCCGCCCCGCGCAGAAGGAACCGCCCCTGTGGGATGGAGTTCGGTCCAACTCCCATTCTTGAAGATCCAGGTGTCCCCCCGCGGAGCGGGGCCGAAGCCTCCGAACAGCACCGAGTACCCGTCGTGCTCGTCGTAGGAAAAGGCAGCCCCCTCACGTGGAGAGGGCGACGTCGACCCCGAGGAAACGTTCGTGAAGCCATGGGCTTCGGCCCCCTTGAAGGCCCAAGTGTCCGATACAAGCGACCCTGCGGTGAACAGGAGGTAGCCATCGCTGAAGTCGTAGGCCATGGACAGCTCCGGACCCGTAGAAGGATCCGCGGAAGGGTAGAACTCGGTCCAGTTCGTCCCATTGAAGACCCAATTGTCGCCGTACTGGACACCGGTTGACCAGTTCTGCCCCCCCCACAGAACAAGTTCACCGTCAGCGTAGTCATAGGCGAGCGAGGGGCCGTATCGCCCTTCGGGATGAGGGTAGGGCGTGTAGAACTCCGTCCACTGTCCGCCCTTGAAGAGCCAGGTATCCGCCTTTTCATACGTTCCGCCAAACAGAACGGAGCCTCCGAGCGCTGGGTCGAAGGCCATGCCGGGTTCGTCGCGCGCCGGCGGGGCTAGTGTCGGAAACACCTCGGTCCATTGTCCGGCACGAAACTCCCACGTGTCATTCGTGTCGGATATGCCCCCCTGGAGGATTCCACCGTAGAGGAGGACAAACCCTCCTGCCGCGTCGTAATCCATCCCGAAGAACCCTCGCGGTGACGGGGCCGGACCGTTCAGATTGACTTTGGACCACGTGTCGTTTTCCAGGATCCACGTATCCTTCAGCATCCCCAGGTTCCCATTGATGCCGCCGAAGAGGACAAGATACCCATCTGCAGAGTCGTACGCAAGCCCGGCTGCGTAGCGCGCCGGCGGCGCGGGCCCCTTGGTTTGAAGCTGGCTCCAAACCTGATTCTTGTAGACGTACGTGAGGTTCGATACCCCGTTGGGCTCTGGACCTCCGCCGAACAACACCATCTCCCCTAGCGCGGGATCGAACGTCATGGCCGCCGAGTAAGGAGACGGAAGCGAGAAGTTCAACGCTATTGCGAGATTCTCCCACTGGGGCTTCGAGGAGAGGGGCGCCATCTCCGAAGCATGCGGGTCCGTTGCTGACGGAAATGCTGTTGAAGGGGCTCGATTGGTCGAAATTTCAGATCCAGTGAGGGTCGGCGGTTCGAGCGAGTTGGTGCATCGTCCAGGGGGAGACGTCGCGTTTGGCCGGGAACAACCTGATGGCAACGGAACAACGGGGTCGTGGGCTGGACGCTGACCAGTATCTACAACTCCAGATACCGAAGGGCTCGAGTTTTGACGCGAGCTCGATGGTGCTAACACGAGTACGGCTACCAGGATGACAGCCCAACAGATTGTGAGACCCCCGCGATATCTCGGTCTCATTTCTCCTCCATCTCTAGGCGGCCCATAGGCACCCTTGCGCCGCGCTCATCGCGGTCGAGTCATCGAACGCGCGCTCCACTCATAAATCCCGCGAGGCGGCGACCTCCCTCGGGGGAATTATGGCGGCACGGTCTCCCTCGGGTCTCGGGCCGGCCCTCGGGAGACCTGCGCGCTCTCTGCGAGTCGATGAGGGCGCAACGTACCTCCGACGCCGCGAACCCGTTCCCCGACCTGCCCGCAATCCGCGAGGGAGACGCACGGGGCGCGGGAGGCCTTTGGCCTCGCGCGGTCTGGATCGAGAAATCCCGTCTGCCCTCTGCTGGGGCGTCGGGCCAACGACCGATGGTTACGCTTCGCGGAACAGTTGGTAGACGATGGTTCCATCCCGATACGGCATCTGGGACGCTACCTTGCTGTATTCAGGGTCCTCTGCAATGGAGCGATCCTCCTCTTCGAACGCATGGGCATCGTCGTACCGGTACACCAGAATAGCAGTGTTCATCGGCCCACTCATACCCAACAAGAGGTCCGGCACGACATACTTCTTACTTCGACGGTACTCGCGGTATCTTTCCACCGCCTCGCGGAAGCGTTGCCATTCCCCGTATCGAATTTCGCCGCGAACGTGGAGAACCACGGTCATGAACGTCGTGAAACAGCCGATGGTTAAGGTCCTTACGTCGATGGGTGTGTCCTGTCCAGGATGCGAGCAGAATGATCCG
>VFSW01013550.1_pt1 | contig 11330 bp, 15 predicted proteins | sample 5358111 | NCBI WGS metagenome assembly VFSW01 (sample SAMN11554181, study PRJNA540505) | mine drainage metagenome | isolation source: sediment from site ElyBrook_90M | place: USA: Ely Copper Mine, Vershire, VT | collected 2017 | reverse complement strand
CAATCGGATTGAGCGGTCGAAAACGATTGCCGGTCTGATCTATACGTACTGCAATCGTTTCCTGACGCCACTTGGTGACCCCGATCCGACGCTTTGTTTCGCGATAGATGTTTTCAGCGGCATTGCACATACGCCGCAGGGAACCTTCACGCGGAAGCTGCGGAACGTTGGCGACGCCTGCGACGAGATCGCAGCGCGATGGAAAACTATCGCGCCACCGTCCGACTATGACGGACCTGACCCAAGCTGATTGGTCCCTTTTGCCGGGGCAGGATGGTCCCTTTTCACCCATAAGGGGCCAGTACCCCACCCCCCTAAAAGAACATATTGCGAACGAGGAACAAATGGTGTACATTGCTGCCTTCGCCATTGCCCATGAAGGGGGCTATCGGGGTTATTCGGGGTCCATTGGCGTGCGTTGTGGGCCTTCCGAATCCCGGCCATAAGGAGCACGAAAACATGAGTGCAGCGCTTCGTCTCGTCGAAGGATCGTCCATGGACAAATCGAAGGCCCTTGATGCCGCGCTCTCGCAGATCGAGCGCAATTTCGGCAAGGGCTCGATCATGCGGCTCGGCAAAAATATGCAGTCGATGGACGTCGATACCGTCTCCACCGGCTCGCTCGGGCTTGACATCGCGCTTGGCATTGGCGGGCTGCCGCGCGGCCGCGTGGTCGAAATCTATGGCCCGGAATCCTCGGGGAAAACCACGCTGGCGCTGCATTGCGTCGCCGAGGCGCAGAAAAAGGGCGGCATCTGCGCCTTCGTCGATGCCGAGCACGCGCTCGACCCGATCTATGCGCGCAAACTCGGCGTCAATGTCGATGACCTTCTGATCTCGCAGCCCGACGCCGGCGAGCAGGCGCTGGAAATCGCCGATACGCTGGTGCGCTCCGGCGCGGTCGATGTGCTGGTGATCGATTCGGTCGCGGCTTTGGTGCCGCGCGCCGAGCTCGAAGGCGAGATGGGCGACAATCAGCCCGGCCTGCAGGCGCGGCTGATGAGCCAGGCGCTGCGCAAGCTCACCGCCTCGATCAACCGCTCCAACACCATGGTGATCTTCATCAACCAGATCCGCATGAAGATCGGCGTCATGTACGGCTCGCCGGAAACCACCAGCGGCGGCCAGGCGCTGAAATTCTATGCTTCGATCCGTCTCGATATCCGCAGGATCGGCGCCATCAAGGAACGCGACGAAGTGGTCGGAAATCAAACGCGGGTCAAAGTGGTAAAAAATAAGCTGGCGCCGCCGTTCAAGCAGGTCGAGTTCGACATCATGTACGGCGAAGGTGTTTCCAAGACCGGCGAACTGATCGATCTCGGCGTCAAGGCCGGCGTGGTGGAGAAGTCCGGCGCCTGGTTCTCCTATGACAGCCAGAGGATCGGCCAAGGCCGCGAGAACGCCAAAAATTTCCTCAAGGCCAATCCCGACATCGCCGGAAAGATCGAGGCGGCCGTCCGCCAGAATGCCGGCCTGATCGCCGAAAAAATTCTCGCCGGTGAGGACGCCGGCGCCGACGATGACGCCGCGGAGGCGTGAAGGCGTGAAGGCGGTTTGGTAGTGCGTATCCCGGACGCGGTGCAGCGTACGGCGCTGCACCGCTGCTCCGGACGTGCGTATGCGTGCCCTCGCCCCTTGCGGGAGAGGGCAGCTCGGCGCTTCAACGACAAGAATGGGTGAGGGCTCTGAGCCGCGACCCCTCACCGGGCCTCGTTTGTTAAGAGGCCGGTGAGGCCCTCTCCCGCAAGGGGCGAGGGCGCGGCGGGCAGCGCCGAGTTCAAACTGGACGCCGGCCTTCCGAACAGATCATGCTCCGGCAAAGATAATAGAGCGCCAATCGATTCAATCTGAAGCGAGTGCGCTCTTAAGAATTCCGGCGCGCGGCGGTCCAGGAGCCCGAGCAGGACGCCGCCTTCCAGGAGCCGCTGCCGGCATTGCCGGTGAGCCGGCCGTAACCAGTGGCGCTCTTGTCGCCGGTTGAGACGACGACCTTGACGGCGCCGCTGGAAGCGACCCGGCCGCTGACGTTGATGGCGATCGCACCGCCATTGGCAAGCACGCCATGATCGATCAGCATCGGATAACGGTAGCTGGCGGGGCAGTCGCCTTTCGTGGTCACGATCGACACACTCCACATGCCGTCGTACGGCGGCATGGCGAAGCCCGGCGTTGCGGTAAAAGCGGCGGACGCAGCGATCAAAGCGATGGCGGTCCACCTGGTTTGCTTGCGGGAGAAAATCATTGCTGCCTCCGAACCAATTTGCGCAGATGCTGCGCGTCCTGCATTCGCTCGCTGCCGGGAGGTACGCTTAAACAAGCCCTCCTCTTGCATGCGTTTCTAGGGGCAAATTGCTTAAATTGGGTTGATGATCGTCACACAATTGCTTCACGGCGCGGTCTTGGCCGCAACCCGCCACCGGCTAATCGCGGTCGTCGCCGCCGGCCTGGTAGGGCTCATCGTAGCCGTGGCGGCTTGAGTAGAACAAAAGCGCCATCAGCCCGCAGCCGACAATCAGCGAAAACGCGATGCCAAGCATCATGGCGATGTAACCGCTCGCCGGCATCGGCGGACCGCCGAGCGACACCCAGGCGCCGGCGGCAAACCACAGCGCGGCGGCCAGAATGACCAGAAGCGGCACGATGATCGCCAGCGTTGCGATTACGTTTAGCTTTCGCTTAGCCATAAACGTCAGATAAGCGGGCGCGGCTGCAACCGCCAGCCCGGCCGAGGTTATGGCGTTAGCCGCCGCCGCGCAGAAAAACGTAATCCGCGGAATAGGGGACGCCGCGCAAGGCGCTGGCGGCCTCGCATGCACCGGAGAGCGCGCCGCCGGATGTGTTGCTGCGCTGCACAATGGTCGCGGCGCTGAGCGTTACGCTTCCGCGCCGCGCGACGCCCTCAAGTTTAAGCCAGGCGACGTCGTTTGGCGTCGCTCACCGCGCGTTGGCGAGCTCCTTTCCGGTCACCGCGCTGCCGTCGGCATGCTCCCATATCGGGCCGGCATAATGACGGCCAACGGTTTGGCCGTCGGCGATCAGCGTCGCGATCGGCTCGCGAAAGGCCCAGGCAAGCTTGCCGTCGCTACCGGCCTTGCATTGGTAGATCTGCGCGCCCACGGCATGAAGCGTAATGATCGGCGTTGCGTCCGGCGCCGCGATCGCCGCCGGCATCTGGGCGAGCGCGGCGTCCGATTGAACCACGAGCACCGCAATCGGCAGCGACAGCAGAGCCCCGGTGCGGCGCATCGCGTCGGCCGTCATCACGCTCACGCCATCGCTTTCTTCAAGTTCTCGTCGACCTTGTCGAGGAAGCCGGTGGTCGAAAGCCATTTCTGGTCGGGACCGACCAGAAGCGCGAGGTCCTTGGTCATGAAGCCGGATTCGACCGTGGCGACCGTGACGTGCTCGAGCGTAGTGGCGAATTTCGCCAGTGCGGCATTGTTGTCGAGCTTGGCGCGATGGGCGAGCCCGCGGGTCCAGGCGTAGATCGAAGCGATGGAATTGGTCGAGGTTTCGCGGCCCTTCTGATGCTCGCGGTAATGCCGCGTCACGGTGCCGTGGGCGGCCTCGGCTTCGACGATCTTGCCGTCCGGCGTGGTCAGCACCGAGGTCATCAGGCCGAGCGAGCCGTAACCCTGCGCCACCGTATCCGACTGCACGTCGCCGTCGTAATTCTTGCAGGCCCACACGTACCCGCCCGACCATTTCAGCGCCGCCGCCACCATGTCGTCGATCAGGCGGTGCTCGTAAGTGAGCTTCTTCTCGGCGAACTTGTCCTTGAACTCCTGGTCGAACACTTCCTGGAAGATATCCTTAAAGCGCCCGTCATAGACTTTGACGATGGTGTTCTTGGTCGACAGATAAAGCGGATAGCCGCGGCCGAGCGCATAGTTCATCGAGGCGCGGGCGAAGTCGTAGATCGAGCTGTCGAGATTGTACATCGCCATGGCGACGCCGGCGCCGGGGAACTGGAAGACCTCGCGCTTGATTTCCTTGCCGTCGTCGCCGACGAAAGTCAGATAGAGCTTGCCCTTGCCGGGGATCTTGTAGTCGGTGGCGCGGTACTGATCGCCGTAGGCGTGGCGGCCGATGATGATCGGCTTGGTCCAGCCCGGAACGAGGCGCGGCACGTTCTTGCAGATGATCGGCTCGCGGAAGATCACGCCGCCGAGAATGTTGCGGATGGTGCCGTTCGGCGAACGGTACATCTCGTGCAGGTTGAATTCCTTCACGCGGGCCTCGTCCGGCGTGATGGTCGCGCACTTCACCGCGACGCCGACCTTCCTGGTCGCCTCGGCGGCATCAATGGTGATCTGGTCGCGGGTCTCGTCGCGCTTCTGGATGCCGAGATCGAAGTACATCAGGTTGATGTCGAGATACGGAAAGATCAGCTTGTCCTTGATGGACTGCCAGATGATCCGGGTCATCTCGTCGCCGTCCATCTCGACCACCGGGTTGGCCACTTTGATTTTCGCCATTTCATATGAGCTTTGAATGAGGAAGGATGACACGCCCGGCGGGAACGGAACGCGCTCGCGCGCCCCGTCCGGCGCCGCTATAGCATTCGCGGCGCGACGGAGAAAGCCGACATTGCACAGGGTTCGACCGATGCCCGGAGCAGGGACCGACAGCACCAGGGAATGGGCCGCGCCGGCGGGCCCGGTCGTCATCCTGGTCGAGCCGCAGCTCGGCGAGAATATCGGCGCCGCCGCCCGCGCCATGGCTAATTTCGGCCTGTCGCGGCTGCGGCTGGTCGCGCCGCGGCAAGCCTGGCCCAATGACAAAGCGCGCATCATGGCAGCGGGCGCCGCCCGCATTCTGGAGCGCGCGGAGCTTTACGACACGCTTGCGGCGGCGATCGCCGCCTGCAGCTTCGTCGTTGCCGCAACAGCGCGCGCCCACGACCAGGCCAAGCCGGTCGTCGGTGCGGCGGAAGCGGCGGCGTTGATGGCGCCGCGGATCGCCGTTGCCGAGACCGTCGCCGTCGTCTTTGGCCGCGAACGCAATGGGCTCGAGAACGACGAGATCGCGCTCGCCGATCGCATCCTCACCCTGCCGGTCAATCCGGCGTTCGCCTCGCTCAATCTGGCCCAGGCCGTGGTGATCGTGGCCTACGAATGGTTCAAACTTCAGAGCGGCAGCAAGCTGCCGTTCACGATGCCGGAAAAATCGGCGCCCGCGCCAAAGGAGCAGTTGCTGGCATTCTTCGCGGCGCTCGAACGCGAGCTGGAGGCGGTCGAATTCTTCCGCCCGCCCGATAAGCGCGAGACCATGCAGATCAATCTGCGCAACATCTTTACCCGCATGGCGCCGACGCAGCAGGACATTCAAACGCTGCACGGCGTGATCATGGCAATCGCCGAGGGCCGCAAGGGACCGGCGCGGGGCGGCGTGCTCGACGGCGAGGAAGCCGAACTGTTGCGGGCGCTCCTTGCCGAGCATGGCGGCGGCCGGGTGCCGAACGAGCGCGGCCCGGTCCGCGGGCTGTCGCGGCTGCTGCGCCGCAATCCGACCGAGGCCGAGCGCGCGCTATGGCAGGCGTTGGTCAACGACCGCCGCTTCGCCGGCCGCGGCTTCAAGCGGCAGACCCCGATCGGACAACACATCTGCGACTTTGTGTCGTTTCCGCTGCGCGTCGTCATCGAGCTCATGCCGGTCGAAGAAGGCGCCGAAGCGACAAAAGCCCGCGCGGCAAAACGCGCGTGGCTGGCCGCGCGCGATTACCGCGTGGTCGAAGTCGCTTCCCATGATGTGGCGTCGGACCCCGGCGCGGTGCTCGATCGGCTCGAGCGGGCGATTACGAGCCCTTAAGCACCTTCAGCGCCGCGGCGGCGCCGGCGCGGAGCATCGCGATGTCGCTCATGACGGCGAGGAAGCGCACGCCGCGCTTGTCTAGCGCTGCGGCCCGTTCGGCCGTATGGCAAAACGCGCCCGGAATCTTGCCGGCCTGCTGGGCGGCAGCGACTATCCGGTCGAGCGCGCGATCGACCTCCTTCGCCAGCGGGTCAAGACTCTTGCCGTCCGAAAGTGCGATCGAAAGGTCCGACGGACCGAGGAACAGGCCGTCGATACCCGGCGTGTTGATGATCGCCTCGAGATTGTCGAGTGCGGTGCGGGTCTCGATCATCGCCAGCGTAATCACATGATCGTTGGCTTCGCGCAGATAGACCGACTGATCGGGTAGCCCGGCAAGCGCCGTCACCCGATGCGGGCCCCAGCTTCGCTCACCGACCGGCGGGTACTTGGCGGACGCCGCGAAGGCGCGCGCGTCGGCGGCGGTGTTGATCAAAGTGGCGATGACGGCTTCGGCGCCGAAGTCGAGCACGCGGGAGACCAGGGCCAAGTCGCCGACCGGGACGCGCACGACCGGCGCCGCGCCGCCTTGTCGCACCGCGGCGATGCCGGTGAGCATTGCCCCCACATCCCACAGCCCGTGTTGCCCCTCGATCGTCACCGCGGGAAACCCTTCGCGGCCGATGGTCTCGGCGACCAGCGGGTAGGGCAGGCTGCACCAGCCGCTGAATACGGTTTCTCCGGCGCGCAGCCGGCGGGCAAGAGTGAACGCGGGTATGGCCATGATGCTCGCTGCGCTGCGTTTGCCGGAACGAGCGGCTCGTCGCCGCGGTCGTTATTTCCCGGCTTTGATGTCGGCGATCGCCCTTTCCATCAGCTCAGTCATGACGCGGCCGATCTGGTGATCGGACTGCGCAACGCCCTTGGCGGCGAGGTCCTTGCTGATCTTGCCCATCACGTCGTGCGTACCAGCTTCGACGTCGGTCACCACCAGGGCCTTGGCGTAGCTCTCCGCCTCCGCGCCGCCGAGCCCCAGTTTTTCCGCGGCCCACAGGCCGAGGAGCTTGTTGCGGCGCGCGGTCGCTTTGAAGCGCAGTTCTTCGTCGTGCGCGAATTGCTGCTCGAAGCCTTCTTCGCGCTTGTCGAACGTGGTCATACTGTTACGTCCTGATGTCCTGTCATGGAACTGGCAGAGCGCTGCCGCCTTGCATATCGAGGGTGCCCCGTCAAGGCAACCGCCGTGACGACGAACGTGGCCTGAACATGATCGTTGCGGCTTGGCCCGCGCGGGTCTATGTCGATTGTGCTTCGCGTCGCGTTCAGCTAGCTTTCCAGTCGCGGAGGGGCAGCGTTTGAGTCGCATGCCCTTACCGCCGCCGCGGACCTCGATACGAAACTGGAGCCACGGCCAATCCAATGGATTTCACCAAGCCACGGTACACTCCGATGAGCCGCCGTCGCCGCATCTATGAAGGCAAGGCGAAAGTCCTTTATGAAGGACCCGAGCCGGGAACTCTGATCCAGCACTTCAAGGACGATGCGACCGCCTTCAATGCCAAGAAGCATCAGGTGATCGAAGGTAAGGGGGTCCTGAACAACAGGATTTCCGAATACGTCTTCCAGCACCTCAACGACATCGGGGTTCCGACGCACTTCATCCGCCGGCTCAACATGCGCGAGCAGCTCATTCGCGAGGTCGAGATCATTCCGCTCGAAGTCGTGGTGCGCAACGTCGCCGCGGGTTCCCTGTCGCAGCGGCTCGGCATCGAGGAAGGCACGCAGCTGCCACGCTCGATCATCGAGTTCTACTACAAGAACGATCAGCTCAACGACCCGATGGTGTCGGAGGAGCACATCACCGCGTTCGGCTGGGCGACGCCGCAGGAAATCGACGACATCATGTCGCTCGCCATCCGGGTGAACGACTTTCTTTCCGGGTTGTTCCTCGGCGTCGGCATCCGTCTGGTCGATTTCAAGATGGAAACCGGCCGGTTGTGGGAAAACGACTTGATGCGGATCGTCGTCGCCGACGAGATTTCTCCGGATTCCTGCCGGCTGTGGGATATCAAGTCGAACGAGAAGCTCGACAAGGACCGCTTCCGGCGCGATCTCGGCGGGCTCGTCGAAGCCTATACCGAAGTCGCCAAACGGCTCGGCATCATGAGCGAAGGCGAGCGGCCGCAAGGCGCCGGCCCGGTCCTCGTCAAGGGCTAAGCGCGGAGCTCGCGTCGTGGGCGTCCCAACGATCAAGCCTGGCCCGATGCCGGTGGAGGAATATTTTTCCTTCACCGAGACGCGTCCCGATAATGAGAAATGGGAGCTGATCGACGGGGAGCCGATCTTGAATGCGTCGCCCAGCAATTTGCATCAAACGATCTTGTACAATCTTGCTGTTGTCCTTGGATTTATTCAGCGCGCGCAACCGCGATCGTGGGAGGCGACGCCCGGAATTGGTGTGAGGGTGTCCGACACGAACCTGCCGGAGCCGGATTTGTTTATCCGGCCGGCCGGAACCACCCGACGTGAGCCGTTTCGACGGGAGACGCGGGACGTTATTGTCGCCTTTGAAGTTCTGTCTCCCTCCACCGCCGAGCGTGACCTGCGATGGAAGCGGACAGCCTATACGAGCTTGCCGTCGCTCACCCACTATGTCGTGATTGCCCAGGACGCGATTGACGTTGTCGTTTTTGCCCGCGACGCCGGATTTGCCGAGCTACACCTCCGCTCGATCGGGGAGGCGCTTGAATTTCCGGCACTCGGTATTTCCCTGCCGCTGTCGGAAATCTATCGCGATACCGGCTTGAAATAAGTTCCCACATCGCCTCGGGCGGGCGGTTGCGGGCGCGGCGACTCATGCCTATTGAAGGGGCGATTTGGAGCCTCGATCATGAAAGCCCGCGTTACCGTCACGCTCAAATCCGGCATCCTCGATCCGCAGGGGAAGGCCATCGAAGGCGCGCTGCGCTCGCTCGGGGTGCGCGGGGTCGCCAGCGTCCGCCAGGGCAAAGTGTTCGACATCGAGATTGAAGGCGCTGACCGCGCCGGCACCGAGGCCGCGCTCAAGAGCGCCGCGGAAAAACTTCTGGCCAACACCGTGATCGAGAATTACCGCGTCGAAGTCACCGGATAATGGTGCCCGCACCAGGATCGATATGAAATCGGCCGTACTCGTTTTTCCGGGAATTAATCGCGAGCGCGACATGGCGCGGGCGTTGCGGCTGATCTCCGGGCGGGAGCCGGCCATGGTCTGGCACGCCGAGACCGCGCTGCCGCCGGGCACCGATCTCGTCGTCATTCCCGGCGGCTTTTCCTACGGCGATTATCTGCGTTGCGGCGCGATCGCGGCGCGCGCACCGATCATGACGGCGGTTCGTGCCTTTGCACAGAAAGGCGGGCTCGTGCTTGCGGTGTGCAACGGCTTTCAGATCGCCTGCGAGGCCGGGCTCCTGCCCGGCGTTCTGATGCGCAACGCCCAGCTTCGCTTCATCTGCCGCGACATCTACCTTCGCGTCGAGCGCTCCGACACGCCCTTCACCCGCGGCTACAATGCCGGCCAGGTTGTCCGGGTGCCGGTGGCGCATGGCGAGGGCAACTACATCGCCGACGGCGAGACCATCGCCCGGCTCGAAGGCGAGGGCAGGGTGGTGTTCCGCTATTCGTCGCCGGACGGCATGGTCGACCCGGACTGGAACCACAACGGCGCCATGAATGCCATCGCCGGCATCATCAACGAGCGCGGCAACGTGTTGGGCATGATGCCGCACCCCGAGAACCACGTCGAAGCGTCGATGGGCCGGACCGACGGCCGCGGCCTGTTCGCGGGGCTGGTGGATCACTTCAAAGTGACCGCGTGAGGGCCTTGCGGCTGTGTACACAAAGGTGTACATGCCGCAACGGTTCACCTGGAGCGAGACAAAACGCCGGCGAATTCTTGCCGAACGCGGATTTGATCTGCTGCGCGCGGCTCGCATCCTTCGCGGGCCGGTGATGGTTACGGAGGATGTTCGCCATGACTACGGCGAAACGCGCTATATCGCGCTCGGTGTCACGGAAGGCGAGTACTTCACCGTCGTCTTCACACCGCGCCAAGACTCGCAGACGGGCGAAGACGTACTCCATCTCGTCACTGCCTGGCGTATGGGACGACGAGCGCGCCAACGATATCAGGAGCGCCACTCTCGATGAAATCGACGAAATGGCGCGTTACGGCGCACTGGCTCCCACGCGAGCGGACGCAGACGAGATCGAACTGGATCAAAGCTTTTGGGATCACGCCAAACTGATTCCGCCGTTGGTTCCGAAGAAATCGTCGGTCCATTTGCGCATCGACAGCGAAGTGCTGGATTGGTTCAGGCGTCAGGGCAGAGGCCACCTCACCCGCATGAATGCCGTGCTGCGCGCTTATTTTGAAGCTCATCGCGAGCGCCGGTGAAGTCACTTGCCGAACACCTGCAGACGGCGGTTAAAGTGACGATGATCGGATTTGGTCTTGATCTAGCCGGCTTTTCGAACCATCGCGGCACGGTACTTGCGCAGATTCAGACCGAGGAAGCGAAAGTCATCCTGCTCACCGGATCGCCGTTCGGCATGATGCTTGGCGATGGGAACTTTGCGGGCCGGCTATTAGAGGAAACAGTTTGTTTGAGAGAGCTTATTAAAGTCGGGCCTATCGCAGTCGACGTTTCGATCGACTTGCAGGGGTTGCCATTACAGCATGTTGCGGAGCCTTGGGAGCTGACTAAAAGACCGGTCGATGAGGTATTTAATGGTCTTGCCCCACTCGCTTCATGGCTCGGGGCGTGCGTTGCCCGTTTCGCGGCAATCATGCCAAGCGATTTGAGGCAAAAGGAACTTGGAGCACGCATATTTGAAACCTACCCTGCAGCTAGTTTGCGACGGCTATTTGGCGAAAATGATCCGGACGTGAAGCACTACAAACTCGCTGATAAGAAAAAGGTAGAGGTCGCTGCCAACGCCAGAAGCCGATTATGCCAACGCCTCGGAGTTAACTGCGATGGGCCGGCGCTTAATCATGATGAGCTAGATGCCGTTATCTGTGCTCTCGCCGCCGTCGCTACCACTGATCAATTACTGGCAGAATCAGAATACCGACTTCCAGAGCGGAAAGCACTTCCGACCGGATATCGGTTACTGAATAAGGTAGCCCCATTTGGACAAATAGCAATTTCGCGGAGGCCGTTTGAGGAGTGGCGCATCGAGAATAGCCGCTATCAATGATTTCCAACGAACCTGCCATCACTCCCGAGCTCATTGCTCAGCACGGGCTGAAGCCGGACGAGTACGAACGGATTCTCAAGCTCATCGGCCGGGCGCCAAGCTTTACCGAGCTCGGCATCTTTTCGGCGATGTGGAACGAGCACTGCTCGTACAAATCATCGAAAATCCATCTGCGCACGCTGCCGACCAAGGCGCCGTGGGTGATCCAGGGGCCCGGCGAGAACGCCGGCGTGATCGACATCGGCGACGGGCTCGCCGTCGGGTTGAAGGTGGAGGGCCCCAACCCCCCGAGCTTCATG
>VFSW01013549.1_pt1 | contig 11331 bp, 9 predicted proteins | sample 5358111 | NCBI WGS metagenome assembly VFSW01 (sample SAMN11554181, study PRJNA540505) | mine drainage metagenome | isolation source: sediment from site ElyBrook_90M | place: USA: Ely Copper Mine, Vershire, VT | collected 2017 | reverse complement strand
CGCCAGCGGGCGACGCTGCCTTGCTCATCTTCTCGAGCGCGATCCGGTCCACCACGCGCTTGATCTTGTGCGTAGCGTCTTTCAGGAAAAAGGGCTTCTCCAGATAGTCTTCGATCGGGTCCTGCATCGACAACCGTTCACTGATGTCGGCCTTGCTGGCCATCAGGATCACGGCGATGCTGGCGGTCGCCGGCCTGCTTTTGAGTTTTTCCAGCAACTGCCGCCCATCCATCCCGGGCATGCGATAGTCGCAGATCATCACGTCCGGCAGGTCGTCGACCGCCTTCAACAAAGCATCGGCCGCGTCGGTGGCGACTGTGACTTCGCCCATCGCCAAAAGTGCCTGCTGAAGCATTCAGAGCACCATCGGGTTGTCGTCTACCAGCAGGATTTTGACGTTGCTCGCCATGACTCTGAATCCGTACCTATTTTCGCTTCGCGCTTCGGCGGTAATCTCCGCTCTTGCCGCCCGACTTCCGCTCCAGCACGACCTCGCGGATTTCGATTCCCTTGTCGAGAGCTTTGCACATATCGTAGACCGTCAGCGCCGCGACGCTGGCCGCGACCAGCGCTTCCATCTCCACACCGGTTTCTGCCGTGGTCTTTACTTTTGCCGCAACAGAAACGCCATTCTCGCACACGCGTAGGGTCACAGCAATGTGCGACAACGGCACCGGATGGCACATCGGAATCAGCTCCGACGTACGCTTCGCCGCCATGATTCCCGCCGTCCGCGCGACTTCGAGTGGATCGCCTTTCGGATTCTTGGGCAACGCCCGCAGCACTTCCCGCGACATGGCAACGAAAGCGCGGGCCTCCGCCTCCCGCGCCGTGCGCGCCTTCGAAGACACATCCACCATCCTCGTTTGCCCTTGCGCGTCGTAATGGGAAAGCTTCGAAATTCTCTTGGCCATTGTGAATAGGGTAACGCATCAGGGTGCCCCACCCTCAACGTCGCGCCGGTTGCGACGTTAGGGCCTGCCCTGAGCGGAGCCGAAGGGGTGGGATTCCACGGAATTTCACGTTCCGCACCGAATCAACAGCCCCACCCATTCCCCCGCCTCATTCTTCTCTCGATCCGCAGTAAACACAACCAAACAATCCGCGGCCGCGAGCGCCGCAACGTCTCCCGATCCCTGCCACCGCGCCAACTCGACTTCGGCATTCTCGAACTTGCCTGAGAGCACTGCCGGAAGAAACCGCTTCAACCCCGTCTTCGTCCGGATCTCCGACTTCAGACGCGCCCGCGGAAAAATCAGCGGCTGCGGAGCCATGCCCCCCAGCGCTGCAATCATCGGCCGGGCAAAGATTTCAAATGTGACCATGGTAGAAACCGGATTCCCCGGCAGCCCGAAGAAATATTTTTTGTTTGGCGCGGACACTCCTGTCCGCGTGTTGGCAGCAAATTTTCCGTCTCCGCGGACAAGGGTGTCCGCACACGACCCAAACACAATGGGTTTCCCCGGCTGAATCTGCGCGCCGGTGAAATAGAACTCCGCGCCTAACTCGGCAAGCACTTGCTCCACCAGATCGTACTTTCCCATGGAAACGCCGCCCGTCAGCAACAGCAGGTCGCATCGCAGCCCTTCTTCAATCAAAGCCCGCAATCGCCGAGGCTCATCCGGAGCAATCGCCAGCCGCACCGCCTCGCCGCCCGCTGCCTCGATTTGTGCCGCCAGCGAATACGAATTCGAGTTGCGTATCTGCGCCGGCCCCGGCGCCGCATCGATCTCCACCACTTCATCGCCCGTCGAAAGCACCGCCACGCGCGGCTTGCAAAACACCTGCACACGGCTCTTTCCCACCGACGCCGCAATCGCGATGGCGGCATGATCCAGCCACCGTCCTCGATCCAGGAGCAACTGCCCCGCCCGCGCCTCCGCACCCCGCGGAACAAAGTTTTCACCGCGTTCTACGCTGCGCCGAATCTCAACGACACCGCCGTCGAGAGACGTGTACTCCACCATCACCACCGCATCCGCCCCGGAAGGCAACGCAGCCCCGGTCATGATCGACACAGCCTGTCCGCAATCGACCGTCAATTTGTCCGGCAAATCGCCAGCCTTGATTTCTCCAACCAGCGTCAGCCGCGCCGGCGTCTTTGCCACATCCGCCGCCCGTACCGCATACCCGTCCCGCGTAGCCCGCGCAAACGGAGGAAAATCCCGATCCGCCACTATCGGCTCCGCCAAAACCCGTCCGCGGGTCCCAAGCAGATCGAGAGTTTCCACTTCTCCCGGACGCACCCCTGCCGCATGCTGCTCCACCAGCTGCCGAGCCGCCTCAAAGCTCACCACAGAAGACATGCCGAGATCATACTCGGACGGGGGAAGGGGAACTAAGTAGTAATATCGCCGGTTTGACTGACAACTGACAACTGACGACTGAGAACTTCAGTTCCGCGCCAGTTCCTGCCCCAACACGGTAGCGTTGCTGGCGAAGCAGAGACCGGTTTCGAGATCGACCAGTCCGGAGCGGACCAGTTTCGCAATCTCGGCGTCGAAGTGCTGCATGCCTTCGTTCTCACTGGCCTTGATCGCATCGAGCAGCGTGCGTCCCGGACGCTCCCCTTGTTCGACGATGTCGCGAGTACGCGTGTTGGATTTCAGGATTTCAATGACCGCGATGCGGTCTCCGCCATCGGTGCGCGGAATCAGCCTCTGCGCGATGATGTAGCGAAACGTCTTGGCCAGCCGTTCTCGAACGGATTGCTGCTCAGTCGGTCCAAAGCTCCCGATGATTCGCTCTACCGTCTTCGCGGCATCCACGGTGTGCATGCTGGAGAGAACAAGATGACCGTTTTCCGCGGCTTCGAGCAGAATCTCCAGCGTCTCCCGTTCGCGGATTTCGCCGACCATGATCACCCGCGGCGCCTGCCGCAACGCCGCCCGGAGCGCCATCGTGAAATTCGGCGCATCGCTGTGCAGTTCGCGCTGGTGCACGGTTGATTTCTTGTGCTTGTGCAAAAACTCGATCGGATCTTCGATGGTCAGCACGTGATAGCAATGCTCGCTGTTAATGCGGTCAATCAGCGCGGCCAGCGTGGATGACTTGCCCGATCCCGTGCCTCCGGTGACCAGGATAATCCCGTTGCGGCCTTTGGCAGCCTCTTCCAGTTGCGCCGGCAGACGAAGCGAACTGAACGTCGGGATGACAGTTGGAATCACGCGCATCACGATCGCGCAACTGCCGCGTTGGATAAAAACATTGACCCGGAAACGAGCCATTCCCGGCAAGCCGTAGGAAACGTCGCAAGAGCCCTGCTCGCGAAGCGTGTTAATGGCCTGCTTATTGGTGCCAATCAGATCGGCAGCAATGCGGCGCGTGTCATCCGCCGAAAGCACGCCGCTGTCGGCGATTTCAACCGCCGTGAGCTGTCCGTGAATCTCGACCTGCGGCGGTCGTCCGGGCGAAAAAATCAGATCGCTAACTTTTTCCGAGGCGCGCAACATTCCCGCCAGCAAAACCGGCGTCGGGATCGACCCGGTTCCGCTGATGCCCTCGAAAGCAATTGCGATCGGGGAATTCCCCGGAGCAGCCATTCCATACACTCCCAGTTATCGGTATTGACACCACAGGGGAGAAGCGTCGTAGAGCTGGGGAACCTATGGAATGAATGTAACTCGGATAAGCGCAAGAACGAAGGACAAGTAGGTCATAGACCTCGGTAACTGAAGACGGCTCTCAGTTCTCAGAAAACCACGCCGTGGTCTTACCTGAGAACTGAGAACCGAAAACTGAGAACAGGTTGTCAGCTATTTCTTCACCGGCTTCTTCTTGGTGCCAAAGCCCGTTTCCACCGTCGCACCAATGCTCGCCAGCATGTCTTTGGCGGGCTGAGCCATTTTACCGTCCGGTTCCAGCTCAAGATATTTCTGGAAGGCCTCGGCCGTACCTTCGGGCGCAATCATCTTGTCGCCCTTGAGCGTGGCTTTCCCGATCATATTGACGCCCTTCCAATAGTAAGCCGCGGCTTTGGTGGGATCGGCGGCAATCACTTTATCGAATGCCGCGATTGCGTCGTCAACCTTGCCGGCATTGGTGAGAACAGCGCCCTCGTTAAAGAGGTAGGTTCCGGCATGCGTCGGGTCGAGCTGAGCCGCTTTGTTGTAGTTGGTGACGGAATCATCAACCTTGTTGGCCTTCGAATAGGTCTCGGCCAGGTTGTTGTAGTAAGCCGCCATTTTTGTGTTGTTGTCAGGATCCTTCGCTGCCTGTTCCGATGCGCCGCGCAGATCGATCGCCTTCTGGTAGTTAGTGGCGGCCAGTTCCAGGCGCTTTTGTTTTTCCGCCGGATCGGCCTGCGTGGTCGCGGACATGCGATAAGCATCCCCGAGCTTGAACCAGATCAGATCGCGAGTGGCGTCGATCTGATTGGCTTCGGTCAAAGTGGCGATTGCGGTGTCATAGTCTTTCGCGTCGGAAGCCGCGGCCGCCGCCTTAAGTTTTTCGTTCAGGGTTCCGATTGTCTTGCTTTCCGCCGCTCTTTTAGCATCGGCGTCTTGCTTTGCCTTGATTTGTTCGGGCGTTAGTCCCTGGCCCTGGGCTGCTGCGGCCTGTTCCTTCTTCAGGTCGAAATCCTGCGTGGTGTCTTCCAGACCCACCGGAACATTGGTGTAGTGAAAAAGTTCCTTGCCGTCCTTGCTGAGCTTTACGTTGTACTTGCCGGGGACGACGCCGAGCGAGAAGTACTCGCCTTTGTTATTCGTCTTCAGATTGTAGGTGTGGCCGGATTCGGTCCCGACCCACTGCACCTCCGCCTGTGCGATGGGTTTCCCTTCGATGTCTTTACAAACTCCCTTCACGGTACCCGTCGTTTGCCCGAGCGCGAACGGAGCGCAAAGCGCCGCGACGACCGCGATAAGCAGGGGAAGAATGAAATATTTCTTCATGATTTTGCCTCCCGGCATTACTTCTGAATTTACTGAACTCTTTTGAACGGTCTGGCTCCCGTCTTTCGATTGACAGGGCGCGCGACTCACAGCCCTGGCCAGAAAGCGGAACTGACCGTTTACTAATCAGCGGGATTCAACACCCGCTTCCGCGTACGAAATTGGATCCTTCGCACCCGCATCGCGAAACGCCCGCAAGCGGAGCGCACAGCTGTCGCAGACACCGCAGGCGCGATCCTCGCGCTGGTAGCATGACCACGTTAAATCGAAGGGGGCACCGAGTTCAAGGCCCAGCGTCACAATCTCGGCTTTACGCATGGCGATCAGCGGGGTCACTACCCGGATTGTCCCTTCTTTTGTGCCCGTTTTTACGACTTCGTTGAACGCTCGATAATACTCCGGCCGGCAGTCGGGATAGCCGGAACTGTCGGGCTCCACGGCGCCGATATAGACTTTTTCGGCTCCCAGCACTTCCGCCCAGCTGACCGCCACGGCGAGAAAATGCGCGTTGCGAAAGGGAACGTAGGTGACAGGAATCGTGGCGCCGAGGTTCTTTTCATCGCCGACGTGCGTCTCCGGAACCGCAATCTTCGCATCGGTGAGGGCGGACCCGCCAATCGTGCGCAGCGCTTCATTGCGCACCACTAGACGATCACGAATTTCAAGCCGGTCGCAGATGTTTTCGAACGATCGCCGTTCGCGCTCTTCGGTGCGCTGTCCATAGCTCACGTGGACAGCGGCCGCCTGGCAGTCGCGCGCCGCGAGCGCTGCGCAAACGCAGGAATCCATGCCGCCGCTCAGCAGGACCACTGCGCGGGGTTGGGTGGACGGCTTCATGCTGTCAGAAACGCCGACATCGGTCCTTTTGATTTTATGACAAGCGACCGTGCGGTGACGGGGTTCCGCCCCGTTCAAGCGCTGCCAAGCCCCGCTGCCGCACTATTCGTAGCGCAGGCTTTCCACCGGATCGAGCTGCGCGGCGCGAATCGCCGGAACCGTCCCGAACAGGATGCCGACCAGCGACGAAACAACAATGGCAATGATGGCGGAGAGGCCAGAGATGGGAATGCGATACTCCGTGAAAAAGCGGACGGAGAACGGAATGGCAAGTCCGACCACGATTCCGATGACGCCACCAATCAGCGAGATGAGAATGGCTTCGGACAGAAATTGAAAACGGATCTCGCGGTTGGTCGCGCCGATCGCTTTACGAATGCCGATCTCGCGAATGCGGGCGCTGACCGTAGCCAGCATGATGTTCATGATGCCGATTCCGCTGACCAGCAACACGACCAGCGACACGGCCAGTAGAACCATGGTCATGGCGGTCGCGATCTTATCGGCCATCGAAACCAGTTGCGTCAGATTTCTCACGCTGTAAACCGATTCCGGCCGGTGGCGCGACTGAATCACGCGTTGCACCTGCGCCGTGACCGGCACGCCCAGTGCCGCGTCGGCAGCGGAAAAGAAAATCTGCTTCACAATCGGGGTCGCCTGAAAATAGCGAATCACCGTGTAGGGAATCAGCATGGTGTTATCGGTCACCTCCGATTGCCCGAGCGTGTCCACCCGCTCGCGAAACGTCCCGATAATGGTGAACGGAAGCCCGCTCAACTTCAGCGTCTTTCCCAGCGCTGCTTCCTCCGAACCGTAGAGCTGGATGGCCAGTTTCGGCGTGATGACGCCGACCTTATTGTGGGCCTGAGCATCCTGCTGATCGAAAAAGCGTCCCTGCAGCATCACCAGGTTGCGGACCTGCTCATAAGCCGGGTAAACCCCCATGATCTGCAAGTCGCGCTCTTTGCCGCCCCCAACCGCCACGCGCTCGTTAAGCGGGAGCACGGGAGATGCGGCGACAATTCCACTCACTTCCCGCTGCACCGCCTCCATGTCTTGAATGGTCAGATCGTCGCTGCCAGTATCGGTGATGCGCCCCCCGCCACTTTCGTATTCCGCATAGATCCAGTTCGACCCAATGGATTGAATCTGGTTCAAGAGGTATTGCTTGCCCGTGAGGCCGATGGTCGTAACCAGAATGAGGGAAGCGGTCCCAATGACCATGCCGAGCGCGGTAAGGGCGAACCGCACCTTGTTGCTCATGAACGTCTCGTAGGCGAAGCTGAAGATCTCGCCGACCGCGAGGTGTGTTCGTCCGTTCGTGGGAATGGTGGCATCCATGCTTCTGGTTAGATGCTACGGGCTGGCGAAGCGAGCCGCAAGCGCTGCAATGGCTTCCGGCCGTGAGTATTTTCTGTTGTAATCCTTGTGCACAGCCAGAAATGGATTCTCAAACTCTCAATATTAAACGTATCGCAGGCCGCATAGCCGGCCTCCTGATGTTGACCTTTGTTGCACTTCTGATTCACGGCTATCATCCCTTTGCCGAGGACGCCGAGATTTACCTTCCCGGCGTTCTGAAGATCCTGAATCCCAGCTTGTTCCCAGCAAATGCGCAGTTTTTTGGCGAGCATGCCGGGCATACCTTGTATCCGAATCTGATTGCTCTCTCGGTGCGGATCACGCATTTGCCACTGCCGTGGGCCGCTTTTCTGTGGCATCTGATTTCCATCTTTCTGTTGCTGGCGGCGAGCTGGCGGCTCGCATCCGCCCTGTTCGACGACGAGCGGGCGCGGTGGGCGTCGGCCGCCTTAATGGCCGCATTGCTGACTTTGCCGATTGCCGGGACGGCGCTTTACATCCTGGATCAGTACTTAAATCCGCGAAACCTGGCAGCCTTTGCGGCGACATTTGCCGTGGCGGAGGTATTGCGCTGCAAATATGGTCGCGCCGGATTGTGGCTCATCTTCGCCGCGCTCGTCCACCCTCTGATGGCCAGCTTTGCCATCGCCTTTTGCGCGTGGCTCTCTATACTTAGACGCTACCGCCCCCGAATACTCGGCTTTGCGGCCCTGCTGCCCTTTGGCCTCACCCTCGATCCGCCTCCGGCCGCCTATCATGAAGTCGCCCGCCGCCAGCCGTATTTCTATATCTTGCGCTGGGAATGGTACGAGTGGCTGGGAGTGATCGGGCCGCTGCTCCTGTTCTGGTGGTTGGCTCGCTTCGCCCGGCGGCACGAAAACGAAAATCTGGAACTCGTCTCGCGCGCGATGGTGCCCTTCATTCTCGCTGGCCTGGCGGGGGCTCTGGTTCTCGGCATCCCCGCTCGTTTCGAAGCCCTCGCTCGACTCGAACCCCTGCGCTGCCTGGCGCTCACCTACATGGTGCTCATCGTCATTGGGGGCGGCTTAATCGGACGACATCTACTACAAGCGAAAGTCTGGCGCTGGCTCGTCTTGTTTGTTCCTCTCGGCGCGGGAATGTTTTTCGCGCAACGCCAGCTGTTCCCAACCAGCGCTCAGGTCGAGTGGCCGTGGGCGCCGCCGCGTAACCCCTGGGCGCAGGCATTTGAATGGATTCGCGGAAACACGCCGGTGGACGCGCTGTTCGCTCTCGATCCCCGGCACATGGAATTACCCGGTGAAGACGAAAATGGATTCCGCGCGCGCGCTGAACGCAGCATGCTGGCGGATCTGGTCAAGGACAAGGGCGCCGCTTCGATGTTCCAGCCGTTATCGGTAAGCTGGCTGGAACAGGTCGAGGATCAGAAAAACTGGAAGCAGTTTGGCAAGGAAGATTTCGAGCGGCTGCGACAAAAGTACGGGATCAGCTGGGTGGTCGTCGAACAGCCTGGCTCCGCGGAACTGGTGTGTCCTTACGAAAATTCGGCGGTGCGCGTGTGCCGGGTGGACTGAGTCCTGGTTAATGGCGCGGCGACGCGGTCGGCAGTCGTCCCTCGTAGTATGGCTCTGAACCAGCCTCGAGAGTCTTACCCATTTCATTGAAAATTGGGTTGTGGATGATGCCGGCGCGCTGCAGCGCGAACTGCAGCGTCGTTCCGAGCACGCCAAGGCCATACTGGACGCTGCGCCGGAAATTGATGGAAGACGCTTCCTCGAAATACTTTGTGGGACAGGAAACCTCGCCGATGTGGAAACCGAAAAAGACACATTGGGCCAGCATCTGGTTGTCGAAAACGAAATCGTCGCTGTTTTCGCCCAGAGGCAATTTGGTCAGGACGTCGCGGCTGAAGGCACGGTAGCCAGTGTGATATTCAGACAGCTTGACGCCCAGAAATAGATTCTCAAAAGCCGTAAGCAAACGGTTGGCAACGTACTTGTAAACCGGCATGCCTCCGCGCAGCGCCGTGCCGCCAATGATGCGGGACCCGAGAACCACGTCGTACACGCCGTAAGCGATCATGCTCGCCATGGCAGTAACCAGCAGCGGAGTGTACTGGTAGTCGGGGTGCACCATGATCACTACGTCGGCTCCAGCGGCCAGCGCCTCGCGGTAGCACGTTTGCTGATTGCGGCCATACCCGTAGTTCCGGTTGTGGACGAACGACTGCAAGCCGAGCTGGTGGGCGACTTCAAGCGTCCGATCGGTGCTGTGGTCGTCGACCAGAATGCGGATATCGACCAGTTCGGGCAGCTCCCGCACCGTTGCTTCCAGCGTTTTTTCCGCGTTGTAGGCGGGCAGCACCACGGCAATGCGTTTGCCGTTGATCATGCGTTTTCCTTGAATGAACTGCTTGAATCATAACCGGAAACCCAGACTTCTGCCGCAACAAGCTTGTGTGGGGACGGGCGCCTCGGCCGTCCACGCCCAGCGCTGCTCGGCAGCGGCCTTGAACATCCAGCACGCTATAAGCGAAACTAAAACCATGCCTCCTCGTACCCTGTTTGAAAAAGTCTGGGATGCGCACCTGGTGGTGGCTCCTGAAGGGCAGTCGGCGCTGCTCTATATCGATTTGCACCTGGTACACGAAGTAACTTCCCCGCAAGCCTTCGACGGCCTGCGCGCCAATGGACGCCGTCTGCGTCAGCCGCTGCGCACGGTCGCGACTGTGGACCACAATATTCCGACCACGCCTCGTGGCCTTCCGATTACCGACCCGACCGCGGCGAAGCAGATTGAAGCGCTGCAAAAAAATTGCCGCGAGTTTGGAGTGCCGTTTTTCGATATGGACTCGGCCGAGCAGGGCATCGTGCATGTGATTGGCCCGGAACTGGGCATCACGTTGCCGGGAATGACCATTGTCTGCGGTGATAGCCACACTTCCACGCACGGCGCGTTCGGCTCGCTCGCGTTCGGCATTGGCACGTCGGAAGTGGAACACGTGCTGGCGACACAATGTCTGCCCCAGAACAAACCGAAAACGATGCAGGTTCACGTAAGCGGCAAACTGGCGGAGGGTGTCACGGCGAAAGATCTCGCGCTCGGAATCATCGGCCGTATCGGCACGGATGGCGCCACCGGACACGTGATCGAATACGCTGGCGATGCGGTTCGCGGGCTGTCGATGGAAGGCCGCATGACGCTGTGCAACATGAGCATCGAGGCCGGAGCGCGTGCGGGAATGATCGCGCCTGACGAAACTACCTTCGCTTATGTCCAAGGCCGACGCTTTGCCCCGAAAGGAAAGGACTGGGAAAGTGCAGTTGCGTACTGGCGAACTCTCGCCAGCGATCCGGGAGCGAAATTCGACCGCGTGATCGAGATTGACGCCGCATCACTCGCACCGTTCGTGACGTGGGGAACGAATCCGGGAATGGTGGTCGCGGTGAATGCGCGCGTTCCTGAGTTGAAGAGCTTCGCTCAAGATGGCGATCGCCGGGCGGCGGAACAGGCGCTCGCCTATATGGGCCTGAACCCGGGGATGCCGATCGAAGAAATCGCTGTTGACCGCGTGTTCATCGGTTCGTGCACCAATTCGCGCATCGAAGACCTGCGGGCAGCCGCGCGCGTCGCTAAGGGCCAGCATGTGAATCCGAAGGTGCGCGCCATGGTGGTACCGGGTTCGCAGGCAATTAAGCACGCGGCGGAAAAAGAAGGATTGGATCGCATCTTTCTGGACGCCGGATTCGAATGGCGCGAGTCGGGATGCTCGATGTGCCTGGGCATGAATCCCGACATCCTGCAGCCGGGAGAGCGCTGCGCTTCGACCAGCAATCGCAATTTTGAAGGACGGCAGGGGCGCGGAGGACGGACGCATCTGGTCAGTCCGATGATGGCCGCGGCAGCGGCGATTGCGGGACACTTTACGGATGTTAGGAAGTGGAGATTTGAGTAGATCGGTCGTTCGTCGTTAGTCGTTCGCGATGTTGCATCAGCTCCGAATTGCGAATGACCAGCAACTAACGACAATTTGTGCCCGAGACAAACTATGCAACCTTTTCGCAAACATATTGGCCTCGTGGTCCCGCTCGACAAAGTCAACGCGGATACCGATCAGATCATCCCCAAGCAGTTCTTAAAGCGCATTGAGCGCACCGGATTCGGCGAGTTCCTGTTTTACGACTGGCGTTTTTCGGGCGACGGAAAAGAGCCGCGACAAAAGACCGGCGATTTTGTGCTCGCCGCGCCGCGCTATGCCGGG
>VFSW01013548.1_pt1 | contig 11333 bp, 9 predicted proteins | sample 5358111 | NCBI WGS metagenome assembly VFSW01 (sample SAMN11554181, study PRJNA540505) | mine drainage metagenome | isolation source: sediment from site ElyBrook_90M | place: USA: Ely Copper Mine, Vershire, VT | collected 2017 | reverse complement strand
TCTAGCCTAGAGTGTAGGCCAGCCCAGCGCTCGCGTCAAGCGCCGCCGGATTGCCGCTGCATGTCGGCGCGTGTAGTCTTGCCCACGCGATACAATGCAGTGGCGCCCCACCTGCGCCCAACTATTTTCCAACACGCCCGGTAGCGGTAGGTAGGCGCTTGCAATGGGAGCTTGCATATGACAGCGCCATCACTCAGCCACGATAGCATCGTGCAGGCTATTCGGCAGTGGTCGCGCGCCCAACAAGTGGAGCTTTCCCGCGAGATTCTCATCTACCTTGGCGCTGCCGAGGCGCAAAGCCCGATGGCGTCCCCTCACGAGCAGCACGCGAGTTGGGCGGAAATTGTTGGTTTCCTTGCCACAGATGGGCCCGCGCCTTCCGATGAAGAGATCGAGCGGTGGCGTGAGGCGCGCCGGCGAGAGAAATATGGGATCGCTGATCAGGAGGCATAGCGCTATGGCGCCCGGACGACACCCCATCCTGCTGCTGCTCAACGGCGACATCCACACGATGGAGCCGGGGCAGCCGCGTGTCTCGGCGCTGGCGATCGATCGCGGCTCCGGGCGCATCCTCGCGGCGGGCGACGATAGCGATGTGCGCGCGCTCGCCGGACCGCTGACGGAGACGCTCGACCTGCGCGGCCGCGTCGCGCTACCGGGCTTTATCGACGCGCACACCCACCTGCTCGGCTATGCGCAGGGGCGGCTGGAGGTGGAGCTGCGCGAGACGCGCTCGGAGGATGAGGCGGTCGCGCTGGTGAAGGCGCGCGCCGCGACGCTGCCGTCGGGAACCTGGATCATCGGGCATAGCTGGGACAAGAACCAGTGGACGCCCGAACGCTTCCCCAGCAAAGCCTCGCTCGACGCCGTCGCGCCTGCGCATCCGGTGGCGTTGGCCAGCCACGACTACCATAGCTACTGGGTCAACTCCGAGGCCCTGCGCCGCGCTGGAATCGACGCCGCGACGCCCGACCCCGGCTCCGGGCGCATCGAGCGCGATGGCGCGGGTGAAGCGACTGGCATGCTCTACGAGATGGACGCGATGGGGCTGATGGAGGCCGTGATCGTCGAACCCGACGACGAGACGCTGCTGGCCGAGCTGCGCCGCGTCAATGCCGAGCTACGCGCGCGTGGCGTCACCGGCGTCCACAATATCGAGGGCGCGCGCAGCCTGCGTTTGATGCAGCGGCTGCGCGCGGCGGGCGAGATCGGCCCGCGCGCTCTGCTCTACATCCCGCGCCAGTCGCTGCCTGACGCGCTGCGGCTGGGGCTAGAAGCGGACTTCGGCGACGACTTCCTGCGCTTAGCTGGCGTCAAGATCTTCATGGATGGCGCGCTCGGCTCGCAGACCGCCGCGATGCTCGATCCCTATGAGGGCGCCGCTGGCAAGACCGGCCTGCTGACGACCGGTGAGGAGGAGATCGAGCGTGCGGTGCGCGAGGCGGCGCAGGGCGGTGTCGGCATGGCGATTCACGCCATCGGCGACCGCGCGGTGAAGACGGCGCTGGATGGCATCGAGGCGGGCTGGCGCGCGGGAACGCTGCACGCGCGGCGCATCCGCCTGGAACATGTGCAGCTTGCCCGGCTGGATGACCTGCAACGGATGGCGCGGCTGGGTGTGGTCGCCTCGGTGCAGCCCTTCCACGCCGTCGTAGACCGCTACACGGCGGAGCGCTACTGGGGCGACCGCCATCGCCGCGCCTACGCCTACAATACGATGCGCGAGCTGGGTGTGCGGCTGGCGCTCGGCTCCGATACGCCCGTGGATACCTGCGATCCGCTGCGTATCCTGCATGCGGCGATCAATCGCTACGACGACCGCACACCGGACGCGCCGCCATGGCTGCCCGACCAGATGCTGACGCTCCAGCAGGCGCTCCACGCCTCCACGGTGGGCGCCGCCTACGCTGGCGGGCAAGAGGCGCAGCAGGGAACGCTGGCGCCGGGCAAGTTGGCTGATCTGGTCGTGCTGGGCGAGGACCCCTTCGCCGTGCCGCAGCAGCGCATCGCCGGAGCCGAGGTCGCCGCCACGCTGATCGGCGGTGAGCTGGTCCATGGCGCGCTGGAGTAACGGGCAAGGCAGGCGCAAGCTGGTATGAGTTGGTATGCGCCGGCATGAGCTGGCATGAGCTGGCGCGCAGCCCCGCGCTATCTGCTACCATCTGCCCAGCGACATGCTGAGCGCGTAACAAGAGGGATACAGGCCGATGGAGACCACCACACTGCTCGCCGCCGCACTGGCGCAGATCGAGGACTTCCTCAGCGATCTTGCGCTGCTCGTCAACATCGATTCTGGCACGTACACGCCCGACGGTGTGGCGCAGGTAGCCGATGCGCTGCACGCGCGCTTCGCGGCGGCGGGCGCGCTGGTGGAGCAGGTTCCAGGCAAGTTGCACGACGGACGCCAGCATGGGCCGCACCTCATCGCGCGCTGGCCCGGCGCGGGCCGGGGACGCATTCTGCTGATCGGCCACATGGATACAGTCTTTCCAGAGGGCGAGGTCGCGCGCCGTCCGTTCCGCACGGAGGATGGCCGCGCCTACGGCCCCGGCGTGATGGATATGAAGAGCGGCCTTCTGGTTGGCCTCTACGCCGCGCGCCTGCTGCGCGATGAGGCGCCGTGGAGCGAGCTGGTGATGCTCTGCAACGGCGATGAGGAGGTTGGCTCACCCACCAGTCACGATCTCGTGGCGCACCTCGCCAGTCAGGCAGACGCTGTGCTGGTGCTGGAGCCGAACTCACGCATTGAGAAGGTGACGATTGCGCGCAAGGGTGTCGCCACCTTCCGACTGGATGTCACCGGCCTCTCGGCGCATGCGGGCGTCGAGCCAGACAAGGGGCGCAACGCCATCATTGAGCTGGCCCACCGCGCGCTGGAGGTTCACGCGCTCAATGGGACGATCTCTGGCGTGACGCTGAACCTCGGCGTGATCGCGGGCGGCGAGCGACCCAATATCGTCGCCGACCATGCCTATGCGCTGATCGATGTGCGCGCGCCCGACCCAGCGGGCGTCGCGGCGGTCGAGGCGGCGCTGCGCGCGGTCGCCGAGGGCGAGCCGACCGTCGCAGGAACCGAGACGCGGCTCTCCGGCGGCTTCCTGCACCAGCCGTTCACGCAGAGCGCGGCCAGCGCGCGCCTCTTCGCCATGGCCGATGAGGTAGCGCACGAACTGGGCTTCGCGCTCGTCGGTGGGGCGACCGGAGGCGGCTCCGACGGCAACACCGCCGCTGCTGTGGGCGCCGCCACGCTCGACGGTCTCGGCCCGGCGGGCGGACACGCGCACAACCCCGGCGAGTTCATCGAGATCGCCAGCATCGCTCCGCGCATCGCGCTGCTGGGTGGCCTGATCGCACGTATCGGCGGCGCTGGTGGATGAGAGCGCAGGCGCTGACAGTCATGCTATCGAGCCGTCCGCGCCACACCCGAAGGGGTGCGCCGCCATCCAGGCGGGCGGGCGCTCGATTTCGTAGAGATGCGCCGGAGTCCCAGCGCGCTTGATGGCGCGGCGGAGCCGCTTGGGCCGAGCGGAGCAAGCGTACGGCTGCTCGACAAATGCGGCCGTGAAACTACTCTCCCTGGTTCGCCGCAAGGGGCGCCTCCTGCGCTTCCAGGTACCGCTTGAGTCCCGTCCAAATGGAACGCTCCTGGCGGCGGCCGATCAAGGCGACTAGCGGCGTTATGAGCTTGGGCATGCCCCGCGACTTCAGTTCCCAGAACCATCGCATCCGGGTTCCTTCCGGAACCGGATCAAAGGTGAGCGTACCTTGAATGTCCATATTCGATAGATGGGTCGACGACGTGAGTCGACGCGGGCGCTCGTAGTCGGTGAACGTAATCGTCATCGCCACTGGTTGTCCGCGCGACGTACTCTCCGCACTGAACGTGGTTCCGACGCCGATCGGACCAGTTGTGGTCTTTTCCGCGCGGCGCATCTGCGGGTTAAAGCGCGGCTCATTGCGCTCATCGGCGACAAAGTCGAACACCTCATCCACCGGCCGGTGGATGATAATCTGCCCTTCTACATGGGCCATGGCGTACGCTCCTCTCTGGCTCACTCACGTTTGGCGCTGCGCAGGTACGTGTCGTGGTGGTCGTCGTCTGCGATTGTCTAACGCCCTTTTGCTAGCGTCATGCTCCGGCATGTGCTCTTGCGCCATGCGTTTCAGGCGACGCGAACTGGAAGAACCGCCAGGCAAGCAACGTGAGCCAGATGACAGTTGGGACGAGCGAGATGAGCGACATGTACAGGCCAATAGTCCCCGCCGTCGCCGGCACAAGCATCAGCACACCCATCGTCAGGCCGACGTATGCCGTGACGCGACCGAAGCGATGGCTGCGCAGCATCACTGCCGCGACAAGCAGGGTCGCGACCCCGCCCAGCACGTAACTCACGTCGTATGCGGTACCCTGCCAGATCGCCAGCATCGCTTGTCCCGCTGCGCGGATCGCCGCGCGCTGCGCCTCCGTGGTTGCGGCGGCATATTGGCCACTCAGCACCAGCAGATTGAAGCCGGTGTTCGAAGCAATGTAGGTCACGATGCTGACCAATCCGCAGAGGGTCGCCAGTATCATGATCGGCTCGTGGCCGCGATGGAGAGCGCCATAGAGAGCCACATAGGTCACGCCCATGAGCACATAGGTCACTAGCATGAGGAGATCGAGGTTCATCAGGCCAAGCAGGCCATTGCGCTGGAACAGCGCAAACCAGGCGGTGATAGTCGTCGGGGGTGGATTAGCGATGAAGACGATGACCGCGAGGAAGGTGAACACGACCGACAGCAGCGCCACCACACCAGCGGCGCGGTAGAGCGGTTTCCAGGCGGGCTCGACCTGCTCTGCAACCGCCGCCTCCCGGCGAAACTCGCTCGCCGGTGAGGAGTCCAGGATTGACGCGGACATGGCATTGCTCCTTTTGCACTTTCCAGTCTCACGTCCTAGTCATGGCACACGAGCCTCACCATCTTATCCCGATCCTGAGCTGCGTACACACAAAGGCGTCTCAGCGCGCAGCCACCGTCGGCGAGCGTTTTCGGATGACACAGGCGACATCAAGGCTTGTACAGTATCACCGCGAGGGCAGTGGGCTGTTGAAACCGCCAGCCGTCTCCGCCGCGATAATTCACAGGCCCTGGGTCTGAGTCCCAGCACGCTTGACGGCGCGCCATGCCAGCGGATACGATAATGAGAGCGCAGCCGAGATGTCGGCTGTGTCGTACGAGTTCGAGAGACTTCAACGCGAGAGGATTGGCCCGCACATGTCGCCGTTTTCGTTGCTCGGGAGCGCAACTCGCCCCTAGTTCCGGGGTGGAGTGCGCCCATTTTCGGGCAAGCGTGCGGCGTTTGTGATGATGCTAGCGATCTCGCGAGCAGAGCGGCCCGGCGAGTCAGTCTAGAGCCTATCGAGCGTTCGTCTAGCGCACAGGTCTAGTCAATCTCGTCGCCCCCAGGTCGCATGACAGCCGCCACCGTGACTCCGACCACAGCCGCGTTTGGGCCTGCGTATAGCTCCCGCGCATCGGTCGAGCGTCACAGCGCTGACAAATGGGCTTGACGCCACCCCACCCGCACGATTCAACAGGATTTCGCGTGTGTTCGCGGAGTCACTGCGCATAGTCGCTGGGCGCGCTCGTCGCCGCGCTGTCTCCCATGTAGCGGGCGATGGCCGCGGCGGCCGGGCGCCAGAGGAAGAGGATAGATACCATGCTGGAAGCGCGAGGCGTCTCGCTGAGTCGGGGTGGCCGCACGCTGATTCAGGAGGCTTCATTTCTGATCGGTCGCGGCGAGAAGGTTGGCCTGGTCGGCGTCAACGGCGCGGGCAAGACCACGCTGTTGCATGCCCTGCGCGGCGCGCTCGACCCCGATAGCGGCCTCATCATTCGCCCGAAGCGCATTGGCTACCTTGGGCAGGAGCGCCTGGCCGATGACTTGCTCGCCGGAGCGAACGCCGACGGCGAGCAAGTCACCGTGCGCGATGTGATGCTCGCCGGGCGCGATCTGGCCCGCCTCAGCGCCGATCTGCGCGCCATCGAGACGCAGATGGCGCAGACGAGCGCGCCAGAGCCGACCGAGGCGGTTGAGGTGGCCGCTGGCGGGCGCAACGGTCGGCGCGACAATCGCACGCGTGGTCGCAACGCCGAGGCCGACTCACTGGAGCGGCTGCTCTGGCGCTATGGCGAGCTGGAGGAGCGCTTTCAGCAGGCAGGCGGCTACGCCGCCGAGCACGAGATGGCCGAGCTGTTGCAAGGGCTGGCGCTGGAGGATGTGGAGCTGGATCGCCCGGTGACGGCGCTCTCTGGCGGCCAGAAGACGCGGCTGGCGCTGGCGCGCACGCTCTTCGCCACCCATGATCTGCTGCTGCTTGACGAGCCAACCAATCATCTGGACGGCCCGGCGACGCTCTGGCTGATGGACTATCTGGGTCGCTACGAGGGAACGGTGCTGCTGATCTCGCACGACCTCGAGCTGCTGGACCAGGCGATCACGCGGGTGCTGCATCTGGACGCGCAAGGCCTCTCCGTCACGATGTATACCGGCAACTACAGCTCATATCTGCGCCAGCGCGAGCAATCTGAGGAACGCGCCGTCGCCGAGATGGAGCGCAAGCAGGATAAGATCAGCCAACTCCAGGCGCAGGCCGACTGGGCGCGCGGCAAGACGGCGAAGATGGCGCGCAAGGCGAAGGTGCTGGACCACCGCATCGAGCGGCTGCAAGAGAACCTGCCCGACGCCTCTATGCTGCCACGCCGCCAGCGCACGATGAAGCTGAACCTGCCGCTGGCGCGCCAGAGCGGGCGCAGCGTCTTCCGCGTGGAGCGGCTGGCGAAGAGCTACGGCGGGCCGCCTGTCTTTCAGAACCTCTCGTTCGAGCTGGAGCGCGGCAAGCGGCTGGTGGTTATCGGGCGCAACGGCGCGGGCAAGACGACGCTGCTCAAGACGCTGGCCGCGATGATCCCACCGACGCACGGGCATGTGGAGCTGGGGCAGATGGTGGACATCGGCTACTATGCGCAGGAGCACGAATCGCTGCACATGCATCTGACGCTGCTGGAGGAGATGCGGCTGGCCGTCGCCGATGCGCCGGTAAAGCGCAGCAATCCGCCGAGCGACACGCAGCTGCGCGCGATTCTGGGGCGCTTCCTCTTCAGCGGCGAGCAAGCCTTCCAGAAGGTCGGCTCGCTCTCCGGTGGAGAGAAGACGCGGCTGGCGCTGGCGCGGCTGATGGTGGGCGGCTACAATACGCTGCTGCTCGATGAGCCGACCAACAACCTGGACCCAGCCTCGCGCGATCAGGTCTGCGAGGCGCTGACGGGCTACGCCGGCACACTGATCATCGTCAGCCACGACACCGCCTTCGTGGAGGCGCTGGAGCCAGACCTGGCGCTGCCGCTGGCGCAGGGTCACGTCCGCTACTTCGAGCCATCCCACCTGGCGCTGGTCTCGAAGGTGTAAGCTAACCTGAGCGCGGCCCTCACCTCTCTCCCAGAGGGGTGAGGGCATTTTCACAACTCCGCTCGCAGCTCTTGCACAGCTGCGGCCATGCGCGTCAGCTTCTCCAGTGCGGCGGCGCGGGGGAGCGGGCGCAGGCCGCAGTCGGGCGAGACCCAGAGGCGCTCAGGCGGAATCAGCGCCATCGTAGCGCTGATGCGCTCGCGGATCGTCGCCACCGACTCGCCCTCGGCGCTGGCGGTGTCCACACAGCCGACGCTGACCTTCGACTCGGAGAAGTCGAGCTGCTCGTCGTCGAAGGCGGCGGCGTTGGCGATGCGCGTATTCTCGATGTCGTAGACCGCGAAGTTGAGCAGCAACAGATCGTTGGCCAGGTCGCGTACGTCGCCGCAGACATGCAGCATCGGAATCGGCGCAGTGGCGGCGAACGCGCGCAGCGCATCGGAGGCTAGCTCTAGCGGCACACGTTGCTGCAGCGCCTGCGGCAGCAGTGGCTCATCCACCTGCGTCACCCGCGCGCCACTTGCCACCAGCGCCGCCAGCTCGCGTCCCAGAATCTCGCTCAGCCGCAGAATCAGCGCGGGGTCGTGCGGCGCGTTGTAGGGCGCTTCGGGCGCCACCCGCAGCGAGAGCGCCAGCGTGATCGGCCCGGTGACGATGCCCTTCACCTCCGCGCGGCGTCCCGCCAGTGACCGCGCCAGAGCATAGTCGGAGGCGAGGATCGGCGTGGCAGGATGATCGAGCGAGTCGAACACCTCCCAGACGCCATCATCGCGCCGCTCGATGCCCGCGATGCGCGCCGCGAACGTCTCGATCATGTCGCCGCGTGGCTGTCCGTCGCTGATGACATCCACTCCTGCCAGCAGTTGATCCTCGACCGCCCGCTCGATGGCGCGGCGTGTCGGCAAGCCATCGCTGGGATAGCTGCCGACGACGGTGGTGAGCAGTGGCTGCCGTGAGATGCTGGGCATGGTATCGTTCTTCCACTGGACTGCAATTGTACGCGCCTGTGGGCGCATGATCCCACAGCGGATTGTAGCGCATCATACGGGCTCGCTGGCGGGTGGGAAGCGGGCTAGAACAGAGACATCTGCTGCGGGCCTGGACCTTCGTCGCGGGTGTCGGTGGGGAGGGAGAGCTTACCCTCGGCCTTCAGGCGCCGCGCCTCGGCCAGGGCGGCAGGCAGCGCGCGGGCGAAGTCGGCGACGATGACGTCGTGTAGCTCCTCACGATGCAGCCCCGCCGCTGGATTATACATCGCCAGCAGGATGCGACCACGATGCGGGCGCGCCTGACCGTGCATGCTGGTGATGCGCGCGTTTGGCAGGAACCATGACAGCGCGGCGCGTCCCAGCGGAACCAGCACGAGCGGATTGACGGCGGCGACCTCGCGCGCCAGGTAGCCTGAGCAGGCGCTCACCTCGTCGGGGCGCAGCTCGCGGCTTTCATGCGGGTGATGCTTGACCACGTTGGTCAGGTAGACCTGCGCGCGGCTCAGTCCCGCCGCCGCCAGCAACTCGTCGAGAAAGTCGCCCGATGGCCCGGAGAATGGCCTGCCGCTGCGGTCGTCGTAGGCGCTGGGCGCCTCGCCGATCAGCATCACCTCGGCGGTCGCCGCGCCCGCGCCTGGCGCAGCATTGTGCGCGCCGACATACAGGTCGCAGCGCGTGCAGGCGCGCGTCTCCGCCGCCACCTGCGCCAGCTCCGCCCGTGTCGCCTCAGTCGCCTCAGTCGCCTCAGCGGGATTGCTCGCATCATTCATCGCCATGCCGCGCCTCCTTTGCCTGTCATTCCGCAGCGCAAGCAGCGTACCGGAGGCGCAAGGAACAACTGCGAGGAACCTTACCCCTGACCTCCTTTCCTTGCGGGAGAGGGAGTCGAAGCCTGCTCCCCTCGCCCTGAGGGAGAGAGGGACTGGTGGTGAGGTTCCCCATCGCTACCCCCGTCGCCTGCCCAGCCGTGCGCGGATGATGCCGCCGAGCATGCGAATCTCCTGCACACCGAGCAGCGAGACGAGCGCGAAGTAGAGCAGCGACGCCGGGATACCTGCCGCCAGCACGGTCGCCGCCTGCCCACGCAGCGAGTCGAGCGTGAAGATGTGCGGAGCCCACAACGGCAGCGCGTAGAGCAGACCCCAGATCACCGCTCCCATCGCCGCCGAGGCCAGCGCGATGCGCCACAGCCCGCTCCACAGCTCGCCCAGTCCTAGATTGCCGATGGCCAGCGTCAGTAGCACGAAGAGAATGATCGCATGGCCAGAGTTGAGCGACGTGTTGGCGAATGCCAGCGCGGGCATACCGATGGTCGACGCGAACGGCACAGCCACCAATGCCCACAGCCCGATGGCGACCACCCCGACCACCACTGGTGTAATGGTGTTTTTGCGCGCGTAGAAGGCGGCGATCAGCAGCTGATCGAGCGCGAGGAAGGGAAGCTGGTAGGCGTAGTTTTGCAGCGCCAGCGCGTTCAGATAGGTGCAGCTGATATGACATGCGCCATGCTGAAAGAGTAGCGCGGTCACGGGAATGCGCAGCGCGATCAGCCCGACCATTGCCGGGGTCATCAGCAGCAGGCCGAGGCGAAAGCCCAACGCCAGCGTGCGCTTGAAGCCCGCGGTGTCGCCCGCGTTGGCCGCCGCCGTGAGCGGGGGCAGCACCGCGAAGGAGAGCGCCGCCGCCACCAGTCCCGTCGGGAACTGTACCAGCGTGGTCGCGCTCTGCAGCGCGGTAAGGTTGCGATTGGAGTCGCCAGGCACTACCAGCCCGTTGAGAATCAGCTCCGCCTGTTGCTGCCCCAGGCTGAAGATCAGCCCCAGCGCGATGGGGATGTAGAGCCGCACGATCTGGCGTACGGCGGGATGCCTGACGTTGAACGTGGGGCGCCAGTTCACGCCCGCGCGGCGCAGTCCTGGCAGAATCAGCACGGCCTCGCCCGCCGCGCCGATGACGAAGCCAATCGCCAGTCCAATTGCGCCCGTCGTCTGCAGCGCATCCACCTGTCCGCCGACTTGATGGCCGAAGATCACGCTGACTGGTAGGCCGAGCTGCGTACCCGCCACAAACAGCGCGACGACGCCAATGGCGATCACGCCGACGTGCTGGATAAAGGTGGCGAAGGCGGGATAGACGACATCTTTGAGCGCGTAGAGCAGCGCCGACCCCACTGCGTAGAGGCCCAGCCCGAAGAGGCCGAATGCGGTGATGCGAATGAAGCTCGCCGTCAGCCGCTGGTCGGCGAGCGACTCATGGCCCTGGTAGAGCGTGGCCAGCCACGGCGCCAGGAAGAAGAGCGCCACCACCGCCAGCGCCAGCAGCAGCGTCACCAGTGTCGCCACGGTGCTATAGACGCGGCGCAGCTCCGCGCGTTTCTCTGGCGCGGAGTAGTCGACGAAGGTGGGGATCAGCGCGCCACTGACCGAGCCGCCGACGAGCAGGTCGCTCAGTTGCTGGATGGGGCGCAGCGCGTAGATGAATGCGCCGCTCGCCGCGCCATAGAAGAGAATGTTGATTGTCTCGATGCGCGCCATGCCCAGCACGCTGCTGAGAAGCTGCCCCAGCATGATGAGCGCCGCCGCCGAGACGATGCGTCTGTTCTGGCCGCCGCTCTGGCCGCCGCCAGGCGCCTGCGTCGGCTCGGCCAACGGCACGACACTCGCGCCCTCACCAGGGAGCGCGGCGTCGCCCAGCACGAGCGCCTCGCTCGCGCTCACTGCGCGCATGGGCGTCGTCGGCGTCATGTTTTGCGCGGCCTCGTCGTCCGCTGGCGTTGTGAATGATGGCACAGGCGCGGTCCTCTCCGTCACGAACAGTACAGCAGGTTGGCTCCCTCCTCCAATCCCTCCCCGTTGCGGCGAGAGAACGGAGCGGGCGGCCCGCTTCCTCCTCGC
>VFSW01013547.1_pt1 | contig 11333 bp, 7 predicted proteins | sample 5358111 | NCBI WGS metagenome assembly VFSW01 (sample SAMN11554181, study PRJNA540505) | mine drainage metagenome | isolation source: sediment from site ElyBrook_90M | place: USA: Ely Copper Mine, Vershire, VT | collected 2017 | reverse complement strand
GAGATCCAGTTGCAACAGCAGGTTCACGAGCAATCGCTGTTCACAATTGAGTGGGTGTTGGTGTGATGGCGACGAGCGTATCGAAACGCAAGAGCATAAGCTATCAAGTGTGGTTTGCCGGCGGCACAGGCGAACTCTTGGTACATGGAACGATTTGAGGAGAGGCAATAATGGCCAACGGAAAGTTACTTCGACAACTGATCAAATCAGGGATGCAAGGCGATACCGCTAGCTTTCGCGCTGCATCTGAATCCGTAATCAAGGAGGAACGAGAGAAGAATCATCATCTGCTCGCCAACGATCTGGAACGTTTGCTTTATGGTGACCAAGTCGGCCTTGGTCACGGGGCTAGGAAGCTGCATGCAGTAACTGAGTTGCCGACCAACAAGGACAGTGGCCTAACGTTACTCGAAGAGCGCGCGGTGATTCGTGAGGAAAAGGATATCATTCTGTCCGATTCCACCCAGTCGGCGATTAATGAAATTCTCATTGAGCATAACCGTGCAGACGTGCTGCGATCCTACGGATTGCTACCAGCGCAGAAACTCTTGTTCTGTGGGCCTCCCGGCTGTGGCAAGACGTTGGCAGCCGAGGTCATTGCCCACAGTCTGTCATTGCCACTCGTTCTCGTTCGCCTTGACTCGGTAATCTCATCGTTTCTGGGTGAGACAGCCGCCAACTTACGAAAGGTTTTCGACTACGTCGTACGTCAACCAGTCGTCGCGTTGTTCGACGAGTTCGATGCACTCACGAAAGATCGCGGTGATACCGCCGATCATGGAGAGCTCAAGCGCTCGGTCAATGCTGTGCTGCAGATGATGGATGGCTATCGGGGTGAGAGCCTCCTCATCGCGACCACGAACTACGAAACGTTGCTAGACAAGGCTGTGTGGCGACGTTTCGACGAGGTCATCGGTTTTGAGATGCCGAATCTGGAGCAAATCAAGCGCCTGCTGGCTCTGAAGTTGTCTGGCATTCGCCGCAACTTCGAGCCCGACGATGGGCAGATTGCCTCGCTATTCAAGGGACTTTCCCACGCCGACATCGAGCGCGTCCTGAGGCGAGCGATCAAGGACATGATTCTTTCCGGGCGAGAGTTTCTGGAGAAGGCTCACCTCGATGCCGCGCTTGCGCGCGAATATCGTCACAAAGACTAACGAGATGGGGGGAGAGGGAGTATGTCTTATGAACATTTGCGACTGGGGCGCGAAACACCGCTGACCGATAGGCATCCAAGACGTCATCCAGGTGTACGGCCACCGCCCGACCCGCGCGCCCACGGTGCGTTGTTGGCACAGAGTTTAGGCATTGCCAAGCAACGTGCAGGGGCCGAGGATTTGGGAGGTTTTGACGAGCGGAAGTTACTCAAAATCCGACTGCGCGAGGGCGAAAAGAGCGTGCCTGATTTTGCGGCAATCCCCGGGGTTGAGATCGTCAGCCAGGAAGCCGAATCTGTGGTGCTCGCTTTCGCCACCGAAGACGGTCTGAACACCTTTGAGGCGCGCTTGGCAACCCTTGCGCGCGACGGAGTCGTCACGCGCAAGGAACTCTTCTACGTGATCGAGGACTTTGACCACTGGACGCCGGAGGACCGCACCAGTGCCGCACTGCGCGAACAAGGCTATCCAGCGGGTGACTTCTTCGTGCTTGATGTCGAGCTCTGGCCCCAGGAGCGGCAGGACAAGCGCGATGCCATGTTAGATACCTTTTTAGGTTGGTTGCGTGAACGTGGTATTGAGCGTCTGGATGACCTCAAGCAACCCTCACTGGTTCTGGTGCGGCTTCGCTGTAATCGTGAACAGACGGGAAATCTGCTGCGACACCGCGATGTGCGCACGGTCGATCTGCCGCCGCGTCTGGGCATTGCAGTCGAGTTGTTGCACACTGACGTGAACCAGTTTCCCCCGGTCGAGCCACCCGCTGACGACGCACCGGCCGTAGCCGTTTTGGATTCAGGTTTGACGCGTGGGCATCCGCTGCTAGGTGCGGCGGTCGGCGATGCGCAAGGCTACCTTGCTCCACACCGCAGCCCGGATGACGAACCTCCGCATTGGCACGGCACGTTTGTCGGCGCACTGACGCTTTATGGGGATGTTCATGCCTGTATCCAGCAAGGTCAGTTTGTGCCGCAGTTACGCCTGTTTTCGGGCAAGGTGTTCAACGATGACGGGCAGGACCAAACCGAGTTCGTTGAAAAGGCCATTGAAGAGGCTGTGCGCGATCTGCACGGGCAATATGGCTGCCGGGTCTTCAATCTCAGTTACGGCGATCTCAACAAGGTCTATGACGGACGACACGTGCGCGGGTTGGCCTACACATTGGATCGGCTCACGCGCGAGTTGAGCGTGCTGTTTGTGGTGCCGACGGGCAACCTGCAAACCGCTGAGCTATCGGCTGACCCGCGCAACGACTATCCCGCTTACCTGCTGACTGATACGGCGCGGCTGCTCGATCCGGCACCCGCGCTCAATGCCCTCGTCGTAGGCGGCTTGACCCTGAACGGGGCGACTCGCGACGCTCAACGCTATCCCAACACGCTCGAAGACGTGCCCATTGCACAGACGGGGCAGCCGTTTCCGCTGACTCGTAGCGGCCCATCGATCAACGGTGCAATCAAACCAGATCTGGTGGAGCACGCGGGTAATGTCGCATTGATGCGTGCGGGTGGGCGCACCCGTCATGCCGGTCTCGGCATCGTCTCGCTCAACGGCGGCTTTGCCAGCGGTCCGGCGTTTTGTGAGGACATAGGCACAAGCTATGCAGCACCGCTGGTGTCGCACAAAGCCGCATGCCTGCTGGCCGAACTACCCGATGCGTCTCCTCATTTGCTGCGTGCTCTCTTGGGCGCGCATGCTCGTTGGCCCCGCGCTTGCGAAGATCTGTTTAATCCAGCCAATAACATCGAAGGCCGTGCGCGGCTTTTGCGGTTAGTCGGCTATGGCCAGGTCGGTGAACCCGCCTTGTATCGCTCACTGGATCAAACCGTTACCTTGTTGACGGAAGACCAGATCGGTAACGATCAACACCACTTCTTCGAACTGCCCCTGCCAGACAGTTTCTGGAGTGGCCGCCGTCGCACTCGTGAAATTACCGTTGCCCTAGCGTATAGCCCCGCCGTTCGAACTACCCGCCTGGACTACCGTAGGGCCAAGTTGTGGTTCACTCTAGTAACCGCTTCCAGTCTGGATGGAGTCACGCATGTCTTCCGACGTAACCGCGCGGAAGGCATGGGCGAGCGCAGCAATGGGCGCTGGCTCCCCAATGACACTCGCAAGGCCGGAACGCTCCAGGTTTCACGCTGGAACTTCAAACAGGCGCTGGCGAATGGCGACAAGATTTTCATCGTGGTAACTCGCCAAGATTCACCATGGTCAGACGACCGTGAAGGAAATGAGCCTTACGCCCTTACTACCGTGCTCGCCGATCGTGAGAATGCCGACATTCAACTCTATTCCCAAATACGCGCAGCACTAGAAGCCCGTGTCCAGGCACGTGCACGGGCGCGCGTTGGAGGGCGAGGCTAATGGCTGCGCTCAAACCTCAGTACATGGCTATTCTGAAGAAGGTGCTGGCGGATCGCTTCGTGCCGTTTCTACCGCCGCTGCTTGGCAAAGCGAATCCCGCCGATCAGGTGGCAAAGCAGTTTTCGCGGGCCTTCAGCGCCTTCGTCTTGCACAAACTACTCGATATCACACCACAGGCGGCAGCGGCTTCGGTTGTGGACGATTTCCAGGACAAAGGCATCGACGCCATCCACTACCATGCGTCGTCGGAAACGCTTTACCTGCTGCAGACCAAACTGAAGGAATCCGAGCAGTTCAAACAGGAGGACGCGCTTCCGTTCTGTGAAGGCATCCGCTTGCTGCTCAAGCAGGATTTCACCGCCTTCAACGCCAATGTTCAACAGCGACAAGCCGACATCGAGAGCGCGCTCGATGCGTGCAGGCACATCAAACTGGTTGTGCCCTACACGGGCGATGACGTCTCGAAAACCGCCGGCGATGCCCTGCAAGCCCTGCTCGCCGATGAAGACCTCGACGAAGAGCGGCTGGCTGCACAGGTGGAGTACTACACGGCGGCCGAAATCACCCGCGATCTGCTGGCGGAACAGGCCTACCAGCCGGTATACGCCGACATCGCCCTGCAGAAGCACGAGAAGGTCGAGAACCCGCGAACCACGTACTACGGTGTCGCTCGGCTGAAGGACTTGGTGGCGCTTCACCAGACTCACGGCAAGGCCCTGTACGAACAGAATATTCGGTACTTTCTCGGTAGCAGCAAGTCCGACGTCAACAAAGCCATCAAGACGACCTTGCATGACGCCCCAGGAGACTTCTTCTATCTCAACAATGGCGTCACGGCCGTCTGTGATCTGATCGAACCGAAAGCCACCAAGAACGGGGCCAAAAAGTTTAAGGTGCGCGGCCTGTCCATCATCAATGGCGCGCAAACGGTGGCATCGGCCGCCGAGTTCGTGCGCCAGCATCCGGGAAAGAGCATCGACGATGCCAGGGTGATGCTCACCCTGATCAAGGCCTCGGCGGATGGTCCATTCGGCAAGCAGGTGACCAAGGCTCGCAACCACCAGAACCCGGTACAGACGGCGAACTTCGCTTCACTTGACGAGAACCAAGAGCGACTGCGGCAGGAAATCGCACACCTCGACTTTGACTACCACTATCGCCCTGAGGCCCTGGCGACTGGCCCCAAGGCCATCACGCTCGACGAAGCACTACGGGCGCTGGCCTCACAACAGAACGACCCGCGCTATGTCGTTTGGCTAAAGAGCGAACCAGCACGGCTCGCCAACCCGGATTCCACCGAATACCAGGCGCTGTTCAGCACCGAACTGACGGGCGCGACACTAATCAATGCTATTCTGTGCCACCGGGCGATTCGCGCCCTGGTGGTGGACTACGAGAAACTAGCTCCGGCGCGCAGCCAAGAACGCCTGATCTACCGCCACGGCGTTCACGTCATTACGGCGGCCATGATGAAGCGCTTGCATAACCGTATCGTCGCGGCGGCCGTCATCGACCCCGCGACGATACCTGGGATGATCAGTCAACCGCTTGATCAACTCCGGCAGCAAGCCTCCGATCTTGGGCGGCAGCGCCTGAACTTCGAGGGGCCACTCGCCTACTTCCGCAATCAGGGCAACGCCGCGGCTTTCTTGACCGACCTGATGGAAACGCACTTTGCGCTGACCACCGATCCGGCGATTGTCTCGTTACGCAATATTCAGAATGCTGCGGATGCATATCCGCGCAAGCGCCTGCTCGACTACCTATCGAGCCGCGCGCCACAACTATGAGAACGACGCCATGAGCAAAAAAAAACTCGAACTCACCTGGATCGGCAAGGAAAAGCGACCACGCTTGGAGCCGCGTATCCTGCTTGAAGAGCCGGAAAAATCCTACCACGCTAAGCATCGCGTCTCCGATAGCGATATCTTCGACAACCGCCTGATCTTCGGAGACAACCTGCTGGCGCTCAAGGCGTTGGAGGCGGAATTTACTGGCAAGGTGAAATGTGTTTTTATTGATCCACCTTACAACACCGGCAGCGCGTTCACGCATTACGACGATGGGGTGGAGCATTCAATCTGGCTTTCCTTGATGCGGGATCGGCTGGAGATTCTTCGGCGGCTGTTGTCGGACGATGGCTCGCTGTGGATCACCATTGATGACAACGAGGCGCACTACCTCAAGGTTCTGTGTGATGAGGTGTTTGGGCGAGCGTGTGCTGTGGCAAATATTGCCTGGCGCTCTTCTGACGCGTCCAACAATGACGCCAAGACATTTTCGGTTGACCACAACCACATTTTGGTTTTCAGCAAGCAGCCTGGTTGGCTTTCCTACGAACTTCCGCGCACCGACGAGGCAAATGCCCACTATAAAAATCCAGATGACGACCCCAATGGGCCATGGTTCATGGGTAACCTTTCGTCACCGAAACCTCGACCTAATCTTCGGTACAAAGTCACTTCTCAAGCAGGGTACGAGATCGACCCGCCAACTAATGGTTGGCGATGGCAGCAAAGTACCCTTTTGGAAATGATCGAGACTGGAGAAATCATATTTTCACCAGACGGATGTAGAGTCATTAAGAAAACATATCTCAAGGATCAACAAGGACTTGCTCCCTCGACTATGTGGGATGACATCGGAGAAACTGGTCACAACCGTCAAGCCAAGTATGAATTGAAGAAGTTATTTCCAAATGTCGATACGGCAGAACTGTTTGCGACACCAAAACCGGAACGGCTGATACGTAAGATACTAATGGTTTCCACTCGTCCTGGTGACCTCGTACTTGATTCCTTCGCCGGTTCAGGAACTACCGGTGCCGTCGCCCACAAAATGGGCCGCCGTTGGATCATGGTCGAACTGGGCGAGCACTGCCACACACACATTATCCCGCGCCTCAAGAAGGTTGTTGACGGCGAGGACAAGGGTGGCATCACCGAGATGGTAAGTTGGCAGGGTGGTGGTGGCTTTCGTTATTACTGTCTCGCCCCTAGCCTGATCGTTAATGACCGTTGGGGAAATCCTGTCATCAACCCAGAGTACAACGCCACCCATCTAGCCGAGGCACTGTGCAAACTGGAAGGTTTTATTTACGCGCCTTCTGAGGTCCAATGGTGGCAACACGGCAATTCCAGCGAGCGTGATTTCATCTATGTCACTACACAGAATCTCTCTGCAGAGCAGTTGCAGGCGCTTTCGGACGAGGTGGGTAGCGATCAAACCCTATTGGTGTGTTGCGCGGCCTTCCACGGAGTGACTGCCGCCAATGCATCAGAACGCTGGCCAAACCTGACGCTGAAGAAGATCCCCAAGATGGTATTGGCACGTTGCGAATGGGGGCATGACGACTACAGTCTGAATGTGAGCAACCTGCCAATGGCTCAAATTGAGAAGCCAGAGCCTGTAGCAACCGCAAGCACCGTCAAAACATTGAAGAGCAAAAATGCGACCTCTGGGCAGGGCGGACTGTTTGGAGAGAGCGAATAATGAATGCACGCGTCCTGAACGCCATCGCTGGTCGATTGTCTCTTCGTCTGCCACAGGCAGAATCTCTCTCGAAATTGGTGCGTGCGCTTGATGCGGCTCCTGGTCTGCTAGGCCACGAGCAGGATGTCGGAGCCATTCTCGCCACGCTGAAGGCTGAATTCCCGACCCTGGAGGACTTCGAGCGAGAGTTTCCGTCGTTGTGCTTTGCGCTCGCCACTGGTGTTGGCAAAACCCGCTTGATGGGGGCGTTCATCGCTTACCTGCATCTGGCGCACGGCATCAATAATTTCTTCGTTCTGGCACCGAACCTGACGATCTACAACAAACTGATCGCAGATTTTACGCGCAACATGCCGAAATATGTCTTCAAAGGCATTGCAGAGTTCGCACAGCAGCCACCGCTGATCATCACCGGCGACAACTACGACCAAACCGGTGCGGTCGTTCAAGATCAGACGATGGGCTTTGCCCACGATGTGCGCATCAATATTTTCAACATCTCCAAGATCGGCTCCGAGGTGCGCGGCGGCAGAGAACTACGCATCAAGCGGATGAAGGAAGTGCTGGGCGATAGTTACTTCAACCACTTGGCAAATCTGCCCGACCTCGTCCTGCTAATGGATGAGTCACACCGGTATCGCGCAAGTGCTGGCGTGCGGTCAATTAATGAGTTGAAGCCGTTGTTTGGCCTGGAGCTCACCGCCACCCCGTTTGTGGAAGCGGGTAGTGGTAAGACCGTGCCGTTCAAGAATGTGGTGATGGACTATCCGTTGGCAAGAGCAATGGAGGATGGGTTTGTGAAGGAGCCAGCGGTTGTCACCCAGCGCAATTTTGACGCCAAGGCCCATACGCCTGAGAAAATTGAGCAAACCAAACTGGAGGACGGTGTTCGTTTGCATGAGACCACAAAGGTGGAATTGCTGACCTACGCCCGCGAATACGGTGTCAAGATCGTGAAGCCGTTCATGCTAGTCATTGCGCGTGATACCACCCACGCAGGGCAACTGTTGGCGCTTCTGGAGTCGGAATCGTTCCACGGTGGACGCTACCGAGGCAAGGTGATCCAGGTGGATTCCAGCCGTACCGGCGCGGAAGAAGAGGAAATGATCACTCGTCTGCTGGCTGTGGAAAGCGTGGACGAGCCAACCGAAATTGTGATTCACGTCAACATGCTGAAAGAAGGCTGGGACGTCACCAATCTCTACACCATCGTACCGCTACGCGCGGCCAATGCACGCACATTGATCGAGCAATCTATTGGTCGCGGCCTGCGTTTGCCCTATGGCAAGCGTACGGGTGTCGCCGCTGTGGATCGCTTGAACATTGTCGCCCACGACAAATTCCAGGAAATCATCGATGAGGCAAACCGATCCGACTCGCCGATCCGCCTCAAGCAGATCATCCTTGATGCGCCGAGCGCTGATGACAATAAAGTCAGTGTGCAGGTTGGCTCGGGGGCGATGACTCGTTTGGGATTGACGGATGCACCGGCAATGGTGGTTATGCCTTCGGGGGCTGGCTCGGCTACAGGATTGAGCCATGCAATAACATCGCCAGCGCCAATATTCGCTACTGATGCAGAACGCCACGCGGCGCGTGTCGTGATGGAGGTCATCGGCAAATACGAGGTCAAGCGCGATTTGGTGCCAACCAGCAGCGCGTTGCTCCGGCCGGAGGTACAGCATGAGATTCTAGCCGAACTCAAAGAGCGACTGAAACCATTGCAAGGAAGTTTGATCGCGGACGAGGTCAAGATCGATCTGGCCGCTGTGGTGGCGAAAACCACCGAGATCGTGGTGCAGCAGACCATCGACATTCCCCGCATTGCTGTGGTGCCGACAGGCGAGGTCACCACGGGCTTTAATTCGTTCAAACTGGACATCAGCCAATTGCACCTGCAGCCGGGCGAGCGCGAGATCGTCGGCCAGATGCTACGTACTAATGAGCAGTTCACCTTGGCTGCAGGGGTCGGTTTTAGGGAGGCTCAACTAGAGGACTACATTGTCCATGCCCTGGTGGACTTTGATGACATCGACTATTTCACCCACGCCGATTTGCTCTACGACCTCGCAGGGCAATTGGTGCAGCATCTGCTTGGCTACCTCTCTGAGGATGAGACCCGCAGCGTGCTGGATCGAGATCGACAGTTGATTGCTAGGGAAATCCATGCGCAGATGATGGCGCACTTTTGGGAGCAGGCGACTTCGTATGAGGTGCAAGTCAGTCGTGGTTTTACTGAACTGAAACCATGCAACTATACCGCCACGGCGGGCCAGACGGCACATCACTTCCGTGAAACTGTTGTCGAGACGAGCCGTATCAAGCAGATGCTTTTCGGTGGCTTCGAGCGTTGTCTCTATCCGCTGCAGAAATTCGACTCGGACACCGAGCGCCGTTTTGCGATCATCCTGGAACGCGATGCTTTGAAGTGGTTCAAACCCGCCAAGGGGCAGTTCCAGATCTACTATAAGCTGGGCACCGAGCAGCCGGAATACATCCCGGATTTCGTCGCGGAAACCGATACCACCATTTTCATGGTGGAGACGAAGGCGCGGACTGACATCAATACGCAAGAAGTGCAAGCGAAGGCGGCAACTGCGGCTCTCTGGAGCAAGCACGCATCGGATTACGCGGTTGGCGCGGGCACAAAGTCTTGGAAGTACCTGTTGGTGCCGCATGATGAGGTCTTGGAATCGAAGAGGCTATTCGACTATCTGCGCTTCGAGGTGAAGGCGTAACAGTTACGCAATTGATGACGGGGGAGATTGTAGGATGGTATCGCAAGTTGAACGCATATTGATTCTGGCCAAAACATATCCGTCACCCAGTGCGCAGTATGTCGAAACATCATGCGTGGCAGGTATCAATGATCAAGGGGTGATGCGTCGTTTGTATCCGGTGCCATTCCGTATGATCGAGGAAGGCCAGCAGTTCAAAAAGTGGCAGTGGATCGATGTTCGGATTGAGAAAGCCAACAAGGATCACCGCCCCGAGAGTCACAAGCTCTACGTCGATACGATCACCTGCGGCGACGTGATCGACACCAAGAAGGCGTGGGCATCGCGCTGGGAATGGCTGGATAAGATTCCCGCGTTCGACAGCTTCGATGCCATCGAAGCGGGACGACTCAGCGACGGGCTGTCGATCGCACTGCTGCGCCCCAAAAGGCTACTCGGCCTCGAAGTCACCAAGGCCCGAAACCAGGACTGGACGGAAGAGGAAAAGGAGAAGCTCATGCGCGAGCAGATGCAGGGCAATCTCTTTTCCGAGACAGAGGTGAAGCGGCAGGTAAAGGAGCTACGCAAGGTGCCATTCGACTTCTACTACCGGTACGTGTGCGACACTCCTGAAGGCGAGAAGGAGCACAAGCACAAGATCGTCGATTGGGAGGCTGGCGCGTTGTTCTGGAATTGCCGCCGCGATCATGGTGTCGATTGGGAGAAGCCGTTTCGCGCCAAACTGGAGGAAGACCTCGGAAACAGGGACTTTATGTTCCTAATGGGCAATCAGCATCGGTTCCAAGACCAGTGGCTGATCATCAGCTTGGTCTATCCACCTAAGCGGAAGCCATCTGATGACCGGCAAGGCTCATTGTTCTAGCGTTAACGACCTTGATGTGCTGGACGCCAGCATCGCAGTAGTCTCGCACAGCATTGGCCACCATTGAGCGGTGACAGAAGTTGAAGTCAGCCTCGTAGCAGAGCAACGCACAGGTCGAGGAAGCCACCAATTCCGAGAGTTCGGCTATTGCAATCTCTTGCGCCTTCAGATGCTTCAGGAAACCCTCGGTGTAGCGCTTCCAGTTGCCATCTTCTCGGTAACGATCCCGCACCGTTTTTGGGCAGCCGAGATCGACCATATGAACATATTCAAGTCCGGAAAGATTCAGGGTACCAGCCAGTGCTTTTTTTGAAAATCCTGGCTTGCGCGACAGGGGCAGTTCGCGTATGTCTACGACGGTCTCGATGTCGTGCTCGGTGAGCAGTGACATGAATGTGTCAATATCCAGTCCTTCGTAGCCTATGGTGAAAACAGTCATTCTATTGAACCCCTCTGATTGGGGATTTTACCGGAGGATGAGGTCTTTGACGAGTTCTGAAATAAATATATTTTGCAAATTACAACCTTGCAGCATAGATGCTGAACGCCACATTCGCCAATGTCGTGTCAGGAGTGGCTGGTGCTGTGAGCATCAGAACATCCCCCACTGTAAAATTTGTCTGACTCGCTGCAGTCAGCGTCATAGCCCCCGTGGGCGCAATGGCAATGGTCCCGAAGGCCGTGCCGTTTTTTGCCAGAGTGAATGTGGCGCTGGAT
>VFSW01013546.1_pt1 | contig 11333 bp, 8 predicted proteins | sample 5358111 | NCBI WGS metagenome assembly VFSW01 (sample SAMN11554181, study PRJNA540505) | mine drainage metagenome | isolation source: sediment from site ElyBrook_90M | place: USA: Ely Copper Mine, Vershire, VT | collected 2017 | reverse complement strand
CGACGATCGATACCAGCGCCGCCTCGATCGAGATGTTGAAGGAAAACGCCGTCGCGGGATCGATGAAGTAGATGTATTGCGTATAGAACGTGCCCGCGAGCGCGGTGAGAAACGAGCTGATCAGATAGATGTTGCGTTTCATTTTTGGTGCGTTGACGCCGATCGCTTCGGCGGCATCCTCATCCTCGCCGATGGCGACGAGATAATATCCGATCCAGGATCGCTCGATCAGCCAGGTGACGACGAGCCCGACGGCGAGCAGGCCGAGCACGACGTAGTAGTACGCCGCCTTGGTCTCGAACTGCATCATCAGCGGCGCGCTGCCGAGATTGGGGATGGTCGTGCCCTCGGCGCCCCAGGCGAGGTCGCGAAACTTGAGAAAGATCAGCATCAAGGCTTGCGCGGTCGCAATGGTGGCGATGGTGAAATAGGGGCCGCGCAAGCGGAAGCACAGCCAGCCGATCGGCAGGCTCGCGAGCATCGCGACAATGCCGCCGGCGATCATGCCGATCCAGGGCGAGATGTCGAAATCGATCTGCAGGATGGTCGAGGTGTAGGCGCCCAGTCCGAAATAGGCGGCGTGCCCGAGCGAAAGCTGCTTGGCGTAACCGCCCATCAGGTTCCAGGCGGTGCCGATGAAGGAGAACAGCAGGATCCGGATGAAGATGTCGATCGCAAATGAACTCTTTACCACCAGCGGCAGCGCGATCAGGATCGCGATCCCGATCGCCAGCAGGACGATGCTGCGCAAGCTGAGACCGCCGGCCATCATCGGACTCTTCCTCCGCCAAGGCCGGTCGGCTTGAAGGCGAGCGTCAAGAGCAGCATGGCGAATACCACGATCTGTCCGGAGTCGGCGCCGACATATTGAATGCCGAGCGACTCGGCGATGCCCATCATCAGGCTCGCGACCAGCGCGCCCATCACATTGCCCAGTGTCCCCAGCACGACGGCGACAAAGGCCATCAGCACGAACACCTGGCCGACGAACGGATAGGCCGAATAGAACGGCATCAGCAGCGAACCGGCGGCGCCGGCGAGCGCCAGCGCAATGCCAAGCGCGACGCAGAACACGCGGTTGGGGTTGATGCCCATCAGCATCGCCACGTCACGGTTCTGCGATGCTGCGCGCATCGCCTTGCCGAGGTCGGTGGCGTGCAGGAAGACCCAGAGCGCGGCGGAGAGCGCCATGGCGACGACGAAGGCGATCAGTTTCGCCACCGGGATATAAAGCCCGCCGACATGGAACGCTTCGTCGGAATAGGACGTGTGGACCGTGCGATAGTTTGCCGAAAACAGCATCAGGGCGAGGTTCAAAAGCAAGAGCGACAGCGCAAAGGTCAGGAAGATCTGGGGCATGTCGTTGGGTCCCAGCACCCTTCGGATCAGAAAATGCTGGATCAGGACCCCGGCCACGAACAGCACCGGCATCGACACGGCAAGCGACACGATGGGATCGATGCCGAACTGGTTGGCGAGGAAAAAGCTGATGTACATCCCGATCATCACGAATTCGCCCTGGGCGAAGTTGACGATCTTGACGACGCCGAAGATCAGCGTGACGCCGATACTGACGAGCGCGTAGATGCCGCCGATGAGCAGGCCGTTGATGACGGCCTGGGCCACTGTCTCCCACATCTGGATTGACCGGTCCTAGATCTTGAGCAGCGGCTTGCGGGCATCTTCCTTCGGGAAGACGCTGGCGAGGTCGCCGTCCTGCCACTGCACGCCGACCGGGTGTCCGTAAATGTTCTTGCCGTCGGGCCCAAACTTGACCTTTCCGCCCGGCGCCATCGCCGCATAGCCGGAGGAGACGTCGAGCGTCGACAGGGCTTCGCGGACCTTTTGCGGATCCGCCGAGCCGGCGCGTTCGAGCGCGTCGGCCAGCATGAAGGTCTGGGCGACCAGGCCGCCGGCATATTCGAACAGGAATTCGCCGGTGCGCTTCTTGAATTCGACGTTCACCTTCTGGGCGTCGTCGCTGACGTCATGATTCCAGTGCGCCACGCCCTGCAGCCCTTCGGCAAGCTTGCCGACATTTTTGTAGAAGTCGGGAATGACGAAGCCGCCGGAACCGCCATTGATCGAGACGTTGAGCCCGAATTGCTTGACGGTCCGCACGATCAGGATGAGGTCGTTCAGATAGGAGACCGAGAACAGCGCATTGGCGCCGGATGACTTGACCTTGTTGATCAGCGGGCTCGCGTCGGTGAATCCTGCCGAATAGGGCTCGAACATCACGATCTCGACGCCCTCGGAGGGGGCGAGCTCCTTCAGGCCGTTCGATGTCGAGGTGCCGAACGCGGTGTTCTCGAAGATCACTGCGACCTTGGGCTTGTCGCTGACGAGCTTGGACATCTGCAACTGCGCGCGGGCGAATTGCGAGGCCCGCGCGAACGGAGTGAAGGTGTAGGTGCGGCCCTTGTTGAGCTGATCCGAACTCGATCCGGTGATCAGCGGAACCTTGGCGCGTTCCGCAACCTCGCTGGCGATCAAGGTGAGGGCGCTGGCGTAGCAGCCATGGATCGCCGACAGCTTGTTGCCGGTGATCAGCCGGTCGGTTTCCGTGCGCGTCACCGTAGTGTCGCTCTGCACGTCGGAAACGATCAGATTGAGCCTGGCGCCACCGAGCGACTTGATGCCGCCGGCATCATTGATCATTTCGACCGCGAGCTTGGCGGCGGCGACGCAACCGACCCCGATCTGCGCCATGCTTCCGGTGGTCGGGTAAAGCGCGCCGATATTGACCGGATCGGCCGCCCAGCCGCGCAGCGGCACGGCGCCGAACGCGCCGGCGGCGAGGAGGCCCCCGGTCTTGACGAGAAAGTCGCGGCGGCCCTGCCGCTTCGACGGGGCCTGGTGCGAGCTGGCCTTGGTGCCGGCGGAATCCTTGCGAGCTTTCTCCATGCCATTTCCCCCTGATGCGACCGCGATAAAAGCTCGCGTCCGCTTGTTTGCTGTTCCGCGTATTTTTTTGGATGGTAACCGCAATCAAGATTGTTTACAATACAGTTGTCAATTTTACCTTCTAAATTGAAAACTATCGCTGGCTTGTTATGCTTTTGGCGCCTCCGAGCGGCCGGGGCTCGTCGTCGAAATCGGGGAAATGATGGTCGGAAAACCAGCCAAACGCGCGCCTATCCGAATGCCGAAATCCCGCCAGATGCCGGTATCGCGACCGCGAGAACCGGCCGCAGCCATCATCGCAAAGCGCATCGAGGAGGACATAGTACTGGGGCGGCGTCAACCGCGGGAGCGCCTGGTCGAGCAGGATCTGTGCGACCTGTTCCAGACCCATCGCGGGGATGTGAGACTGGCTCTCTTCGAACTCGAGAAGAAGGGCCTGGTCGGGCGCATTCCGAACCGCGGCGCGTTGGTGCGCGGCCTAACTCCGCGCGAGGTAAGGGAAATCTACGCGGTTCGTGAAGAACTCGAGGTAATGGCGATCCGCATCATTCCGTTTCCGGTAGCGGCGGCAAACATCGAGCGGCTTCTGGAACTGCAGCGCCGGCACACCGTGGCGATCGCCGCGGGCGACCTGCTGACCGTTTTTTACAGCAACCTCAGCTTTCACCAGGTCTTGTTCGGTCTGTGCGGCAATGCCTGCCTGATCGAAACCATCGATCTGCTTGCCCAGAAGGTCTACGGTATCAGGTCTTATGCGAATGCATTTCCCGATGCCCTCGATCGCGCGCGCCAGGACCATTTGGATATGATAAAGGCGCTTCGCGGTTCGCGCCGGGACGAACTGGTGGCGCTGACCCGTCGCCATTTGCAGCCCGCCCCGGAAGCCTACATCAAGGATTACGAACGGCGGTTCGGCAAAGCCGGTCTCCAGCCCGCGCAGTAAGTAGACCGGAAGAGGTGTCATTCGGCGCTGCTGACCAGCTTGATGCGCGGCGCAGCGGCTTCCGTCAGGCTGCGATAGGCGGCGAGGTAGTCGAGCGCCATCCGTCGCGCGGTGAAGCGCCTCTCGAATTGTTTTCGGATCATCCCGCGATCCAGTTGAGACAGCCGACCGACCGCGGAAACCGCGCTCGTTTCATCCTCGACGATAAGGCCGGTCAAACCTTCATCGATGATCTCCGGAACCGAACCGCGGTTATAGGCGATAACCGGGGTGCCGCAGGCCATGGCTTCGATCATGACGAGGCCGAATGGCTCCGGCCAGTCGATGGGAACGAGCAGCCCGATCGCGCCGCTGAGGAAGTCCGATTTTTCATGATCGCCGATCTCGCCGACGTATTCGATCAGGCAATGATCGAGCAGCGGACGGATGATTTCATCGTAATAGTCCCGATCGGCGTGATCGACCTTCGCGGCGATCTTCAAGGGGATGCCGCATCGGATGGCGATCTTGATGGCGCGGTCCACGCCCTTTTCCGGCGCGATCCGGCCAAGCACGCCCAGATAATCATGTGTCACCGGCCGAGGTGTCAGCAGGTTTTCCGGCAGGCCGTGGTGGATCGTGCGCACCCAGTTGGCTTGCGGCACCGGACGCCGCTGGGCATTCGAGATCGAAATCACCGGGACCGACGAGAAAGTGTTGAAAACCGGCTGGTGCTCGGGCAGATCGAGCCGGCCATGCAGTGTGGTAAGAAAAGGTGTCGGCTGCCGGGAGAACAGCGAGAATGGATAATAGTCGAGGTGAAAATGCAGAAAGTCGAACTCCTCATCGTCGCATTTCTGCCGCACCTGTTCCAGCATCACCATGTGCAGTGCGTTGGGATCGCGGACGGATCCGTCGAGACGCAGTGCCTTCGGCCATGTCGCGTCAAGTTTCGCTGAGGTTCGGGAATCGCCGCTGGCGAACAGGGTGACGTCGTTTCCCAGCTCTACCAGTTCCTCGGTCAGCCAGTGTACTACCCGCTCGGTTCCACCATAGAGTTTCGGGGGAACAGCCTCCGTCAGCGGAGCAACCTGCGCGATGCGCATCTCACCGTCTCCTGTTTGTTGACATGAACGAAAACCCCCGTCCGGCCGTGGCACCGGCATGCCGGCCGCAAAGGGGAACGTTTCCGCACGTGCGAAGTTCCAAGAAGGCGCGCACTTCCTCCACGAGACGGTCTTGCTGATGCCATCACCCTCGAACACGCTGTCAACGCTGCTCGATCGTTGCGCAGCAATGGCAGCAGCGCAACGGGAACCTCGGCGAGGTCTTCGGCATTCGGTCAGACGGAACCTATCCCAGTAGGGCTTTTGTTCTCCTTCAACAGGTTTGCAGCCATATGGACAATCTCTCAGGATACGCCAATCGTCCGTTTCCCTTCGTGCTGCGCTACCTGCGCCGGCGTCTTGCATCGCATGTCGTCATTCTCGCATCCGTGGTTGCTGCGGTCGCCTGTTCCGTAGGCACGCAATATGGCGTAAAGTATCTCGTCGATGGGCTGTCGGCGGGGCCGGCCTACGCCGGCAGCGTATGGCTAGCATTCGTTTTTCTCATGTCGCTGATTGCCGCGGATAACTTTCTGTGGCGCATCGCCAGCTGGACGGCGAGCTTCACGTTGGTGGGCGTGACCGGCGATTTGCGCCGCGACATTTTTCGTCATTTGACCGGTCACGCGCCGAGTTATTTCTCCGACCGGTTGCCGGGGATGCTGACCAGCCGCATTACGGCTACATCCAATGCCGTATTCTCGGTCGAGAACATGTTCGTCTGGAATGTGTTGCCGCCGTGCATCGCGACGGTTGCCGCCATCGCCCTGATTGGAACCGTGAGCCTGCCGATGTCGGCAGGCTTGATCGTGATCGCGGGCGGAATGGTGGTGGCGATGTTTCACCTGGCCGCAGCCGGTAAGCCCCTGCACGACGATTTTGCGGACAAGGCGGCAGCCGTCGACGGGGAGATGGTTGATGTCATCAACAATATGCCTCTGGTCCGGGCGTTTTGCGGCCTCAGCTTTGAGCACGACCGGTTTGATGCCACCGTCAATCGGGAACTGACGGCGCGGGGGCGCAGCCTGCGTTACCTGGAAAAGCTGCGGCTCACCCATGCGGCGGTGACCGTGGTACTCACGATCGCGCTATTGGCGTGGGCGATCACGCTGTGGCAGCGCGGCGGTGCCACCACCGGCGACGTTGTGCTGGTCTGTACATTGGGGCTTTCGATCCTGAATGCGACGCGCGATCTCGCCGTGGCACTGGTCGATGTTACCCAGCATGTTGCCCGGCTGACCGAAGCGATTGCCACCCTGCTGCTGCCGCATGAGCTGCACGACCACCCGGAGGCCGAACCGCTGATAAGGAGCGGCGCGGCGATCGCGTTTAACAACATCGCGTTTCGCTATCCCGGCGGACCTGCCGTGTTCGACAAATTCAGCCTTCGTATCCAGCCGGGACAGCGCGTTGGGCTGGTCGGTCAATCCGGCGGCGGAAAGTCCAGCCTGTTTGTTCTCCTGCAGCGGTTCTATGACGTTCAGCAGGGCAGCATCACGGTCGACGGTCAGGATATTTCGCGCGTCACGCAGCAGAGTCTGCGCGAGGCGATTTCCGTCGTGCCGCAGGATATCTCCCTGTTCCATCGATCGATCATGGAAAATATCCGATATGGACGACCCAGCGCGACCGACGACGAGGTGCTGCGTGCGGCGATCGCGGCGCGCTGCGACTTCGTCGAGATCTTGCCGGAAGGGCTCGAAACCATGGTCGGGGATCGCGGCGTCAAACTGTCGGGCGGTCAGCGGCAGCGTATCGCCATCGCGCGAGCGTTCCTGAAGGATTCGCCGATCCTGCTGCTGGATGAGGCGACCGCCTCGCTCGACAGCGAATCCGAAGAGGCGATACGCGAGGCGCTCGCCCACCTGATGCGCGGTCGAACGGTAATCGCCATCGCTCACCGTCTGGCGACGCTGCGCAATTTTGACCGGGTGGTGATGCTGAAGGCAGGCAAGATAATCGAAGACGGCCCGCCGGATCGCCTGATGCAGGGTCAGGGGCCTTATCGTGAGCTGGTAACGCAGGAAATAAGCCGCCTTGCGAAGCACGCTGCCTGACCTGCGACAGTGACGTTGGAGTTGCGTTCATCGCGACGTTGGGGAGCCGATCGAGATCACATGTCAGTCGAAGCCATAACCCAGATCACGACGACCCGGGCCATCGAAACGGTCACGGAATCGCCGTTCTATATCCCGATGACCGGGCCCGCGGCGCGGCCGCGGCGCTCGCTCAAGCATGACGACACGTTTATTGTGCTCGACAGCCATGGCGACATCGGCGCTTCCGCCGGCGGACCCGATGGCCTGTTCAATGCGGACACCCGTTATCTGGCACGACTCGAACTCGTGCTGGACGAAGTGCAGCCGCTGCTCTTGGGCTCGAATCTGCGGGACGACAATTCCGCCTTGACGGTGGATCTCACCAATCCCGACGTCTATCGAAACGGCCGGATCGTGCTGCGTAAGGATATGCTCCACATCGTGCGCACGATCTTCCTTTGGCGCGGAGCGGCCTATCAACGCATCGGTGTGCAGAATCACAGCGAAGATGTGGCGAGGTTCGATCTGACACTGCTGTTTGACAACGACTTCGCCGATCTGTTTGAAGTGCGAGGCGAGCGTCGTCCCCGCCGGGGCGTCGGCGCCAGCAAATTGCGTGGTGTTTCCTGTGTGGAACTCGATTATACGGGGCTCGACGGTAAATCGCGCAGCACGGCGCTGCAGTTCGATCCGCCTCCGACGCGACTTGCGGCGAACGCCGCGACCTATCATCTCGATCTTGCGCCGCAGCAGGTTCGCTCGCTGTTTGTTGTTGCATCCTGCAACAAGCCGCCCGCGCCGGAGCCGGTAGCGTTCTTTCGAGGCCTGCTTGCACACCGCCGCGAGATGCGGCAATCGACCAGGGGTGCCACCAGCATCGAGACATCAAACAATATCTTCAACGAGGTGCTGTGCCAGTCGATGGCTGACCTCAACATGCTGATGACGGATACGCCGCAGGGACGATATCCCTATGCGGGCATCCCTTGGTATTCGACGACGTTCGGCCGTGACGGGATCATCACCGCGTTGCAGATGCTTTGGATCGACCCGCGGGTCGCGCGCGGCGTGTTGAAGCGGCTCGCGCTCTACCAGGCCAGGACGACCGATCCGCTTGCGGATGCCGAGCCCGGAAAGATTCTGCACGAAATGCGCGGCGGCGAGATGGCCGCGTTGCGCGAGGTGCCATTTGCGCAATATTATGGCAGCGTCGATGCCACGCCGTTGTTCGTGCTTTTGGCCGGTCTTTATGTCGAGCGCACCGGAGATCATGAGACGCTGGCCGAATTGTGGTCCGCGATCGAAGCGGCGTTGGCCTGGATCGACGGGCCGGGCGATGCCGACGGTGATGGATTCGTCGAGTATCGACGTGCGTCGGAACAAGGTCTGGCCAATCAGGGCTGGAAGGATTCCTACGACGCCATCTTCCATGCCGATGGGCGGCTCGCTGAAGGTTATATCGCGCTTGCCGAAGTCCAGGGCTATGTGTTTGCCGGCAAGCGTCTGGCAGCGCGTTGCGCCATGCGGATGGGAATTCCTGAAAGGGCGCTCCAGCTTGAGGCCGAGGCGCAACGGCTCGCCGAGCGTTTCGAAGAGGCATTCTGGTGCGAAGAACTCGGCACTTATGCGCTCGCGCTCGACGGCGTCAAGCAGCCGTGCGCGGTGCGTACGTCGAATGCCGGGCAATTGCTGTTCACCGGAATTGTGCGGGAGGACCGCGCCCGCATGGTTGCCGCCGATCTGATGCGGCCGCATTTTTTCACCGGGTGGGGTATCCGCACCGTGGCACGCGGCGAGGCGCGCTACAATCCGATGTCCTATCACGACGGTTCGATCTGGCCACACGACAACGCGCTGATCGCGCTGGGGCTCGCGCGTTACGGACTCAAACACTCGGTCGAACATGTGTTCTCCGCTCTGTTCGACGCCGCGACCTATATGGATCTGCGCCGGCTTCCGGAGTTGTTCTGTGGCTTTCGACGCGAGAAGGGACGCGGCCCGACGCTTTATCCTGTGGCCTGCGCGCCGCAGGCCTGGGCGAGCGCGACGCCCTTCACATTGCTGGAGGCCGCGCTCGGGCTCGAATTCGACGCTCGGCGCGGCGAAATTCGCCTGCGCAACCCGCGTCTGCCGGCGTTCCTCAGCGAGGTGGTGCTTCGCGAATTGCGGCTCGGCCCTTCAAGCGTCGATCTTCGCGTTCGGCGTCACGGCGATGACGTTTCACTGGAGGTGATGGGCACGCGCGGCCGGATCCAGGTTTCCATCGTGCTCGCGCGCTAGGGACCGGCGCTATGCGCCGACGGGTATGTGAAGCCGATGCAGGCAGCGAAGGAGTTTTCGCGCCGGTGCCGGACCGTTCAATCGAGGAGAGCATATGCGTGCCAGGATATTGTTCACGTTCATCGCATTCAGCCTTGCGATCTTGCCGGCGGCCGTATCCCGGGCGCAAGACGATGCGAGTGCGCCGCAGCCGTCTCAGCTGCAGAATACAAGTCCCCCGGCGAAATCGAAGGAGCCGTCCCCGCCGCCCTCGGTTACCGTCATCGGCGCCAAGGAGGCACACGGCGTGCTCGGGCGCGATGTTCGCGGTCAGGCGGACGAAGACATGGGGCATATCGTCGACGTCATCGTCGATCGGACCGGTTCCGTGCGCGCGGCCGTCATCGATTTTGGCGGTTTTCTCGGCGTCGGCAGCCGAAAAATCGTCGTCGACTGGAATGCATTGCATTTCGGGCACATCGCCAACAAGGGCGAGAGCATCACGCTCGAATTGACAAAGGATCAGGTGATGGCGGCGCCTGAATACAAGGAGGATGCACCCATTGTCGTCCTCGGCGCATCGGGCAGCCTGCGGCCGCTGCAATTTGATCCATAGCAGGGAAGTCGGAGAACCAATTGTTGGTGGGCTTGTTCAGACAGTCGCCCGACCGGATTGATGACCACCATGGCCGGGCGGCCGGTCGGGGTGGTGAGGCGGTGCCGTCACCAGAGCCGAAGGCGGAGGTGATCGAGCCGCCGGCGCCATCGCGAGAGAGCTTGCGCGGCCTCGACTGGTTCATTTTTTTTCTCGCGGATGTGCAGACCGGATTTGGTCCGTTCATTGCGGTTTATCTGACGACGCAGAAATGGACCCAGGTCGAGATCGGTCTGGTGCTGACGACCGGCGGCTTGGTCGGTTTGATCGGGCAGATGCCCGGCGGCGCCATCGTCGATTTCGCTCGTTCCGAGCGGCTCGTGGCCAGCCTTGCGGTTGCGACGATCGGCGCAAGTGCGCTTGCCTATGCTGCATGGCCGATCTTGCCGGTCGTGCTGACCGCTGCGACGCTGCATGCCGCTGCCAGTTGCGTGCTGGGTCCGGCAATTGCCGCGATCAGCCTCGGTCTGGTGGGACCGCATGGGATCGGCGAGCGGTTTGGGCGAAATGCCCGCTTCGCAGCGCTTGGTAACGGAACAGCCGCCGCCGTGATGGGCACATGTGGTTATCTGCTGTCGAGCCGTTCAGTATTTCTCGTCACTGCCGTTCTGGCAGTTCCGACCTTGCTATCGCTGGCGCGCATCCATGAGCGCGAGATTGATGCGGCCCGGGCCCATGGTGCCGTGCCGCGCGAGTCGAGGGACGCCAGGTCAACCAGCATTTTTGGCCTGATGCGCCAGCGGGCGCTGCTGGTCTTCGCCGGCAGCATATTGCTGCTTCAACTCGCCAACGGGGCGATGCTTCCTTTGATGGCGGGCGTCGTAACGACCCGGTCAAGCCGGTGGGCACCGGTATTGATCGCCGCGTGCATTATCGTGCCGCAGGCCATCGTCGCATTGACGTCTCCGTCGGTCGGACGCAAGGCCCAGCAATGGGGGAGGCGGCCGCTGCTGCTGTTGGGGTTTGCCGCGCTGGCAATTCGCGGCGTCATGTTTGCAACCGTCAGCGATCCGTACCTGCTGGTCGCGGTGCAGGTGTTCGATGGCATCACCGCAGCGGTGCTGAGCGTCATGGTGCCTTTGATCGTCGCCGACGTGGCGTTCGGAAGTGGTCACTTCAATCTTGCACAGGGGATTGTCGGCACCGCAACCGGCATCGGGGCTTCGCTTAGCACCGTGCTGGCCGGTTACGTCAGTGACAAGTTCGGCAGCAATATCGCCTTTACCGGCCTTGCGGGCATTGCAGCGGTGGGCCTCGCTACGATCTGGCTCGCAATGCCCGAGACGCGCCGGGTCCCGTAATGTTCATGCGTCCATATTGCGCAGGCATTGGCGGTTGCGGAGCACGATCTGCCGGGCGCCGGAAAATCCGAGGACGCCTTGGGTGTGGAGCTGTGACAGCGCTCTTGAGACGGTTTCCAGCGTAAGGCCGAGGTAATCGCCGAT
>VFSW01013545.1_pt1 | contig 11334 bp, 11 predicted proteins | sample 5358111 | NCBI WGS metagenome assembly VFSW01 (sample SAMN11554181, study PRJNA540505) | mine drainage metagenome | isolation source: sediment from site ElyBrook_90M | place: USA: Ely Copper Mine, Vershire, VT | collected 2017 | reverse complement strand
CTCTACGCGCTCGCGGGATTGCTGGTCACTGCCGTTCCCGCCGTCGCCCAGCCTACCGCCACCGATCTGCTGGAGAAAGCCCGGTCCGCTTTCGACCGTAACCGCGCGCAGGAACCTCACTGGAACTGGACCACCATCCAGAACCACCTGCTGACTGACCGTGGCGGCCACACCCTGCGGCGCCTGCCCGATGTGACTGTGGAATCGGTGATCCGCCAGGACGGCCGGCGCTGTAACGCCGTTCTCTCCTGGGGCGACGGTGTGGCGCCCTACAAGCTGAACGAAGACGCGGACGTCCGGTGCAGCGGCCAGGATCCCGTGGAGCCGCCGCTGCGCGTGGAATCGCTGCTGCGGAGCCTCAAGGTGAAGCTGGTCGACAGTTACACCATCGCCATCCGGCACGATAAGGCGCATGTTCACGATCCGCAGCCCGAAGTGCGCTGTACGGCTTCCGTGGAGGGCACCATCCGGCTCGATCCGGCTACTTTTTTCCCTGTATACCTGGAAGGCACGCTGGTAGATACCGGCTGCGAAGGAGAGACCTGGGCGGAATTGCACTACGGCGGCGAGCCCGTCAGGATGATCAGCCACCGGGGACTTCTGAAAGGTACTTCGTTTCGCCTGGATTTTGCCCTGCAGCCCGACAAGTATGGAAACCCGGCGAACAGTTATTGGATCTCGACCGGCCAGCACTGGAACCGCCCCTTCACCGAGGCGGCGGGAGTCGTCTATAACAACCGGCGCTTCGAAGTAAATCTGAAAAATGCGGTCTGGGTAACGGATTCGCGGACTACCGCCCAGGAATTCGGCGTGCAGTCCCTCACCCGCTTCGATACCGTGCCGAAATAAGGACCTGTCACGACCAAGTTCACCTGCAACATCTGCGGACGCTCGAACCGGCGCCCGGCATTGCCGCCCGAGCCGGAGACTTCCGACTGCGCGCATTGCGGATCGAACGTGCGGGTGCGCGGGCTGATTCACCTGCTCTCTCAGGAACTGTTTGGCGCCGGCCTGGCGCTGCCCGAGTTTCCCCGCATCAAGAGCCTCCGCGGCCTTGGCACCAGCGATAGCGAATCCTATTCCGGCCGCCTGGCCGACCGTCTGGACTATCGCAATACATTCTTCCATCGCGAGCCGCGCTTCGATATCGCCCACCCCGCGGACGGCGAATCCGGATGCTACGACTTTGTGCTTTCCAGCGAAGTCCTGGAGCATGTGGTAGCGCCCGTAGAAGCGGCATTGCTAAACGTTTTCGACATGCTCAAGCCCTCGGGTGTATTCGTCTTCACGGTGCCCTATTCCCTGGAGGGCCAGACCATCGAGCGGTTCGGCAAACTGCACGATTTCGGATTTGCCCGTCTCTCCGATCGGACGGTGCTCGTGAACCGCACGCCGCAAGGTGACTTGCAGGTGTTCGACGATCTGATCTTCCACGGCGGCGCTGGCTCCACGCTGGAAATGCGCGAGTTCTCCGAAGCGGGTCTCAAGAGTCTACTGGCCGCGGCCGGTTTCACCGACGTGCGCATCGACTGCGAAGATTATCCCGAGTTCGGAATCTTCCGGCGGTATGCCTGGTCGCTCCCCATCGCGGCCCGCAAGGGTACGTTCGCCTTCAGCAGAGCTGCTACGCGCGATCTGGCGGAGCAGTATCGCGACTTGCACCAACGCCTCGACGCGTTGATGCGCTCCCTGGTGATGCGGATCGCCTGCAAACTGCGGCTACTGTGACCCCTCCGCCGGCGCGAACCGGAACACTTCGAACATGGGCCGGCCGAAGCCATCGCTAATGGTCGCAATCGTCCGCCGGGAATAGCCGCCATCGGCCGCGGCGCGCACCAGTTTCTCCGTCACACCCTGGAAGACTTCCGCCGGGGCGGCGCGCCCCACAAAGACGGCGTCGGGATCGGATACGCGCTTCACAATCTCGTCCCGGTCCGCCTCGGTCAACTCCGGCTTATTGACCGGTTCCGACCCTTCGCGCAGTATCAGTTTCCCGTGAGACAACAGCCGCAGGCTGTCGAGGATGCCCCAATCGATACAGAAAACGTAGTCGGCCGTCACCGTTTTCAGAGCGTCGTTGAGCGGAAAAATGGCGTCGGTCCAACTCACCGAGCCCGCGCCGTTGCGCGTCATCTGGTAGTAGTATTCGTTGGTCACCAGGAAATGCGAGCCGGTCAGAACCAGCGCCATAGTCGCCAGCACAGGCAGACCCGCGCGGCCGATGCGGCGCGATGCAGCGGCAAACGATACGGCCACGATGGCCACCGGCAGCGGCCACAACAGAATGGTGTGATGCACGCTCCCGCCCGCGCCCGCCGTGATTGCCATCTGAATCCATGCGATGGTCATGGCGATCGCGGCGGCCACAATTGTCCGCAGGGCCGCGCCGCGCGCCGCCGCGGCCAGCAGGATCGCCAGTAGGAAGGCGTAGATCATCAGGTTATACCGCGGATGTCCGGCCCACTCGGAAATCTGCTGCACAATCACGGCGGGTGAGTGCGGTTGGGGCGTGTCCCGGTCTTCGCCGGTCATGTACCCGAACAGTCCCTGCCCGCCCACCGTGTTCATCAACATGCGCGACTTACCGGGGAGTTCGCTGAAATCGCGCTTGAAGTTTCCCCGAAAGGTCACCCAGTGGTTCTGCGCATTGAACAGTATCAGGGGTAGCGAACCCACCACGAATGCCAGCAGCGCCGTCCCTACCCGCCGGCGTGTGCACAGGCTCAATATCTGACGCGGCATCACGACCAGCACGCCGATCCCGATTCCCGAGAGCATCCACGCGGCCAGCGCCTTATCCCACATCACCAGCCCGAACAAGAAGAAACCAAGAGCCAGAAACCGCTCACGCCGCTCCTGGTAGAAGCGCGCCAGCGCAACCATGGCGCCGATTTCCAGCAGGTGCTGCAGCGCCGCCGGCCCCCAATCGAAACATGTGGTCAGCATGTAAACCGAGTCGGCCGCCAGCAACCATGCGCCCAGCACGGCAGCCCGCTCGCCGTTGGTGCGGCGCAGCAGCAGGTAGAAGAGCCAGATGCTCGCTGCCCCGGCCAGCAACGCAGGCTCACGTAGGACCCAGACGCTGGTTCCGAATACGCGCAGAATTGGCGCGTAGATCCACGTCTTCACCGTCCCCAGGTAGGTCATCAGCATCAACAGGAAGTGGGAGTGCCACACCGTTACCCACATGCCGGAGCGCGGCTGCAGAATGGGCATGGCGAAGAGGGCTTCATCGTCCTCCACCCCCAGCCGCGGAATGAAGGCTTGGGCGGAGAGAAAGAACGTGACGCAGGCCGCAAGCGCCAGCTTGGTTGGGTGATAGCGGGTCAGAAAAAAGATGGTAGCATTACTGCACCGCGCGGCCGGCGCATCACTCTTCGCGCAGCGCCAGCACCGGATCTACCCGCGTGGCTCGCCGCGCGGGCAGGTAGCCTGCCAGAAGGGTGACAGCGGCCAGCACCGCCGTCACGGCGGCGAAAGTTGCCGGGTCCGTAGCGCCAACGCCATATAGCAGATCCTGCATGACCCGCGTGAGCCCGAACGCTCCCGCCAGCCCCAGCGCAAGTCCGGCCCCGGTCAGCAGGACGCTTCGCCGGATTGCCAGGCGGAGCACATCAGCCGGTTGTGCTCCCAGCGACATGCGAATACCGAACTCACGCGTGCGCCGTCCCACGTTGTAAGCCACTACGCCATAAATGCCGATCGCGGCCAGCATCAACGCTACCGCCGCGAAACCGCCCAATAACAGGCTAGCCAGTTCCTGGGATTCGCTGCCAGTCGCGCGCTCCGTGGCCAGGGTCATCACATCGAACACGGGCTGATCGATGTCTATCCGTCGCACTACCTCGCGCATCGGCGAGACCAGATTTAGGGGGGCGCCGTCCGCGCGAATCACCAGCGTCATTTCCGCGCTCGGTTCCTGTTCGGCCGGAATGTAGAAGTGTCCTGCCCGGCCCTTCACCAGCGTCATAACCACAACGGAATCCACATCGCCCACTACACCCACCACCTTGCGCACCGGCTCCTTACGGCCGAACTTGAATGGTTTGCCGACCGGGTCCTGGTTGGGCCAATAGCGCTTGGCGGTCCACTGGTCGATCAGCGCCACCAGGGGAGCATCCTTGCGATCACCCGCATTGAGGTAGCGGCCGCGAAGCAGCGGGATGTGCATCGCGCGGAAATAATCGCCAACCACGCGATTGCGCAGTACCAGCGGAACGTCTTCAGGGCGCGGTTCGGGCCGGTCCGGAAAAAACAACGCGGTGCCGTGCAGACTGTCGCTGATCGGCAAGCCGTCAATCGCACCGGCACTGCGCACTCCCGGCAGGGCCGACGCCTGCCGCAGCACCTGCGCGAAGAACGCCGGCCGGTTTTCGCCGTCAGGATACTGGCTGTCGGAGAGCGCCACCTTCATGGTCAGGACCCCCCTGGTGTCGTATCCCGGATAGGCGCTCCGCAGGCGCACAAAGGTGCGCACCATCAAGCCGGCTCCGGCCAGCAGCACCAGCGTGAGCGCCACTTCGCTCACTACCAGGAGTCCGCGCAGCCGCTGGTGCAGCGAGCCCGTCACGCCGCGTCCGCCCGCTTTGAGAGCGTCGTGCACCTGCACGCGGCGCACCTGCCATGCCGGCGCCAGTCCGAAGAGAATGCCGGTCGCGGCGGAAACCAGCAGGTTAAACGCCAGCACCCGCCAGTCCATGGCGATCAGTTCCGGATTGGGAAGCTGATCGAGTTGAAATGACGCGATCAACTTCATGGCGCCGGCGGCCGGAACAATCGCCAGGGCCCCGCCGATCAGCGACAGCAACAGGCTTTCCGCCAGCAATTGCCGGGATAGCTGCCACCGGCTGGCACCCAGCGCCGCGCGTACCGTCATTTCCTGCGATCGCGACGTGCCGCGCGCCAGCACCAGGCTGGCAATGTTGGCGCAGGCGATCAGCAGCACAAATCCCACCGCGCCGAACAGCACCAGCAGCAGTGCTCTGGCATCTTCCACAAGGGCTTCCTCCATCGGTTGAAGCCGTGCGCTGTCGCCCTGGTTCGAGTTGGGGTATTGCGCCGCCAGGCGGGCCGTCAGGTCGTCCATCCGTTTTTGCGCGGCCGCCAGTGTCAGGCCGTCCCGCAGCCTGCCCAATACGAAGTAGTGCCGGGTGCCGCGGTCGGAATCGATTGCCGCCTGGAGTAGGTTCGGGCAGTAAATGGGATCTTTGCCATACTTCGGAAAGCTGCGTGGCAGCACCCCGACGACAGTGTGCGGAGTGCCGTCCAACACTACTGTGGTGCCTACCACCGCCGGATCGGCGGCAAACCGGGAACGCCACAATCCATCGCTGAGAATAGCAACCTGCTCCTGCCCTGGCTGCATGTCCTGAGGACCGAAAACCCGGCCCAGTTGCGGCGCAATGGCCAGCGTTTCGAAGAACCCGCCGGTCACATCGATTCCGTCCACGCGTTCGGAGCGCCCGTCGAGTCGCAGGTTGCGTCCTTCCTCTTCGAACGCCGCCAGGTGCGAAAAAATGCCGCCGGCTTTCCAGTCGCGATAGTCGGGGGCGGAGACGGGAAACTGGTGCTCGTCGCGGCTCGCGTTTTCACTCCACACCATCACCGCGCGATCCATCGCGGGGATTGGCGCCGGCGTCAGGGCCGCGCGCATGGTGCTGTAAATCGCGGTGTTGGCGCCGATGCCCAGCGCCAGGGTGAGCACAACTACCGCGGCGAAGGCCGGGTTCTTGCGCAACATGCGAGCGGCGTAACGGAAATCCCGCGCCAGCCCATACAATGCTCGCCAGCCCCACATTTCGCGCGTGACTTCCTTGATGAGGGCTTCGTTGCCGAATTCGCGGCGCGCGCCCCGGCGGGCCTGCTCGCGCGTTTCGCCGCGCTCCACGCGGTCCTGTTCCGCCATCCGCAGATGGGCTTCAATTTCCGCATTCAGCTCGTGTTCCCTGCGGCGAAACAGGCGCATATCAACTCTCCTTTACCGCCTGTTTCATAATGCCGGCAATGGCCGCTGAAAGCTGCGTCCAACGGTCGTGCTCGCTCACCAGTTGCTTCTTGCCGCCCGCCGTCAGATGGTAATATTTAGCCCGCTGTCCCGTCTCGGTGACTTTCCAGTCCGATTTCACCCAACCCTGCTTTTCCAGGCGGTGCAGCGCGGGGTATAACGATCCCGTCTCCACTTTCAGTAGCTCGCCGGAGTTGGCCCGGATGGCATTTGCGATGCCGTACCCATGATTGGCGCCCCATTGCAGGGTTTGCAGGATGAGCATATCCAGTGTGCCCTGCAGGAGTTCGATCCGGTTCTGGTAACGGTTCTTCATTGTAGACAGTCTACCCCCTTGCCAGTAGAATGTCTACAGCTTTTCTACTTCTTCGGTTTGACTGCGTTCGCCAGCGTCAGCCCGTCATCGCGCGTGGAGGTGTCGACCTGCGCTCCCCGCGTTGAACGAGAAATGGTCCAGCCACACCGTCTTCCACCCGGTCGTTTTCGAACGGCAAGGGCGCCGTCAGCTTCGCAGTCGCCGCCGCCTTGCGGGCTTTCGCGAGGCCGTTGCCGTTGCTGATCTGAAGGTCGCCCCCATCGGGTCCTTCACGTGGAAACCTTCGAATCATGGCCGAGCCCAAATCGCCAATGTCCAGGACCGCCTGCTTGCCGTCGTCGCTGGGCAGCGTCCATCCCATCAGAGCGACGTAGAACGCCGCCTCCTTCTTGATAGTCAGGCATTTCGAAGGTGATGTGATCCAGCGCCACGGTCTTCCAGCCAGTGGGAGCGAAAACCGGCCGGATCGCGGCCGTCGCCGCTTCCTCGCTCAAAGGACACAACCGCGTACCGTATCCATCCCTTCATCGGCCTTGTCCGAATGCGGATGCGGCGAAAAGGGCCACGAAGGCTGCCATCCTTAGCACCCTCTGCAGATCCCGATACCACATCCCAACAGTTACAGCAGGCCGGACGCACGGGCATACTTTAGCGCTTCGATGGCGGCGCCGCGCGCTCCCGCCGTGTCGCCGTTCGGCATGATGTGAATCGGGATGCCGGCCTGTTCGGCCCGCTGAGTGGGCATCGCGGCGCGCGTCTCCGCGATGAACCAGCCCTGGAAATCAGCGCCGGTTTCAATGGCTCCGCCCCCGATGATCAGGACGTCCGGATCGAACGTATTCACCATTTCGTCGAAGAACAGCCCGAGTGCCTGGGCCTGCACGCGGAAGACGTCGCGGCACAGGGAATCGCCCTTTTCCGCCATCCCGCGCACCAGTTTGGCTGCCTTCACAATGTCCAACTTCGCCAGTTCGTGTTCGGGATGCCGCTGCAGAAAGTACGGCAGCAGCGTCCTGGTAATCGCGGTGAGGGAGCACAGCGATTCCAGGTCTCCCGTGCGCCCGCAATTGCATGCCGGATGGATGCCCTCGATGCCGGGGATGCTCTGGTAGGGAATCAGTACGTGGCCCAGTTCTCCGCCAAAACCCATCTTGCCCTTTACCACGTTGCCCTCGACAATCACTCCGCCTCCCAGCCCTGTGCCGATCACCGCCGAGATCGACGTTTCCTGGCTCCTGGCGCCGAACAGAGTGAAGTGCCCCCACAGCGCTCCGGCGTTGCCATCGTTGAGATACGTGACCGGACGAGCGAGTCGCGCCTCCAGCCCGGCGCGGATATCGAAACCGGCCCAATCGTCGTGCACGAAGTTCGTCGAACCGCGCGCGCTGAGCACCCCGGTCGAACTCGCTGGCCCAGGCGTATCCAGGCCGACGGCAACGACTTCGCCCAAACGCACGCCGGCCCTGTCGACCGCGGCTGCCAGCCCCTCTTCGATTTGCCGGAGGCACACTCCCGGACCTTCGGTCGAGCGCGCGGGATGCTCGCAAAGCCCTTCAATCAAAAACTGTTCCTGTCCGTTGACGATCGTGTAATTGATGGCGGTCCCGCCCAGGTCGACTCCGGCGACTACGTTCATGGTAGAGGCTCCATTCGTGTGAGGATATAACTGAAATTCCAGCTTAGCAGGAGACGCCCGCGGTCAGCCGAAGATTTCGTCCACGGCCAGTTCGCCGCCATCGAAAGCGTTCAGGGGAAGGGAACTGCCCGAGTCATAAACCGCGGCGTGTTGGAAGGCGATCTCACTTCGATGACAAGGTCCGGAGCGCCGCGCAGATTGTCGTCCGGGTCGATCTATCCCAACGGTCCTGTGCGATCCCTGCTACGTCAGCGGCGCGCAGATCGAATTCCGACACCGTACGATAGGGCCACTGGATAGTAACTTCACCGAAGGCTCGCAGCTTCGGATCGAGCAAACGTCTGAGCCGGGCCTGTAGTTTGGAGTGACGGGCTTTGGGGCGCGTCAACGCCACCGTCCCGTGCCCCACAATAGGATTATGGTTTACCTGGACAACCACTCCACCACCCCCGTGGATCCGAGGGTTCTGGAGGCCATGCTGCCCTATTTCGGCCCCAGGTTCGGCAATGCCGCCAGCCGGAGCCATCGTTTCGGGTGGGAAGCCGAAAAGGCCGTGGAACTGGCGCGCCGCCGCATCGCCGAACTGGCCGGCGCGACCCCGCGGGAAATCGTTTTCACCAGCGGCGCCACCGAATCCGACAACCTGGCCACCAAAGGCGCCATGGAAGCTGGAAGCCGGAAGGGCAACCATATCGTCACCATGGCGACGGAGCACAAAGCCGTGCTCGATTCGGTAAAGCACCTGGAACGGCAGGGATGCCGCGTCACGATTCTCTCGGCGATGTCTGACGGCCTGCTGGACCTCGATGCGCTGCGTGCCGCGCTCCGCCCCAATACCGTCCTGGCCAGCGTGATGTATGCCAATAACGAAATCGGTACCGTCCAGCCCGTGGCACAGATCGGAGCAATCTGCCGCGAGAGGGGCGTCCTGTTTCACTGCGACGCGGTGCAGGCATTCGGCAAGATACCGGTGGACGTGGATCGCGACCGGATCGACCTGATGTCCCTCAGCGCCCACAAAATGTACGGCCCCAAAGGAGTTGGAGCGCTGTACGTGCGGCGGCGCAATCCACGCGCCCTTCTGGTGGCGCAAATCGATGGCGGCGGACACGAATCGGGGATGCGCTCGGGCACCCTGAACGTTCCGGCGATTGTGGGATTTGGCGAGGCTTGTCTGCTCTGTGCGCGCGAAATGGACGCTGAAGGGGCACGTCTCGGTGCCCTGCGCGATCGTTTGATGGCGCTGCTGGAAGCGGGACTGGACGGGGTGACCGTGAACGGCACGATGCAGCCCCGCCTGCCCGGCAATCTCAACGTGACTTTCGACGGAGTGGACGCCGAGTCGCTGCTGATCGCACTGCCCGATGTCGCGCTATCCACCGGCGCCGCCTGCACTTCTGCCACCGTCGAGCCGAGCCACGTGCTTCAGGCGCTCGGCATGGACCGGCGGAAGGCTCAGTCTTCCGTCCGTTTCGGGCTGGGCCGCTTCAACACCGCCGAAGAGGTGGAGCAAGCTGCCGGTCAGGTCATCGAGGCTGTGCGGCGGATCCGCAAACTCGGCCTTACCGGCTGGGCATAACCTCATGCTATACTTTTGGAGTCTACCTGTTAGAATCCAGGGAAATTTATGCCTAAGCTCAAGACACACAAAGGTGCGTCTAAGCGGTTCAAGAAGACTGGTACGGGCAAAGTGGTTCGCAGTCATGCCTTTGGCCGTCATATCCTGACCTCGAAACCGCACAAACGCAAAAAGAAATTGCATCAAAGCGTGGTGGCCGATGCGGCTGATCAGCCCGTTTTGAAGCGTATGCTCCCCTACTAGAGTAGGCGAGGGCAAATTGCGCGGACGGCGCTCGTCGCACGTGCCCGTTCCGCCAAGAATAGATACATTTAAGGAGATGAAACGTGCCTAGAGTCAAAAGAGGTACTCACCGCCGGGCTACCCGGAAAAAGACGCTAAAGCTGGCGTCTGGTTATTTTCTCACCAAAAGTAAACTGAACCGCGCGGCACAGGAGGCCGTGGAGCGCGGCCTCAAATTCGCCTACGTCGGGCGGAAGAACAAGAAGCGCGAATATCGTTCTTTGTGGATCGTTCGCATCAATGCCTCCTGCCGCGCCGCCGGTTTGTCATACAGCCAGTTTTTGCACGGACTCAAAGCCGCTGGTCTGGATTTGAACCGCAAGGTACTGGCGGATGTGGCGCTGCACGATGAAGCTGCATTTGGCCAGTTGGTAAGCACAGCCAAAACCGCCTTGGAGAAGGCATGACTCCCGCAGATCACGAAACTGATTCCCTGAGCAGTTTGGAAGATCGCATCCAGCGAGCCATTCAACTCGTGTCGCAGTTGCGGCGCGAGAAGGAAGCCGCCGCGGAAGAGTCCGCTGAAGCCAAGGCTGAAGCGGCTCGCCTCGCAGAAGAGGTGAAGGCGCTGCAAGCCGAGCGCAAACAGGTGCGCAGCCGGATCGAAAAGCTGCTGGGGCAGATCGATCAGCTCAGCACTTCGTAGCCCGCAGCCCTTAGGGGAGAGCCGGAATGGACACCAGCAATCCTGAAAAACAGGCCGTTCGCGTTACCATTCTGAGCCGCCCCTATACCCTGCGCACTTCCGGCGATCCGAAGGAAGTCGAAGCGGTGGCGGCGAGCGTGGATGAGCTGATGCTCAACATCGCCTCCCGCGCCCCCAACGCCGATTCCACCCACATCGCCGTCCTGGCTTGCCTGCACCTTGCCGACCGTTTGCAGACCCTGGAACGCGATCTGTCACAACTCAAGGAGCGCGTAGACCGCAAGAGTGGCGAATTCGCCGGTATGCTGGAGCAACTGCTGGCTTCCGGAGAACGCTGATGCGGCTGGCGGTATTTGTTATTGCGATGGCACTTTCCGCGGCATCTACCTATCAAGCTGAAATCGCCGAGTGGCGCCAGCAGCGCATAGCAGCGCTCAAGGCGGATGGAGGCTGGCTCTCGGTCGTCGGCCTGTTCTGGCTGAAAGAAGGCCCCAACACCCTGGGCGCCGGCGAAGCCAATGATATCGTCCTGCCGGCTGGTCCCGCCGCGTTCGGCGTCGTCGAACTGCATCACGGACATGTACGCGTCATGCGAGGCGCTCCCGACCGCGAACTAAAACCCGATTCCGACGACATGTTGAAAGTCGACCGTCTGAGCCTCTTCGTGATCCAGCGCGGCGGACGTTTCGGCATCCGGCTCAAGGATCCCGACAGCGAGTACCGCCGGAAGTTTCACGGGTTGGAATATTTTCCGGCGAATGAATCGTACCGCGTCGCTGCCCGATTCGTAGCGGAACCGAAGAAAATCCCGATCCTAAACGTTCTGGGCCAGACCGAAGAGTCGGAATGTCCAGGGTACGCCATCTTCCAC
>VFSW01013544.1_pt1 | contig 11334 bp, 13 predicted proteins | sample 5358111 | NCBI WGS metagenome assembly VFSW01 (sample SAMN11554181, study PRJNA540505) | mine drainage metagenome | isolation source: sediment from site ElyBrook_90M | place: USA: Ely Copper Mine, Vershire, VT | collected 2017 | reverse complement strand
CGCCCCGGTATACGTTCGCACGCCCGCCCACGGCTTCCTCAACTCGCTCTCCGTGGACCGCATGCTTGCGCGGTACGACCTTGCGGGAAGCATCGCCCACGCCGAGATGCTCGGACACGTGGGGATCCTATCCGCGAGCGAGGTCGAGACTCTCCGGGGCGGTCTTCGCCGGATCGCCCGGGAGCTCGCCCAGGGATCCTTCGACTGGAGAGAGGATCTCGAGGACGTACACACGAACATGGAGGTTCGGCTCACGGAACTGGTGGGCTCGGTCGGAGGCAAGATCCACTCGGCGCGTAGTCGGAACGATCAGGTTGCCCTGGACGAGCGCCTCTTCCTGCGGGCTGCGATCCACTCCGTCGCCCAGCGCACCCACGAGCTCGCCTCGAAGCTGCTCGCGCGCGCGCGCCAGGAGATCGAGACACCGATGGCCGGGTACACGCATCTCCAACGGGCGCAGCCCGTGACCCTGGCCCATCACTTGCTCGCACACTTCTGGCGGCTCCAGAGGGACGTCGATCGGCTCCTGGCGACCGCCGCTCGTTCGAACGTTTCCCCGCTGGGAGCAGGAGCGCTTGCTGGCTCCACCCTCCCGATCGAGCCGGACCGGGTCGCCCGCCGACTCGGATTCGATCACCCGTTCGAGAACTCCCTGGACGCAGTCAGCGACCGCGATGCGTTCGTGGAACTGGCCTTCGATCTCGCGCTTCTCTCCGTGCATCTGAGCTCGATGGGGGAGGAGCTGGTCCTCTGGGCGTCGACCGAGTTCGGGTATCTCCGCGCAAGCCCCGGGCTCGGCTCGGGCAGCAGCCTGATGCCGCAAAAGCGCAACCCCGACGTGGCCGAGCTCGTGCGTGGGAAGGCCGGACGGACGATCGGCGATCTCCTCGCCCTCCTCGTGACGCTCAAGGGACTACCGCTCGCTTACAATCGAGACCTTCAGGAGGACAAGGCCCCAGTGTTGGACGCCCTTTCGACTACGGAGGCCACCCTGGCGGCTCTGAACTCGATCGTTCCGGACCTCCAGTTCGAGCGCGAGCGGATGCGTGAGACCGCGACCGATCCCGCACTGCGCGCGACGGACGCAGCCGAACACCTGGTTCGGCACGGCGTCCCCTTCCGCGAGGCGCACGACCGGGTTGCGGCCCATATCGCCGCACACGGGGGGCGGTTCGACCGACCCGAGGGTGGAGCCGGTCTTGAGCCTAGCCTTTCCGCTGCGGCCTGGACGTTCGATCCATCCGATCCGCTGGCCGGCCGGCTCTCGCCGGGGGGACCCGCCCCAGTCGCGGTTCGGCGCCAGATCGAGCTCGCGGACGCGCGCATGCGCGTCGCGCAATCATCCCTCTCCTCGCTCGGTCGACTGACCGGGCTCATTGAGGAGCTACTCCAGGAGGAACCGAAATGACCGAGTGCCCAGCGTGCGACGCCCACGTCGAATGCGCCACGATGGTGGCCGGAGAGATCTTTCCGTGCACCGACTGCGGGACCGAGCTCGAGGTCGTGACGACCCTACCGACCGCGGTCCAGCTGGCCCCGAAGGAGGCGGAAGACTGGGGTGAGTGACGGCTTCCGCCTCGGGGTTTTCCTGACCATCGTCCGACCCGAAGAGAAGCAGATCCTCCAGGCCGCTGAGGCCCGCGGGATCACGGTCGAGCGCCTCGACGACGAGCGCATGACCTTCGACCTAGAGCGGCCGGAGCTGCCCGTTGACGTGATCCTGAACCGCTCGGTCAGCCACTCCCGCGGCTTGTACGCGATGCGATTCTTCGCCCACTACGGCATTCCGACCGTCAACACGGCCGACGTCATAGAGCGGGCCGGCGACAAGGTCCTCGGATCTCTCCGACTCCGGGAGGCCGGGATCCCGACCCCGCGAACGATCGTGGCCCTCACTCCGGAGGCGGCGTTGATCGCGCTCGACCAGATCGGATACCCCGCGGTTCTGAAGCCTCCAATCGGCTCGTGGGGTCGACTGATGGCTCGCGTGCACAGCCGCGAGGAGGCGGAGCAAATCATCGAGCACAAGGTCGCGCTCGCCTCGCCACAACATTCCGTGTTCTACGTGCAGGAGTACGTGCCCAAGCCCGATCGCGATCTGCGCGTCTTCGTCATCGGACGGACGGTAGTGGGAGCTATGTATCGACACTCGAGCGACTGGCGGACCAATGCGGCTCGTGGGGCCGAGTCCGAGGCGTTCGATCCTCCGGAATCCGTGCGCACGCTCGCGATCCGGGCCGCCGAAGCGATGGGCGGCGGCATACTCGCGGTGGACTTGATGGAAGCTCCTAGCGGGCTCGTGGTCCATGAGGTCAATCCCACCCCCGAGTTCAAGTCCCTGCAGGCGGCGACCGGCCTCGATATTGCCGACCGCATCCTCGACTACGTCGCCGGGGTCGCCCGTCGATGAGAGCCTCCGTGGTAGGCGGCAGTGGGTACGTGGGTGGAGAACTTCTACGCCTCCTTCTCCGCCATCCACGCATCGAGCTCGAGCAGGTCTCCTCCGATTCGATGGCGGGCAAGGCCGTGACCCGAGCCCATCCCAACCTGCGCCGATCGACCGATCTGAGATTCGTCCCCCACGGCGAGCTCAAGCCCGCCGAGGTCACCTTTGTCGCGGTTCCGCATCGCGAATCGATGCATCGGATGCCCGAATGGCTCGCTCGGGGCGGGATCATCGTCGACCTTAGTGCCGACCACCGGCTGAAGGACCCGACCCTGTATCCGCAGTATTACGGGGTCACTCACCCCCATCCCGAGCTGCTCGTTCGTTCGGTCTACGGTCTGCCCGAGGTCCACCGCGAGCAGATTCGCGGGTCCTCGTTGATCAGCAACCCTGGATGCATCGCGGCGGCGACGATCCTAGCTCTGCGACCCCTCGTGACCTCCGGCCTCGTGGATACGGACCGGCCCGTGGTCGTGGACGCCAAGAGCGGATCCTCGGCCGGAGGCAGCGGCAGCGGCCCCGCGTCGTCCCACCCGGAACGGTCGGGTTCCATGCGTCTCTACGCACCCGCCGGCCATCGGCACACCGCGGAGATCGAACAGGAGACCGGAGCGAAGATCGGCATGTCGGCGCATGCGGTCGAGGCGGTCCGTGGCGTACTATCCACGAGTCACGCGTTCCTACGGGCACCCGTGGACGAGAAGGAGATCTGGAGGATCTACCGGACCGCGTACGGCTCCGAACCGTTCGTCCGGATCGTGCACGAGGCCGATGGCATCCACCGGGAGCCGGAACCGAAGGTGCTCAGCGGGTCGAACTTCTGCGACATCGGCTTCGCGCTCGATGCCCACACGAGTCGGATCATCGCCACTTCGGCGATCGACAATCTGATGAAGGGAGCGGCGGGCAACGCGTTGCAGGCGCTGAACGTGGCGGTCGGGTTTCCCGAGACGATGGGACTCGAGTTCCCCGGCCTGCATCCGATCTAGATTCATGACGATTGTCGTCAAGATCGGGGGGGCCGAGGGCAACGGGGTGGCCTCCGTGCTCGCGGATCTCGCGCGCCGCTCCGACTACGTGCTGGTCCATGGTGGCTCGGCGGAGATCGATCGACTCGGTGAGTCGATGGGCCATCCCTCGAGGTACTACACGTCCCCGAGCGGAGTCGTATCCCGACACACCGACTCCGAGCACATGGACGTGGTGGTGCTGGCGATGGCCGGACGGGTCCAGACCGAGATTGTCCGCGCGCTCGGTGCGCTCGGCGTGCGCGCGGTGGGACTCAGTGGGGCTGACGGAGGCCTCCTGATCGCCCGGAAGAAGGAGGCGAGCCGCGCGATCGAAGACGGAAGGGTCGTTCGCGTGAAGGACGACCGCTCCGGTGTCGTCGAGGAGGTGCGCGCGGATCTGCTCCGGGCGTTGCTGGGCACCGGGTACATCCCCGTCGTAGGGCCGCCCGCCATCTCCCGCACGGGGGAATTGCTGAACGTCGACGCCGATCGAGTGGCCGCTCAGGTCGCGGTGGCACTCGGCGCCGAAACGCTCCTCCTGCTCACGAATGTGGTCGGCGTGCTGCGCGATCGGAACGATCCGGCGAGCCGTATCGACTCGGTCTCCCGGGATGCGGTCGATTCCATGATGCCATACGCCGAGGGGCGAATGCGCAAGAAGATCCTCGCGGCCCGAGAGGCCGCGGCGGGAGGGGTCGGCCGCATCGTGATCGCCTCGTCCATGCTCCCCGAGCCGGTCGCACACGCCCTAGCCGGTCACGGTACGGTGATCGAATGAACGATGCCGAACCCATTCGGGGAGAGTTCGCGGCGGTGGGGCGGCGCGAGATCACGATCGTCCGAGGCGAGGGCGCCCGGCTCTGGGATGATCGGGGTCGCTCGTTCGTGGATCTCGGCATCTCCCTCGGGGTGGGCAATCTCGGCCACTCCAATCCGGCCATCGTAGACGCCATCGAGACGCAAGCGCGGCAGCTCATCCACGTGGGAAGCGCATGCGACACTCCGGCTCGGCACGACTTCGTTCAGCGTCTTCTGGAGCTCATGCCACCCTCGCTCGACCGGGTCTTCTTGTCGAATTCCGGGGCCGAGGGGATAGAGACGGCTTTGAAGTTCGCCCGCTCCTCAACGGCTCGGCCGGGATTCGTGGCCGCGTTGCGGGGGTTCCATGGGCGGACGTTCGGAGCGCTTTCGGCGACCTGGCGACGGGATCTGAGGGAACCATTCGAGCCGCTCGTTCCCGGCTTTTCCCACGTGCCGTACAACGACATCACCCAGCTCGATCGGGCCGTGGACCAAACGACGGCCGCGGTCATTCTGGAGCTGGTCCAGGGAGAAGGGGGCGTGTACGTCATCGACCCGGAGTATCTCCGCGCGGCCCGCGCGATCTGCGACCGCCGTGGTGCGCTTCTCATCTTCGACGAGATCCAGACCGGCATGGGCCGGACCGGGCGCCGCTTCGCCTTCGAGCGGTGGGGGATCCTCCCCGACATCCTGGTCCTCGCCAAGTCGCTCGCCGGTGGGGTTCCCATCGGCGCGACGATCACGACCGAGGAGGTCGAGCGCCGATTCCGTGGCACGCACCACTCCACGTTCGGCGGGAATGCGCTCGCCTGCGCGGCGGGCCGCGCGGCACTCGACCATCTCGTTTCGGAGCGTCTGGACGAACGCGCCGAGCGTCTGGGAACCGAGGCGATCTCGCATCTCCGCCGCTCGCCGAGCGCTCGCGTCCGCGAGGTCCGGGGGCTCGGTCTCCTGATCGGGATCGAGCTCAAGGAGCGGGCCGCCCCGTACCTCCAGGCGCTCCGCGAGCGGGGATTCCTCGCGATCGGGGCGGGACCGAACGTTATCCGTTTGCTCCCCCCCCTCGTCATCTCCGAGGCGGACTGGGCCGCCGGATTGACCGCGATCTCCGAGGTCCTTGCGGATGGATGATCCCGAAGTTCTGATCGAGCTCCTGGAGGCCTACAGCCCCTCCGGCCATGAAGGACCGGCCGTCGAGCGGTTCCGGGCCCTCGCCGAGAGGCTCGGCTACTCGGTCTCGAGCGATGTCGCGGGGAATGGGATCGCCAGGCGAGGCTCCGGCCGCCCCCAGATACTCTTCCTCGGCCACATCGACACCGTCGAAGGGGCCGTGCCGGTCCGACGCGAGGGAACCCGCATCTACGGGCGGGGCGCGTGCGACGCGAAGGGACCCCTCGCCGCCGCCTTGCTGGCGGGTCGGAGGGCGCCCTCTCGAGGAGAGATCGTGGTTGTCGCGGCGGTGGGCGAAGAGACCGACAGCCGAGGGGCCCGCGCGCTCTTGGAGACGTTCCGACCGGAGTACGTGATCGCAGGAGAGCCGAGCGGGTGGGATGGCCTCGCCATCGGGTACAAGGGCGATCTTCGGCTGAGGGCCACCTTCCTCGGAGATCGCGCCCACCTCTCGGCCCCGACCAGGTCCCCCGCCGATCGGGCCGTTGAGTGGATCCAGGGCCTACGGGAGGAGGCGGCGCGGCGAACGGGCCCTACTGCGTTCCGTTCCCTGACCTTCAAGGTCGTCTCCATCGCGACCACGACACACGGGGGCGCGGAGCGCGTGGAGGCGGTGGTCGATCTGCGGATCCCTCCAGGAACCGGGGCCACGGCGCTCCTCCTCCAACTTCCGCGTCAAGGGGGGCCCGAGACCGTCGAACCCCTTGTGGAGCTCGACCCGTACGAAGGGGATCGCCTCGATCCGGTAGTCGCTGCGCTCTCCCATGGGATCCGGGCCGCCGGGGGACGGCCGACCCTCTGGCGGAAGACGGGGACCTCAGATCTCAACCTCGTGGCGCCGACTTGGCGAGTTGGAGGAGCGGCCTACGGGCCCGGAGACTCACGCCTCGACCACACCGACAGAGAGTTCCTAGAGGTTGGGGATCTCGACCGCGCGGTTCGTGTGCTGGCCCACACCTTCGAGATGCTGGCCGCCGGAGCGGCGATGCCTACTCCTCGTCCACCGGACGAGCGTGCTTGATGAACTCCCCGCTGCGCAGCTCGCGCGCGGCCTGAATGAGTTCCTCTTGCGAGTTCATGACGATGGGCCCGTACCATGCCACGGGCTCATGCAGCGGGCGACCGGAGACGAGCAGGAACCGCAGTGGCGCGTCCGCCGCATCGATTCGGATCGACTCCCCAGGACCGTAGAGCAGGGTCTCTCCCGCGCTCGCTACGACCTCGCCGTTCGCGTCGAAGCGACCCGATCCCGCGATCGGGTGCGCGAACGCGGTGTAGCCGGGATGTGTGGGCATATCGAACGATCCTCCCGCGGGCACCCGAACATCCAGGTACGTGGGATCGACCGAGAGACCCGACACCGGGCCGTGCGCGGTACCGAACGATCCGGCTATGACCTTGACGCGATTGCCCGTGTCGGTCTCTATCTCGGGGATCTCCGATGCCCCAAGACCGCGGTACGCCGGCACGTCCATCTTCTGGCGCGCGGGTAGGTTGACCCAGAGCTGAAACCCCGACATCCGGCCTTCCGCACGCTCGGGCATTTCTTGATGGATGATGCCGCTGCCTGCGGTCATCCATTGGACATCGCCGGCGTCGATGACACCCGAGTTTCCGAGGGTGTCTCCGTGGGCGACCCGCCCCTCGAGCATGTAGGTCACGGTCTCGATGCCCCGGTGCGGATGCCAGGGAAACCCGGCCATGTAGTCGGCGGGGTTCGCCGACCCAAAGTTGTCGAGCAGGAGGAACGGATCGAACAGTGGAACCTGCCCGTTCGAAAACGCCCGCCGCAGCCGCACGCCGGCGCCCTCCAGCGTGGGAACTCCGGGGAAACGGCGAGTTACAGAACGTCGTGGGCCGACCATCGAAATCACCTTCGTCTATCAGATGGCGCAAGGTAACTTATAAGGCCTCGGGGGCGCGAACGCCACGGTACCCGGTGGGCGATGGGGCCGTTCGGAGGACGTTCGCCTCCGCGAACCGCTGGCTCCGCCGATCGGACCTCGATCGCAGCGAATCGCACCTTTCGATGTCGGCCGGAACGCGGACGGGCGGTCCGGGAAGGACGGCATCGACTCCCAGTATCGATATATAAAATCCGGCACTCCCACCGGTATGGCACCGCCCGCTCGCCCGCCCCGGAACTGGCCCGGGGGGATGATCGGGATGTACGCCCTCCATCAGATGAGCCGCTCGCCGATCTACGGCTGGCAGCTCGCGGAGCGGATCGCCGAGACGACGAAGGGGGGGTGGCGGCCGGGAGCCGGTGCGGTCTATCCCATCTTGAAAGGCCTGGTCCGACAGAAGCTCGCTCGGACCGACGTGCGGGGCGGCCGCAAGGTCTACCTCGTCACTCCGAGGGGGCGCGCTCGACTCGCGTTGATGCGGGCTCGGATCCGGGACGGCGGTGGACGGTACATGGAGCTGCGCCGGCTCGTGCTCGACATCGTGGATCCGGTCGATCGTCCCGAGTGGGCCATCGAGCAGCTGCGCCGTTCTCTCACGATGTTCGTCGAGCTGTCAGATTCCGTCGACCTCGTCCCATCGGCGCGCGGGCGAGCGCTCATGTCCCGGCAGGGGGCCCGTGAACTTCGCGAGGCGCTCTCGCGCATCGAACACGCTCCGCGGCCCGGCACGGGATCACGTCGTGCCCGGAAGCGCTGAATCGGGGACGCGATCGGGGTCCTCCCGCGGCGCGGGAGCCTTTATCAAAGCGAGCCGGGTCGCCGAGTTTCGCGATGGGCCCGTAGCTCAGGCCGGCAGAGCATGCGGCTCTTAACCGCAAGGTCAGGGGTTCAAATCCCCTCGGGCCCGTCGTACCCTCGCGTCGGCGCGAACGGGCGATCGCCCCGTGTCGCCACCGTCTCTTTCTACTTCGGGGGGTGAACGGCACTGGAGGCCAGATGGTGGCGATGGGCATTCCCCGGGAGACGGTCGCGCGGCTGGTACAGGAGAATGAGGGGCACGACTGCCCCGGACACCCCGAGAGCTGCGTGCGGCTGGAGGCGGCGGCGGATCTCCCGACCCGCTTCGGGGACTACCAGGTGGTGGCGTTCTGGAACAACCTCGATCGCAAGGAGCACGCGGCCTTCGTCCACGGAGATATCTTCGAGCAGGAGGCGGTCCCGGTGCGGATCCACTCCGAATGTCTCACCGGGGACGCCATCGGCTCGCTGCGGTGCGACTGTCGCGATCAGCTCATCGAGTCGCTCGAGCGCATCGGGAAGATGGACGCGGGGGTCGTGCTGTACCTCCGGCAGGAGGGTCGCGGGATCGGGTTCACCAACAAGATCCGTGCCTACGAGCTTCAGGACTCGGGATACGACACGGTTCAGGCGAACGAACTTCTCGGCTTCAAGGCGGACGAACGCGACTACGGCATCGCGGCGCACATGCTGACCTCGCTGCATGTGAGATCGGTAAAGGTGATGACCAACAACCCCCAAAAACTGGCCGACCTGGAACGCCACGGGATTCGGGTCGTGGGTCGCATCCCGATCGTGGTCCCCGCGAACCAGGTCAACGGACCCTACCTCGACACGAAGCGCAAGCGGATGGGCCACCTGCTGGCGGTGGAGCAGCCGGACGACCTGGTCGATTATCCCAACCGACCGGCTCCGAACCGCTGATACCTCGGTACGAACCCGCGATCCATCGACGAGTCAGGCAGAACCGTGTCGGACGCGCGGAGGTTCGAGCTCGTCGACCTTCCGGTCGGTGCCCGCGTGGCTGCCGTTCCGGTCCTGATCGATTCGTTCGTCGGAGTCTATCGCTGGCATGCGAAGCGGACGCTCCGCCAGGTCCGCTGGGTGCGGGCGGCTCGACTGGGAGAGGAGATCGTGGGGGTATCGATGCTCGAGCCGCTCACCCCCGAGGTGGGGTACGTCTACTATCTCGCGGTCCTTGCAGCGCGCCGCGGCGAACGCATCGGGGGGCTCCTGCTGGACGATGCGCTCGAGCGCTTCCACCGCAGCCAGATCCGGGTCGTGTACGGTGCGGTGGAGGAGAAGAACGCCCCATCGCTGGGTTTGTTCCGCTCCCGAGGGTTCCGCGTCGTAGAGCGGCGCGAACTCGGGTACGCGGAGGGAGGGCTCGGTGCGTGGGGGTTACGCAGCCGGATGCGGCTGGTGCACGGCGAACGGCTGATGGGCAAGCGTTTGGACATCGAGGTCGCTCGGAGCGAGTAGGAGCCTCGATCAGCGGTCGACCAGGAGCATGCCCGTCGGGGAGTAGCGATCGCCCACGACGGAGGTCGGAGAGACGGCCGCACCGATCCGTTCCCGGTCATCTCGAGAGAGCACGAGATCGAGCGCGGCGACGTTCTCTTCGAGATAGGCCCGATGCTTCGTGCCGGGTATCGGCACGAGGTCCTCCCCTTGTGCCAGGACCCAGGCAAGTGCGAGCTGCGCGGTCGTGCAGCTCTTCTCCGCCGCGATGGCACCCAACCGGAGGGCGATCTCCTGGTTCCGGGAGAAGTTCTCCCCCTGGAACCGAGGGATGCCCCGACGAAAATCGTCCGGCGGGAGCTGATCGAGCGCCGCCAGTTTACCGGTGAGGAACCCCCTACCGAGGGGGCTGAACGGAACGAAGCCGACCCCGAGCTCCCGACACGTCGCGAGCATGCCCTGCTCGGGGTCCCGCGTCCACAACGAGTACTCGCTCTGGACCGCCGTGATCGGATGGACCGCGTGGGCTCGGCGCAGCGTTTGGGGGCCTACCTCTGAGAGACCGAGGAAGCGCACCTTCCCTTCGTCGACGAGCTCGGCCATCGCTCCGACGGTCTCCTCGATCGGGACGCCCGGGTCGAGGCGATGGAGATAGTACAGATCGATCGTCTCGACGCCCAGACGACGGAGGCTCGCCTCGCACGCCGCCCGGACATGCGCCGGTCGCCCGTCGACCCGGCGTTCCTGGGCCGCGGGGCCTTGGACGAGGCCGAACTTGGTGGCGAGGACGATCTCCTTGCGGCGGTCCTGGATCTCCGGTCCGATCAGGGCCTCGTTGATGTACGGACCGTAGGCATCCGCGGTGTCAAGAAAATTGATCCCGAGATCGAGCGCCCGGTGGAGCGTCGCCACCGATTCCGCATCGTTCCGGGTACCGTACGAGGCCGACATTCCCATGCACCCGAGGCCGACGGCCGAGACGAGGGGTCCCCTGCGCCCGAGCCGCCGGTGCTTCATGCGCCCGTGCGGCCCTCCTCGTGATCCGCCCGGGCCGTCAGGAGCCGCCCGCCTTTTCCCCCCTCGAAGAACCCGTGGGCGTCGGGGAGTACCCCGGTCGCGCAGGCCCATCGCCCCGGGTCCGGATGGGCGGCCCCGACCTCCCGGAATCCTGCCGCTCGGGCCGTGCCTTCCGACTCGGAGTCCGTGTACCCGTGAAGCCGGTAAGTTACCGGCTCCGGCGCGGCAGCCCTGCCGCGAAGCGCCACCGAGACCGCGAACCTCACGAAGCGCCCGTCCCGATCCAGCACGCGGTGGACCACGCGCAGGACCCACTCGGGATGCTTAAAGAGGGCGAACGCCCCGGTCGACGGGCGGTGAGGACGATGAGCCAGTCCCCGAGTGCCCCTGTTCAGTCGGAGGGCGGGGACCGGGGCCGTTTGGGCGAAGGATGCGATCCGAGGGCCTCGACCCCGGAGTGGCTTTCTTCCTTGTGCGCGACGAGCGCCTCTTCCGAGCGGAAGACCCGACCGCACTCCGAGCAAATCGCCTCGATCTCGTCATACTCGACGTACGGCATCGCGTACGGATAGGGCCTAGGAGGTAATGGAGGTACCGGCGATGTATCGCCGAGCGGAGGCCGCCCGCTATCGTCGGAGGCGCTCGAGGGCGGCCCCGACCATCAGCGGGCACAGCACCGTCACGTCGCCGTCGACGCTGGTGTGCCGCGCGGCCGGCTTGACCT
>VFSW01013543.1_pt1 | contig 11334 bp, 7 predicted proteins | sample 5358111 | NCBI WGS metagenome assembly VFSW01 (sample SAMN11554181, study PRJNA540505) | mine drainage metagenome | isolation source: sediment from site ElyBrook_90M | place: USA: Ely Copper Mine, Vershire, VT | collected 2017 | reverse complement strand
TCTTCGGCAAGGAGAACTACTTCCTTGAGCTGATGGACCACGGCATCCCGATCGAGACCGCCGTCCGCGAGGACCTGCTGCGCATCGGCAAGCACCTCGGCATCCCGCTGCTGGCCACCAATGACTCACACTACGTAGTCGAGGAGCAGGCCGCGGCCCACGACGCGCTGCTCTGCGTCGGCACGAACTCACAGATGAACGACCCCGACCGGTTCAAGTTCGGCGGGGCGGGCTATTACCTGCGCAGCGCTCAGGAGATGCGCGCGCTGAACTCATCCGACGCGTGGGCGCAGGCCTGCAGGAACACGCTCCTTGTCGCCGAGCGCGTCGAGCCTTACCAGGAGGTCTTCGCCCACCGGGACCTGGCCGCCAAGTTCACCGTGCCCGACGGCGAGACGGAGATGAGCTGGCTGCGCAAAGAGGCGGCGCTTGGCGCTGTCCGCCGGTACGGCGACCCGGTGCCCGCGCACGTGGCCGAGCGGATCGAGTTCGAGCTCGGCGTCATCGAGCAGATGGGATTCCCCGGCTACTTCCTGGTGGTCGCCGACATCTGCCGGTACGCCCGCGAGAGCGGGATCGCGATCGGCCCCGGCCGCGGGTCGGCGACCGGCAGCATGGTCGCCTACGTCACCGGCATCACCGAACTCGACCCGATCGAGCACTCGCTGCTGTTCGAGCGGTTCCTCAACCCAGAGCGCATCTCCATGCCGGACGTCGACCTGGACTTCGACGAACGGCGCCGCGGCGACATGATCCGCTACGTCACCGACAAGTACGGCGCCGAGAACGTGTCGATGATCATCACCTACATGACGATCAAGTCGAAGGCCGCCGTCAAGGACTCGTGCCGCATCCTCGGCTACCCGTTCGGCCTCGGCGACAAGATCACCAAGGCGTTCCCCCCCGCCAACCAGGGCAAGGAGATCGCCCTCGCCGCGATCTTCGACGAGGGCAACCAGCGCTACGCGGAAGCCGGCGAGCTGCGCGCCTTGTACGAGTCCGAGCCCGACGTCAGGCAGGTGATCGACACGGCGCGCGGCATCGAGGGGCTGATCCGCGGCACCGGCGTCCACGCCGCGGGCGTGATCTTGTCCTGCGAACCGCTTGTCGACGTGCTGCCGGTCCAGCAGCGGGCAGACGACGGTGCCCGCATCACCGGGTTCGACGGGCCCACCTGCGAGTACATGGGCGCGCTGAAGATGGACTTCCTCGGCCTGCGCAACCTCACCGTCATCTCCGACGCGGTGGAGAACATCAGGGACAACCGCGGTACCGACGTCGACATGCTCCGGCTGCCGCTTGACGACCAGAAGGCCTACGAGCTGCTCGCGGCCGGCAAGACCCTGGGCATCTTCCAGCTTGACAGCTCGATGATGCGCGACCTCACCAAGCTGATGGCCCCGGCTCGGTTCGAGGACATCTCCGCGGTCCTCGCCCTCGGCAGGCCCGGCCCGATGGAGGCGAAGTCGCACATCAACTACGCGCTGCGCAAGAGCGGGCAGCAGCCTGTCACGCCGGTCCACCCCGAGCTGAGGGAGCCGCTCGAGGAGATCCTCGGCGAGACGTACCACCTGGTCGTCTACCAGGAGCAGGTCATGGCCATCGCGCGGAAGCTCGCCGGGTACACCCTCGGCAGCGCCGACATCCTCCGCCGGGCGATGGGCAAGAAGAAGAAAGAGGAGATGGACAAGCAGTGGGCCTTGTTCTCCGCGGGCATGCGGGCCAACGGCTACTCCGCCGAGGCGACCCAGGCGATCTGGGACGTCCTCATCCCCTTCTCCGCCTACGGGTTCAACAAGTCCCACACGGCCGGGTACGGCCTGGTCGCGTACTGGACCGCCTACCTCAAGGCCAACTTCCCCGCCGAGTACATGGCCGCCCTGCTCACCTCCGTCGGCGACAACAAGGACAAGATGGCCGTTTACCTGGCCGAATGCCGGCGCATGGGGGTGAAGGTGCTGCCACCGGACGTGAACGAGTCACGGCTGCGGTTCGCGGCCGTCGGCGATGACATCCGGTTCGGGCTCGGCGCGATCAGGAACGTCGGGGAGAACGTCGTGGAGGGGATCACCAGCGCCCGCTCCGCGCGCGGGCGGTTCGCCAGCTTCAGCGACTTCCTCGCCAAGGTGCCGATCGCGGTCTGCAACAAGCGCGTCGTCGAGTCGCTGATCAAGGCCGGCGCCTTCGACTCGCTCGGCCACCCCCGCCAGGGACTCCTGCACATCCACGAGCCGGCCGTGGAGGCGGTCACCGGCATCAAGCGGATGGAGGCGATCGGCCAGGACTCCTTGTTCGGCCCCGCCGATGAGGGGTCGCCCGACGTTACCCTCGACCTCCCCATTCCAGACGCCGAGTGGCAGCCCCGGGTGAAGCTCGGGTTCGAACGGGAGATGCTCGGCCTGTACGTCTCCAGTCATCCGCTGGACGGGGCCGAGCACTTGCTCGACCGTAACCGCGACTTCCCCATTGCCGAGATCCTCGACGGAGCCGGCGGCTACGGCAGCACCAGGATCGCGGGAATCGTCACCGCCGTCACTAAGAAGGTCACCAAGCAGGGCAACGTGTGGGCGCTGATCGGTATCGAGGACCACGAGGCCGCCATCGAGGTGGCCTGCTTCCCCAATACCTTCCAGCTCTATGCGCCCGTCCTGGTCCCTGACGCCGTCGTCTCGATCGCCGGCAAGATCCGCAAGCAGGAAACCGCCGAGGGCGCGGCCACGGTCAGCTTCAGCGCCGAGGCCATCGAGCTCCTCGACATCGACACGGCCCGCGCCTCGGGCGGCAGGCTCCCGGTCGTCCTCAGCCTCCGCGAGGACAAGATCACGCCCAACGTCACGGCCGAGCTCCGCCGCATACTCCAGGCCCATCCGGGCGAGGCTCCGGTCCACATGGACGTGACCACGCCGGGCAGGCGAAGGGTACGGCTGAGCCTTGGCGCCTTCTCCGTCGAGCCGAGCAGCAGTTTCATGGCCGACGTGAAGTCACTGCTCGGCCCCTCCAGCGTGAGCCTTTAGACGGCGGCGGGCGACCGGGGGGCAGCCCGCCTCCGTTCGCCTATCGCCTGCTACCCGGATGTCTACCGCGATGAGCTAGCACGGATCGCTGCCGTTGAGCAGGTTCCCCGTGCTGAACCAGACGGACGTGGCCCCGGTCAGGTCGAGCATGGCCGGGGCATCCTGGCGCCCCTGGAAGAGCACCCGGTGGCGCTTCATCCCGAGGGGAGCGGCACATGCGGCGGACAGGCTCGGGAGATCGGTGAGGCAGACCTCGGCGCCGGCCGCCAGCTGGTCCGCCGAGAGCCAGGCGGGGACTGACCGGAGGGTCACGATGTGCTGGAAATCGGGGTCGCGCGCGATGTAATGCGAGAGGTGCGCCTCGCCGTCGCGCCCGAACAGCAGGTACGTGAGGCGTTGCGGGCGCGGGATGTTGAAGTCGAAATGACGGAAGTGGACCACCTCGTGCACCGTGAGCGGCACGCTCGTGGCGAAGGGCGACCCGGCCGGCGCCGCGTCCGCGTTCGAGTAGTCCTCGTAGACGTCGACCGGGAAAGACTTCAGCGTCCCCGCTTTGACCTGCGGAAGCGTGTAGAGCGTCGCGCTGTTCACCAGGTTCCAGGCCGTGCGACGTGCGCCCTGGCGGGCACGGTAACCCCGCATCACGGCGTCAGGCAGGCTCACCCGGGCAATCACCTGGTACATGTGCTTTTCTTCGGTGAACATCGGCATGTGCTCCACGTAGAGCGTCTTGCTGCCGAACATGAAGAAGTTGTGGACGCCCGGCGTGTCGACGATGGGGCTGTCCTGAGCCGGCGCGTGCCGCGCAGCGCCAAGCAGTGGCGCCGTCGCGGCCAGGCCGCCCGAGATGAGTAGATGGCGCCTTGACACGCCCGGCTGCTCAGTCATTCCTGTTCCCCCCGGTTCCGCGAGCTGGCAGCGGCAACGATACTACGGAGCGTAATCACGTGTAGCGGCTACGGTAAACGGGATAGCGGGCCCGGCGCGGGCGCTGCGCGGGCCGCCGCTGGCGGGCCGTCATCGCCGGTGCTTGCGCGGACAGGTAGCCGAAGGCCGGCACCTGGCCTGGCAGGCACGGGGCATCGGCCCCGCGGTAGTGGAGGAAGACCGGGTTCGCGGCATCCGCGCAGCACCCGCCGGCACAGCCTGTTGGCCTGTTGGAGAACTTGCCAGGCACGGAGGCGAGGCCGACGAGCTTCACGGTCATGTGCTCGCTCAACTGGCCGCCGACGGTAACAGGAACGCCGCCGATAGTCACGTCGCTCACCCGGAAGCCCGCTTGCCTGGGCACCTCGAACACGGCCCGCTCGATAAGACCGGGCCGGCCGCGAACGACGCGGAACCACGCCGGGTCCACCGGCTCGCCACGGGGCCCGGCCCAGCCCGTCACGTTCAGGTCGTCCATGTACAGGCCAACGGGATTGCGGAGGGTTATGGCGCAGCCAAGGGCCGCTAGTTCGTTCACGCTCGCGCCGATGGTCGGGTCACTGCACCTGTTGGCGCCGCCGTACTGGGCACAGCAGATCAGGGCGTCCGGATCGGAGACGATCCGGCCACCAGGACCCGCGGCCCGCAGCACCGTCGCATCCGCGCCGAGCAAGATCTCGGCGGACAGGGAGTTGGACGGCTGGGTCAGGTGCATGATCCCGTCGGTGGTGTTCCAGCGGTTGTAGGGGTTATAGGTCCCCTTCGGGTACACCACGGAGGGTTTGCCGGGGCCGGAGTGGTCGACCAGGTCGACCGCGCAGACCAGGTCTTCGTACCGCACCGCTGGGCTGACGAACTCCCGGTAAAGCGCAAGCAGAAGGCCGGGATCACCCGTGGTGGGGTAGGCAGGGTCGCCGTTAAGGTCGGGCAGCGTGTCGCCGTGCAGCGCCTGCCAGTACTCGGGCGGCTCTGAAGTGAACGTGACACGGCGGATGCCGCCGTCAGGATCCCTGGTAACCCGCCATTCGCAGTACTCGTCCTGTGGCCGGTAATAAAGACTCTCCCACTGGCCGCCCTGAAAGTACGAGCCAGCACGGTCCATGCGCTGCGTCAGCGGGAGAAGGTGGTCGGCTATCGCGAGCGCGTGCGAGCGGCCCCAGCGGTTGCGAAGCGTACCAGGCAACGCGTTCCACACGATCTCCTGCTCGATCACGGGGCCGCCAGGATGCGCCGTGAGCTGGTTGTAGTACTGGCAGGGCTGGCCGCCGAGCTCGTATTTCTCCGCTGCGACGCACTCGTCGAACCACCCTGACACGGCGCGGCTCCACTGAGCACGCTGCCCCGGAATCCGATCGAAGTCCGTCATGAAACCGGGCGGGTCATAGGCCGTTATCATCGCTTGCCGGGATTTCCCTTCTCTGCTATGCGACGAGGAGCAATTTATACCGCCAGGCAGCGGGCATAAAAGCCGAATCTGAAAAGTGCGCTTTTCTTGAAATGAGCGCTCTCCTAGAAAAGATGAAATTACGTCCCAGAAAGCGGCCTACGGGTAATTGCTCCTGATGCCTCAGGGCCGGCGGCAGGGTGCACGCGGCGGGCAGGACGGTTCCGCGGCCGGTCCACGCGGCTATTCGCACGATGAGTGATCGAAGTGATGCTCTCTGTAGTAGCCTCGCCGCTGTCGTGGACCGTGGTGACCACAGGACGGCTCGTCTTGCGCGACTGGGGGAACAGGATGACCGATCGGCCGGGCGTCTCCAGGCGCCGTCTGCTCATCTCTGGCGGCATCGTCGCGGCGGCCCCATGGCGGCCCGCGGAAGCCGCCGACGAGCGGGACACCGCCGCCGGCCAGCCAGCGCGCGAGATGGCGTACACGACGGCTGCCGCGCGGGCGGCGACGGCGGACGGGACGCAGGCACCCGATGAGCCGTACCTCGACGGCGCCGAGATCCAGGGGAACGTGGTGCCTGGCTTCATGAAGCCCTACCTGGCGGTGGCCGCCCTGACGATCGGTGACGTGGCACGGGCCAAGGGCTGGCTGGCCGATGTCGCGCCGCGGGTCACGACGCTGGCCGAGGCGATGCAGTCGCGCGCGAAGGTTCGTGCCCACCGCGGCCTCGGTCCGGAGCGCTCGCGCCGGCTTGGCACGCTGCCGCCCGGCATGAACGACGTCTGGCTGAACATCGCGATGAGCAGCGGCGGGCTGTCGAAGCTGCTGCGCGGAGGCGACCATGCAGGGGACCTCGGCTTGTTCACCGACCAGGGATTCCAGCGCGGGCTTGCCGCCCGGTCGGCGCTACTCGGGGACCCCGTTGACCCCTCCGCGGCGGGCAATCCCGCTAACTGGCTGTTCGGCGGGCCAGGCCGCGAGGCGGACGTGCTGCTCATCCTGGCCGCGGACCGCGCGGAAGCGGGCGCGGGCGCCCTCGCTGAGCTGCGTGCGCACGCGGTCGGGAGCGGACTGACCGTCCTCTACGAGGAGTCGGGGCACAAGCTTGACGCGATCGGCAAGGAGCACTTCGGCTTCCAGGACGGGATCTCCCAGCCGGGAGTGCGGGGCCGCCTCCACGATTTTCCCGGCGACTTCATCACCACCCGGACGATCGACCCGTCCAGCCTGCCCGATGCCTGGCTGTACGGTCTTCCTGGGCAGTACCTGGTGTGGCCGGGGGAGTTCGTGTTCGGCTACCCGCGCTCAGCGGCCGATCCGCTGATTCCCGGCCAGGTCAACCTGCCCGGGCCGGCCTGGAGCCGCAACGGGTCGTACCTCGTGTTCCGGCGGCTGCGGCAGGACGTGGCCGGCTTCCGTGCGTTCCTTGCGGAGTCGGCCGAGGCGCTCGCCGGGCAGCCCGGATTCGAGGGGGTGACCCCGGAGTGGGTGGGAGCGAGGCTCGTGGGCCGCTGGCCGAGCGGCGCGCCTGTCGCACGCCTGCCCTACGCGGACGACACCGGGCTCGGCGTCGACCGGCTCGCCAACAACCATTTCGGGTTCGCGTCTGACGCCACGGAAGAACCGCTGGTGGCGGGATTGAAGGCCGGGCACTGGCCCGACGCGGGCGCCGACCCTGTCGGTCTCGCGTGTCCGATGGCGGCGCACATCCGGAAGGTCAACGCCAGGGAAGCAGCCAACGACCTCGGCGGCCGCAGGGCGTCCTTCAGCCGTCGCATCCTGCGCCGGTCGCAGCCTTTCGGTCCGGCACTGGGAGAGCTGACCGGGCCCGACCCGGCCAACGGCAACCGCGGCCTGCTGTTCACCTGCTACCAGGCGTCGATCGAGGACCAGTTTGAATTCCTCTGCAACGGATGGATGGGAAGCGCGAAGCGCCCACGGAGCCCGGGCGGCTTCGACATGGTGATCGGCCAAAACGGGCTGCCGGGCGACCGCCGCGAACGCAGCTGCACCGTATTCGGACGGGGCGCGGTCACGGCGACGCTGGCGACGATGCACGACTTCGTCGTGCCAACCGGCGGCGGTTACTTCTTCAGCCCCTCGGTCAGCGCGCTGAAAGAAGTGCTCGCCGGGTGAGCCCCGCGTGCGCGGCACAGCCGCTCACCCTTCATGGTGGCAACCAGGCCCCGGTTACTCCTGCCTGAGGCTGATCCACAGGTCGGGCTTGACGAGCGCGGCAATCCACTGCGGCCACAACATGGCGGCCCGGCAGCGGAAGCTCACGTTCTGCCCGTCGGCGGCCGCGAAGGACCGCTCCGGGCTGTGGTAGCGATCGGACTTCCTGACGCGGAGCGTGTGGTACCCCGGCTCGACCGCAACCTCGACAGCCTCCTGCGCGGCGATCGACCCGGCCACCGTGCCGTCGACGATGACCTGCCATTCTCCGGCCATCTTGTCGATCAAGGGGCCGACGCCGATGCCGAACCTGGTGCGGGTGAGCGTGAGTGTCGCGGTCATGATGTTCCTTCCGTGTGCCAAGACGGCGGCAGCCGCCGAACGGTGCCTGGGACGACGGCACGCCTGCCCGCCCTGGTCCCGGTGACGAGGCGCTCGCGGTCGAACAGCCGTGCCACGACGAGGCAGGCGCCGCAGTCAAACGCCAGCAGGGCGAGCGCGAGCACGACGACCAGCCGCAAGCTCGGAGTGACGACCTGGAACGACATCAGCGCGACCAGCGCCATCGGCGGCAGGCTGCCCAGGACGGAAAGCTGCTGCGCGACGCGGGTATCGGACACCACCGAGGAGACCGACAGGCCGACCCAGATCGCCCAGGCGGCCAGCAGCGGCATGAAGACCACCTCGGCGGGGAGCTGCGGCGCGTTCCACACCTCCGTGGCGACCGCCGGCTTGGCAAAGAGCGCGACGATCGCGAGGAACACGCCCAGCACCAGGTACGAGAGGCCGATCGCGGGCATGAAGATCGCCGCCGCCTTGCCGAGGAGCAGCTCCACCCGGCTGACCGGCGTGGTCAGCACCGGCTCGAGGGTGCCCTGCTCGCGCTCCCCGACCACGGAGAACGCGCTCATCGAGGCGGGGATGAGGACCGGGACGAGCAGCGGAAGGAACAGCGACGTATCGACGCGCGCGGCCAGCGTCGCGCTCGTCGCCGACGCCTTGATCAAGAGGATTTGCACGATGGGTTCCACCAGGAAGATGACCGGCAGAACGCACGCGGTGGCGATGATCAGCTTGTTGCGCCGGATCTCCGCCAGCTCCTTGCGGACAACCGCGCCGGTGCGGGTCGTGTCGATCATGACCTGTCCTGCCTGTCGTCGACGAGCGTGAGGTAGACGTCCTCAAGTGAGTGCCGCGTCTCGGTGACGGACAGCACGTCCGCGCCGGCGGCGACGAGTGCCCTGGTTACCCCCGGCGCGGCCGCGGCCGGATCGGTCACGGTCAGCAGGTAGCCCGCGGGACCACTGCCGCGTGCCCTGGCGCTGGCTCGCCAGCACTTGACCGCGGGCAGGCCGCCGAATACCCCGTCGGGCCGGCCGAGCGGCGCGGCGACCGTGACGGCGAGCGACCTGGTGAACAGCGTCCGGCGCAGCTCATCCGGCGTTCCGATGGTCCGCAGCCTGGTGTTCATGATGGCGACCCGGTCACACAGCCGCTCCGCCTCGTCAAGCCGGTGCGTGGTAAGGAAAACGGTCACCCCGCGCTTGCGCAGCCCGTTGACCAGTTCGAGCACGTCGTGCGCCGCCGCTGGGTCGAGCCCGGACGTCGGCTCGTCGAGGAACATCACCGCGGGCTCGTTAAGCAGCGAGCGGGCCAGCGAGGCGCGCTGCTTGAGCCCCTTGGACAGCGACCCGCACAGGTCGTCCGCCCGGTCGGCGAGGCCGACGGCGGCCAGCGCCTCGAAGATCCGCGCCCGCCGCCCCGGCAGGCCGTACAGCCGGGCGAAGAAGTCCAGGTTCTCGCCGACGGTCAGCCGTTTATACAGCCCAGGTGCCTCCGTCGTGATCGAGATGCGCTGCCTTATCTCCGCCTCGTTGGCCGGGCAGAGCGCGAGGCCCGCCACCGTCGCCGACCCCGACGTGGGCGCGATCAGCGTGCCGAGCATCCGTACCGTCGTGGTCTTGCCCGCCCCGTTCGGCCCGAGGAAACCGAACACCTCGCCCTTGCCAACGCTGAACGACACGTCATCGACGGCGTCCCGGCCGCCGAAGACCTTGCTCAGGTGGCTGACCTCGATCGTGGTCGTACCGCTCATCCGCGGCCCTTCTGTGAGCATCTGTTCTATGTATTATAGAATAGACCAGTAAGGCAATGAGATGCGAATGCCCGATAAGACGGCGGCGTCCTGCGCTGTGACAGGATGGAGCCATGACCGCCGTTTTCGTCCACGGAGTGCCTGAGACCCCCGCCGTCTGGAGCAGCCTGCTGGCCGCACTCGGCCGTCCCGACAGCGGGGCGCTGTGGCTGCCCGGGTTCGACGGTGTCCGCCCGGAGGGGTTCGGGGCGACGATGGACGAGTACGCCGCCTGGCTCGTGGCACAGCTCGAGCGCCTGGACGAGCCGGCCGACCTGGTCGGGCACGACTGGGGCGGCGGGCTCGTGGTCCGGGTCGTCTCCACGCGGCCCGAGCTGGTCCGGTCCTGGGTCACCGATGCCGCAGCCGTCGGCGACCCCGAGTTCGAGTGGCACGACCTCGCCAAGGTCTGGCAGACACCGCAGGCGGGGGAAGACTTCTGGGAGCAGCAACTGGCGATGCCGCCCCGGGAGCGGGCCGGCGTCTTCCAGGCGTACGGGGTGCCCGCGCAGGCAGCACTGGAACTGGCATCGCAGCTCAGCCTCACCATGGCCGACTGCATCCTCGACCTCTACCGCTCGGCCGTGGACGTCGGCAAGCGGTGGGGCCAGGACTTCGCGGCCGTCCCAGCCCCCGGACTGGTGATCATCCCCGGCGAGGACCCCTTCCTGAACGCGGCGACGGCGGTCAGGGCCGCCGGGCCGGCCGGCGCCAGGACGGTCGCACTCGACGGGCTCGGCCACTGGTGGATGCTGCAGGACCCCGTCAGGGCGGCGGCGGTGCTGCGCGAGTTCTGGGTAACCGTGGCCTGACCCGGCCCCCGCTGACGCTCGCGGAAAAGGCCTTGCGCACGCTCAGGAAATCACGATATATCTCATTGTGTGGCCGCCGATGATTCCGGGCGCCGCGGGGAGTCTGCACCCATGGCTGGATGGGACTGGAAGGAACACGGGGAACATGTCTGTGATTCGCGCACTCGCGTACGCTCCGGCGGGCCGTCGCACTAAGTGGCTTGTGGTGCTGTTGTGGCTGATCTTGGTGGTGCTGGCGGGACCGCTGTCCGGAAAGCTCACCGGGGCGGAGAAGAACGACAGTTCCTCGTGGCTGCCGCCGGCGGCGGAGTCCACGCAGGTGCTGAACCTGCGGTCGAGTGTGGTCTCGCCGAACGTGTACCCGGCCGTCCTGGTCTATGACCGGCCTTCTGGCGTCACGCCGGCGGACAAGGCCAAGGCGTCCGCTGACGCGGCGAAGCTGGCCCAGGTCAGCGGCGCGGTGCCAGGTACCGTCACCGGGCCGATCACCGCCGCAGACGGCACGGCGATGGAGACCATCGTTCAGGTCAACCTGGGGAGCAAGGGCTGGAGCGCGGCCGGCCCTGTCGTCAGCGACCTCAGGTCGATCGGGCAGACCGACGCCAACGGCATGTCGGTGCACGTCACCGGGCCGCTCGGCACCGCCGCCGACTCGGGCAACGCGTTCAAGGGAATCGACGGCACGCTGCTTTACTCCGCGCTCGCCGTCGTGATCGTGCTGCTGCTGATCACCTATCGCAGCCCGATCGCCTGGCTGCTGCCCGTTATCTCCGCCGGCCTGGCGCTGACCGCCTCGCAAGCCGTCATCTACCTGCTCGCGGCGCACGCCGGGCTCACCGTGAACGCCCAGTCCGCGGGCATACTCGCCGTGCTTGTGTTCGG
>VFSW01013542.1_pt1 | contig 11334 bp, 12 predicted proteins | sample 5358111 | NCBI WGS metagenome assembly VFSW01 (sample SAMN11554181, study PRJNA540505) | mine drainage metagenome | isolation source: sediment from site ElyBrook_90M | place: USA: Ely Copper Mine, Vershire, VT | collected 2017 | reverse complement strand
TGTGGAAGTATTTTGCCGGAACGAACTTTGCGCTGGCGACGATGATCAACAGCGAAGTTGGGAAGAAAGACGCGCCGGCGCCGCCTCCAGGTGGGGCGGCAAACCCTACACAGTAGTAACAGCAGCCGCTCACGCGGCGGAAACGAGCAACACGATGAACTTTTTGGATGAGGTCAAGAAAATCGGAGGCGACGTGGTCGGCTTCTTGAAGGCCATTGTCAATGGAGCGGCAACGCTGCAGACGATCTGGAGCAAGCTGAGCGGGCCGACACTGGCTGCGGCGGCTGCGGTTTTCTACGATACGGTCAAGTCGCTCGCAGCGGGCGAATCGGCTGCGGCCGCCGCATCGACGGGGAACATCACCGGAGCGATCACGCTGAGCGAGACGACGGTCTCGTTGGTCATGAAGGTGATCGCCGACTGCAAGAGCGGCGCGGCGACGATCAAGGCGGATTTCGAAGCCCTGGGAATCAAGCTCTAAGATGCTGCGCGCAACGCAGGCGATGCTGCTGGCGCTTCTGCTATTGGCCGGAGCGCTGTGCGGTGTTGCGTGCTGGGCCATCTTGGCGGTGGTTTCAGGCGAGCAAAAACTGGCCGCTGAAGCTGCCGCGGCGGCGCAGGAAGCCACGGTGACGATCGCCAAGATCGGCGTGGCCGCGGACGATGCGGACACGCTGATTCGAGCGACCGGGCCGCAGGTGAAAGTGAGCCTGCTGCGCGCGGACGTTGCGCTGGGGTACCTGGACTCGGCGACGGCAGAGCTCGGCGACACGGCAGTGGAACTGCACAAGGCGACGGCCGAACTGAATGCGCCGTGTGCGCCGGGACCGTGTGGAACGCTCGCGGACGTAAATCGCACGCTGGGATCGATGCGGCTGGCAAGCGGCCAGGTGACGGCGGTGAGTCTGCACGAGCAGGCGCAGCTGGACGATGTGAACGCGCAGGAGTCGGCGATTGCCACGCGGACGCAGGACGACCTGGCGAAGCTGGGGACGGCGATTGACGGCGTTGCTGCGCTGGCTAACAACAAGGATTTGAAAGGCTCGCTGGCGCATCTGAACACGACGACAGACGCGGTGAGCGCGATGGCAACAGACACAGCGCAGGCTTGGCACAACACGCTGCATCCGAAATGGCCGCGCAGGATCTGGAATGGCATCGCGGGGGTCGGGATCAGCGTGGCCAAGTTCTTTGTGCCGTAGGAAAAGAGCGAACGATGCGGATTGAAGACCAGTTCCTGCTTGCGCTGACGATGTGGCGGGAGAACCGCGGCGGCGGCCAAGCAGGCATGCAGAGCGTGGGCAACGTGATTTTGAACCGCGCGGCGCAAAGGAAAACAAGCGCGTATGCGGAATGCACGCGGCCGCTGCAGTTTTCCAGCATTACGGCGAAGGGCGACCCGGAGCTTGTGTTGTGGCCGAGCGAGAACGATGCGCAGTGGGCGACGGCGCTGGACATGGCAGCGCGTGCGGCGGCGGGTGCGCTTGAAGACATCACTGGCGGCGCTGATCTCTATTACGCGCCTCGCGGGATTGTTTCGCAACGCACGTTCAAGCTGCCGAATGGAACATCGATCCCGTTTCCAGCGGATTGGAATGAGAACGCCGTGGAATATTCCTGCACGATCGCAGGGCAGGTTTTCTTTCGGTAGCACGAAGGGCTGAGGCGAGGTGCGACGGTGCCGTGGGCGGCGAAGAAGCCATGCAGGGGATGCGGCGGGGCGACAGAGGGAAGATATTGCGCGGCGTGCCGCGCGAGTGGGAAGGCTAACGACGGAAGGCCGAGCGCAGCGCGGCGGTTGTATGACGGCCGCTGGCGGCGCATCTCAAAGGGCTGGCTGAGGATTGCCGGGAACGAGTGGTGTGTTGGCTACCCGAAGGGCGTTCACGGCGAGCAGCACGTTGCGGCGAACGCAGTGGATCACATCGAAGCGCATAAGGGCGACCGGGCGCTGTTCTGGGATACGAAGAACTGGCAGCCGCTTTGCGTGGGTTGCAACTCCCGCAAAGCGATCGCTGCGGAAGGCGCAGGGTTTAGGCGGGTGTAGGCATCGACCGGATAGGGGGTCGAAATCTCTAGGAACTTCTCGGCTTAGCCCGTATATGCGTGAAATTTTTAATTCTCCAAAATTCGGAAAATCGGGTTGCGGCGAACAAAACAGCCCTGATTCGAATGGCGTCAGGCGGCGCGCGGCGCAAGCACTGTAAAGCCTCGTGGCGCGCTCGGAAGGCGCGCGAACTGGCTTGGAATCCTCCGGAGCGTCTACGCGAATGGGAAGAAACCGCAAACCGAAAGCGATCGCGGAGCGCGACGGAAGCTTCGAGGCCCATCCCGAGCGCAAGGCGAACTACTCGAACGAGCCGAAGCCGGATGGACCGCTCGGAGCGCCTCCGCAGAGCTTCGATCCCGACAGCTATTCCGGCAGCCGCCTGCTCGGGATCTGGAATGAGATCGTCGCGCAAGCGCCTCCAGGCGTCCTGACGAGCTCGGACCGGATCCACGTCGAACTTGCCTGCCGTCTCATTCACCGTATCCGCAGGGACATGGCGCGGAGCGGCGACTACAACACCCTGAAGGAGTTCCTCGGCAAGATGGCGATGAACCCCGCAGACCGCCCGAGGGTGCAGGTCGGCGCCGGCGCGGCTCCCCCGAGCAACGATGACGCCCCAAAAGCCAACCCGTTCACCCAAATCGCCGAAGAAGCCCGTCAGGAAGCTGGGCAGCGCCGGCCAAACTAATCTCACGGGAGTCGAGCGCGCCGCGCGCTACGTCGGGGACGTGCTCGCAGGCCGCGTCCTGGCATGCAAGGAAGTCAAGCTCGCTTGCAAGCGCCAACGCGCGGATCTGCGGGCCAGCCGGCGGAAGGACTTCCGGTGGCATTACGACAACGCGCGGGCTGAGCGGTTCATCCGCTTCCATGAGGGACTGCCCCACGTCAAGGATGACTTCAAGGGCCACGCCGCGCGGCGCGAGCGCTTCGTTTTGGGCGACTGGCAATGTTTCATCTACTGCTCGATCTTCGGCTGGGTCGATAAGAAGGAGGGCTTCCGCCGCTTCAGCGAAGCGTACATCGAAGTCCCGCGCAAGAATGGCAAGACGCCCAACGCAGCGGCCGTCAATCTCTACGGACTCTGCGCGGATGGTGAATACGGCGCGGAGGTTTTCGCCGGCGCGTCCTCGAAAGAGCAGGCGGGCGAGGTTGGCAGCGTATTCGACACCGCGCGGCAGATGGCTCTCGCGTCTCCGGAGCTGCGCACGGCGTTTGGGCTCTGGTGCAACAAGAACAGCCTGGTGGTCCCGGAAAAGAATGCCAGCTTCAAAAAGCTGAAGGGGCAGCCGCAGGATGGTCCGTCGCCGCACTTCGTCACTGCGGACGAGTACCACGAATACAAGACGAACCGCCTGGTCGAGTGGGCGAAGACAGGAATGGCGGCCAGGCGGCAGCCGCTGCTCTTCGAGATCACGACGGCCGGGACGAACACCGGGTCGCCCTGCTACGAGAAGCACCTCGAGGCCATCGAAGTTCTGGAGGGTCGCCGCAAGAATGAGCGGCTCTTCTGCTGTATCTGGACCGTTGACAAGGGAGTCGACTGGAAATCAAAAAAAGCGCTGGTGATGGCGAACCCGAACCTGGGCGTCAGCGTCAACCCGCAAACCCTGCTCGACGATCAGCTCCAGGCGCGGCAGTCGGCGAGCAAGCAATCGGCGTTCAAAACCAAGAACCTCAACATCTGGACCAACGCGGCGCAGCCCTGGATGAATATGGACCGCTGGGACGGCTGCCTCGATCCGGAGATGCGGATCGAGGACTTCGCGCTCGACCCGGCGATCCTGGCCATCGACCTGGCCTCGCGTAAGGATACCGTTTCGACGGCGCGGCTGTTCAAGCGGCGCGTTGGCACGGGAAAGGTCGCGGAGGACGGGAGCGAGGTCGCGCATGACCATTACTACTGCTTTACGCGCCACTATTTGAACTCGGAGCAGGTGCGGGACGAGAAGCACACCCATTTTGCCGACTGGGCCGACCATGGCGCTCTGATCGAGACCGAGGGGAACATCACGGATTACTTGCAGGTGAACGACAGCCTGGTCGCGGATGCCGACAGCCTGGTCGTGCAGGAGCTGGTGTTTGATCCCTATCACGCGGCGCCGCTGGTGCAGTTTCTTCGGGCGCGGCAGGACTGGCCGGGAAATATCCAGATATTGGAGCTCCGGCAAACGGAAGAGAACATGTCGCCGGCGATGAAGGAGTTTGAGGCTGCGGTCCTGAGCGGGCGCTTTCATCACGACGGGAACCCGGTTCTGACCTGGATGGTCGGCAACACCCGGCTGCGAGTGAGCCAGAAAGAAAACTGGTACCCGGTCCGGGAAAACATCGAGCGCAAGATCGACGGAACGGTCGCGATCATCCTGGGGATCAATCGCCTCATGTTGCTCGATCCTGAAGCGTACGTGAGCACCGAAGTGCGCTGGGCATAGTGCACAGCAAGAAAAGGGCATCGAGTGAAGAGAACCGGTGAAAGTTCGAGACGCAGCCTGCACGATGGCGCTTTTGTTGTCGGCATCGCGTCTTTCGTCTTCGGAGCGTGGCTCGCGTGGCACCCGCTCGGCTTCATCGTCGGCGGAGTACTCCTCGCCGTTCTTTCCTTCCTGACGGGCTACCGCAAACCTGAACACGAAGCGGGTGACACGGAATGAGTCTTATTCAGAACCTTACGCGCGGGGCGCTCGGAATTCGCGCGGACGTAAGCGGAACGCCTGCCGCGTGGGATGACTACTGGTACAAGCCGCTCGGTTTCTCGTCGGCCGCCGGCGTCCGGGTCGATGCGGAGAGCGCCAAGCGCTGCGCCATGGTTCTGGCCTGCGTTTCCGTCAAAAGTAAGAACATCGGCATGATGCCGTGCAAGATCTACACCGGAGCGCCGGACGGATCCACGCGGCTGGTGCCGTCGCACCCGCTCTATGACGTTCTGTACGATCGCCCGAACAGCCAGCAGACCGCCTACGAGTTCAAGCAGATGCTCCAGGCGCATGTCGAGTTGCGCGGAAATGCCTACGCGGAGATCAAGCCGGGCCCCCGCGGCGCCGTCGACCAGCTCGTGCCGATGCACCCGGATCGGGTACGCGTCGAGCGCATGCTGCCGAGCGGCAAGCTGCGCTATCGCTACGACGATCCGCTGACGCACGCGACCCGCAATCTGATGCAGGAGGAAGTGTTTCACCTGCGCAACTTCTCGGACGATGGCGCGGTCGGGCAGTCCACGGTCTCAATGGCCGTTGACATGATCGGCGTGGCCCTCGCGCAGCAGGATTACCGAGCGCGGTTCCTCCGCAACGACGCGCGGCCGCCCATCGTGTTTGAGGGCGCGGCCTTCAAAACCAAGCAGCAGGAAGAAGACTTCCTCGAGAGCTGGCAGCGCCGCCACACGGCAGCCAACCGCGGCAAATCTGGGTTGCTCCCTCCCGGGATCACGGCCAAGGTGCTCGGCGTGACGCCGATCGACCAGCAGCTGATGGATTCCGAGCGCATGGGAGACGGCCGCATCGCGGCGATCTTCGGGGTGCCGGGGCACCTCGTCGGCATCACGGAAAAGGCCGCGACCTACAAGTCAGTCGAGCAGTTCAACCTGATTTACGCGATTCACTGCATCCTGCCCATTCTTGTGATGTGGGAGCAGGCCATCCAGCGCGACCTGATCACGTCGCCGCGGTATTTCGCGAAGTTCTCGATGACGTCGCTTCTGAGGGCCGATACAGAAACCCGCTACGCCGCCTACCATATCGCGCTCGGCGACGGATGGCTGTGCCAGGACGAGGTCCGGGCCTTCGAGGACATGAATCCGATCGCAGGCGGGGCGGGCGCGCGGTACTGGCGCCCCGCAAACTGGTCCCCGCTTGACCAGACTTCGACGCCGAAGAGCGCGATCACGCCCGAGCGCGATCCGAGCGATCTGGGAATCGAGAATGTGGATGATGCGGAGGGTGACGGCGACCAGGCGAACGATGCCGGGATCCGCGAGCATCTCCGGATGCTTGCCGCCGCGGCGGCCGACCGCTGCGTGCGGAAAGAGACGGCCGCCCTGCGCAAGATGGTGGAGCGTGGCGCCGACGCCTATCAGGTGGAAGAGTTTTACTCCGGCCAGGGCGACTTCGTCCGGCAGGTCCTGAGACTGGATCCGGCTCGCGCCGCTGAGGCGCAGCAAGGGTGCTTTCTACGTGCCGGCGTGATCGGGGACCTGCTCCGCGCGGGCGATAAGGGCGCGGCATTCGATTTCATCGACAAGATCGCGGCGACAGAATCCCTGAAGCTCGCCGACCTGGTCGTAGGAGGGTACGCATGATCAATCCTGAAACAGTGCGCCGTGCGCTCAGCGGCAAGCTTTGGTTTATCCACGAGCCGCGTCTGGAAGAGATGCTCGCTTGGGCGCAGATCGCCTTCGGGGAAAACGGAGACGCCGCGCTTGCGGGTGCGCGTGCCGAGATGGCTTTGCGCGCCGCGCGCGGCGGCAATGTCGCCTCGCTCGAGGGCGGCAGCGTCGCAGTCGTGCCGGTCTACGGCACCCTCGCGCATCGGGGCAGTATCTGGCAGATGATGTTCGGGGGCGGCTCGGTTGAAGGTCTGACGGACCAGCTGCGGCAGGCGGTCAATGATCCGAACGTCAAGGCTATCGTGATGGACGTCGATTCGCCGGGCGGCGACGTCGAGGGCATCGACGAGCTCGCGAGCGAGATCTACCAGGCCCGCAAGCAGAAGCCGATCACGGCCGTGTCGAACTCGCTTTGCGCGTCGGCGGCGTACTACCTCGCCAGCCAGGCGAGCGAGCTGCTGTGCTCCCCAAGTTCGCTCACAGGCTCGATTGGCGTGTATACCACGCACGAGGACTACTCTGGCGCGCTCGATAACTCCGGCGTCAAGGTTTCGCTGATCAAGTTCGGCGAGAACAAGGCGGAGGGCAATCCCTACGAGCCGCTGAGCGACCCCGCGCGCGAACACATGCAGGACATCGTGAACACGTTCGGGGGCCAGTTCGAAAAGGCTGTGGCGCGCGGCCGCAAGATGTCGCAGGACGATGTCCACAAGAAATTCGGCCAGGGCCGCGTCTTCGACGCCAAGAAGGCGGTCCAGCTCGGCATGGCTGACCGCGTGGGCACGCTCGATGACGCCCTGGCCAAGCATGGCGCGGCGCGGCCTTCTGGCAATGCGCGCGGCTATCACGGCGCGGGAGACTTCGTTGACTTCGGCGCGACCAGCGTCCTCGCCGCAGACAAGAAGACCAAGCGCGTCGACGGCGAGGATCTGGAAAAGTCCGCATTCGCCTACCAGGGGGAGAAGCCAGAGGACTGGCATCTTTCGATCGAGTTCTCAACTGCCGAAAAATCGAAGAAGCATGTTCGCGATGCGATCAGCCGCTGGGACCAGACGGAGATGCCGGACGCTGAGGAAAAGAAGCGCGCGCGGGGACGCATCAAGGCCGCAGCCAAGAAGTACGGCATCGACCTGGCGGAGGGCGACCTCGCCAGCGAAGACGCTTCTATCGAGAGCGAGGATGCGCGGAAGAGAGCGCAGGCCGAGCGCGAGCGCCGGCTGCAGCTGGCCGCGATCTGACAAAGTGCAGCGGATGGCTGCAACTTGCAGCGATTGACTGCAAATTCCGAACGACAAAGTTTCCGGGCCCTGGCCGTCGTCAGGGTGCCCACGCCCGGGGTGCACGCCCCGATCCCGCGCAAGCATCGCTCTCCGACGAGAGACTGCCGCAGCGCTCACCTCCAACCCACGGGAAAGAAGGAGAAACATCATGTTGAAGAAATTGCGGCAGGAGCTGGCTGATGCGCGCGCAAAAGCGAAAGCGATCAACGGGCTCGCAGCAACGGAAAATCGCAGCCTCACCGACGCCGAGCAGGCGGAGTTCGACGCGGAGATTGCGCTCTGCGGCAAGCTGCAGGGCCAGATTGCCTCGCAGGAAGCGCTGCTCGAAATCGAGCGCACCGCTCCCGGCGCCGTTGCCTCGATCACTGACGTGCATGACCGCGCCACGGATAAGCCCTGGGGCTCGTTCGTCGAGCAGATGACGGCCGTTCGCGACCACGCGAACAGCAAGGGCACCCGCACGGATCCGCGGCTCTACGCCGCAGCTCTGGGCGGCAATGAGTCGGTGGACTCGGAGGGCGGCTTCCTGGTCGCTCCGGAGTTTGCGCCGGGCGTCTGGCAGCGCACCTACGATGCCTCGAACCTGGCATCGCGGTGCTTTGACCAGCCGATGACGAGGTCGAACAAGCTCACCGTCAATGCGGTCGATGAAGACAGCCGCGCGGATGGCAGCCGGTGGGGCGGCATCGCCTCTTTCTGGCTGGGAGAAAACCAGCCCTACACCTCTTCGCAGCCCAAGTTCCGGCAGATGGAGCTCGTCGCGAAGAAGCTGATTGCTCTGACCTACGCGACGGAAGAGCAGCTCGTCGACGGCCCGGCGTTCGCGGCCTATGTGGACAAGGTGGTCCCTCTGGAGCTCGCGTTCCGGACCGACGACGGCATCTACAACGGTACCGGCGCGGGCATGCCGCTCGGCTTCATGAACTCCGGCGCACTGTTGACCGTCTCTCCGGCCTCGGGCGAAACGACTCCGACCCTGTCGAACACGGACGTCTTTGAGATGTACAAGCGCATGTGGGCTCCTTCACGCAAGTCCGCAGTCTGGTTTATCAATCAGGACGTCGAGGACATGCTCTGGAACCTGACGCGCGGCTCTGGAACGGCTGTGGAACTGCTCTACAAGGGACCGGGGCAGAACGGAAACAATGGCCAGTACGGCACGCTGATGGGCCGTCCGGTGGTCCCCGTGGAGTACGCGGCCACGCTCGGAACGCCCGGCGACATCGTCTTCGCGGACATGTCGCAGTATTACCTGGCGCGCCGCAGCGGCGTGCAGATGGACACCTCCATCCACGTCCAGTTCCTGACCGATCAGCAAGCCTTCCGCTGGAAGCTCCGGCTCGACGGGCAGCCCGCATGGAAGAAGCCGCTGACCCCGAAGAACGGCACCAACACGCTTTCGCCGTTCATCGCGCTGGGCGCCCGCTAATCCGTCTCGCTGAGCGCGGCGCGGCTCGCTGAGACTCGCGCCGTTCTCCCTCACAGCTTCCCTTCCCTTCCGGAAGAAAGGAAAAGTGTCATGTCCAAAGGCTTTTACACCGCACAGGCGGGGCATGTTGTCAACATCCTGCCCCCTGTGAACGTTACGGGGGGCACGACGAGCCAGGCCGTCTCGATGGCTCTGGCGGCTCACCTGACCATCATCCTCCAGCTTGGCGTCCAGGCTGCGGCGCTCACCGGCGTCACGGTCAACGCCGGCACAGCAACCGCCGCGGTGGGCGCCGCGGTTCCAGGCGCGACCGCGATTCCCTTCAACCTCTACAAGCAGGAGACCGCGGGCGCGGCCAACGACGTGCTCGGCGTCACCGATCCCGTCGCTGCAACCGGCTTTGTGCCGGCTGCCGGCACCGGGATCTTCTACGTGATCGAGATCGACGGGGACACCCTCCCCGCCGGCAGCGATTACGTGCAGCTCGACATCGCGAACGGCGCCAACTCTGTGATCGCGAGCGCGGTAGCGATTCTCTCCGGCCTGCGTCTCGCCGGCGAGTCGAACCCCACCGCAACAGCGTAACGGGGTCCACAAGCGGACGAGGCGCGGCCCTTTTGCCGGGGCTGCGCTTCGCCGGCACCTCTCTTTGGGAGCGCAACATGCTCATTCGCGAACTGACGGGCTTCTACGCAGGCCAGGTGCGGGAGTTTCCTTCGCATATCGGGATGGAACTGATCGCCAAGGGTCGCGGCCTGAATCCGTTTAACGAAGGTGCGCCGGTCCAGCCCAGATTGCAGCAGCCTGCGCCGACTGCTCAGGCTTCTACAGTCGCCGCGCCGCGCACCACGGCAAGGAAGAGACGCTGATGGAAGATACGCAGCTGATCGCGCCGCCCGTCGCCGAGCCGGTGACGCTGGCCGAGCTGAAGCTCGAGCTGGGCTTTGGGCCGATGCAGGACTCCGACCGCGCCGCTTCGATGATCCTCAACGACAAGCTGCGCAGCTTCATTCTCTCGGCCCGTCGGGAGTGCGAGAGCTACAGCCGGACGGTGTTTGTCACGCAGCGCTGGCTTCTGCGCATGGACGGGTTTCCTGGCGCGGACTGGCGCTACAACTGGCGCGGCTATCCGACAATCACGCTGCCGAAACCGCCGTTTCAGTCGGTGGACTTCGTGCAGTATGTGGACACCTTCGGCAACGTGCAGACGCTTCCGCTCGACACGACCTACGGAAACGGCGGCCTGCAGTACGGCTACCAGCTCTATCGCGGCAGCGAGGCGGCCCCTGGGCGTCTCTATTCGGGCTGGGCGCGGCCGTGGCCTCCGACCCGGATGGTGCCGTCGAACGTCATGGTGCAATTCCGCTGCGGCTTCGGCGGTCCCGTCACGGCCACGATGACGAGCGGCTCGGCGGTCCTAACGCTCGCCAACGGAGTGACCTTCAACCCCGACGACGCGCCGCTGATGGCGGCCGACACCGGGACTCCGGTCTCCATTCCAGGCGCGGGCGCGAGCGGATCCACGCTGAACACTTTCGTCGCTTCTGTCAATGGGAGCGGCGTCGCAACCCTCCAGGCGGTTGCGGCAGCGAACGTTACCGCCGTCACGGCCTGGGTCGGATGGCCCGTGCCGGAAGAGATCCGCACGGCGATCAAGCTGACCGCGGCGGATTACTACGACAAGGGCGCAAACGGCGGTCCGCTTCCGGAAGCCGCGCGCAGACAGCTCGACTATTACCGGAATCTGGTGGCTTGACATGGCAGCTCAGGACCTCTCGACTCTCGCGACGCTGAAGCTCTGGCTTCCCATCACATCGACGAATACGAACGACGATGCGACGCTGCAGCGGCTGCTCACGGCGACCAGCATGGATTTTCAGCGCGCGACCAAGCGCCCCGACCTTCTGATGGAGACCTACGCCGAGGTGCGCCAGGGCGACGGTGCAAGCCGCATGATCGCCTACCACTGGCCCATCAATTCCATCACGACGCTTGCGATTGGCGGCGCGGCAGTCGCGGCCAGCTCGGACAAGATCGCGAACGGCTACTACCTCGACGAGGACATCGATCCGGAGCGCATCTGGAATGTCTATCTGAATGGCTTCGTCTTTACGGACGGCGCCGCAGTTGCCTTGGCCTACATTGCGGGCTACCTGCAGCCTGGCGCGACGCCGGCGACCGGCCAGATCCCGCTGCCGCTGGATATTGAGCAGGCGGTGCTGGACTGGTGCGCGTACCGCTACAAAGAGCGGCCGAA
>VFSW01013541.1_pt1 | contig 11334 bp, 8 predicted proteins | sample 5358111 | NCBI WGS metagenome assembly VFSW01 (sample SAMN11554181, study PRJNA540505) | mine drainage metagenome | isolation source: sediment from site ElyBrook_90M | place: USA: Ely Copper Mine, Vershire, VT | collected 2017 | reverse complement strand
GAAGACTCGGAGCGGGATTCTTCGTCGCCCGCGGCTCCTCGGAATGGCGGCTCAAAGCTGATCGTCACGGCACGTTACGAATGGTCTCCGGCTGGTGCGCCGGTGTGCCGCTGGCGGCCATTGCCGGGAGTAAACCCGGCCGCGCACAAAGCGGGAGCAAGCTCCCGCACTCCAGGAGCGCCTTGTATCAGGGCACGGCTTCAGCCGTGCCGCATGCGCATGCCCCCCAACGAGGGCTTTAACGCCGGCGCTCCCGCCGGGCAAAAAGCCGGCGCACAGCAGCGCCGCTACAGAAACGCCGCTGCAGAAAAGGTGCAATGGCGGCGGCCGTGCAATTCCGATTTCGCACTGCCGGTATTGCGGACCGTCAGGCATTGCGCGCGATAACCGACGGATGAGGCAAGCTGGGGTGGTATTGTTAGCGTGGGGCTTTATTGCTAGACTGTTTTTTTAAGCCAAATCCCACGGCTTGCAGACAGCGGAATCCCAATGGTGCGCGGAGAGTATTGATATGGCAGAAGATAGAAGTGCGAACGCGGGCTTTAAGGTGGTTGACAAACGAATCTTCTCGATTGATGGCAGCAAACGAGAAGGGGTGCTGGAGACCGAAAAGACTGCGGCATCAAGCCCGTTAATCACAGCCAATGCGGAGAAGAAGCCGGAGCCCGCGCCGGCTCCCGCTGCCGCATCCACGGCTGCGGCGGAAGACGTAGTAGACCAGGGTTTTGCAGTGCTGGTGAACTTTTTGAGCGAAAACGCCATGTACCAGTTGGGCATGATATCGCCGGCAGCCGGCGAGCCGCCGTATGTGGACCTTGCCGGTGCGCGCATGATGATTGACCTGCTGGGGGTGGTGCGCGACAAGAGCCGCGGCAATCTTTCGGCAACGGAAAGCCGGATGCTGGAGGAAGTCCTTTTTGCCCTTCACACCCGCTACGTTGAATTGCAGAAGAAAGCCGCGGCCAAACGTAAATGAAGCTGACCTTTCTGGGAACAGGAACCTCTACCGGCGTGCCAATGCTGGGCTGCAAGTGCCGCGTATGCACATCTTCAGATCCCCGCGACCGCCGCACGCGGCCTTCCGTGCTGCTGCAATACGACGGGCGGACCGTGATGATTGACGCCACGCCTGACTTCCGCCAGCAGGGGCTGCGCGAAAACATTCAGCGCATGGACGCCGTCATCTTTACTCACACTCACGCCGATCACGTTTTCGGGTTGGACGACGTGCGCGTGTTTAACTTCCGCCAGAATGGCTCCATTCCGATATTCGCCGACCCGCGATCGATGGCGGATATCCGGCGCATCTTCGACTACGTATTTCGCGGCGATTATCCTTATGGTGGAATCCCACGCCTGGAACCAAGCCTGATTGAGGGCGATTTTGATTTATGGGGTCAGCGCTTTGTGCCGTTGCCCGTTCTGCACGGCAGCCTGCCCATTCTGGGCTTCCGCTTTGGCGGGTGCGCTTATGTCACCGACTTCAGCGTGGTTCCGGATAAGACGATGGCGCTGCTGGAAGGCGTGGAGATTCTGATTCTGGATGCCCTGCGCTATCAGCCGCATCCTTCGCACTCAACCGTGCAACAGTCGCTGCAACTGGTTGAGCGGCTGCAGCCGCGGCAGGCTTACTTTACGCACCTTGCCCACGACCTGATGCATGAGGAAACCAATGCCACGCTGCCGCCCAATGTGCAACTGGCCTACGACGGGCTGCAGTTTGAATTTGACCGCACGGCGTCTCCAAACCCCAACCATCACCCTTGAAGATCGATGCGCATCCTTCACAACCTCGATCAAATCGTAGCGGCGAGCGGCCCTTGCGTTGTTACCATCGGCAACTTTGACGGCGTGCATCTGGGCCACCAGCAGTTATTAAGCCGTGTTCGCCAGGCGGCCACGGCAAGGGGACTGCAGGCGGTGGCGGTCAGTTTTGATCCGCACCCCATTCGCGTTCTGGCGCCGGATCGGGCTCCGCGCACCCTGACCACCATGGAGCGGCGCGCCGCTCTGATGGAGCCTTTGGGAATTGACACCCTGGTGGTGCTGCCCTTTACGCGTGAACTGGCGCGCCTTTCTCCCGCCGTATTCGCGAACAACGTTTTGGTAAACGGCCTGCGGGCCGCCAGCGTTCACGTGGGACCAAACTTCCGCTTTGGATACCGCCAGGCGGGGGGAGTTGACACTCTGGCGGAACTGGGCGCCGCCATGGGCTTTGAGGTTGAAGTGATTCCCGCCGTGGAATACCGGGGCGCCGAAGTATCCAGCACCCGCACCCGCAAGGCGCTGGACGAAGGGCGGGTGATCTATGCCGGCCGGTTGCTGGGCAGGCCGTTTTCCAACACCGGGCGCATTGTTAGCGGCCGCGGCGTGGGGCGCGTGCAGACCGTACCCACGCTGAATTTACAGCCTCGCGAGGAACAACTGCCGCGCACCGGCGTTTACGTTACCCGCGCGATTTTAGGCGGCGAGCGCTACCAAAGCCTGACCAACATTGGATACCGCCCCACGTTTGACAACGGTCACCAGCTGTCGGTTGAAACCTATCTGCTGAATTTTTCCGGCGCTGTAACGCAGGCGGAAATGGAGGTGGAATATCTGCTTCGCCTTCGCGATGAGATGAAGTTCCACAGCGCTGCCATCCTGCACGCGCAAATTCAGGAGGATGTGAGGCGGGCGGGCAAGTTCTTCAGTCTGCTTGAAAAACTGGGTATGCACCGCTAGGCGCAATTCAGGCCAGGGCAGCGGCAAAGGCCACGCCCGGCGTCTTCAGATGGAGCGCACCGGCATTTGCACCAGGTCGTCAACAGCGTTAACTTCGCGCATGACAAAAGGCTCGCCGTAGCGCACGCCGATCATCAGGCCAAAGTGACGCGCCAGGGAGCCGACATGCTCGCGAAGGTCAAGGCGGGAAGGGAACAGGTTTTGAGTATCCTTGCGCGGCGAGAATTGGGAAGAATAACAAAGAATCGCCTTCAGCTTCTTTTCGAACTGGCGGGTGATATCCACGACAAAAGTGGGCCGAACGCCCGGGACGTAAAGCGAGGCGTAAATGATTTTGTGGGGCCGGTGCGGACGGCCCTGCAAGGGCAACCGCGCCAGTCCGGCAAGAAAACAGGCCTCGTAGGCGATTCTGCCCGTGGTGTAGTGGTCGGGATGCCGTCCCTCCCAGTAAGGCAGAATTACGGTTCGCGGCCGGAGGTCGCGGATTTTTTGCGCGATGGCCATTTTGAATTCGCGGTTGTCGGCCAGGCCGGCGTCGGGCAGGCCCAGATTCTCGCGGTGAACGATGCCCATTAATTTTGAGGCGCGGGCGGATTCCTTGCGGCGCAGCGCGGCGCTGCCTCGAGTGCCGGTTTCGCCCTCGGTCAGGTCAAGAAGGCCGGCCTTGTATCCGGCTTCCACCATCTTGATGATGGCGCCGCCGCAGGTGAGTTCAGTGTCGTCGGGATGAGCGGTGATGGAAAGAATGTCGAGTTCCAAGGTGAACTTCCTTTCTTTGGCAGGCAGCCGGAATGCCGGCGCGAACCTGGCCCGCCTCCTTGAATTCTATCAGCAGGCAGTCTGTTGCCGCAGCAGAGGAGTATGGGGATGAAAAAGCAGCATACCGGGAAGGCCGCGCCGCCGCCGGAGCCGTTGCCGCTGGCCAATCGGGTGGCGCTGGTAACCGGCGCCGGGAAGCGGATAGGCCGCGAGATCGCGCTGCAACTGGCGCGGGCGGGCTCGAACGTGGTGGTGAATTACAACACTTCCCGGGAGCAGGCGTTGGAAGTGGCGGCTGAGATCCGCGTCCTGGGGCGCAAGGCTGTTGCCCTGCGTGCTGACGTGGCAAACGCTAAGCAGATTCAAAAGATGTTCCGGGTTGTTGAGGAGCGCTTCGGCACAGTCGATGTGCTGGTCAACAATTCCGGCATGTTCTTTGAGCGCGCGTGGGACCGGTTAACTCCCGGCGACTGGGATCGCATTTTGAACGTGAACCTGAAGGGAGTTTTCTTCTGCTCTCAGGCGGCGGCGCGATTGATGTTGAAGCATGGCGGAGGGCGCATCATCAACATTTCCTCACTCGGCGGGCTGCAGGCCTGGCCGGGCTACACCCACTATTGCGCATCGAAGGCAGGCGTCATCGCGGTTACACGCTGCCTGGCCAAGGCGCTGGCCCCTTCCATCCTGGTGAACAGCGTCGCTCCGGGCACCATAGTATTTCCCGGTGAAGAGAGGAGCAGGATGATGCGGCGCCTGATCGAGTCTGCTCCATTGAAGAAGGGCGGCAGCGGTAGCGACATTGCCTCAATGGTGGTTTATCTGGCGAGCGAGCGGGGCTTTATCACCGGCCAGACATTTGCGGTGGATGGTGGCAAGTCAATTCCTTAAGCGGCTCACCGCAAAGTTCGATCGAATTCAATCAACAATTCTCTCAGTCTGGCCCGCGGCACCGGCTGGTTCCCGAATCGCGAAGCCTGATAGGCGAGCGTGAACTCCTCAACCAGGCGTGCCAGCGGTTGGCCGTGCTGCGAAACGCTTATCAGCCGGGCAAACTCGGCGGCCGTCTGCGAGGGTAAGCGGGCAAACCCCAGGCGCTGCATCCGGCGCAGAAAAGTCTGATAGACAATCGCGGCCTCGCTGCGGCCGATGGGATTGGAGGGCGGCGCGAATCTCCATGCCCAGAAGAATCTAAGGCGAGCCACGATGGCGGCCGGCGAACCAATCCAGGTGGCGGCCATCACCAAAAGCCCAAGCAGCAGTATCCACGGATGGCGCGCCACGTTTTCCTCCTGCCGGGCGGCTATCAGCGTGCCATGCTCTTTCCAGCCTTCAAACCGGCTGCGAAGGGTGCGCTCCAGTTGATGGGATCCGATATCAACCTGCTCTGCCAGGATAATCTGGTGCGAAAAATCGTAGTTGATAACCCATTCGCTCCAGAACAGGTTCATGGCGTCCAGATAGTTTGAGAATATTCCCCCGGCCACGTCGCCAGGCAAGGCGGGCGGCGTCGGTGTAGGATCAAACGCCACCCAGCCGTAGCTGGCAAAATATACTTCCACCCAACTGTGCGCGTCGCGGGCGCGAACCACAAAGTCGTTGCCGACGGGGTTGAAGGTTCCGGTTTGAAACCCATTCACCAGGCGGGCGGGTACATTGATGGAGCGCAACATGACGGCCATGGCTGAAGCAAAATATTCGCAGTAACCCTGCCGTGCGGAAAACAGGAAGCTGCCCACGGGATCGTCTGGTTGAATCGACTCCGGATTCAACGTGTACCTGAAGTTGCGGTGCAGATAACGTTCAATGGCCCGCGCCCGGTCGTAGTTGTTGTTGGCCCCTGAGGTGACTTGCCGGGCCAGCGCGGCGATGCGAGGGTTCATGCCGGGCAAGGCAAGATCGTAAGCCTGCACGTCGTGCGGGTAGAACGAAGCGGTACGCCGAAGTTCATCGGCGCCTGGCTGGCCGGCGTCTGACTCAACCTGGTAATCGATGGGCGAAGGGCCGCGCTGCGGCGCGTGCATTGACCACGTTTCATCCAGATTAATGGTGCGAAGCCGGCCGCTTACAACGCGCGGAATATAGGCAGCAAAAAGCACGTCGGTGGAAACGTTCGAAATAAAGATGCGATAGAGCAACGGCCGGCGCGGGCGATTTTTCCAGTGGTCAGGCGGCGGCAATATGAAGCGGCCCGCCCCCGCCGGCAGCACTTCAACCCGGTCGTCGTTTTCGTTGTACCACTGCCGGCCGTTGAATTTGTTCAGCGCTTCACCCCGCCATTTGACACCGTCGTATCTCCTTGGGCCACCCTGAATCTGGACGCGCATCACCACCATGTTTGACTGCTTGATATGGCCGATGTCGCCCAGGCTGACGGTTTCGGAAAAGCCGGTCAGATTCTGCGTGTCAAGCGAGAGAGCGCTGAAATAGGAAGCATGAAACCGCGGAATCAAAAAAAACATGAACGCCGCCAGCGCTACCATGATTGTGGCCAGCGCGATTGACGCTCCGAGCAGCGTATTTTCAAGCGCGACGCGATTGCGCGCGGGGTTTCCATAGGGTCCTTCGGGAGGCTGCGGAGCGTGGTCAATGCCGCGTTTCACTTCAAAGCTGGCAAACATGGAGATGGCAAAAAGCACGTAGAGTATAAGCCCCGCAACAAACGCAGTGCCCACCGTCAGTATGGTGCTGGCAAGCATCATGAGGAAGGAAAGCGCGGCCAGATAAAGGTAATCGCGGTAGCGGCGGGCAGACAGGACTTTGATGATGGTGGTAAAGAGGACAAGGTGCACGGTGGCGCTCAGCATGCGGTCCATCAGGCTTGAGCCGGGCGCGATAAAGGCAAGGTCAATGGCATAGAAGAACAGATAGGCGATGGAAAGGTGCGTGACGACTTTGGGGCCAAGATGCAAGCCGGATTCACCGCGGGCGTAACTCCACAGCTTTACCCCCAGGGCCACCGAAAAGATCACGATGGACAGCGTATCAAGCTTGCCGGTCGTCGCTATGGTGAGGAAGGCCGTGGCGAGCATGAGGAGCAGTGACACCTCAAAGTAGCGGCGGGCGTTGATGTGCGTCTCGTTGATGAACAGCACAGATGGCGACTTGGAGGCCTTGCCTGGCATCAGTTTAATCTTATTGTATCCTGCCGGCCGGTGCGCTGCCTTGACAGCTTTTGGGGATAGCTCCCCGGGTCGAAATATCGACAGAGCAAACGGATAGCAGGAGTGAAGACCCGTCCGGTTCCGGACACTCAAATCCCGTAAGCGGACATTCGGCGCCGTGCGTCCAGGCGATGTTTACTGGTATCGCTTTGATTAGCAAAGCGAACGTGCTGCGCCAGCCTTGGAAACCAAAATGCATCCAGAGTGAGCCGGGAAACCGAATCGTCAGACGGTCTGGAGACCTGATCACATGAGACTTTCATTGAACCAATGCCTGGGAATCATCCTGCTGGCGGTATGCTGCGGAATAGGGACCAGCCTGGCAGCCCTGGCCCAGAGCGCTTCCGCCGCCTCTCAGTCGAAAGGGCAATCCTCGCGCTCCTCCGATATTACAGCGATCGACTACACGACCAGCCGTTCTTTTCCAAACCCGTTGTCAGCCTACTCCACACCTTACGTTCCTGAAACGCGGATGACCAATTCAGACCGGCTGCGAGAATTGATCAGCGACGGACATCTGCGACTTTCTGCAGAGGATGCCGTAGCACTGGCTTTGGAGAACAATCTGGATATCGCCGTGGCGCGATACAACCTGCCCATTGCCCAAACTGACGTGCTGCGCGCCACGTCAGGCGGCGCTGCCCGTGGCGTGGCGGGCGCGTACCAATCCTCCACCATTTTTTCCGGCGTGTTGGGCGGCGGCGTAGGCAGCACCAGCGGTGGTGGCGGCGGCGGAGCGGGCGGCGTGCTGGGTGGCGGCACGTTCATGATTCCAGCTACCGGTTGCTGCGACCCCACCGTTAGTTACAACTTCGGTTGGGATACGGCCGTTACGCCTTTGAATTACACCATACTGAGCGGCATCCCCGTGGAAACCACGCACTCGGCATCGTCGTTTCTGGGCTATAGCCAGGGCTTCCTGACCGGCACCAGCATTATGGCGGGGGTTCAATCTTTCAGGCTCTCTTCCGACGCCACAACTCCCCTGTTCAACCCGTCTTTTAGCTCCGGGTTGCTGGTCGGCGTGAACCAGCACCTGCTGAACGGCTTTGGCTACCGTGCCAACGCCAAGTTCATCCGCATTGCACGCAACGATCTGAAGTATTCGGAAAGCGTCTTCCGCCAGGCGGTCAGCTCCACCGTTGCGCAGGTGCTTACGCTGTATTACGCGCTGCTTTATGACCGTGAGGCCGTGCGGGTGGCGCAGCAGGGGCTGGACGACAGCCAGAAGCTGCTGCACGATAATCAGCTTGAAGCCGGCATTGGCGCCATGGCGCGGCTGGACGTTGCCCAGGCGGAGCTGGCCGTGGCGCAGCGGAAGCAGGAACTTGTGACGGCGCAGAACAGCTTTGAACAGGATCAGCAATCGCTGAAGGCGTCCATCACCAAGAGCTTTGACGGCCAGTTGGCGCAGGTGGAAATCGACCCTACCGGTCAGCTTCCTGAGCCGCAGGCGAATGATGTTCCATCGTTTGACCAGGCGCTGACGCTGGCCTTGCGAAACCGCCCGGAAGTGGAGCAGGCCAATCTTAACCTGCGCAATCAGGCCGTAACCATTCAGGCTGTGCATAACGCGCTGCTGCCAACGCTCGATGCGTATGCGGGCTACGCTCCCGCCGGATTGTCGGGCTCCATGGGGCCGGCGCTTGGCGACCTTTTCCGCGGCCACTACCCGGACTATGCCTACGGCGTGTCGCTCAACTTGCCGCTCCGCAACCGCACGGAACAGGCCGATGCGGCGCGCGCCCTGCTGGAGCAGCGCCAACTGCAGACAAAGATGCAGCAGGCGAGAAACCAGGTGGTGTGGGATGTGAGCAAGGCCGTAAGCGCCGTGCGGCAGGAGCGCGGCCAGCTTGACGCCGCGCGCAACGTGGTGACGCTGGCCCGGCAAACGCTTGCAATGGAGCAGACAAAGTTCCAATTGGGGCGGGCAACCGTGCTGGAAGTGATCCAGGCGCAGCGCGATCTTGCCGCCGCCGAGGGTAATGAAGTGAAAGCGCGCTCGGATTACGCCAAGGCGCTGATCCAGTTTCAACAAGCCACGGGCACGTTGCTGCAGCGCCATCATATTGAGCTGGCCGACGCCAAGCGCGGCAAAATTACCCGTCCGCCTCAGATCCCGGGAACTCCGTCATTGACTCGAACCCCGTAAGTCCCGTGCAGGCTGGCGGCGATCTTGCGAGCCAGTTGTGATACGGGAACGGAGTCCAGATTGTCCGGGTTCACCCAGCGCACATCCCTGCGCCTGCGGATGCCCGGCAGTTGCGCGGTGTAAAGCACGGCCCGTATCCTGCGATAGGTAATGGAGTGATTCACCGTAGCGATCGGACCGCTTAGTTCCACGCCCCGGCTCAGGAACCCTTGCAGGCGGCGCTCCAGCCGCTCGCAGGCCTGGCCGGGTGTTTCGCCCCAGGCGCTGGGAAAGTTCCATAAGTCATCCAGCAGCCCGTCACCCAAACCTCGCATCAGCAGGGCGCGGTTATCGGCAAACACTGCCGCCGCAGCCAGGTGCGTTAGTTCGGTTTTGCGGCGCGGTCTCGGTTCCGGAAAACTTTCCACTTTGTCCAGCGCGCGGGCCTTGCAGAAACCCGATACGGGGCACTCGCTGCAAAGGGGCGCGGCGCGGGTACAAACCGACTGACCCAGTTCCATCAGGGCCTGGTTAAAGTCCCCCGGATAACGCGGCGATAGCCAGCGCTCCAGCGCAGTGCGGACGGTGGTCCGGAATTTGCCGCTATGGAGATTGCCTTCCACAGCCAGCACCCGTCCCACTACGCGCGCCACGTTGCCATCCAGAACCGCAAACCGCTGGTTGTACGCAATGCTCAGCACGGCGCTGGCGGTATAATCACCCACGCCGGGCAGCGATCTGGCCGAGTCGTAATCGGAGGGGAACCTGCCTTTGCTTTCTGCCATCAGGCGCTGGGCAGCCGCGTGCAGATTGCGGGCGCGGCGGTAATAACCCAGCCCTGACCACACCCGGGCCACGCGGTCAAACGGCGCCGCGGCCAACTGCGCCACGTCTGGAAAAGCCTGAATGAATCTTTCGTAGTACGGAATAACGGTGTCGATCTGCGTCTGTTGCAGCATCACTTCCGACACCCAAACGCGGTAAGCCTCCTTACTCTCACGCCACGGAAGCTGGCGGCGGTGGCGACGGAACCATCGCAGCAGGCGGCTGCGCAAGCGGGCACAATCCATGGGCTGCGGCTGCCGCCGGCCGTGCGTCAATTGTGATCGGGCGGTGCGCAAGCGGCTTAGTCCACCACAAAGTCCGCGGTTTGCACGGGTGACATGTTGCCTTCATCGTCCCGCGCAATCACTTCCAGGCGGTAATTGCCGCGATGCAGTTGATCCACGGGCACCCGCACCCCCACCGGAATCACCGGATTGCCGGCCTTAGCAAAGTCGTTCACCAGAATCGTGTTGGAATTGATGATCTGCTGGTTGGTCTTCTGGTCAAACACTTTGAACAGAATTCCCACTTTGTGCGGCAGCGGCCCCAGCATCAACGGCTCATACACTTCAACGTAAAGGGCCAGCTTTTCGTCTTTGCTAAAGTGGTCGTCCGCGGAAGGGATTACCTGCATGCCGTGGGCAACCAAGGGCGTGTGCTCTTCCATCAGGTCAACGTCCAGATTGGCGCCCAACTGGTTGATGGGAAGCACGTCGCTGCTCAGCACCGGGCTGCTGATGTCGAACTGCTGCCCGTTGTAAGGCGGCACCACCAGCTTTTTTTCCAGCTTGGCAAAGCTCTGCCCGCCCGTGCTCATCACCAGATCCAGAGTGTACTGGCCGGGAGCAATGTCAAACACGCTCTGGTAAAGATAAGGGCTCTTGGTGAATTGCTTGTATCCTTTTTTATCCAGATTCAGCTTCACGTTGTCGCTGAACCGGGCCGCGACGGCATGGCTGGGAGTGTAGGCAATGCCCAGAATGTTGACTTCGGCGTTGTATTTGCCCTTTTCTTTGTCAAAATTGATGCTGTCACCAGGTACCTGCATGGCCAGATTCACCCGTGCCGTGTTGGCTGCGGTATAAAAGTAAGGTGCCTGAGCGGCGCTCTCCACATTTCCCGGCGACGCGCTTTTAGCATACGCTTCCAGCGTTGCGCCTTCAGGCCTGCCCGCCAGCAGATCTGTGCTTCTGGAGTCGTAATAGCCGCTCTTGGCGCGCACCACGTCGCGGCGGTCATCCAGCACCACGCGGATTTTATGATACGCGCCGTCGTGCAACTCATTCGGCGGCACGTAGCCCAGCACGTAGTATTCATCCATGTCATGGGCAATCTTCTGCAGGCCGGAGAGAAAATCATTGGTGTTCAGGATGGGAAATCCGCCTGTTCCCTCCGCCAGGGCAAAGAGCACCTGTTGGTTGATGGTGGCGTCTTCCGGAATGGAAGGCAGAATAGGCCGTTGCTGGATGATCTGGTTATACGGCTGGGAAAGCCCGTTGGGATTATAGGCTCCGCCTCCGCCCGTGGTCGCGCCACGAGCTGCGCCAGCGCCTGTGGTGCCGTGGCCGCCGGCTCCGGCGCCCGCTCCGCCGCCCCGGCCGCCAGCTCCTGCTCCACCGGCTCCGCCCGTGCCACCGGCTCCGCCCGCGCCTGCGCCGCCGTGGCCGCCGCCGCCGCCCATTCCACCGCCAGCGGCGCCCCCGCCTCCGCCGGCGTGACCACCGCCCCCTCCGC
>VFSW01013540.1_pt1 | contig 11334 bp, 10 predicted proteins | sample 5358111 | NCBI WGS metagenome assembly VFSW01 (sample SAMN11554181, study PRJNA540505) | mine drainage metagenome | isolation source: sediment from site ElyBrook_90M | place: USA: Ely Copper Mine, Vershire, VT | collected 2017 | reverse complement strand
TTCTGATCCCTTGGATGTATTCTATCTATCCTGCGGACACTTCGAACTGCTCTGCTTACACTTCCGTCATTCCGGTCTCTCCCAACCCCGTCATTCCATCCGCATCTCGTCTTTGTTCGATTGGCCCGCATTCCAGACGCAACCAATCTCCCATCCAGCGAATCTCACCTGAGAGTTGGAATTTTTCTCCGAGGAGACCATTATGAGTTCAAAAGGGATCTGGATCGCTTTTGGCGTAGGCGTCACGGCGGGCGCGGCAGTCGCTCTTCTCTATGCTCCTCAGTCCGGCGTCAAAACCCGCCGTCAGCTGCGAAAAAACTTCGACGACGGCATCGACTGCCTCGAGGACGCTGCTGCCTACCTCAAAGAGCAGGCAGAGGCCCTCAGCAAGGAAGCCCAGAAAACAATCAAGCGCACCAGAGGTCAGTTCGGCGATGTCGTCGAGATGGCCACCGACGCAGTCACCGACGCGGTCAAAGGCGTGCAGTCGTTGATGTAAGAACCTCCGCTTGAAACTACCGCGGAATTGCACGCGCTACTCCGGCGGCCCCACAGTCACCACAAAGTACGCCAGCTCCGTCTCCCCGGCGTTTGCGATCCAGTGCTCATCGCCCGCGCACACCAGTCCGACGTCGCCAGCCTCCATCCTGTGCTCGGTCCCGTTGATGTAGAGCGTCGCCACGCCCCGCTGCATCAGCCATATCTCGCTGTGTTTGTGCGTCCCCATTGCCTCATGCGGAGCGCCTGGTTGCTGCACGGACTCATGCATCTCCAGGCGGATATTGCCTGCCTTCAGCATCCCGCTCAGATACTGGTGCGACTCATGCCCACCCTGCATCCCCCGGCCTGGCCGAGGCTCGAAGACGCCCGAACTCAACTCCTTCAGCGGGTGTACCGCAGCAGCACTGGCCGCCGCCGCTGCACTCCCCTGCCCTCGTGTTGTAGCCTGCCCCTCGGCCTTCGCCGACAACGATCCCGCCATCGCCAGCAGTATTCCCGCAAAATCCCGTCGATTCAAGTCATTCATCCTGTCCACGCCTCGCTCAACACCCGATCGAAATTGAACCCGAAAGACGATTCATCTTACTCCGGTCTTCTGCCACCTCGCTGCCGGGTTGCTCTCTGGCCCGCAATCTTCTATCCTTGGAATGTTGCAGCCAGTAATTTCCTCGCGGCAATGTGCGCCCGTAGCTCAGTTGGATAGAGTATTTGGCTACGAACCAAAGGGTCGGGAGTTCGAATCTCTCCGGGCGCACCATTTCTTCATTCCCATTCAACTGACCCGCACTCCTACCGTTGACAGTCCATCAACTTCAGGACAGGGTGCGCCTGCCATCATCCCAACGTGGGTGCCTCATCCTTGCGACGTACTTGCTCTTGGCGCGAGGGTGGGATCGAGTACACTGCTGTCATGCGGATGCCGCAGCGCTCCAATGCCCCCTCGGTCCCCGATCCGTTGCCCGACCCTGAGCCAGCCAGCCCATCGCTGCCCGAGCCGGATCCCGGGGTCTTCCACCACGAGACCTCGCCCTCGCCGCCCACCAAGCCGCACCCGCCCGCCAACGACTAGCAACTCGCCTCTGGCCTACAATATCCACAGACCATGAACCTCTACATCCTGCGTCACGCCAGTGCTGGCGTTAAGCGCGCCAACCCCATCCTCGACCAGAAGCGTCCGTTAGACAAGGACGGCAAGCGGCACTGTCTCCAGCTTGCGCATGTGCTGAACTCGATGAAGGTGCAGTTCGACCTGATCGTCTCCAGTCCGCTGAAGCGTTCCATGCAGACCGCCTCGCTGGTCGGCACCGAGGCGGGATACGAGGCGAAGATTCTCTCCTCTGCCGCGCTCGCGCCGGACGCTACCCTCGCCCAGTTCCAGAAGTTGTTGCGCGAGTGCGCGGGCCACGAGAACCTGCTGGTGGTCGGCCACAACCCCAACCTCTCAGGCTTTATGGGATCGCTCCTTGTGCCTGCCGCAGCCTGTCCCGCCAGCGGTCTGGACGCCTGCATCGGCGCGGCCTGCGTGCGCCTGCGCAAGGGTTCGCTGGCCCGCCTGAACCTGACGCGTGGCTCGACATCGCTCCAGTGGCTGCTCGACCCGCGCACCGTGCGCGCCCTCTACGCCACCTCGACGGTCAAGTCCCTGCGAAAGACCTCGCGGAAGTAAGCCGCTTCTTTCTTCAGCGACCAGGCCTCCAGCGCCGCTCCCCCGCGCCCAGGAACCAACTCCAGCAGGACTCGCCTGGGATAGACGCGCGTGCGCATCCGCACCGCCGCGCTGGCACGGTCCTGGTTCAGCGCTAACGCCAGACGCAGCAGCACCACCGAACGCAACACATTGCCGTGCTGCTCGATGGGCACCGAGCGCATGACGCGATCCACCTCGTCCGGGCGGCTCTTGCCCAGGTACCGCGCAATCGCGCTCACCACAACGCGCTGCTCCAACGAGAATCCGAATATCTCAGAGTTGGCCACGATGTACTGCGTATGTCGATGGTGCCCCTGGTGGTTCATGTATTTGCCCACATCCTGCATCATGGCAGCGGCCTCCAGCCACAGCCTGTACTCCGGCGGAAGCTCATGCACGCGCAGCAGCTCGTCGAAGAGCTGGACCACATGCTGGCGCACTGGCTCGGCCTTCTTCACGTCCACGCCATAGTGCCGACAGATCTCCAGCACCCCTGTCCAACGCTCGCTCTCGATCTTCTTGTGGACCGTGGCGCGCAGATCGACATCGGCCAGCATCTGCGCCAGAATCCCGTCGCGCAGTCCCAGCGGCGAGTAGCGAAACCCCTTCAACCCCATCCGCTCCAGCAGGCTCGCGTAGACCAGCGCGCCGCCAATCACAATCTCCGAACGGCGCGGCCCGATCCCAGGGACCGACGCGCGCTGGACGTTGTTCATCTTGGCCAGGCGGTCCGCCAGACGACGTACCTCCGCCGTCTTCGCCACCACCGGCTTGATGCGCACAAAGCTCTTCGGCGCCGCCTTGCGCGCGGTCAGCTTGCTGGCCAGCGCCACACTCGCCTCGGCCAGCGCCGCCGCCGTGCCCGAGGTCGCAATCACCAGCGCCACCCGCGGAGTTCCCAGCCTCCGCTCGGCCTTGCGCAGCTCACGATCGATGTACTGCTTCAGCCGCGCCACATCCTCCTTCTTCGGCGGATCGTCGTGCAGAAACTCCTGCTGCAATCGCACCGCGCCCAGCGGCAGGCTCACCATCTCGCGGATGCTCCCCGCATCGGAGAGCGTAACCTCGCAGCTTCCGCCGCCCAGGTCGATCAGCAGACACCGCCCCTTGCCCCCAGCCTCATGCGTCACCACGCCCAGATGGATCAGACGGCCCTCCTCCAACCCGGAGATCACCTCCACCTCCCAGCCCGTCGCCGACTTCACCCACGCTGTAAACGCCGCCGCATTCCTCGCGTCGCGCATGGCGCTGGTCGCCACCACGCGCACCCGGTCCGCCCCATGCAACTGCACCGCCTTCTGGAACCGCTTCAGCGCGCGAATCGTATTGGCCATCGCGTCCGGCGAGATGACCCCGGTCTGGAAGACGCTCTCGCCCAGCCGCACCACCTCGCGGTCCTCATGCAGCGTCTTCAGATGGTGCTGCTCCACCGCGGCAATCTTCAGCCGGACGGAGTTGGAACCAATGTCGATAGCGGCAAACGTCAGCATCGTTCAGACCTCTCCCAAGCCACGATACAACGCCAGCACGGTTCCCGCCCAACCCTCCTGCAACGTATGCTGTTAAAGCAAGCGGTACCCATGACAATCATCGCCTCCCCAGAACCCGAAACCTCCTTCCGCACCGCCACCCGACTGCGGCACACCCGCGTGCTCTCCCTGTTGGGCGCGCTCTGGGTAGTCCTCTTCTTCGCCTCGCTCTTCGCGCCACCCGTGTTGGACGACGCCGACGGAACCCACGCCAACGCCGCCCGTCAGATGCTACTCTCCGGCGACTGGGTCACCCTGCGCGTCAACAACGTGCGCTATCTCGAAAAAGCCCCCCTTCCCTACTGGGTCGTCGCGGCCAGCCTGCGCCTCTTCGGATGCAACGCCTTCGCCACACACCTGCCGCAGGCCCTCGCCGTACTCCTCCTGATGCTGCTCGGCGTGCGCTGGACGCGTCAGGCCTTCGGCGAGCGGGCCGCGCTCTACACCGGACTCGGCGTGCTCACCTCTGCCGGAGTCTTCCTCTTCACCCGCGTCTTCATCCCCGACGTCCTGCTCTCATTGCTTCTGGCCACTGCCCTCTACTGCCTCCTGCAAGCGCTCATTCCCGCCGGAGACAATCCGATTGTCATTCTGAGCGGAGCGAAGAATCCCCGTATTTTGCCCGGAGCAGCCTCGAATCCGGGTGCCCCACAAATTCCGTCATCTCGACCGGAGCGCGCAGCGCGCAGTGGAGGCCCCCCCGCATTTGTCTTCTTCCGACGCGCCACCAATCTCTACGCCTACGCAATGTGGATCGCCCTCGCCCTCGCCGTCCTGACAAAGGGCCTGGTCGCCATCGTCTTTCTCTTCGGTACCGCCGCCGTCTATCTCGCCCTCACCGGAGAGTTCCGCAACTGGCGCAGGCTGAAGCCCTTCACTGGCACCCTCCTCTTCCTCGCAATAGCGGCACCGTGGCATCTCCTCGCTGGCCTGCGCAACACCGGAGGCATGAACGGCCACGGCTTCTTCTGGTTCTACTTCATCAACGAACACGTCCTCCGCTTCCTCGGGCGTCGCATCCCGATGGACTACAACAAGCTCCCCGGCTATCTCTACTGGAGCCTCAACCTCGTCTGGCTCTTCCCCTGGTCGCTCTTCCTGCCACTGGTGTTTGCCGAATACTGCGGCAGAATAAAGCGGGTCTCTGTCGCAACCCTACGGTCGAACCGCGGCCTCGCCCACCGCACCACCCTCCTGCTTGCTCTCTTCTCCGCGCTGGTTCTGATCTTCTTCTCCCTCTCCACCAACCAGGAGTACTACACCTTCCCCGTCTACCTCCCTTTGCTGATACTGATCGCCGCATCCCTCGCCCGCGCCGAGCAGTCCTCACTCACAACTCCCAACTCACAGCTCACCACTGCCCTCACCTTCGCCCACGCGGCCTTTACCGCCATTGGCCTTGCCATCGCGGCGGCGCTCGCCTACGGCCTCTGGATCTCGCGTCACCTCGCCTTCGTCCCCGACATCGGCGACCTGCTCGCGCATCGCGGCGTCGGCGATTACACCCTCTCCATGTCGAGTCTCTTCGACCTCACTGGCCCCAGCTTCGCCGCGCTCCGTCTGCCCGCATCGCTCGCCCTCGCCGCCTTCGCCATCGGACCGGCCATTGCCTGGATGCTCCGCGCTCGCCGTCAGCCCGTCGCCGCAACCACCGCCATCGCTCTCACCTCAGCCGTCTTTCTGATCGCCGCGCACATCGCCTTCATCCGCTTCGCCCCCATGCTCTCCTCGCAAGACATGGCCACTGAAATTCAGCAACTCGAAGCCAGCGGCGCAATCTCCCGCAATAGCACGCTGCTGCTGTATGGCGACCAGGCCTACGGTTCGTCGGTCCCCTTCTATCTGGGCCGCCCGCTCGACCGCCCCGCGCTGCTGGTCGATGGCCGTTCCTCCTCAATGCTCTTCGGCTCCACCTTCCCCGACGCGCAGGGCCTCTTCCTCACCTCTGCCGAGCTTTCCGCCCAGTGGGGCACCGGCCCGCGTAAAATCCTCTTCGTCCCGCTGGAGCGGCGCAACGACGTAGACCGCCTCCTCGGCGCGCGCCAAGTCATCCTCAAGGAGACCTCCGGCAAGGCCCTCATCACCGACCGTCCGTTGGACTCCTCTCAGAAAGGCGAACGATAAGCGCCATGAACTCGCCCCTCCAGACCTCTGCTCCGACCGCGCCCACCCACACGACTCATACGGCGCACACTGCAACTCTTTCTCCCCGCTGGAATCCACGCTCGGTCTGCCTGATCCTGCTTGCTTGGTTTGTCCTGCACATCGGCAGCCTCTTCACGCCCGGTCTGCTCGACGACGTGGACTCCGTCTACATCGAGATCGCGCGCTCCATGCTCCTGCGCCACGACTTCGTCACCCCAACCATCGACGGCATCCGCTTCTTCGACAAGCCGCCCCTGATGTACTGGCTCGCCGCCGGCTCCATGCACCTCTTCGGCGCGACCGACTGGGCCGCTCGCCTGCCGCTTGCGCTGCTCACCCTCGCCCTGCTCTTCGCCACCTACGCCCTCGGCCTGCGCCTCTTCGCCGCCGTCTCTCCCGCCGACCACCCCGACCGCGGCGCGCTCTACTCCGCGCTGGCGCTGGCCACCTGCATCGGCCCCTACCTCTACACCCGCTTCTTCATCCCAGACATCGTCGTCGCCCTCTGGATGACCCTCGCCGTCCACGCCTTCCTCGTCGCCCTAGACCGCATCGCCGCAACTCACAACTCGTCTCTCTTCCCCTGCCTCGCCTTCGCCGCCGTAACCGCGCTCAATCTCCTCACCAAAGGCTTCATCGGCCTCGTCTTTCCCATCGGTTTCGTCCTGCTGTACCTCGCCTTCACGCGCCAGCTCCGGTTGCTCGCCAGGTTCCACCTCGTCCCGTCGACGCTTGTCTTCCTGGTCATCGCCGCCCCATGGCACGTCCTCGCCGCGCTGCGCAATCCCGCAATCGCTCTGCCCGCTGGCCTCGGCCTTCCCGCGCACGGGGGATGGGCCTGGTTTTATCTCTACAACGAACACATCGCCCGCTTCCTGCAACGCCGTATCCCACACGACTACGGTCAAGTGCCCGTCTGGCTCTTCTGGCTGCTCTCCGCCGTCTGGCTCTTTCCCTGGACGGCCTTTCTCCCCAGCGCAATCGCCCAGCACCTCCGCGACCTCCGCCCTCTCTCCTCCTCGAAGAAAGAGGGTGTCATCCTGAGCACGGCGAAGAATCCCCGCATCTCCTCTTTGCCCTCGTCAATAAACGAGTCAAAGGCCACTCCCCGCGACTGCGAAGCCGCCCTCGCCCTTCTCCTCTGGTCTGGCATCGTCCTCCTCTTCTTCACCTTCTCCGCCCGCCAGGAGTACTACTCCCTGCCCGCAATCCCTGCCCTCGCCCTGATGGTCGGCGGTCTGCTCGCGCGCGCCGACCGGTCTGCGGGTTCGCGGCAGTCCGCCCACAGCGTGCTTCTCTGGCATCGCTGGCTGCTCGTCCCTCTCTGCTCGCTCGTCGCCGCCGTCGCGCTCTTCTTCGCCATCGCCGCGCCGCGCACCGACCCGCACACCGATATCGCCACCCTGCTCGCACAGGGCGGGGACTACAACCTCTCCCTCAGCCATCTCTTCGACCTCACTGGCGCGGCGATGGGCCTCTTTCGCGGCCCGCTCGTCTTCGTCGGTCTCAGCATGATCGTCATCGGCCCGCTCGCCTACCTGCTGCGCCGCCCCCGTCGCAATGCTTCGGCCCATCCCTACGCCGCGAATCTCACCGTCGCCGCCGCCGCCACCTGCCTCCTGCTCTGTATGCACGCGGGCCTTGTCCGCTTCTACCCCACGCTCGGCTCCAAGGAACTGGCCAACGCCATCGTCGCCGAGCAGACCCGTCACCCCCACCCAGACGACCTCATCCTCATCGACGGCGAGTTGACCTCCGGCTCCACCCTCCTCTTCTACACCCGCCAGCCCGTCCACTTCGTCAACGGACGCATCAACGGCCCCTGGTACGGCAGCTTCTGGCCAGACGCCCCCGCCGTCTTCGAGACCGATGCCACACTCGACCGTCTCTGGGCCAGCCCGCGTCGCATCTTCCTGCTCACCTATCACCCGACCCAGCGCATCGCCAACCTCAGTCCCTTCAGTCCCGTCTACACTCTCGCAGCCGCCGGAGGAAAATCCATCCTCACCAACCGGCCCTGACCTCGCCATCTCCACGATTTGCTCTAAACTGGAACTATGAACAGAACAACCGCTTCGCATCCGACACAAAAACCATCGCCCGCCGCCGTCCCCGAGGCAAAGGACCGCCTGATCGTCGCCCTCGACTTCCCTTCCGCCGACGCAGCCATGCAGTTGGTGGAGCGGCTGGAGAACACCTGCCACTGGTTCAAGGTCGGGATGGAGCTGTACTACGCCGCTGGGAACCGCGTGATCGAGCAGTTGCGCGAGCGCGGATTCGAGGTGTTTCTCGATCTGAAGCTACAGGACATCCCCAACACGGTGGCCTCGGCGGTGCGCTCGGTTGGCGGCAAGGGCGAGTCGCTGCTGACAGTCCACGCCAGTGGCGGCCAAAGCATGATGCGCGCCGCGGTCAATGCTGCGGCCAGCCTACCGAACGCGCCAAAGATACTCGCCGTCACCGTCCTCACCAGCATGGATGCCGCGGAGTTGACTGCCGTCGGCGTAGGCGATACTCCCGCCGCGCAGGTGCTGCGGCTGGCCCGGCTGGCCCGTGCGGCCGGGATTGACGGACTGGTCTGCTCCGCCGAGGAGGTCGCGGCCGTGCGCGATGCGATGGGCCCGAAGGCGCAACTGATAGTTCCCGGAATCCGGTCAGCCGATACTCCGAGCCGACACGACGACCAGAGGCGCGTGGCAACCGCGGCCGAGGCCATCACTCGCGGTGCGTCGATGCTGGTGGTCGGGCGACCGATCACCCACGCGGCAGACCCGGCAAAGGTCGCAGCGGAAATTATCGAGGAGATCCGCGGCGCGCAGCAGTGAGTATTTATCTCACTCGGAAGCGCAACTGGAGTAGGCGTTCTCAACCTTCCGCAGTCATCCTGCCCCAATTTCGGTTGGCAGTGCATAGTAAAATTCTGGCAGGCTGAATGTCCACACAACTTGAGACCATCCTCGCGCATACTCTGCTCGAAGTGACGGCCCGCCGCGCAGCGGCCGACCTTCCGCTTCTGGAGCGGACGGCCGCCGCACATCGTCCGCGCGGCTTCGAGGCCGGGTTGCGCGCCGTCGCAGCCTCCGGGCCAGCCGTGATCGCCGAACTGAAGAAGGCCTCCCCGTCGCGAGGTGTGATCCGGCAGGACTTCCAGCCGGAGACTCTGGCTCGCTCGCTACAGGCGGCGGGTGCAGCCGCGCTCTCAGTGCTGACCGACCGAAAATTTTTCGATGGGTCGCTGGACAATCTGACGCGCGCCTCGGCTGTAGCTTCAATTCCCTGTCTGCGCAAGGACTTCATCCTCGACCCATTCCAGGTTCTGGAGGCGCGCGCCGCGGGAGCCGACGCGGTTCTCCTGATCGTCGCGGCGCTCACCGACGCAGCCCTGAAGGATCTGTCCAACGAGGCGCAACGCATGGAGCTGGACGTCCTGTGCGAGGTGCACGATCGCGCAGAGCTGGAGCGCGCGGCATCGCTGGGCTTCACCGTGATTGGGGTGAACAGCCGAAACCTGAAAACCATGCAGGTGCAGCCGCGGACCCAGATCGACCTCGCGCAATGGTTGCCGCGCGCGGCGGTGCATGTGGCCGAAAGCGGAATTCGCAACTCAGCCGACATAGCCAACTTGCGCAGCGCGGGTTACGACGCCTTCCTGGTCGGCGAATCGCTGATGGGCCAGCCAGACCCGGCCGCGGCGCTGGCCGCCCTGCTCGAACGCCAGCTTCCGCCCGAGAGATGAGGTCATGCAATGTGGGTGAAGATCTGCGGAAACACGAATCTTGAAGACGCCGCGTTGGCCGCTGAGCTTGGCGCGGACGCACTCGGCTTCGTCTTCGCCCCCAGCAGGCGCCAGGTGACGGCAGCGCAGGTGGCCGCAATCGTGCCACATCTCCCAGCCCACGTCGAGCGAGTCGGCGTCTTCGGTTCGCACAACGTCGAGGAGATTGCATCCGCGGCGTTGACGGCAGGGCTTACCACGGTGCAGCTTCATGGAGGACTCGATGTGAAGTTGGCACAGCGGCTGGACCAGAGGCTTGCGGGCAGCGTGCGAATCATCCAGACCCTGCACTGGACAATTCCGCGGCGAACGGTCCGCGATGCCGACGACGCAGCCTGGTCGTCCGCCGCCCGCCTTGCCGGAGAGATCGAGCGCGTCGTCCGCATGGGTACAGCCGACCGGGTGCTGATCGACTCGAAGGTCGGCGCGGCGGCCGGCGGAACGGGAGTGGCATTCGACTGGCCTGCGGCGCGGGCCGTCTTCGCGGCTGCACCGAGGGCACTGCGCTTGATCGTGGCCGGAGGTCTCACGCCGCACAACGTCGCACACGCAGTCGCGCAACTTGCACCGTGGGGAGTGGACGTCTCCAGTGGGGTCGAGGCGGCTCCGGGCCGCAAGGACCCCGCGCTCTTGAAACTGTTTATCGAAAATGCGCGCTCCGCCGGTGCGCCCTGATTCTGGTCTTGGCAAACTCAGGATGGCCACCCATCCTGCATGAGGAAAACATGGAATACCGCCCACTGGGAAAAACATCATTGCGCGTATCCGTCTTGGGGTTCGGGGCCTCGCCGCTGGGTGACGCCTTTCACCAGACCGATCCAGCCGAGGGGATGGCCGCGGTCCACCTTGCGGTCGATAAGGGGATCAACTTCTTCGATGTCTCCCCGTACTACGGCCTGACCCTGGCGGAGACCCGTCTCGGCCAGGCGTTGCTGGGCAGGCGGCAGCAAGTCGTGCTCGCCACCAAGTGCGGACGCTACGGGGTTGACCAGTTCGACTTCTCGCCTGCGCGCATCACCGCTGGCATCGAGGAGTCGCTCACGCGCCTGCGCACCGATTATGTCGATCTGCTACAGGCCCACGACGTCGAGTTCGGCGATGTGCGCCAGATCGTCGAAGAGACGCTTCCCGCGATGCTCAGACTGCAACAACAGGGCAAGGCCAGGTACATCGGCATCACCGGCTACTCGCTCAGAAACCTGATGCAGATCGCCAGTCAGGCCCCCGTCGACACCATCCTCAGCTACTGCCGCTACAACCCGATGATTGCGGACATGGATGCAGAGCTGGTCCCCTTCGCCAGACAACACAACATTGGGCTCATCAACGCCTCGCCGCTGCACATGGGCATCCTCACCGAGCGCGGCGCGCCGCAGTGGCACCCCGCGCCGCAGGAGGTCCGCGATGCGGGCCAGCGGGTGGTCGCTCTCTGCCGCCAGAACGGTGTCGATGCATCCCAGCTTGCGCTGCGCTTCTGCCTGGACCACCGGGACGTGGCCACTACCCTGGTCGGCATGTCCTCGCGCGAGCATCTGGAGAGAAACCTGAAGGCCCTCGACCTGCGCAACAGTCCACAGCTTCTGAGTGAGATTCAAAAGACCGTTGCCCCGGTCGCCAACCTCGTCTGGCCCTCGGGACGCCCCGAGAACCGCGACTAGACCTCTAACCGCCTGTTGTTGTACCAAAGTGGCTGCCCC
>VFSW01013539.1_pt1 | contig 11335 bp, 15 predicted proteins | sample 5358111 | NCBI WGS metagenome assembly VFSW01 (sample SAMN11554181, study PRJNA540505) | mine drainage metagenome | isolation source: sediment from site ElyBrook_90M | place: USA: Ely Copper Mine, Vershire, VT | collected 2017 | reverse complement strand
AATACTTCCCACTGCTCTCCTTTCAATAGTCGTTCAATGAACTTGTAAAGCTTTGCCTATACTTCCTTTGGCATCGTGGTCTTCTTTGTATCAAGTCCCATGATCTTCATCTTATCAACCGTCTTTCCTGACAAGTCTGCCACGTGAAGAATGTAGCGCTTCTTATCAACGAAGATACCACGATCAGAAACGATTTCTCGTTCAGCTGAAATCGCTGGATAACCTTCTTGGCACAAGAATGCTTCTTGCATGAACGTTGGATATGCATCATTGATTTGCTTTGCAACGTAATCGGCAATCTTAACAGCATCTTTCTGATTCTCTGCAAACGTGTGGAAGTATGTTGAGTCTGTGTCTCCATAAACAACAGCTTCGCCAGTTGGATCGTACTCGCCAGTAATAACTTCATTAGCAAGTGAACACTGATGTCTCAGAACCATACGACCTGTGCCAGTTGTACTTTCACCCATACGGGAGTCGAAGAATCTGAAGAAACGGTTTGTCAGGGCACCGTAAAAGCTATTCAGCTTAATCTTATACGTGTACTGAATGCGATCGTAGTACTCAGCAAGATTCTTGTCGCCTTTCTTTTCGGCTTCCTTCTTCTTTTTCTGATACTCAATGCGCATGTTATACCAATCTTCAAGAATCTGAGGAATGATTCCCTTCTTAGCCTGATCGAACACTGTACCGTAACCGCTAACGGCCCATTTGCGTTCCTTCAAGATCTCACGCCATCTACTTGCAGATTCAGTTTGCACTTCACCTGTTTCAAGAACAAGAGTGAGATCAAAATTGGAATTGGCTGCGATCTCTTCTGCGGCCTTAACCATCTCGTGGAATTGACCACGAAGTGTTTCAGGGCTGATATTGATCGATCTAATAGCTGATGGATACAGTGACTTAACGTCGATTGAACCCACCCATTCGTGCATGCCTGTCTTTGGATCAAGAACATACGCACCTTGAATTTGTGAATCAACCGTTGTGGAATTGTCCACATCGTTAACAATCAAACCACCTAGAGTGTGGTGACAATAGTTAATCGTTGCAAGCTCTGCAAGCTTCAAGGTACCAGTCACATGCTTAAACACACCCGTAGACATGTGATACATTTGATTTGCAAGATCAACATATCCTAATCGTTGTTCGAATCCACCGAGAATTTCAGTATCTCTTAAGTTGTATCGAACGAAGTACGCGAAGTCGTTCCTGTAGAGATCATGTAGCTGGCCATCGTATTTCAACTTTGGCATTTCGGGCAGAATTTCATCTGCGATTGATTCTAACTTATACGAAGGACGTTCTGCCGCTTCGTACTTCTTAAACAAATCCATGTAGTCGGTTCTAATGCGGCCCGACAAGTCAAGTGTTTCAGCTTGGATTGGATTCTTTGCGTTCTTGAACAAGTCAACCATACGCCATGTCGGTACTTGTGCTTCATCGAACGACAACTTGCGAAACATTTGCTTTGAGATACGTTCTAGTCGCTTACCAACATATGGTGTGTCAAAGAAGTCACTGTTCCAACCACATATGACATCGCTGTCTTCAATTTCTGCAAGGAACCACATCAGTAGTTCCTTTTCATTCGCGGCAAACACAACGCGGACGTTTTCTGGAAGAGGCGCAACCTCATTCATCTTCTTGAAGAAAACTTCGGGGATGTCATCGGTTGGTTTGTATTCACTGCCTTCGGGTGGCACTGCAATGACAACGTATTCCTTGCTCCATTGATGATAGATTGCAACTGAATTGATAGGAGCGTACGGATTTGCAACGCTCGAGAACCCAATTCGTGGGTTGTAATCAACTTCGATATCGTAGAACGATATGTTTAGCTTGGGCGCTGGAATGTTATAGTAGTGCTCTGAAAGAATCTTGACTTCAGGTGGGATGTCACTTTCAAACATTTCGATTGCATCACTATGCATCTCCTCGCGAGCCTTCTGAAAGGCTCGTGAGTTTGGAAAGTCGTATCGCTTGACCTTGTCGCCATAGATCGTTTCGTGTGTTCCATTTACTGACTTGACATAGAAGTAGTAAGGCGCACGAAATCGTTTGGAAACTCGACCTGTTGGTGTGCGTTCCCAAACAATTACTTCATCGTTGATTCTGATCGCCGAAATATAGCTCATTTCTTAGCAGGAGTTTCGTCCTTTGGCTTGACGTAAGTGCCTTGTTCGGTAGAGTTCCAAATTAATCTACCCCTTAGCTTCGCTTTCGAAGCTTTTGATTCTTCACGAAGACGCTCGTGATAGTCTTCCAAAGACTCTTCGTGATGGAGATAGCCTTCAGCGTCTGTATGTTCTTTAATGCGTGGTGATGGCATTAGCTCTTCTTCCCTTCGATCAATGTTTCATACAAGTGTGAGAAATGCTCGTTCTCTTGTTGTAGATCTGCATAGTTGTGCTTGTACATTGTACGTGCAAGTTTGCTAATCAGCTTCTTCTTGATTCCAAACTTCTCTTCGGCAGCACCAGCAGCGGACTTAAGGTCCTCTTTGATGTCATCGATTTGCTGAAGGTACTTTGTCATCTCAACCAGAATTGTTTTGAATTCAATTCGTTCAGATGATCCGCTTGGAATGTTCATGGTATCGTCTGCCATTATTGTTCTCCTTGTGTTGGCATATGTATACGCACTATATCGTGTGTTACTTCATTGTGCAACAGGTTCTCGATAGAAGATGTGATGTCCGATTGTCACGGTCTTGACCATTGGTGACCAATCGGGGTTAACGATTACGAGATGGAAGCTCACAGCACCATTTGTATTATCATCAATATTATCAAGTCGATTGTTTGCAAGAACCTTTCGGGCGAGTCTCATGGACTGAAACCAACTCAACGGATTCTTTAATAGGTGATCGTGTGCAGTCCAAGTGAATTGTCCAGGCTGATAAACAACCTTGCAAATAGTATTAGGATAGATGTCATATCGGGTTCGGTTGATCGTTGCCATTGCAATCGCAACCCTTCCTTCGTAGGGTTCTCCCCGACCTTCATAGTAGATGTTGAGAGCAAGACATTTAATCTCTTCTTTTGGAATTACTTTGAACCCATACCGAGTGTATTTGTACGGAACTTGTTCAGGCGCAAAGAAAGGATCTGACAGGTTTGACCAAACAAACACCATCAAAACAAACAGAATTGCTTGCGCAATTTTCAAAATTACAATCCTGCGAACCAGGAGCGATAGTCGCCAGGAAACTTGGTTGGGTCGTACAAGTACGGCGTTTTCGCTGCAATATGGACACGAGCTTGGTAAAGTTCACCAGCCTGGATCTTTGCGTTTGCGTTAATGAAATGGGGAGCACTTGGGTAGAGAATCAAGGTGCCTCGTTCGGGATTGAAACCAAATCCGTGCTGAGGAAATTCTAGCTTGCCACCATAAACTTCGTATTCACTATCGAATTCTGGCTGGTCTTGATAATCCGTGAAGAAAACAATGCCCGAGAAGTCACGCTCACGTGTACGGAGCCACTTTTTGCCAATAAAATTACTGTTGTCACAAATTGGCGGTCCTGTTACACCCTCGTCCAACCATTCAACCATAATTTGCTCTGTACCTGCATACTCGAACCCGTAATACTTTTCCAATTCAGGAACAAGCATTTCGATGCGAGCATAGATTGCCAGCTGAGCAGAATCATCAAACTTAACCATTTTCTTTGGTTCGTTTGTTGTTGCATCAAAATCCGGATCAGTGAACGCAATCTTATTACAGAACTGCTCACACAACTTTGGTGAGAGGAAGTTTCTGTAAATCTTGAATGGTGATTTAGGACTTGCCATCTGTCTTATTCGCAAGCGGATTTGTCCACTTGCCTTGGGTAGCTGGTTTATTGAAGCGTGGAATCATTCCTGCCTTATGTGCGAATGCTGTTCCTTCAAGGAAGGTTTCAATTTCGGCAATAGGAACTGCGCAAACTTCCACTGCTCCGTACTTATCAGTAAGAACGTACCAGTGATCTATACCATCACGTTGATGAACGGGCTGGTCCTTGAAATGTTCAAGTATGCTCATATTATGCCTCTAGGTCTGTTTTGATAACTTCACTCTTGATGTGACGAACAAGATCACGAAAGCTGATATTACTATCCAGCATTTTCATATAAATCTCGTGGATGGGATCAACCCCCTCATGGTTGAGTTCAAGTTCCTCAACCAGCTTTTCGATTTCGTCGAACGCAGCAGCATCCATCATGCCTTCGTTGCGCGTTGGATCAACAAAAAACTTACCGGCCTGAAGAATATTCTGGCCGATTAGAACTGGCTGTTCCATGTTACCACGATCATTCAAGTTGAATAGAACGTTGTTCATTAACTTACCATTGATCTTGACATTTAGTTCAACAACAGGACGATAATTCGTGCCGCCGTCAGGTGACTTAACAGCATGCTGAGTCTTAAGAGGAATCGTTACGGAGTTTGGGCCCAATGGTGTACATGTAAACGTAACAGTAGTACCATTAATCTTATAGTTGTCGGCATGCAGTGAAGAAATAGTTGCACCTGTGTCGACCTTGCCCTTGAGCTCTCGTGGTGACGAGAAGCTTGTGAATTTAACTGTTGCGAGATCACCAATCAACTGGTCCGAACGGATTGTGATCTTCTCACCGTTCATTTCCGATACGATCTCTTCTTTTGGGTTGGTGAGTTTCTTATCTGTAAGAAGAACACCACACGGAACGACCGAATTGCCTCGACCATTCCAGAAGCACACGATTTGTTGATCATATGCTTCGTTTGTATAAACAAGAATAGGCTTCTTGTGGCCCATCAACATCTCCGTGATGTTGGTTGTCGACTTACCATGTAAGAAGAACTTGGTGTCTCCAACTTGCACATGGAGGGAAAGCGTGAAGTCTTCATTTACGAAGGCCTTCGAGAATTCTTCAATGGTTGCGAACTGTTTCATTTGTGGTCCTTATAGTACTCATCTATACGTCTCAAAAGAGGACTGACATATTTATCAATCTTTTCCCTGAAAAGCATTGGTGCCATACCCTTTTACACTGCCATAATGATTGCGATATCTTCAATTGGCTCACCAATTATTTCGGACCACATAATTGCATATGCGGTTGTTTGTAGGAAATAATCCTCAATCATTCCTTTGTCCTTGACATTAGTCGAAGTTTTAAAGTCAATAATAGACAAAGTTCCGTCGTATTCTCCTATACAATCGATTCTTCCAGCAACCTTTAATGTATCACTGTAAATTGCCACTTCTTGTGCGCGGATGTTATTGACCTTATTCAATCGCAATTTTACTTGGTTGAACCCGGCAATGTATTCGTGGTCGTACTTACGTGCAACTTCTGGTGTCAACTTATTCGAGAGATAGATTTCAATTAGCTTGTGAATTGCATCACCACGTTCACTTGCACGCTTTGTCTCTTTTGCAGCTTTGTCGTGACCAAGCGAATTGCGCCAATCGTTCAACCAAGGCTTTTCCTTGTGGCCGAGGAGTGTTGTAATCGATGGATATGAGATTCCAGCAGGCGTTGTGTAGAAACGCTTTCCGTCAATTTGATTTTTGACCTTCATCTCTGGAAGATTTAGGGTAGGCACATGGATGAAACTCATGGGTCTATTTATCTTCTTGTTTTTATTAGTTAGACGAGCCATCCACGTATTCTATCTGTGGATGTTGACAAAATCAAGGGTTAGTGCTTTTGTTCAGTTTTGCATTGTTTGCAAACTGGACGGCCACCAATCATGTAAGCATGATCCATTGAAATCTTTGTATCGCACGATGAGCACTTTCCCATCTTTGCCAACTTAGCATTAATTGAACGTGCACTTGCGTAGTTGCCTTCGCCCTTTGGTGCAATTTCCAGCAAAATTTCGAATACTTTCATATTATTGTCCTGGCGCCTGTTGCGTTGAGGCTACTGTTGCATTATTTGCTTGAGCCTGGGCAGTTTGTGTATTGTTAGCCTGACCAATCTGACGATCAATAGTAGCCTTCTGTTGCATCAACTTCTGAAGTTTCTGATTCATTTGTTGGATTTGTTGTCCGAGACTTTGGGACTGTTGGGTTAAAGCAGAACTTGCACCACTGTTAGTTGTTGGTGCAGTTGGGGCTGTAGCAGCTTGTGGTGCGGCGGCAGGACCACCTGCGTTTGGTGCAGCCATTCCACCTGGACCGTCTTCTCCAATAAACTGTTTGAATGTCTTAAACATTAGTGTTCATCTCCGCGTAGGTGAGCATAGATCATGTCACGAAGCTGCTTCAATGAAACTTTCTTTTGCTTTGGTCGTGTGTTTGTTGGACCGTAAACATCGGCTGGATCATACGGGAAACGGTTTCCACCTTCTTCCTCTTCTTCCTGATCGCCTTCTTCCATCTCATCTGAATCATCAACGCCGCCGAGTTCATCACGGTACTTGTTAGCTTTGTCATGACGATACTTGGCCAGCTTTGCAAGGCGCTTTACTTCCTTGTCCATATCCTTTTGTTGTTTCTCGTGGGTTTCCATGTCGAGGACTTCTTCTTCCTGCTTTACCTTTGCGGCAGCGGCCTTCGCAGTCCATTCGGCTTCTTTTGCACGAGCCTCAGCAGCACGCGCCTCAGCTTCTGCTTGCTTTGCCTTAGCATCAGCCTTCATCATGACAATTACAGAGTCAAGTGCGGACTTAGCTTCACGTTCCTCACCACCAGCGGTCATGTCGCCTTCGCCTTCCTCACCTTCTCCCTCGCCCTCTCCTTCACCTTCAGCGCCTTCATCACCAGCTGCCGCATCGATTGGATTCTCACCACCGCCTTCAGCACCTGGCATTGGGGCACCGCCAGCACCACCTGGAGCAGGAGCTCCACCAGCACCACCGGTTACTTGTTGTTCTTGTTGCTCTTCATCCTCAGGAATATCGCCCCAGTTGACATCAACAATATCAAACTTGTCCTTCAATTTGAATAGGACTTCTGCGATTTCCATTGAGCTGTTTTCGTTGTCGTTGTTATTGTCTGAACTTGCGAGCATCTGTGATAGAGCATGTTCAAACTCATCGGCCTGTTCAGCGCGAACATAAACGCGGACCAATCCACCGTTCTCATTCTCAAGGCCGAACGTGACTGTATCCTTTTCAAGCTTTGCTTTCTTTTCGGCTGCATCAAGCTTTGAAACTACGTCTGCAGCATCAAAATCGGTTGAACCTGTAATGTCTTCTGCAATGTAGGACATTGCACGTTGGAGGGCACGGAAATTTTGTTTCTTAACACGAGTGATATTGATTATACCACCACCGTACAGAGAACCTTCCTTAGTTAGACGACGGATCATTTGAACTGGCTTAGCTGGCTTCTCACCAACAACATTGGCAGCATTTGAACGCTTACGACGCTTTGATGTATTTGCACCACCACCTGCGAACATACCACCAGCAATGGCGCCTGCGCCGGTTGCACCCGCTGCACCACCAGCTCCGCCGCCTCCGCCGCCGCCTCCTCCACCATTTTCGTTGATCAAATCTTTAAGTAAGGACATAAGGGTCACCTGTTAAAATCAGTGAAGTATTTATGTTAACGAATTGCTTTCAATTGTTTTCCGAATAGCGCATTTGCAATTTCCGTAACTGTTCTTGCATTTTGCACGCTTCGGAGCATTTCCGTGAGGTCTTTCAGTGCTTCTGCATATGTTAACAGGGTTCTGTTGTAGATTTCCTTTGTATAGCGAATTTCACGTCCAGAACCAAGCTTGAGAACATATGACTTCCAGTTAACCTCGAAGTGCTTTTTGGATTCATTCAAATGTTGAATGCCAGAGTGAATAGCATGTGTAACATCGCTACGAAGCTGATTTACATCTTGTGGGAAGGCTCGAATGAACGCTTCTGGTGAATCATACTTCTTAATCGTGCGTGTGATTCCCATGTACGAAGCCACGCCAGGAATGCCCACTGCCTGTGCGATTTGGCGAAGCATTGCATCGTAGATAGAGCCATTAACTCCAGTCGTAGCATTGAACTCTTTGTATAGGTGCGAGTAAGCTTCGCGATTGACATTTGATGTTTGTTTGATCTCATTACGAATAGCGTAGTTGAACTGATTGATGATTGTGAACACGCTTTTATCCACAATCTTGAATTGCTTGCCTGTCTTTGGATCGAGAACTACAATACCCTCGATGCCGATATCTTCGTGTGGTTCAACTTCTGTATCACGAAATGCAGGTTGGTGTTTGCGCAGAACTTCATCTACTAACTTCTCTTTGATTGGTAGCATGAACTGTGCAGCGGCTTCAGCAAATGCTTTCTTTGTCTTGAATGTTGAAGGTGGGTGTTGATGCAACCACGACTCAAACTTGTCAAGCTCTCCCTTCCAATCAATCTTATGAAAATCAAAGCTATCAATTTTTGCAGCAGATACAAACTTGAAATGCAATGTCTGATCCATTGAGATTAGCTTGCTGCCATCGATCGTTGAGATAAGAGTACACTCGACTCGCTCGGCATGGTCTTTCAGTTCGTTGGTTAATTCTTGGACCTTTCTCTGGTCAGGTTGTTCTTCATTATCACCAGGAATCATACGAAGAAACGCAATGTAATTTGAACCGTACACAATTGCGTTTGGCTGACGACCAAACAGCACTTCGCATTCAACGGCATCGCCATTTTTTAAAACTCGTTTTATCAGTGGTTCAGCTTGCTTGACCGCCGTGAATGCAGCACAGAAACCATTTTCGGCAGCGCGTGCTGGAGCTTTGTTGCTGTATTGTCTTTCGCCACCTTTAGCTTCGCGGCTGGTATACAACTTGCCTTCGTTGTCTATACCAACAATAAGCTGAGCACCGTCTAGCTTTTCAGTCGCAATCAAATATGCAATGTTCTTAACAGAGTGAAGAAATTCTTCTGGGGGAAGGTCTTCGATGTGTGCAATCGATTCGTTGAGATTGTAGACACCTTGATTGGTCTTGATTGTGTCTTCGTGGAACTTCTTAAAGCTGAACATTATTAGCCCTGCTTGATCAAATCATCCAAGAACATTTTTGCACGTTGGAGGATTTTGTCAGCGTTGTGCTTGATAGCATCGCCATTGAATCCGTGACCACCTTCATCAGCCGCAATGTTTGCAGCTTCGCCTTCGGCAGCTTGGAATAGGATCTTTGCAATGTCTTGAGCTACATCATGGTGAACAGATGTTGGACCTGGAACAACTTGTGTTGTTGAATCTGATAGAAATTGCTTAAGTGTGGCGAAATCCGGCATGAGGGTCTCCTTTCGGATATTTATGCCGGATAAAAAGAGAGCCCTGCAAAAACAGGGCTCTTTGGAGTTTACAAACCAACCAGTATTATTCGGATTTGATTACTTCAATCGAATCGACTTTAAACGTACGATACTTCAAATCGCTAATGTCTTTGCCTTTTGTGTGGCTAAGCCAATCTTCGAAGTTGAAAATCGTGCTCATCTTGTTCTGAACATACTCAGCATATTCTTCATGGTACTCTTGAAGTTTCAAAGCTTCTGACTCGGTCAGAGTTGAGACATCAAGCGCCTTAACGGAATCGCCTGGGATGTATGTTGGAAGAATAACTCTATCAGTTACTTCTCCCTTACGTCCACCAAGATCGGTTGTCTTAGTGTAACGTACGTGCGCAAGATGATTCAATGTCAAATCCATGAAAGTTACTCTTTTGCGGTTTGTGCAGTAGCAGGACTAGCATCGGTTGATGTTACTGTTGCTGCTGATGCATCTGGGGTTTGTGCAGGTGCTGCTGGTGCGTCAACTGCTGCGGCATCGTTTGCTGTTGCGGCTGCTGCGTCAGAATCTGCCTTGATCTGAACGATGATCTGACGTGACAGATCGTTCAATGCGGCCTGGATCTGAGCGAACTTACCCTGCACATCTGCAAGGTCCTGGTTCCACTCGTTATAAACGTTGACGAGAGCCTGTACGCGAGGTCCGAGATCTGCGACCTGTAGTGTTGTTCCGTCAATGTTCAATGTTGTTACTGGTTGTACTGTTGGCATTTAAATCTCCTGTTATTTTTATTGTTCAGTCACTATACAAACGTTGTCTTGTACCTTCAACGAGTCGAAGACATTAATTTCTCTAACCCATCTCCAGTTGGAAGCTCACTTAAGACATCTTCCCTAAAGCTTCTTGCCTTGTCCTTTTTAGGAACAAACTTCAGCTTATCTCCATCGTCGTTACTTGGGTTCAAAATTCTCAAATGCTTTGCATCCCACCTCAAGTAAACTGTCTTGCCGACTCCATCACTGTTACGTGTCTTCTGAAGTACGAAAGCCATTTCACCTTTAGCGCGTTGCGCATCATTAAAAAGGATTGACCAATAAACGTCAGTGGTATTTATCTTTGAGATACCACCTGCAATTTGGCTATGATCGTGTTGGGTCGCCTTCACAGCAGAACGGTTCAACTGTGATGCCGTTGCAACAATCAAATTGTATTGAACTGCGATGTCTCGGATTTGTTCAGAGACGAGCTTATCCTTGACCCAAACGTCACTCAAGTCGACTTTTTCGTTGGGATTCATCAGGTCGAGGTAATCAACAACCAACAAGTCGGGCATCTTACCATAAAAGAGATTGTACTCCTTCAAATATGCAAGTAGCTGTGATTGAGTTGTTCCCGATGGAAACTGCTTGATGTCTAGGTTACCTTTACCTTCCTTTGCAGACGAGACCCTAACAGCGATTTCACTTACATGCTGTTTCCAGTCTTTGCGACTAATACCAGTAAACATGGTGTCGAAGCGTTGAGCGATAACGTCTTCACTCAACTCGAGTGAGATATAAAGAGCATCAAGCCCACGATCAATGAAGTTAAATGCAAGGTTGGCAAGACAGATTGACTTACCACCACCTGATCCTGCTGACACAAGTAGAAGTTCCTTTCTCGCGATACCGCCGAACAACAGCTCATCGATCTCGTTCCAACCAGTAGACTCTACATAGTTACCATTAACCATTCGGTCAAGACGAGTTTGAGGATCGTCGAAGTAACGCAATCCCATATCGCGGTTAAGCGATACGAGTAGAGCATCACGAACTGTTGTCATAACAGTTCCAAAGTCACCTGCATTGACCATTGAGACAGAACCGAGAATTGCTTTCTCCATTGCTCGTTGCTTGCAAAACTTTTCAATTTCGTTTGAACAGTAATCGAGCTGATCTTTCTTGACTTCATGCTTCTCAATCACCTGACCTGTTTCTGCTTTGATTTGTGCAGTCTCAGGAGTTGAGTTGTATTCATTGTAGTAATCCTTAACGAACTTCACCGTGTTGCGAAATTCAGGATCGAAATATTCAGGATCAACAATCGCTTGGCAGAGAGCGAAGGTATCAGGACTGGATATTAGAT
>VFSW01013538.1_pt1 | contig 11335 bp, 14 predicted proteins | sample 5358111 | NCBI WGS metagenome assembly VFSW01 (sample SAMN11554181, study PRJNA540505) | mine drainage metagenome | isolation source: sediment from site ElyBrook_90M | place: USA: Ely Copper Mine, Vershire, VT | collected 2017 | reverse complement strand
GAACTTCGCGAGTTGCTGCTATATACCGATTTCTTGCACTTGGGATTATGAGACCGTTGATCGCATCATCGGGCACTCTCACGGTATTGCACCCCGCGCCTGAGCAGGCGCATCAGCCAGCCCAGGCCGGGTATCTTTTCATACAGCTCTTCCGCGCTGTCCCAATAGTCGCGGTGGTATTCCACCATGTGGTCGGGCGTGAAGCGCAGATGCGACGATCCGCGGATGCACAGCTCGGGACCTTTTCTGTTTTTCATCCGGAAACAAAATTCCCACACGATGAACGCGTCATCGCCCTCGAGGACGCTTTGCTTGATCTCGAATCTGGGCGCATCTACCTGCTGGTACATATGCTTGAAGATGGAGATGATCGCATCATGCCCGCGCACTTCGTTGAACGGGTCCTTGAAGTACGCGTCGGCACTGTATAGGTCGGCCAGCGCGCCGACATGATCTTGCGACAAGGTCTCGAAAGATCGGATCAGGTGATCGAGTGCGGGTCGATGGCTCATAGTCCGGTCGCCTTGTGGACCAGCCAGAAATACCAGCGGTAGGGCAGCAGCCGCAGCAATCGCAGCCAATTGGTGAAGCGCTTCGGGAAGTGGATGTGGAACTCGCCGCACTCGATGCCGCGCAGCAATTCATTTGCGGCGGCCGAAGCCGTGATCAGCGCGGGCATCTTGAATTCGTTGCCCGCGGTAAGCGGCGTCTCAACGAAACCGGGATCGATCAGGTACACGCTGATGCCGCGCGGGCGCAGGTCGAGATAGAGCGACTCGCACAGGTTGATCAGCGCGGCCTTGGTCGGCCCGTAGATCAGCGCGTTTGGCAGGCCGCTCAAACCGGCGATCGAGGCGACGATGCCGATGCCGCCGTGGCCTTGCGAGAGCAGGGTGGGCAGCACTGCGTCCAGGCAATAGAGCGGGCCGCGCAGATTGGTATCCACCATACGTTCGGCGATGGCCAGGTCGAAGTCATCGGCGCGCATCCTGCTGTAGGTTCCGGCCACCACCAGCACCAGATCAATGCCGCCCCAGCTCGCGACTATCCGGTCGCGCGCGGTGATCACGCTGGCGTGGTCGGTGATGTCGAGCGGCAACACCAGCGTCTCGGAATGTTCGGCCGCAATGATTTGCAAGCCATCCCGATTGCGCGCCGACAATGCCAGCCTGGCGCCGCGCGCCAGCAGGATGCGCGCGGTCTCCGCGCCGATGCCGCTGGAGGCGCCAATGACCCACACGCGCAGACCGCCCCAGTTTGTTATCTTGGTGTTCATGTGCGTTTTCTGAAAGACAGCGTGACTTCGCCCAGCCTGAAGCCGAACTTGCTCATCACCGCGCGGTTCAGCATCACCTTGTCGTCCATCAGGAACATCCAGTCGTCGAAGCTGACGTTATAGACCTTGTCGCCGACCGGCAAGGCCAGCACATAACTCCAGCGCAGCGCGTTGCCGGCGGTGTTGCCGGTCGCGCTGCCGACCACGTCAGCCGCGGTGCCGATGTATTGGCCGTTCGCGCTTTTCTTCAGCGTCCACACGCGTTTTTGTTTGGTGCCGTCCGAATAGCTGAAGTCCTCGTCCAGCGTGCCAACGTCATCCTTCCAGCTGCACTGGATCACCACGGTGAAGCGCTTCACCACCTTGCCCGAGCGGTCCTGGAACATGCCCCATGCATCGATGGTGCCGTTGAAGTACTGCTGCATGTCGAGCACGGGCTTTTCCTGTGCATACTGCGCGACATCGGTGGTGCTGCATGCAGAGAGCATGCCGATGCCGATAAAAGGAATGAGGTAGGTGTGCCAGTTCATGTCGGTTCTCCCGGTTGGTTTCAAGTCTATCGTTACACGTTTTCAAGCGGCGCACGCCACAGCAGCATGGCGGCGATGGATTTCAAAACACAGGGCAGCAGTGCGTAGCCGAATGCGAGCGCGTGCAACCCTTGCGGATCGGTGCTGCCGTTCTGGTAGCCGAGCACTTGCAGCAGCGGCAGCGATATCCCTGCTGCCAGCGCCAGGTTGATCTTGGTCGCCCAGTTCCAGATGCCGAAGTAGGCGCCCTCGCGCTTGCCGATGTCGCCGGCGTGGCCGATCACCGCGGCGAGCAATGCGGGCGGCAGCGCAAGATCGGCGCCGAGCGCGAAACCCGACAGGATGCAGATCACCGCATAAGCAGTCGCCGCGCCGGGGGTCAGCGTGTAAGCCCACACGAAGGTGGCGATCGCGAGCGCCATGCCGGCCAGCCATGCGCGCCGTTCGCCATGCCGTCTGGCCGAAACCGCCCACAACGGCATCGATACCGCACCGGCGATGAAATACAGCACCAGGAACAAACCGGCATATTGCGGCAGTGCCAGCCTGTCGTTGGCGAAGAACAGGAACAGTGTCGCGGGTATCGCCGCGGCGATACCGTTCACGGTGAATACCGAGAACAGCCAGCGGAAACGCTGATTGCTGAACGGGGCGAACAATTCGGCGGCCCCGGCGATCCCAGTCGTCCTGGAGATATCGCGCGCTGCGCCTTGCGGTTGAGGCGAGTAATTCAGCAACACGAATCCGGCTGCGAGCAGCGTCACAATGAATATCGTCGACAGCCAGCCTATGCCAGCGAAACCCGGCAAGGCCGCAGCGATGATGACGCCGGTTAATCCGCAGGCTTCGCGTATCGCGGTCAGGCGCGAGCGTTGTGTGCGTTCCCGGGTGAGCGCCGCCCCCCAGCTCTGGTAGGCGATGGTGGCGAGGCTGAAACCGAGGTAGACCACCATCAGGCTGGACAGGAACCATGCGAACGGTTGCGCGTTGGCGATGCCCGGCGGATGGAACAGCGCGACGTATCCGCAGATCAGCAACGGCAGAGACAAAGCGATGAAGTGCCGGAAGCCGGCGCCGTTGCGGCGCCTGTCTATCCACAAGCCGATGGCCGGGTCGATGAAGGCATCGAGGATGCGCGCGAGCAGCAGCGCGCCGCCGATCAGCGCCAGCGACAGGCCGAATCGCTCCGCGTAGAACTGCGGCACATAGACGTAGATCGGCAACGCCACCAGCGCCAGCGGCAAGCCGAACAGGCCGTATGCAAGGAGCGCCGGGAAAGTGAGGGCCTTGTTCATTGCGCTGAAGAGAGCAGGCTGTTGCGCAATGATGAAGCGCTGGTGCGCGGGTCGAGCCAGATCGCGAAGAACGCGCGCGCGAATTCCTCGTCCGCGATCTCGCCGAGCAGGTTGCCGTTCAGGTAAAAGCGCGCTCCCTGGCCGGGAAGATAGACACCGCTGATCTGTGTGCCTTCATGCACATCCGGGAACATCGCTTCCATCCGCTTCAGCCAGACTTCATGCTGTTCGCCGGTGCCGAAACCCAGTTTGCTGATCTCGTCTATGCTGGAATGCGCGATGCGCTTGCCATACAAGTCGCGCGCATAGGTGAGATTGAGTGCGAATTTGGACGACTCCGGGGCATCCGATCGGTAGCCCCGGTCTCCGACCCACAGTTGCGCGTCGTAGATCTTGAGCCCGAACCAGCGGTAGCTGCCCTGTCCGGCGAGGCGCGCGTTGCCGATCTCGTTCAGCACCGGCGCGGGTATGCTCACGGCCTGTGCAGTAACGGCACACAGCAACACGAGCAATGCCGCGATTGTGCGTGTCATGACCATATCTTTTTCAGCGTGAATTGCATCACGTTGATGCTGCCGGCGCGGAAGCCGGCCTCGCAGTAGCCGAAATAGAACTCCCAGGTGCGCTGGAATCGCTCATCGAAGCCCAGTTTGCGCACCTGCGGCAAACGCTGCTTGAACGCATCGCGCCATTCGGCCAAGGTGCGCGCGTAATCGGGCCCGAACGAAAACTCGTTGACGATGCACAGCCCGTGCTTTTCCGCCTCGGCGCGGAAAGCGGAAGGCGAGGGCAGCATGCCGCCCGGGAAAATGTACTGCTGGATGAAGTCGGTGCCCTTACGATAGTTTTCGAACAGCTCGTCCGCGATCACGATGGTCTGGATACAGGCGCGTCCGCCTTGCTTGAGGTTGCGCGCGATGCACTCGAAGTAGGCCGGCCAGTAGGCTTCGCCCACCGCTTCGAACATCTCGATCGAGGCGATCGCATCGTATTGCCCGTTGCTGTCGCGATAGTCCATCAGCAGCAGTTCGGTTCGATCGGCCAGGTCTGCATCAGCCAGCCGTTGCTGTGCATATTGCAATTGTTCGTTCGACAGCGTCAGCCCGCGCACCCTGGCGCCGCCCACCCTTGCCGCTACCTCTGCGAAACCGCCCCAACCGCAGCCGATCTCCAGTATCTGTTCGCCCGGCTTGACAGCAAGCTGACCGAGGATGCGGCGATACTTCGCCTCCTGACCCTGCTGCAGGTTGCTGTCATGACCTTTGCTGAACAGCGCGCTGGAATAGGTCATCGAAGGGTCCAGCCACAGGCGGTAGAAATCATTGCCGATGTCATAGTGGGCGTGGATGTTCTTGCGGCTTCCGCTGCGGCTGTTGCGGTTGAGCAGATGGCGCACGCGGTACAACAGTTGCCCCCACCATTTGCCGTGGAACAGCGACTCGATAGCCTGGCGGTTGTGGATAAACAGCTCTATCAACCCGGTCAAGTCGTCGGTCGACCAGCCGCCATCTATGTAAGTCTCCGCAAAGCCGATGTCGCCGGATTTAACCACCGCAGCGAACATGGACCAATCATGCAGGCGCAGAGTCACCGGATCTGTCTCGTCGCCGAAGTGGGCAACCAGGCCATCGGGCAGTTCAAGCTTCAGCGTGCCAATATGTATCCTGTCGAGCATCTTTAGAATAAGGCGGGTGCTTGCAGGGTAATGATCGATGGGCAGCTTTACCCGGCCGTCCTGATAACCGGACGCAAGCGAATTCAAGGTTTGGGTGTTCATTTGCTTAACTCCTGTTGCGGTGGGGTGGGTTTGTGGAAAAATGGCACGCGCTTGAGCCACAGCCTGAGCGCCTGCCAGTGGATGCGCGCGATGACCGCGAACGTCATCAGCGGGAAGCGCAACAGCGCATGCAGGATGTTGCGGTCGTTCAACGGGCGCGAGGAGCCGGCGATGCTGGTGAGCAAGATCGGGCCGTCGGCATCGTCGTAATCGATGCGCGCCAACGTGCGCTCGCTGAATGTCTGGCCCTGTTGCTGCCCGGTGCGCATGAACTTGAAGCGGTACTTGCCTTCGATACGGCAGAACGGCGAAACATGGAACACCTTGGCCGCGGTCAATTCGCTGTTATTGGCGATGGGCGTACCCCGGTCGAGCAGATACCAGTGGCGCTCGCCGAAGGTGTTGCTGACATCGCACAACACCGCGCGCAGCGCGCCGTCGCGGCGGTGGCAGAACCAGAACGACACCGGGTTGAACACGTAGCCGAGCACGCGCGGGAATGTCTGCAGCCACACCTCGCCGTCGGCATCCCTGATCCCTTCCTGTTCGAGCAGCGCGTCTATCCATTCCAGCAACGGACGCTGGCCGTCGCCGTGATCCCTGTCGTGGAACGACAGCAGGTTAAAACGGTTGCGCGACAACAGCCGGGTCGGCCAGTCGCCTTGCGCCATGCTGCGCAGCGGCAGGCGCAGGAAATACACGCCGTAGTTGAAGCTGTTGCGCGCGGGGCGCAAACGGGTGTGGTGCACGTTGCCGAAACAGAGCTGGGCATCAGCCATGGCGCACCTCCGCCATCAGGGTATTGAACGCCCGTGTTTCAATCGCTTGGGCGACAGCGAGGCCGGACTTCAGGCCGTCCTCGTGGAATCCGTAACCGGTCCAGGCGCCGGCGAACCAGATATTGTTCTTGCCCTGGATCAGGTGCAGGTCCTGTTGCGCCGCGATCGCCGCCTGGTCGAACACCGGATGCGCGTAGTCGTAGCTGGCGATCACGCTGGACGGATCGGGCTCGGCTATCGGGTTCAGCGAGACAATCACCGGTGTTTTGAATGGCAACGGCTGGAGCATGTTGATCAAATAATGCACGCACACCTGCTGCTCGCCGTTGCCGAGACTCTGGTAGTTCCACGCCGACCAGGTGCCCTTGTTCTGCGGCAGGCAGGATGAGTCGGTGTGCAACACGGCGCGGTTGGGCTGGTACCTGATCGCACCCAGCAGCTTTTTTTCCTCCGGGGAGATGTCCTTCAGCAAGCGCAAGGACTGGTCGCTGTGGCCGGCCAGCACCACATGATCGAACAGCTCGCTGCCCTGCGAACTCTCGATGCGGATCTTCGTCGTGCCGCCCGCATCTGTGCGGCTGACGGCATGCACCGGATCGCCCAGACGCGGGTCCGGGATCGCGCCCAGCATCTTGTCCACATAGTGCCGCGCGCCGCCCTTGACGGTATGCCACCGCGGCCTGCCGGTGATCTGCAGCAAGCCGTGGTTGTTGCAGAAGCGCACGAACGTGGCGAGCGGGAAGTCGAGCATCTGGGCGGTCGGGCAGGACCAGATGCAACCCGCCATCGGCAGCAGATACCAGTCGCGGAATTCTGCGCTGTAACCGTTGCGCAGCAGGTGATCGCCCAGCGCAAGTTCTGCCCGCGCATTGCCGGGTTGTTCGACCAGCGCCGTGGCCTGACGGTTGAAGCGCAGGATGTCTTTCAGCATGCGCATGAAGCGTATGTCGAGCAGGTTGCGGCGCTGTGCGAACACCGTGTTGAGGCTGCTGCCCGACCATTCCAGCATGCGGTCTCCCAGGGGCAGGTTCACCGAGAACGACATGTCCGTTGCGACCGTCTCGATATCCAGCTCATCGAACAGTCTCACCAGGTTCGGGTAGGTCCGGTGGTTGAACACCAGAAAGCCGGTGTCGACGCCGTGGGTCACCCCGTCCAGCGTGACGTCGACGGTATGCGTGTGTCCGCCGAAATAATCGTTCGCCTCGAACAGTGTGACGTTATGCCCCGATTGCGCGAGGTGATAAGCGCACGTGAGCCCGGAGATTCCGGAACCGACGACGGCGACCTTCAGGTGGGGCAACGCTGCATTCATAATATTGTCCTAGACAAAAATAGTAAGTTGTGCGGATAATACGGCATAAATTGAAGTAATGTCAAATCTGTCTAGGACAAAAATATGACCAAAGCAAAAATAAAGTTCGACATCGCCGGCGTGGAGCGGGAAACCGGCATCGGCAAGGACGCGCTGCGGGTGTGGGAAAAACGCTATGGATTCCCCGTGCCGGAGCGCGACGAGCGCGAGGAGCGGCTCTATCCGCAAGAGCAGGTCGACCGGCTGAGGCTGATCAAACGGCTGCTGGACAACGGCATGCGCCCGGTCAAGGTGGTCGGCCTGGAAGCCGCGGAGCTGAATGCCCTGCTCAACCGGCTGCCTGAAGATACCGCGCAGCACAGTGGGGATCTGCCGGGATTTATCGAGCTGATCAAGGGACACCAGGCGGCCGCATTGCGCGTTGCGCTCAGCCGGGCCCTGCTGCAACAAGGCATGGAAGAATTTTTGTCCAAGACAATCTCGCCGCTCAACCGGCTGGTGGGGGAGTCGTGGATGCGCGGCGAGATGCGCGTGTTCGAGGAGCACCTCTACAGCGAGCAGATCACCCATGTGTTGCGCGATGCGATCGCGATGCTGCGCCACCCGGGCTACACCCCGAAGATATTGATGACCACGCTGCCCGGCGAGGAACACACGCTGGGACTGCTGATGGCGGAAGCGACCCTGAGCCTGTGCGGGGCGCACTGCGTGATGCTCGGGGTGCAGACCCCGATACAGGAGATCGTGCCGGCGGCAAAAGCGCACCAGGTCGACATCGTGGTGCTCTCATTCAGCGCGGCGATACCGATCTTGCAGGTCAAGTCCGGGCTGCAATTGGCGCGCGATGCGCTGCCCAAAAAGGTCGCGCTATGGGCGGGCGGGGCCGGCGTGGCGAAGCTGCGCGGTCCGGTGGAGGGCGTTCAGTTGATGGGGCCGCTGTCCGATCTTACCCGGGCAGTCATCGCCTGGCGTGAAGCATCGCCAGCGCCGGGCAAATCAATCCGGCCGGGAAAAGGGTAGCGTGTAGCAGACGGTATGTCTTGGACACGCATGTTTGTTGGAACGACGTCAAGGAGCAGGAAATGAAAATCAATTTGATCATGAAACTTGCCAATATGTTGATTGCTTCCGTGTGGCTGATTTTGATGGTGGCTTGAACCGGGAGCGGCGTTGCAGTATCCGCTCGGCCATTGTGCCTTTCATCACAACGGCAACTCATAAAAGCGCCAAACCTAAGGCCGGTGCACCGGCCGACCCGGATGTCGTATTCATCCAACCCACCGGTACGGAACCCTCAGTGATCCCATGGCTATCGAGAAAGGTTAAGCCGCAATGACCCCGGCCGTACAAAGCCTGATCATCGCCAACATCGTCTGCTTCATGCTGCAATCCTTCGTCGGCGGCGACCTGGTCTCCAGCCTTGCACTGTGGCCGTTGAACGGCCCGTTCATGCCCTGGCAACTGGTGAGCTATGCATTCCTGCACGGCAGCGTCATGCACATCGCCTTCAACATGTACGGCTTGTGGATGTTCGGCCGCGAGCTGGAAGCTCTGCTGGGGCGCAAGGTGTTCTACCAGCTCTATTTCGCCAGTGTGCTGACAGCCGGCATCATGCAGGTGCTGGTCACCACCCTGTCCGGCGGCATGTATCCCACCGTGGGCGCGTCCGGCGGCGTTTTCGGGCTATTGCTCGCCTACGGGATGTTCTTCCCGCACCGGGTCATCATGCTCCTGCTCCCGCCCGTGGCCATGCCGGCACGCATGTTTGTGTTCCTCTACGCAGCCATGGAACTCTTCCTCGGCGTCACCGGCACGCAAGCGGGCGTGGCGCATTTCGCCCACCTCGGCGGCATGATAGGCGCGTACCTGGTCATCCAGTTCGGGAACCGGGGGCGTTGGCGTTGAGTGGCGCGTGACGGCTTGCTGATCATTCCGTTGTGAGGTTCAAAGGTTGCGGTGATCCCAGCCAAGCATAAGCCTAAATTTGTTAGGATTCGCCGCTAGTCAGCGCACCGGGAATGATAAAAAGATAACGATGCCGCCCCCAACTTTGCTTTGGCTCCTTTAATCGATCCGCAGCTGCCGGTGCTGGGGGCTTGACTAAAAGCTGGTCAGCTGGCTTATTCAGCTCATAATTATGAGCTGAATAAGGAGCTATTATGGCAATGGAAACGATACTGTCCGACCTGTCGGTCAGCATGACGGAATTCAAGAAGAACCCCAATGAAGCGCTCAGGGAGTCGGGCGGGCAGGTGGTGGCCGTACTCAGTCACAATAAGCCCGCGTTCTACATGGTGCCTCCCGACCGTTACGAAGCCATGCTGGAAGCGATCGATGACCTGCACCTCGTGCGTGTGGCCAAGGAACGCCTGAAACAAAAAGGCCGCGCCATCGAGGTGACTCTGGATGACCTCTAAACCGGCTGCGCGCAAAGCGGCCACGAAATACAGCCTCAAATTCGTGCCGGAAGCCTGGCGCGAGTGACAAGCGCTGGACGGCTCGATCAAACAGGCACTCAAACCGCTGCTGGCAAAACGCCTGCAAAACCCGCATGTCCCCGGCGCGCTTCTGCACCGCGAATTGGCGGGCTGCTACAAAATCAAACTGCTCAAACAGGGCTATCGCCCCGTGTACATGGTTGAAGACGACGTACTGGTCGTGCTGGTGTTGTCTGTCGGCAAGCGTGCAGACAGCGCGGCGCATCTGGCGGCAACAAAACGCATTAAATAATAGACGGGGAATAATCGTCATTCCGGGCGCGACCCGGAATCCAGCAGTCTCTTTACACCATTAACGCAACGCGTTAGCACTTTATAATGCTTGCGTCCTTGGAATGCTAAAGTCACCGAAGCCCTGTTCAAACGTGAACGTGCTCCACGCTTCGCCAATATCGAACGGATCGCGCGTCGCAAGTTGGAGCAGCTGGATTGGGCGGGTAGCATCGAAGACTTGCGAATACCGCCGGGCAACCGGCTTGAAGCATTGAAAGGCGACCGCAAAGGCCAATGGAGCATCCGCATCAACGACCAGTGGCGCGTGTGTTTCCGGTTTAAGGATGGCAATGCACTGGACGTTGAGATTGTCGATTATCACTGAGGAGGTTTAACCGTGAAACCAACCAAAAAGCCAATCCCGATCCACCCCGGCGAAATCTTGCCGGAAGAATTTTTGCAGCCGATGAGTATCACCCAGTACGCGTTAGCCAAGGCTATTGGCGTATCACCCCGCCGCATCAACGAAATCGTGCATGGCGACCGTGCCATAACGGCAGATACCGACTTGCGCCTGTGCAAGTTTTTTGGATTGACTGAAGGCTACTGGCTGCGCGGCCAGGCACGTTATGACACCGAGATCGCCAAAGACAAACTCGGCGAAGTTTTGTCCCGCATTCAGCACTATCAACCGCAGGCGGCGTAGGAGCGAGCCAGCGAAATCCCGGGCGGCAAGCGCGAGATCAACGCACTTTCCTGCCGCTTGATTGTTTTTGGCATATAGCATAGAGTAAGGAATCCTTACTTTCCGATCGGAGCATTATCATGCTGGCTAAAATGACCTCTAAAAATCAGCTCACCCTGCCCAAGAGCGTGACGGCCATCGTTGGCACTGCGGAATACTACGATGTGGAAGCCCGCAACGGCCAGATCGTGCTTACCCCGGTGCGCATTCAGCGTGGCGACGCCGTGCGCGCCAAACTGGCCGAACTGGACTTGAACGAGCATGACATTGCAGATGCAGTCGCATGGGCGCGTAAACCAGCTGCAACGAAAAAATCCGGCGCTGCCTCTAAAAAATCCGCGAAGTAATGCCGCGATCCAAACCTATACCCCGCGTCGTTATTGACACCAATCTGGTGTTGTCCGCACTGGTATTTGCGCATGGACGACTGGCGCCGCTACGCCATGCATGGCAAGGCACGCGCTGTCAGCCGCTGGTATCAAGCGTCACTGCCACAGAACTCATACGTGTACTTGCCTATCCGAAATTCAAACTCACTGGCGCAGAACAGCAGGAACTGCTTGCCGACTATCTGCCCTATTGCACCACAGTGCGCGTGCCCGCCAAGCCACCCAGAACACCCGTTTGCCGCGATCCGTTCGACTTGCCTTTTCTGCAACTCGCCGTCACGGGCAAGGCGTCATACCTGGTTACCGGTGACCAGGATCTACTGAGCCTGGCCGGCCAATTTGTCTGCCCCATCATCACCGCCGATCAATTCATGAAAACGCTAAACCTGTAACCGTCCTCGATCCTCGCTCCTTGTCGCCCCCAGTACCCAGTACCCCGTGCGCACTCCATGGGGCGTTGGCCGTGGGCCGTACCCCCTAGGCGGGAAAATACAGCGAAGCCATACACATTGCCCGGG
>VFSW01013537.1_pt1 | contig 11336 bp, 9 predicted proteins | sample 5358111 | NCBI WGS metagenome assembly VFSW01 (sample SAMN11554181, study PRJNA540505) | mine drainage metagenome | isolation source: sediment from site ElyBrook_90M | place: USA: Ely Copper Mine, Vershire, VT | collected 2017 | reverse complement strand
CTACCAAACCGTTCATCTATCTCTCCGCTGGCGTCAGCAACGCGGAATTCAGCGAGACGCTCGAACTGGCGGGAGAATCTGGCGTGAAGTTTAACGGTGTCCTATGTGGACGCGCCACCTGGAAAGATGGCATCCCCATCTACGCGAAGCACGGTGCCGCTGCGTTCCGGAAATGGCTGGAAACCGAAGGCGTGAAGAATATCCACAACGTCAACGACAAACTCAAGGCCGCAACCAGTTGGCACTCAATTTACGAAGCGTAAGCGCCCACGCAATGCTTCGAAACTCGGAAAGGCGGGTCACCGGACCCGCCTTTCTTTTTGTCATAAACTTGAAGCGCTATGCCCGACCGCAAAACCGCTCTCATCACCGGCGCCTCCTTCGGTATCGGCGCGGAATTCGCCCGCATCTTCGCCCGTGAGGGCTACAACCTGGTTCTCGTCGCCCGCAGCGCCGACAAACTCCGGCAAGTCGCGTCTGAACTCGAGAAGGCTCACGGCACGCGCTCTCTGATTCTTGCGGCCGATCTAACGGATCCGGGGGCCCCCGCATACGTGATCGATCAAACCACGCGTGCCGATATTCAAGTGGACATGCTGGTCAACAACGCCGGGTTCGGACAGTACGGATTCTTTGCCGAAAATGATCTGGACGAGTGCCTGCGCCAGATTCAGCTTAACGTCACCACGCTGACCCACCTGACGCGTCTCTACCTTCCGGGGATGATCGAGCGCAAGGATGGAGGCGTCCTGAATGTGGCCTCCACCGCGGCGTTTCAGCCGGGGCCGCTGATGGCTGTGTATTTTGCAACCAAGTCCTACGTGTTGCTCTTTTCGGAAGCGTTAGCCAACGAACTCAGCGGGACGGGTGTCACCGTAACCTGCCTCTGTCCCGGCGCAACGGCCACGGAGTTCCACAAACGCGCCAATGCGACCGGCATGCGTCTGCTGAAGTTTGGATCGATGGATGCCCGCACGGTTGGCGAAGACGGTTATCGGGCACTGATGGCTGGGAAGCCCGTGGTGATTTCAGGATTCAAGAACTGGCTGCTGGCGCAATCGATAAGATTTTCCCCGCGAAGCATGGTGACGGCGATCGCCAGGAAGATTCAGGAGCAGTAGCCGTTCATCGAACAAGGATTCTATAAATTTCTGCAGCGGCGGTATAAGCAAACCAACAACCTCCGATACATATGATCATGCCGGCCGCACGGCTAACCAGTTTTATGGTCGGAGCCACACGCTTCGGGCCGGGATACAACCAGCGGGGAGTGGGACCGCCAATGACTTCCGTGAGCCTGCCCCATCGATCCGGCAGGAAGCACATCAGGAATCCCCAAATTCCGGCGAGGATCCCAATCAACAGCATCATCAGAAGAATGAGCATGGAACCCTTCCGACAGCCGTGAGCTGCGGCAAGCTGCGTCTCGAAGAATTACTTGCGGCCTTCCAACGCTGCCTGCACGCGGCTGTGTTTCCGGCTGTACGAGAAGTAGACAACCATTCCGATGATCAGCCAGATAATCAAGCGCGCCCAGTTGATCCAGCCGAGTTTGTACATCATGTAGCCGTTGAAAAGAATGCCCATCACCGGCACAAGCGGTACCCAGGGCGTGCGGAACGGCCGCGGTTGGCCGGGGTTCGTATGGCGCAGGGCCATGACCGCGATACACACAATCACGAACGCCAGTAGCGTTCCGATGTTCACCATCTTCCCGATGTCGTCAATCGGCGTCAGGCTGCCCACGATTGCCGCTAGCAGTCCCACCAGCATTGTGTTCTTCCAGGGAGTACGGAACTTCTCATGGACATCCGCAAAGAACTTCTTCGGCAACAGTCCGTCGTTGGCCATCGAATACAGCACACGGGTTTGCCCCAAGAGCATTACCAGCATCACGCTGGTCAGGCCGGCCAGTGCGCCCAGCGTAATGATGTGGGATGCACCAGTGAGCCCACGGTCCATGAAAGCACGCGCGATGGGTGCCTCGATGTTGACTTCTCGCCACGGCACCATCCCGGTCAGAACCGCTGCGACCGCGATATACAACGCTGTGCAGATCAGAAGCGACGCGATAATCCCAATCGGGAGATCGCGCTGAGGATTCTTCGCCTCCTGCGCTGTCGTCGAAACCGCGTCGAATCCGATGTAGGCGAAGAAAATATAAGCGGCTCCAGCCCCAATTCCAGAAAATCCAAACGGCGCAAAACTGTGCCAGTCGCTTCCCCAGTTGCCCGCATTCACGTACCGGATGCCCAATCCGATCACAAAAAGTACCACCGCAACCTTAATCGTCACGATGGTTGCGTTGAAACGGGCGCTCTCCTTGATGCCGACCACCAAGATCGCAGTAATCACCAGCGCAATGATAAAGGCCGGAAGATTGACGCCAATCTCGTACCCGAACAGATGCGGAGCGGCCAGGAGATCGTGTGCTCTCTGCAACAACTCGGGCGATTGTGCCGCCATAATCGCCGTTTTCTGTTCCAGAAAAGCCTGAGTTCCGGCGACCAGACTCGGGTTCGCAGTGACTGCCATCTGACGAGCCACGATGTCTTCGGCGGTGTGAAGTCCAGTCCAGTGGTCGTACGCCAGCCAGAGGGGCATTTTGATATGAAAGATATTGAGTAGCTCGATGAAGTGGTTCGACCAACCGGATGACACTGTGCTCGCGCCCATCGCGTATTCGAGCGTGAGATCCCAGCCGATGATCCAGGCAAAAATCTCGCCCAACGTCGCGTAGGCATAGGTATAAGCGCTGCCCGCCAACGGAATCATCGCCGCAAACTCTGCGTAGCAAAGCGCCGCAAAGGCGCACCCCAGGCCGGAAAGAACGAAAGACAGCATCAGACCCGGCCCCGCATAGTGAGCGCCCAGTCCGGAGAGAACGAAGATGCCTGCGCCGATCACCGCGCCGACACCCAGTGCTGTTAGCTGGAATACGCCCAACGTACGCTTCAAGCTATGCGAGCCAGTCTCTCGCGCCTCCTCTAACAGCAATTCCAGTGGCTTTTTCGCAAAGAGGTCAGTCATGAATAGCGCTTTCTCCTGTCGGTCGAACCTAGGTCGTCTGCGTCCGCGGCCGCCAAATGTAATAAACCGGAATACCCAGCAGCACGATAAGCAGTCCCGGCCATGTGTATTGCGGCTTGTAGCGTAACAGTACAACGTCGATAAACAAAGCCATCACGATATAAACCGCGGGCAAGATAGGATAGCCGACCGCTTTGTACGGACGCTCTGCCTCGGGATGCGTGCGGCGCAGCACGAAGAGTCCAAAGATCGTGAGCACGTAAAACACGAGCACCGCAAAGATAATGTAGTCGAGAAGCTGGCCATAACTGCCCGAGATGCAGAGTACGCACGTCCACACCATCTGGACCATCAGCGAAACGGCAGGCGTCTTGTAGCCCGGATGCAGTCTTGCCACGCTGCGGAAGAACAGGCCATCCTTGGCCATCGCGTAGTAGACGCGCGCGCCGGAGAGGATCAGGCCGTTGCAGCATCCGAAACCGGAAATCATAATGGCAACGGCCATCAGCGCTCCGCCGGCGGAGCCGAACATCTGCGTCAGGACGGCCGTCGCAACGCGGTCTTCGCTGGCGTATTGAATGCCGCGCTCCAGCAGCGTCGTTCCCGTCGGGTTCCCCACCAGCGGCAGCGCCCCCAGATAAATAAAGTTGCATCCGATATAAAGCGCGATCACAACGCCGGTACCGAGCGCGAGTGACAGCGGCAGATTTCGGCTGGGATTCTTCACTTCGCCCGCGGTGAATGTGACATTGTTCCAGGCATCGGCTGAGAATAGCGAGCCGACCTGTGCGATGGCTAGCGCGGTGAGGGTCGAGACCAGGACGCCTCCGCCGACGTCATGTAAAGTGCCGAGGCCGGAATTTACCCAGAAGTTCGCGCCGAAATTCGCGGCGACTGCTTTCGCGTTGCGGCCCAGGAAAACTCCGAAGAGGACCAGGCCGAGCAACGCGGAAACCTTGGCGGTGGTGAAGATGTTCTGAATGATCGCGCCCGTCTTCACGCCAAAAATATTGATGACGGAGAGTGCGATGACTATGAGGATGGCGACGAGATTCTGCGTGTTCAGGCCAACATCCATGCCCCCCAGCATCATGGGACCAACCGCAAACTTCGGCACCTTCCACAGGTGAATAATCCAGTGGCTGGAAGAAATTGCCGGCCAGAAGATCCCGAGAAACTTGCCAAAAGCCACGCCCACCGCGGCAATTGTGCCCGTCTGAATCACGAGAAACAGTGTCCACCCGTAAAGAAAGCCCCAGAGCGGCCCGAGCGATTCGCGGAGATAGACATACTGCCCACCCGCACGCGGCATCATGGCGGCCAGTTCCCCATAAGTGAGCGCGCCGACGATCGTCAGGAAGCCGGTGATCAGCCACGCGCCAATCAGCAACGCGGGCGACGTGACTTCACGGGAAATTTCAGCGGAAACAATAAAGATGCCCGAGCCGATCATCGAGCCCATTACCAACATGGTGGCGCTGGTCAGGCCAAGACCTTTGACTAGTTCTCTGTCTTGATGGGTATGCCGTTCCCAATCGCTGGGAATGTTGGTTTGCGCTGGAGGCCGAACGTCAGTACTCACGAATCTCCTGGGGTCCGTGTGCAGCGGGCGCCCTCGCCCGCTCATATTGCTTGTGAAGCTTCCAACTTTACCCCAGAATCCGCAAAAATTCCTCTGCTGATTTGCCCGGCTCCCGTAACAAGTCGGATATCACCGCAACCGCGTCAGCCCCGGCTTCGATGACGGAACGGGCATTGGCGCGGGTAATGCCGCCGATGGCAACGAGCGGCTTGCGCGTGAGTTCCCTGGCCCGGCGGACGCCGACGAGCCCTACGACTGGATCGGGATTGGCCTTGCTGCTGGTGGCAAAGACGGGACCGATTGCAAGATAGTCGGCGGAAGTTTTGTCGGCTTCAGCAAGCTGCTCGGGATTGTGGGTGGAGACTCCGAGCCAGCGGCTTGGGCCAATGATGCGCCGCGCGGATTCAGGCAACAGATCATCCTGCCCCAAATGCAGACCGTCGAAGGCGGCTGCGAGGCAGAGGTCGGCGCGGTCGTTCATGATGAGCCGAACGCGGCTACCCACAAGCCGTTTCAGTTCGCGCGAATCGGTAAGCATCTGGCGGGCGTTGCCGGATTTGTTGCGGTACTGCAGGAGGGTACAACCAGCGACCACGAGTTCTTTGACGGCAGCGAACAGTTCGCCCGTATCGGAAAAGGAAGAAGTGTCGAGAATTGCGTAGAGCCGCGGGAGTTGCAAGATAGCCTCTACGTTTTGTCTTCTTTTTTCGCCAGAAATCTCTCGATAAACCCCGTATCAAAATTCCCGGCGCGGAAATCTGGGTCGGAAAGAATCCGCCGGTGCAGTGGAATGGTCGTATGGATTCCCTCGACGATGAACATTCCCAAAGCCCTACTCATGCGTGAGATAGCCTCGCTGCGATCCTTGCCGCGCACCACCAGTTTCGCAATCAGGGAATCGTAATAAGGAGGAATCGTTCCTTCGGCATACGCCGCCGTGTCGATGCGCACGCCCGTGCCTCCCGGAGGATTAAACGTCGTGATCTTACCCGCCGACGGCGTGAATTTTTCCGGATGCTCGGCATTAATGCGGCACTCAATCGCATGTCCGCGATGCACGATCGGCCCTTGCAACACGTCCGACAGCTTTTCGCCCGCGGCGATCATGATCTGGCTCTTGACCAGATCCACATCCGTAACCATCTCGGTGACCGGATGTTCCACCTGGATGCGCGTGTTCATCTCGATGAAGTACAGCCGGCTCTGCTGGTCCATGAGGAATTCAATGGTTCCTGCGTTGTGGTAGCCGACATGGCTGAGCGTCTTGCCGATTACATCCCCGATTTCTTTGCGCAATTCGGGCGTCATCTTTACTGACGGCGATTCCTCGATCAATTTTTGGTGCCGCCGCTGAATCGAACACTCGCGCTCGCCCAGGCTGACAACGTGGCCGTGTTCGTCGCCCAATACCTGAAACTCAATGTGGCGCGGATTCTCGACATAGCGTTCCAGGTAAAGGTCGCCGTTGCCGAAGGCGGCCGAGGCTTCTCCCTGCGCCTGCCGGTACAAATTGGGCAACTCATCCTCGTTGCGCACAATGCGCATGCCGCGCCCACCGCCGCCGGCTGTCGCCTTGAGTATGACCGGGAACTCTACCTTCCGCGCCCACTCCAGGGCTTCTTCCACGGAGGCAACCACCCCGTCCGAGCCGGGAAGGATCGGCACGCCATGCTGTTTCATGGCGGCGCGGGCCTTTTCTTTTTCACCCATCAGCCGGATCACGTCCGGGGGCGGCCCGATGAACTTAATATGGCAGGCCTCGCAGACTTCCGCGAAGTTGGCATTTTCCGAGAGCAGGCCGTATCCAGGATGGATGGCGTCGACATTCGCGATTTCAGCCGCGCTGATGACGGCCGGAATATTGAGATAACTCTGCGCCAGCTGCGGCGGACCAATGCAGATCGCTTCGTCGGCAAAACGCACATGCAGCGAATTCCGGTCCGCCTCACTGTAAATCGCCACCGAGCGGATGCCGAGTTCCTTGCACGCGCAAATGACGCGCAGCGCAATCTCGCCGCGATTCGCTACTAATATCTTTTTGAACATAAAAGGAAGCTCTCAGCCGTCAGCTCTCAGCTCTCAGGAAAATCAACGGACTCCAGAGCAATGGGCTTCCTGAGAGCTGATAGCTAAGAGCTGAGAGCTTATTTTGCCCGCACCGCAAACAGATCCTGTCCGTACTCGATCGGCTGGCCGTTGGCGACGAGTTTCTTGACCAGTTCTCCTGCCACGTCGCATTCGATCTCGTTCATCAGTTTCATCGCTTCAACAATGCACAACACCTGGCCCACTTCGAGCGTGTCTCCGACCTTCACAAAAGGGGGTGATCCGGGTGACGGTGACTCGTAGAACGTGCCCACGATCGGGGACTTTACGATATGCAGGCCCTCTTCCAGCGCAGGCTCAGCCGCGGCCGCGTTTGCCGCCAGATTGACCCGCGCCGAAGCGTCCGTTGCTGCTGGAGCAACCGAACCCGCCGCGGGATGAACCGCGACGTACCGCGACTCGGGCAGCGCCAGCGGTGGCGACTCCGCCCTGCGCTTGATCTTCACTTTGACGTCGCCACGCTCCAGTTCGAATTCGGCAACGTCCTTTTCGATTAAGAACTCGATGAGTTCTTTCAGCTCTTTTTGATTCATGGATAAGGCGGGTTCCGTTTCGGTTTTGTATCAGGGTATCGCTTTAGCGACACCGCAACTTCGTCAAAATCATACGCCCCTTCAGGGCCTGGCCATCAATCGGATCTCTTTCTAAAACTGCTAAACAATAACCAACTCCTTATCCGTGGGCGCAAGCACTTCACAGCCCGACGGCGTAACCACCACAACATCCTCGATCCGCACTCCCCACTTCCCGGGAACATACGCACCGGGCTCAATCGTAATCACCATTCCCGGCTCCAGTATCTGGGCCTGTCCGGCCGCCAACCTAGGCGCCTCATGGATCTCTAATCCTAAACCATGCCCGGTCGAATGCGTGAAGAAGCGGGCCAGTTTCCGTTTGCGCAGCACCCGCCGCGCGGCGCTATCCACTGCGTCAGCCGTTACTCCCGGGCGAACCGCCGAAATCGCCGCCATCTGCGCCTCCAGCACCGCCTGATAAAGCTCTCGCGCTTCTAGCGACGGACGCCCGACGTGCACAGTTCGCGTGCGATCCGAGCAATAACCGGCGAGTATAACACCAAAATCGCAGACCACGAACCCGCGTCGCGGAATCTGGGCCTCCGAGGCTCGGCCATGAACGATCGCCGAGCGGGTTCCGGACGCGAGAATCGTGGGGAAGGACATCCCTTCCGCCCCGCCACAACGCGCTTCGTATTCCATTGCGGCGGCCACTGCAACTTCCGTCGCACCAGGCCGGATTTTCTTGCGTGCGGTTTGAAACAAACTGGCGCCCAGTTCAACCGCTTGCCGGACACGCTGGATCTCGTCCGCATCTTTCACCATGCGAGCGCGTTCCACCAGCGGTGGCGCGGAGCGCAGACGTACTTTCCCTTTCAGCGCCGCCGCCACCCGGTCTCGCATACCCGTCGTGATCGATTCCGGCTCGATGCCCACCGAGTCGGAAGTCGACCCCCGTCGCCGTGCCTCCAACCACTCAGCAGTCGCTAACAGAGGGGACTTGCGGGCAATGACAACGCGCGCCTTGCTTACTTCTTCTTTAGCCTGGGTCCGGTATCGGCCGTCATTAAAAAGGATCGAACCACGACCGGAGACGAGCAAAGCAGCCGCACTACCGGTAAAACCGCAAAGATAGTGAACGTTAGGAAGGTGCGTCACCAGCAGCGAGTCCAGATCATTCTCGTCGAGCGCAGATCGCAGACGACTCAAGCGGCCAGCGTAATCCATGAAAGGAGTGTAGCAAGGGCCAGCCCTCAGCCGTCAGCCCTCAGCCGTCAGAAAAGACTGAACTCGTCAAAATGCATTTTCAATACCGTGCCCGATGCATGTCGAAGAATCCGGAAACTCAAGACAACGAGATTTTCCTAAGAGCTGATGGCTGACGGCTGAGAGCTAAAAAGCAAAACCGCCGGCCTCTCGGCAGGTTCTCCGAGAAATCCGGCGGTCTGACGGTTTCAAACTTCGCGCTTATGTCTGAATGATGCGCGGAGTAATGAAGAAAATCAGCTCTTGATCTGACGTCTTGATGGTGCGGTGCTTGAACAGGTTGCCGAGGTACGGAATATCACCGAGCAATGGCACTTGGTCTACTGCCAGCGAGTTCTGGGTCTGGATCACGCCGCCAATCACCACCGTGCCGCCATCGGTCACGAGGACCTGCGTCGTGGCTTGCTGCGTCACTAGAGTAGGGTTACCCAGGACTTCGTTTCCAAAGTCAGGCAGCGTATTCTCGACATCCACATTCAGGAAGATCGTTCCTTCTGAAGTGATCTGCGGAGTCACCGTCAGCCGAAGGAAGGCATCGACGTAGGTAACGGTTGGCGGACCGCCCAACTGGGCTGCGGTCACGACTGGCACTTTGACACCCTGCTTCACGATCGCCTGAATGTTGTTTTGTGTGACCACTCGCGGACGGGAAAGAACTTTTAACAAGCCGCGCGACTCGGCCATAGTCAGCAGCAGATCGATGCGCATGTTGTTTGAGAAATTCGTGAATTGCAGACCACTCGTCGGAGCAGCTGATCCCAGGTTCGAGAACAACGGAACCTGAGTTCCGGTCGACGGCGTGCCGATGACAGGATACAGCGGATTCGGCACCGCGCCTCCGCCGACAATGATCGGCGAATTTCCCACGGCGTTTACGCCGCCAACGCCGGTTGTGCCGTTGCCCCAGCCGAGGCCGAGTTGCACACCGATGTCGCGAGCAAACGAGCGGGTAGCCGCAACCACGCGGGCTTCAATTTCCACTTCCTGCGTCTTGCGGTCCATCTGCTGAATGATGCGGTCGATCTGCGGCAGAACCGCGGGAATGTCGTTAACGATCAGCGAGTTCGTGCGCTCGTCGGCAACTACGTCGCCGCGCTGGCTCAGGAACTTCTTGATCGGCAGGATTACGTCTTTGGCATGGGCGTAGCTCAGGAAGCGGGTGATGCTGACCTTGTCGACAGCCAGCGCCTCGGCATCGATCTGAGCGCGACGGCCTTCGGCTTCCTTCCGCAACGTGTCAACCGTGGCGATGCGAAGCACATTGCCGTCCAGTTGGCGAGACAGTTCGTTGTTCTTGAGCACGATGTCCAACGCCTGATCCCATGGCACATCATCGAGCACGATGGTCAGGTTGCCGTGAATCATGGGATCGAGCACGACATTCAATCCGCTGATTTCATGGATCAGGCGGAAGAAATCCTTCAGGTCCACATCCTTCAGATTGACCGAGATGGGCTCGCCGGTGTACTTCGCGCCGCTCGCTGCCGGCCTCTGCTCCATTTGGACTTTCTGCTCGGCAGCCAGATTCACCGCCGGCTGGATCGCTGGCTTGGTATCGCCCGCCTGTCCCATGGCGGCATTGGCGCTGGTGACGACCAGTTCCGCCGCAGTCTTGTCGGCAAAGCGACTGGCCGCTTCCTGGGCCTTGACGGTTGGTTGCGCCGCTGTGTCTTTCACCGAATACTTGGGCTCAACGAAAGCGAAGTCGGTCGGCTTCTGGACGTTGTCTGTCGCAGCCGGGGCGGTCACGGCCGGAGCCGGAGCGACCAGCATTGAAGCCTCAGAAGCCGGTGCCGCAGCAGCCGAAGCGAGCACCAGTTTCGGCGTTGCACTTGTGGCCACCGATTTCACGGGCGGCGCTGCCTGGCGATGTGCCACGACAGCGTCGCGGATCGTGAGAACAAAACTGCCGTCCGCGCCTGCCACCATCTCATGCTGGCTGCGGCTGGCAAGATCGACAACCACGCGGGTCGTGGGCGGATTTTGCCCGTTCATCCCGACGCGGACGTCTTTCACGCCATCGCTGCCAACGCTGATGAGGCTCTGCGCCGTGGCCATCACGGTGTTGGGAAAATCGACGACGATGCGTGCCGGAGAATCGAGCGTCGTCACTTTGGGCGCCAGTGGGCCCTTCGCTTTGAACTCGACCCGAAATCCGTCCTGGCTGTGAGTGACCTCGAGCCTCTGCAATGCAGCGGTCGTTTCTTTGGCCACTCCGTTGCCCGTCGTGTCAGCCGCGGAGGCGATCAGTACGAACGCCATCAGCGGAACCATGAGACCCAGCAGTTGCTTTCGCATTTCCCTATCTCCCCATGCGAGGCCGTTTCGCCTCCATGTGTTTCCTAGAAAGTCTTTCTTCGAAATCTTCTGTCCCCAGGCCTACACGGCCGGAGTCGTAATCTTCTTCACTATTTCCCGCGTAAAGCTCTTGCCTAACCGGTCTTGCAGCGTTTCCTGAAAAACGATGGAGTCCCCCGTAATTTTCATCACGTAACCGTTGAATACCGGGTCGTTCTCCCGCAGAAAATAAGCTTTGTTCAGGCCGTTGCTGACCACCGCAATGAAGCCGCTTTCGGCATGCACTACTCCGCGCAGATTGATGGCTCCAATTTCCAGGCACTTCTTGCCGGTATTGCACCCGGAACCGCCCGCGTGGCTTACCACCGGACAGATAAAGGGATCACGCCGTCCGTTCGCCGCGAATTTGCTGTCTGGCGTCACCGATTGCTCATTCGCCTCGCCCTCGCCTTCTCCCGCGCCACTGCTGGCCGCCGGGGCAGACGCCGACGCACTTTCCCCGTGTCCGGCAGCGGGCGCCGGCTTCGCGGCTTGTTGGA
>VFSW01013536.1_pt1 | contig 11336 bp, 19 predicted proteins | sample 5358111 | NCBI WGS metagenome assembly VFSW01 (sample SAMN11554181, study PRJNA540505) | mine drainage metagenome | isolation source: sediment from site ElyBrook_90M | place: USA: Ely Copper Mine, Vershire, VT | collected 2017 | reverse complement strand
TCCTTCTCCAACCCGGCTGGCGACAGAAATGTCGCCGCCCAGCAGGCGACAGAAGTGTCGCGTGATGGCAAGGCCGAGACCGGTTCCACCAAATTTCTTAGTCGTAGAAGCGTCGGCTTGGCTGAAGGCTTGAAAGAGCCGACCGAGCTCTTCCTCGCTCATTCCAATGCCCGTGTCGGAGATCGTCATTTGAACGGTCGGGCGAACCCTTTCGAGGCGTAATCCCTCAACGGTGAGCTTACCATCCCGGGTGAATTTGCTGGCATTGCTTAGAACGTTGAGGAGGCACTGCTTCACTTTGGTGCGGTCGGTGCGCATGTTGCCAAGATTATCTTCTATACGCAGATCGAGCCTGTTGCCGTTCTTTGCTGCTAAAGGCGCGATGATCGACTTCACTTCATCGAGAAGGGATGAAAGATCAACCTCCTCAATGAATACGTCCATCTTGCCGGCCTCGACCGTCGAGAGGTCGAGGATGTCGTTGATGAGGCCAAGGAGATGACGTCCAGCTCCTTCGATCTTCTTGAGGTCGGGGACGAGCTGCTCCTGACCGTTGTCAGCCGCGTCCTCCTGAAGGATCTCGCTATAGCCAATGATGGCATTCAGCGGCGTGCGCAATTCGTGGCTCATATTGGCCAGGAATTGGCTTTTGGTCCGATTGGCTACTTCCGATAGTTCTCTCGCTTCCTCGAGTTCCAGATTCTGTTGTCTAAGTTCCGTAATATCGGAGTAGACGGCGACTGTGCCTCCACCTTGAATACGCCGCTCGCTGATGCGGACAAAGCGACCGCCGTATCGATACTCGGCAAGGCCGCCGGAGCCCGCGTGCCGTGCCTTACGATCCGCAATCCAGTCTTGAGGGCTCTGGCCACCAAGATCGATAAGCGACCGCGACACAACCGCCTCCAGCACCTCAGCGAACGTCGTCCCAGTCTTGATGATATCAGCAAGTCCCGGATAAATAGCCCGGAACTGCTCATTGAAAAGAACGATCCGGTCTTCAGAATCGTAAAGTACGAAGCCTTCGGAGATAGTGGCTATCGCCGCGGCTATCGTCTTGCGCTGCGCCTCTGCTTCGGCGGCCAAGCGATCGCGTTCCTTTAGACTGTCACGAAACAAACCAAGGGTGCGTGCCATGGTTCCGATTTCGTCAGGACTAGCCTGCGGGATCGGCACCGCAAGGTTTCCCGCGCTCAGGCCATCGATCGCCCCTACGAGTTGGCGAAGCGGCACCGCGATCGAACGCAGAATCACAAATGTAAGCAACACGCCCAAAGCCACAATCAGCAGATCGGCAATCAGCGTTCGCTGCGTTGCGGAGGTTACGTCCGCAACGATCTGATCGCGTTCAGACGCCAGATCCTCTTTCAGATTGTTAATCAGTGAAGTCAGCAATTCGTCAACCCTAACGCTGTGGTCGCGGGCCTTCGCTAAAAGCGAATTGCCGAGGACGCGCTGATTGCTCGTATAGCGATCGACCGCATCATTGGCGGCCTTCTCGAATTCATCGCGCTCGATGCGGACCGCTGCGACTAATTCCGGCTTCCGCAGCCAGAGTTGATCGAGATACGCGTCCATGCGACCGCGGGCGGCCTTGGCGTTGCGCTCCGATGGAGTGAGTAAGCTGACCGCGAGATCTGTCAGCCAGTACCGCATCTCGCCAAATGCGATCCGTACGTTGTTCGCCGAATCGATAATGCTGCTCAGCTCGGTTTCCCTAACTACGGCAGTGGTACTGTTTGTAAGCTTACTCGTCAGATATAAATTTGTGGCGATGAGCATGCACAGCAGGACGCCGGATAAAATAATCAGGCGAGCGCGGATGGTGAGATGAAAAATCACCATTGATTCTTCATAGTGACCGTATCCGCATGCGCTCCGACTCCGCTCAGTGCGGAGGGTTCACCAGCCGACGGTTGGCCAACTCGCGATATCATTTGATGCTACTTGAACAAAGTTACGCTGATTACGGCACCGAGATCCCCTTCTTTGCCACCCTCTTTGGGATAGCCGGTAATGTCGGTTTCACCTTTGGGCAATCCGTGACAGCTCAGGCACGAAGCTGCGTAATATTCAGGCATCATCATCCGGTAAGAAGATCGACCCTTTGTAAGCGCTTCGGCCGCATAGGCTTGACCTCGAGGCCAATCCGTCCCGAGCAATTTGTTGCGGATTATATCGCCCTCCCATTCGTCTGGTCGGGACTTTCGGTTCCGTACGAGTTGCTCGGGAGCCGTCACCTTGATTTGCGCTTCATCCTTTGCACGGTTCTCAAAGGCTTCATTCACAAGGCGAGCGAAGACGGCTGGGATAAAGGCTTTGAAGCCGACCCCTTTGGCGTTCATGGTCGACTGATTTGCGTCGGTGACCTCAACTATCGCGTCCATTTGTGCGCGCAAAAGTCTGCCGTGGCGCGACGCTGGATCGACAATCGCTGGATCGGTCCCTGTGGCCTTCTTGTATAATTCAAGTGCTTGTTGCAGAACAACCTGGCCACTGAGGCCCTTGTCGCCGATATTAGGGTCGTTGATACGACTCTGGTTGTTGGATATTACCTGGCGCGCGGCGCGGAGCATATCGGCCAAACTCCTGGCGATGGCCGCATCGTCTTCCCCGTTAGCGCGTAAGGGCGCGGCAAAGAGACCAAAAATAACTATCAAGAGTATCTTTAGCGCGACTGTATTGAAGGAAAGGGCCCGCTTGAACCATCGGCTCATTTGAGAACTCAGCCTCCCGAACGGCAATTCCTGGGGTCAAATAGCGAAGACATTATAATAATTACCAATATAACAGTTTATCGAGCCGCAATCGATGCTTTTTTAATGACCCGCTCAGCGGCGGTCGGTTGTGGCCAGGCGCCTTCAGGGCCAAAGTGCTCCACGGCCAGACCTTCTAATCGAGGAGCCGCTTCAGAGGCCAGCCTTGTTGCCTCGCACGGCGACAAAATTCGATAACGCCTCATGTCGGAATGGGGCACATTCCATAACATCGCATACGCGAACGGACCGCGCCGGGTCGGCCCGCGTCCAGCGTTAGTTGCCCAACGCCGTATCGAGCAGGCGCGCCAGCCGCACCGCGGCCTTCACCAACTGCTCCCGCACGACTTGCCTATTGGATTCCAGATACTCGGTCGTGATGGTCATGCTCTCATGGGTGGGGTCGCACGACGGACCATGCACCTCGCAATACCCGGTCGTAACAGCTTTAGCGATCGCAAAGGTTTCGTCGGCCCAATCGCGCGCAGTGGAGCTCATCCATTGCGCTTGCATCGCAGGAGTGATCGCCGCCTTGAGGCTAGTCGAAGCCTTTACAACGTCTCGGCCAACCGCATAATCGACAAGGCAGTTGTCCCAAACCGCGTGAAGATTGCGGGCGCAGCCACTGACACTGATCGTGTTGCCGCCTTTGTCATCTTCAAACGAGACATGCAGGGGTTGATGGATATCGCCGACCCAATGCCCGAGGGATTTTAGGGCCAACAGCCTATTCGCATCCGTCTCATCCTTGGAGGCAAGCGTCTTTTGATCGCTGAGAATGGCGGTGAGGACACATTTTTGCGCCAGCGGGCATTGATCGGAGCTGAGGCCAGCCGAGTCCCGCGGCAGGTTCAAATAGTGCTCAGGCGCGCGGATCCGCGGATGATCCGGAAACACGCAAGCTTCGGAGAAATCAGGAAATGTCGCGGACGGGTCCGAATTGATCAGCCGCTGGATCTCCGCCTGGGTAGCAGGTTTCGTCATCTGGAACGCAATCTCACAAATGACCTGGTGAGCAGTGTCGCCCCATGCCCATGCATGGCTGCAAAAAAATCCGAGGATCAAATTGAGAAACAGGAGGAGGCGCATCGACGACCTCGTGCCTTGATTCAGGCTTTGCGATCAGTTGGAAAGCAACCGAAGGTGTCTTCGTTCGCACTACTTCTTTGCGGGTGCAATCGGTTTAAGGGCGGTGACCTTTTCGCGCATGATTTCTGTGACCTTTAGAAGGTCTGCCAATAGCTGCTTGTCGACTTCAAAATAGCCTTCGTATTCGGTCAAGTTTCTGGCGCTATGGGCCTTATCTAAAACACGCCATTGTGCCGCAGGCAGCCCCAGTGTGTGTTCGAGAGCCTGAAATACGATGTATCTTTTATTGTCGGGCCGAAATCCGTGCCAGCGCATAGCGGCGAGCGCTAGCGCGTGGGCAGCATTGTAGGCGAGATCGAATCGGCTTTCGTCCGAAAGTGCCTTGTTGCTTGCGTCCTTTAGGCGCTTGGTACCCGACCCAACTAAGCCGTTGAATTCGGTTTGATCGGGCGGCTCCGACTTGAGCAAGCCCATTTTGGCCAAGTTATTTAAGTGCTCTGAGCTCATCTTCTGTTCCGAAAACGAATAGCTTGGGCTGGTCCAGGATTTTGGTCACAAAGGGACTTTTTCCTTTGAGTTTCTTGAGCCATTCCCGAGTAGCCATGAGGTTCGGATTGACGGGTCGCGCGAGGGTTTTTTCTGCCTTCGCGAGAGAAGCGTAGACGTCGCTGTAAGCTAGTCCGTCGCCGATGATCATTACATCGATGTCACTCTTGGCCGTGTCATTTCCCTTGGCTAACGATCCGTAAACGAACGCCGATTTGATGGATTGGCGGTACTCCATCAGAGCTTCTCGAAGAGGGTCGATGGCACCTACCGTCTTGAGGACCAATTGGTAGAGTTCCTGAAAGATGGGTGATTCTCGATTGGCGTGATAGAGCTTTCGATTGCCGAATGCGGTGGTGGCAACTATTCCCACGGCGGTGAGCTTCTCAAGCTCCCGTTGTACAGCGCCGCGTCCGGAGCCCGCCCTTGAAATGATTTCGGTGAGCTGAAATTCCTGGTCGGGTTGGCCGAAAAGAATACCGAGCACGCGGGATTGAACCCGCGAGAATAGGGCGCCCGAAAGATTAGATGGATTTATGTTTGTACCCATATTGGGGATATATGTACCTAAATTGGGTACAAAGGTCAATCGCTTCCCTTCTGCCAAGCACTAATTCGGCCTCGACGTCGTCACACGTTTAGTTAGTCCGAGCGGGTCTGGCCGCCCCAGGCGTGCCAGCGCGCGGCCCGACGACGCACGCTGACACGCCACCTCCATCTATCCGGCCAGCGAAAACTCGACCGGCCTGATGGGCTCCGGACGGGTTCGCCGCCATCCCCATCGCCGCGATTGATCCGCCCCAGCGTGCGGCTTCTCCTGCGGTCCCCGCGCTTTTGGGTCCGGGTCCCCTTTGCGCCTTAAGCCGCCTCGCTCGGGAGCGTCGACGTCATTTCGGCGATCTTCTGAAACTCGATAAATAGCTCGGGCTGATACTGCTCAAGATAGCGCGCCACACGGTCGTTGGTGATGAGTTTCCGGAGATAGCCCTTTACGACGGTGAGGTGGAGGTGATCCTGGCCGTAAGAATCCTGAATCGACGAAATGGCTTCTTGGAGTCTTGAAAGCTCGCGTTCCATTCGCGAAATGGCTTCGGCCGTCATACCCTTCAATCGCTTTGGCGTCTGCGGGGTGACCAACTGAGCTTGTGGTGTTGCGGCCCGCAATCCTGCGGCTTAATATCCAATCAGCGCTAAAACGATGTAGCCGAGAAGAGCCAATGCGCCGACGGCAACGATGCCGGTGCAAGCAATCACCGCTATCAAGGGCCACGAGGCCGTTTTGGAATAGTTGGTCGTCATCGTTGCCTTCTAGATCTCGCGCATTGAAAAGGCCGCCGGTAGTATGACCAGCGGCCTGCCGGGCTCAAAATTGCTTGGTATAAAACTTCTCAGCCCCGGTGTTGGTAGATTTGCATTGACGAAAAGAGCACGCGAATCAAAACGGCTGTTCCATCGAAGGAACAAAAGCGTTGTTGCGGTCGGGACACAGGGCCGTTCATCTGCCTCAGCTTCCACCGTCCTCGCCTCTCTTGGTAACCTAACGCATCAAGGTTGCAGCGCACGTCGACTCGCGGGAATCAGATTCAAGTACTAATGTTCAACCTTTCGGGCTTTAGGATTCAGGGGCGATCGCCATGGCCAAGCAACTCAGAACAGCCGACCAATTATCCGACCTGATCGTTTCTTCTTTGGGTGTAGAAGACGTAGAAATACAAGTTCGCCAGGATAATGCTTGCGGGGGGCAGCCGACCGTCGTTGCATCTCCGGGCGATCTGATTGGATATCAAAGGCGAGTCGAAGAAATCGCATCGATTGCGCTTTCAATTTGAACTCAAGCACTGACACTCTTCGGACCGCCGATGGTTAATCGGTCGCGTGCCAGCTTCCGCTTAGCTCAGTGCGTGTCATTGAGATCGGCGCACACGGGCTCGGCGTGGCGATTGAGAGCTAGTCCGCGAGCAGCTCGACCAGGGGTGCTTTGATCGTCGTGAGGCGTAGTTCAAGCGCGGCAATAGTGTCGCGAAGATTGTCCCGACGCGTTGCCAGTTTTCTGGCGAGGATCGGATAGGCAGGCTCGGAGCGGTCAGATATCCCGGCACGTTCTTCTTCAGTGGTAATGACGCAATCGAGGAGCCGGACGAGGCGATCGAGATCGCTAATCATCGTGCTGATCTGGGCCGCTTCCCTTATCGCGACGTCGCTCGCACTCTCAAAATGACGCTGGTGTTTCATTTGCAAGCTCCTAAATGACCTATATCGGCACACCTTGGATAGATGCCCGCGTCCCTATCCAATCGGCCGCAAGATCCTTGCCACTTTTGAGGGCTGCCCGCGGAGTGAATGAAGGCGGGGGAGAATTGAAAAGGCCGCCCCAGTATGAGCAGGCATGCCGGGCAAAATGCTCCGTCGTAAAACGCGCCGTCGCCCCCGATATTCGTCCATTGGCACCCAGACGCCCGTTAACCGTTCCAAAAAGCCGCTTGGTCGCGCCGTCCGATGCGGCGAAAGCATGGGGCGATTCAAGATTGCCGTCCATCAAAGGAACAAAAATGATGTTGCGCATCGGACACCTCATTCTTCGCGCTGCTTGCCTGGCTCCGACGCGGTCGGCCAAAAGAAACGACCCCAGCGCGGGGACGAGCTGAGGCCGTTGGGTGCTTTGCATGTGCCATGAGGACAGCACGATTGGACAACAGAGGAGCCTGATCAACCGTTCCGAGACAGTGGCTAAATTGATTTTTAAAGTGGCCCGGCCAACTGACTGGGCCAGCATCCTTTTCACTTGGGCTCGGTCGGATTTCGTCGCGGGCTATTGGCAGGTATCGCCTTTGCAATGCTCGGTGCACCACGCGTGGCTGTCGGCGTCCGGATATCCTAGATGACGCCCATTCTTGCGGCACTGCTCGTAGCTGTGTGCGATGGGAATTCGGACCATCTTACCCTGCGAATCCGGGAACATCACATGGTCGTCCGCACAGATGGCCTGATCGCAGCCGAGGAACATCACCGTCGCAGTGGCGACTACGCCCAGTAACCTTCTCATCGTGTCTCTCCTTGGTTTTGCCTATGGCACGCATGCCGCACGCCGTCTTTGCGCGGCTCGGTGCAATCCCATTATGCATACGCTTCAGCGGATTGCCAATCGGGGCGCACGTCGGCTCCGGGCCGTCCGCAAGCTTCGCAGACGAAACGCGGCTCGAGATCGAAAAGCCGCACGTCATCCGGCCATCTGTCCGCGTTGATCGCTGTTCGGTGGCTACATCGGAAATGGGAACAGTAGATCAGCAGGCCGCGCACGCCGGTGGCGCGCATCTCGGCGAGGGTGATTGTTTGGCGAGCGAATGCGGGCATACGCTATTGAAGCGCAGCAGTGGCGATAGAACAATCCGCTATAGATTGGGGCCCATGAATGCCGCCGGTACAAGCGGCTATGGCCTGTCACCGATGTCAAAAGTACCGAGTCGATATTCCTCGCCATCCTCGCTCGAGCCGGCTGGGATCAGCGTGAACGCCGCAGAGGGAAATTGCTTCCAGATCACCAGATCGTCGGCCGTAACGGTAAGCCAACCAAATTTGAACATGACCCGGCCGGGCTCTGTTACCTGTGCGGCTTGAGACCATGTCAGTTTAGGAACAGACATTTACCGCCGCCATGCACCGTCTAATCCCGGGAGTCCAGCTCGAATGGTGGTGACGTTGACTGTAAGCCGAGCTTACTCGCGCGCTCCGTTGCCATCCCGCGATAAGTGGTGGCTAGTTTTGTCAACGATTGTTTCAGATACTGTTCAGGCTCTTCGACCGCCATTTGCTCAAGTTTGCTTGCGGTTTCAAGATAGGGAGTAAACTTCTTCAAGTGCGGCTTCCTCGGCAATCCAGAACAATTGCAAAGCGTCAATGCTTAGACCGCTCTGCCGTTCCAGCGGCTCGACATCGAGCTACGGGATGCTGCGCTCGATATCTCTCAGCATGCCTCGCGCTCCGGCTGTGAGAGTTCCGTTGTTGTAATTCGCGTCCCAAATATAAATGGCGCCGAGTACAATCAGAAAAGCCACGAGCATTCTCATGTCATTTCCCCCTCGCTTTCTTTATCGAAAGTCCCAATCGGGCCGCTCGCCTTAGTATCGAGTCAGGGGAACGCTGAAGCTTATCGACAATCGCCTGGAGCGATTGCGATTTTGCTAGCTGAATCAAGTCGCGGTCGGTCTTCATCGACCATCCTGCCAGTTTGCGAGCCAGCCTAGCCCTTCGCCCCGCTTTTGATTTTCACCGCACCTATCCGCGCCCGAAATCTTGCGATCTCCCGCAGGGCGTTGTGACGGTCTTGCCCCGATGGCAATTCACGAGCGGTCGCCAACAGCTTCGTCGCCATTTCTTCTAGCTCTTGCAGTCTTGCTTCTCTCATTCCTTCCTACTTCTGTCCTGGCGGAATTGCTCCGGTCGCACGCTCAATCAAGGGCGGGCTATCTGTCTCAGATGCCGCACCACGAAGCTCTGGTCCTACGCAGTCTCCAGCCCATAGTTTTGTTCCTTTGACCGTTCGCACGAGTTTGCATCCCATCGGCTCCTTGGGCTTTACTTGAGCCAGCGGCCTGGTGCCGACCTTCGGAGCGTCCTGTTGGGCGAACGCAGTTGAGGAAACCATGATCGCAGCAACGATGCAGAAACTCTTCATGTCACTTCACTTTACGCACTTGGACGATCGGCCTTCTGGAACGGATGCCTTTACGGCCTCCAAACCGGCGTCGGTCATGCGATAGTAAATCTCGTTCGATGGAGGCAGAATTCGTTGTTCGATCCAACCTTTCCGTTGGAGAAGAGCAGTCAGTCGACCGGGTGGTAAAATCGCCCCTTTGACCCATCCCCTTCCACGCAAGTACTCCATAAACTGGCGCTCCCGGTGATTTGCAAACGTCATTTCCTTCACCTTCCAATTGATCTGGGCGGGGGAGTGCAGCGGGTTCCGATCACGGGCAATCGCGAAGTTTAACTTGAGAGCCCGAGTGCGAACGGAGTACTTACTGCGTTCCATTTGCGATGCGATTCCCGCCATGCTGAGGCCCGAGATTGCCAGGGTTCGAAGTCGTCCATCCAGTTTATCTGACCAGGGAGTGTTGTCGCTCATTCCTTCGCCTTCAGCCGCGCCTCACGCACCAGGCGGTCCGCTTTAAGACGTTTATGGTTTTCTTGGAATTCCGGCTCGGCCTGGCTTTCCGATATCGTTTGTCGCGACGCCACTGGATAGAGAGCCTTTCGATCGGCCTCGTACGCGACTTGTTGCACGGCGGATTGCTTCGGTTTGATCATTTGGCTTTCGCCTTCTGCCCGACTCTTCCCGTCGGGACGGGTGACTTCTTGGCTTCCAACCCCTTTTCAGTCAAACGAAAGTAGACCTCGCTCGTTGAGCCTTGTCGGCGCTGTTCTATCCAGCCCTTCCGTAGCAAGCTTTCCACAAGGGTGCTTGCAGGTAGGAGACGCGCCTTTATCCAACCCGCCCCTCGCAAGTACTGCATGAACTGGCGCTCCGGGTGGCTGGCATACGTCATTTCTTCGACCTCAGTTCGATCTTGATCACGGATGACCTGTCATTTCGGCTATCCCTTAGCCTTCGGCAGATCGACCCGGTCCTCCCGAAATTCTGGAAGGCCCTTCGTTAGCGGTCGTCTGCGCTGCGCTCGTTCTTCGGGTTGAGCGGTGGGATCTCCAATGTTATCGATGACCTTGGTGGCGAGCTCCTGGGCACGCAACTTCCGGCCAAGCCTGTTGACGAGACGAGCCGGCGCCTTAACCGTCAGCCCGAGTTCGACCAGGCGGCGAGTTGCCTCTGACAGGCTTGGCGCATCCTCCTGCTGCTTGGCCCATTTCTCAATGGCAGCCCGCAGAGACGGATCTGCCCTGAAACCCATCATGGGCGTCACGCCAGTCGTGGGTCGGCCTCTTTTTTGTTTAGCAGATATTGTTTTCTTCATAAATTTCTGTTTAGCATAAAAGCGAGCCGAGGGGAAGTATCAGCTTCGCCCCGGCGCCGACTCAAGCAATCGCAACCGGCACGATAATCGGCTCATGCGAGGCGTCGGAGGCGGTAACGGGTTATCAACGGGTACGCGATATCGATCAGCCATCGCGGATTTCGTATCTCATACCGCGAAACGATTGAAAGAAAGCCCGCCGCCTCAAACCGGCGGGTTTTCCATGGTGCGGGCTCAGGTCCGCACCCTTGCTAACCCTCGATTAACCTTCCCGGCGCAACGTATAAAGGGTGACTTTCTGGTGGTCACTGAGTGTTGAGAGTTGAGCAGGAGCAGTCGCTGAATCATCCCAGCGGCGGCTTTTTCATAGGGTTGGGGGGCCCGATGAATTATCAAGCGTTCACGAACGACAGCCTGACCATGATGTATGAGGCCGTGCGTGGCGCGCTGGCGGCTGACAATGTACTCACACGACAGGGCATGGAAACCCGTTTCCGCGTCCGCGAAACGCCTGAATGGAAGTTGCACGCTGCTCATCTCGAGGCCGAGATGCTTAAGCGCGGAATGCTTTTCGAGGTCATCGATTGGGACGAGGGACAGGCCAAGTTGCCCTTCGACGAATAAGGTGCGGGCTCAGGTCCGCGCCTCACTTCTTCACAGCCGGTGCGCAACAGCCGTCGTTGGTCTGGACCGGCGGACACGGAACCGAGCCATAGGAGCAAAATACGCAACAGTCGCCAGCGAGTGGCTTAAGCCGTGTCCCGCAGCCCTTGCAGTCATAGAAGAACACGCAGGCATCGGTTGGCATTGTCTCGACGGACTGATGGCCGCATGAGGTGCAAGTCAGAGTCGTTTCCAATTGCATCATGGGTACCTGCTTTGAGCTATTCGTCACTCTGGCCAACAGCTTGCGAGTCTTTCTGTTGAGCAAATGCATCTTGGTGCAGGCGGGGCACATGATCCCGATATATTCGTGCTC
>VFSW01013535.1_pt1 | contig 11336 bp, 7 predicted proteins | sample 5358111 | NCBI WGS metagenome assembly VFSW01 (sample SAMN11554181, study PRJNA540505) | mine drainage metagenome | isolation source: sediment from site ElyBrook_90M | place: USA: Ely Copper Mine, Vershire, VT | collected 2017 | reverse complement strand
GGGTTAAAATTGTTTTTGGGCCGTCGGGGGGGGCGGGGTCGGGATGTGGGCGCCGTTGCAGGCGGGCAAATGGTCTCCGCAGCCGTTGCCGGAGCCGCTGGCGCGAACGAAAGCGCCCCACACGACGATGAAGACGTTATAGCCGAGAACGCCCCAGGCGGCGCGGCGGAAAAGGGCGCGGCCTGGGGTGGAGGCGAAGGATCGCGGCTCGGTCTGGGTGGCCACTAAGACCACTGTAGCGTGATCGGGTTAGGAGCGGAAGAGAGCCTTCATGATGGCGATGGCTTCCTTTTCGGTCCAGGCCTTGTCGGGATTTTGGCCGGTGAGGGTGAAGTATTGGCGCATGAATTGGCGGCCGGCTTCGGGGTCGATCGCTTTGGATGACGGAGGTTTGACGGGCGCGCCGGGGAAATCGAAATCGCCGGAGACGCCGAGGAACGGGCCGAGAGTTTCAAGCAGGCCGGCGAAGGGGCGGCCGGCGACCTGGAGGTTACCGTCCCAATCGATAAACGGATCGGCGAGGGTGGTGAGACCGAGCTTGATGGGGCCGATGGGAGGCGTGGACATGCCGTAGGCCTGGTCGGCGGTTTCGATGAAGACGTTGGCGACCAGGGAGTAGCCGATGTCGGAAGGATGAACGCCGTCGAGGCTGAAGAGGCCGCCGAGATAGCGCGTGAGAAGCGTCGTGCCGGCGATATGAGGAGGGTTGGCGGCGATCTGTTGGAAGGCGGTGTGGACATCGGCGACCGGGAAGCCGGCGGAAGCGGCGTCGGTGGCGATGATCTGGTTAAAGGTTTGGAGGCGCTGCTCGATGGTGGCGAGTTCGGTGGGGTCGAGAACGTAGCTGGGGTCTTGAAGAATAGCGGGGCGGACGAGACCGAGCGTGATCACCAGCATGGTGGGGATGGTGGGGACGCGGCCGGCGGGAAGGCCGAGATCGGAGCCGAAGAAGGTGACCAGATCCTGAGGCGTGACGACGAAACCGATGTCGAGGACGTCGGGGATGTTGCCGAGGACGGCTTTCCCGCCGTTGGCGTGGAGGGTTTGGACGAGCGTCGCATAATCGGTGGTGAATTGGGCGACGGGGGTCAATTGGGAGGCGTCGAGTTGGTCGAAGGCGAGAACGGCGGAGAGGACGTCGTTGTTGCCGATCCAGCAGACCGTGAAAGGCGAGGGAGCCTGCGAAGCGATTTGAATCTGGCTGCCGGAGCGAGGCTCGAGGACGAGCGAAGTTTCGTCCTGCGGCGGCTGGGTGGCCTGTTGATAAAGCAGGCTGTCTACGGTTGCGCCGGAAACGGCGAGATTGGCGGCGGCAAGGCCGGGTTGAAGGCGGACGCGCGTGGCCGTTTCGCCGACGTAATCGACGGGGCTGCTGGAGATGAGCGGCAGCGGGAAGGCGACGCCCATTTGTCGAGCGATGAGGTTCAGGTAGCCGTGCGGCTGGGTGCGAAGGCTGGCATCGGCGGATTGGACGCCTTCACCGAGGCTGTCGCCGAGGCCGGTGAAGGGCGGCGCCTGGGCGGACAGCGTGGCGGCGAGGAAAAGAAGGGCAAGCGGGAAACGTATTTTCATTCAATTCTCCTTATGGAATTCAGACGGGGACGGGAGCGGGGATCGCGGCTTCGGCGTAGACGCGTTGGACGGCGGCCACGCCGGAGCCGAACTGGACATCGACGCCGTGCGCGGCCAGGATCAATTCGAGCTCTGCGACGACGGCGAACAGATCGGGAAAGTCGAAGTAACCAAGATGGGCGATGCGGAAGATTTGCCCCTTCATTTCGGCTTGGCCGTTGGCGATGATCGAGCCAAATCGCGTGCGGAACTCCTTGACGATGACGCCGGAATCGAGGCCCTTGGGAGCGCGGACGGCGGTGACGGAGGAGCTCGGCGAATGGGGCGCGAAGAGTTCGAGGCCAAGTGCGAGGCAGGCTTGACGGGTGGCGTGGGCCAGGAGTTGGGCGTTTTCGATGAGCTTATCCATGCCCAGCGATTCGATGTATTTGAGCGCTTCGGCGAGGGCGATGACGAGCGAGATGGCGGGGGTCCAGGTAGACTCGCCGTTGGCGGCGTTTTTGCGCTCCTTCGTTAGATCGAAGTAGAGTTTGGGGAGCTTGGAGGTTGCGGCGAAGGCCCAGGCTTTCGGGCTGACCGAAAGGAAGGCGAGGCCGGGCGGGATCATGAACGCTTTTTGCGAGCCGCCGACTACGACATCGAGGCCCCAATGGTCGATGTCTAGGGGCATGGTGCCGAGACCGGTGATGGCGTCGAGCAGGAGGAGGGCCTCGTTGCGCTGGACGATTTCGCCGATGGCGCGGACGTCGTGGGCGGCTCCGGTGGAGGTTTCCGACGCCTGCAGCATGACGGCGCGGGTAGAAGGGTTCGCGGCGAGGGCTTCGGCGACGCGATGCGGAGCGACGACATCGCCATAGGGTGCGGTAAGGACGACGGGATCGAGGCCGAAGACCTTGGCGAGAGAGACCCAACGCTCGCCGAATTTGCCGGCCGAGCAGACGATCACGCGGTCGCCGGGGGAAAGAAAATTGGTGACGGAGGCTTCGAGCGCGCCGGTGCCGGAGGAGACGATGCAGAGGACGTCGTTGGAGGTGCCGAAGACGCGTTGCAGGGCGGAAAGGACGCCGCGGTAGAGCTTGCGGAAATCCTCGGTGCGATGGTGAATGTCCGAACCCATCATGGCGTGGAGCGCCTGGGGCAGTAGCGGCGTGGGGCCCGGAGTGAGGAGACGTTGCTTCTTAATATGCATAAAATCCAGGCGAACCTAATAGAATATCAAACAGGATGTCACTACTAGATCGGATTCAAAAAGACATGGTGGAAGCGATGAAAGCCAAGCAGGAGGCGCGGCTGAGCGCGGTGCGGATGATCAAGACGGCGCTGAAAAAGGAGGAAGTGGACGGGATGAAGCCGCTGGACGAGGCGGCCGAGATGCGGATTCTGGGCACGCTGATCAAGCAGCGGAAGGATTCGGTGGAAATGTTCCGCAAGGGCGGGCGGGAGGAGTTGGCGGCGAAGGAACAGGCGGAGATGAAGCTGATCGAGAGCTATATGCCGGCGAGTGCGACGGAGGAGGAGATGGATGCGGCGATCGCGGCGGCGATGGCGGAGACGGGAGCGGCGGAGGCCAAGCAGATGGGGTTGGTGATGAAGGCGGCGCAGGCGAAGCTGCAAGGCAAGCGCGTGGACGGGAAGGCGTTGAGCGAGCGGGTGCGGGCGAAGCTGGCGTAGCGGGAAAAGGAAAATGGCGCCCGGTGCGGGGATCGCCGAAGCGAACCGGATGCACCGGGCGCGATTGGCTTAGAAATAGACGCGGGCGCCGAGTTGAACGATGCGTCCGGCCGCGGCGCCAAAGACGCCTCCGAAGTTGCCGGAGGCGATGTTCGAAGTGGGCGCATTGAACTGCGTATGGTTGAAGACGTTGAAAGAATCCATGCGCAGCTCGACGCGATAGTTCTCGGTGAACTTGAGAACCTTGATCAGGCTGAGGTCGGTGTCTTCGATGCCGGGGCCATGGAAGAAATTGCGGCCGGCATTGCCGAAAACGCCGTAGGGCGCGCGGGCGAAGTCATTCGGGTTGAACCAATTGTTGGTCAGCGAATGGGTATTGTTCGGGTTCAGAGTTTTGTTGACGAACCCGGTGCTACGCGGATCGTAGGTGTTGACGGTGCCGAGAACGTTGGCCGTATCCGGGCAGCCGTAGTAGCTGAGGGCGTCGCAGAAGAGCGAACGGAAGCCGGTGTCGGAGACCGTGATGGGGAAGCCAGTTTGCAGCGTCGTGATTCCGGTGACTGTCCAGCCGCCGAATATGAGCGACGGGAGAGCGTTCATGCGGTTGTGCAAGTTCGGGAGATCGTAGCTGTAGGTGCCGACAAAACGGTGACGCGCGTCGAAGGCGGAATCGCCATAATTGAGGCGGAAGTTATAGGGGTTAGTTCCGCGGGCGCCGAAGCTGCTGTTCTCGAAGCTGGAAGCGTCGTCGAGAGAGTGGCTGTACGTGTAGGCGGCGAGGAAGTAGAGACCGTTGGTGAAGCGCTTATTCAGGCTGACCTGGAGAGAGTTGTAATTGGAGTTGCCTACCGTGGCTTGAGTGCCGACGGAAGAGAAGATGGAGCCGTCGACATAGGAGTGAGTGGGATAAAGGTAATGCTGCAGGAGCCGGTTAGCGATGCAGGTCTTATCCGCGGCGCAAGCTGCTTGGCCGGCGGGCGTGATGGGATTGCCTTCGTAAGCCATCTCCAGGTGACGGCCGGCGGAGCCGACATAGCCGATTTGGAGAATCATCGCGCCGGGCAGTTCGCGCTGGATGTTCAGATTGTAGTTGAAGGAGTACGGATCGGTGAAGTGAGGGTCGACGGTGTTGATCGAGAGAGGATAGAACTGGGAGAAATTCACGTTGCTGCCTTTGGTGGCGGGCGTGAACGGGAACTTATTCGGAATGGATTGGCCGGTGGCGATATCCGTGAAGGGCGCGGCGAAGCTGGGATTGCCGCCTATGTCGCCGATGCCAGTGGAACTCTGCGAGAACGGAACCGCGCCCAAATTCTGCAGGGCGAGTTCTTCTTCGGAGCGATTGTCGTAAACGCCGAAACCTCCGCGGATGACGAACTTCTTGGAGCCGCCGGAGAGGAAGCCCCAATCGGGAGCGTATGCGAAGCCGAAGCGCGGGTCGACGTGGTCCCAATGGCTGTAATAGCCGGAGGCGCTGCAACCGGTATCGCCGGGGAACACCAGGCCGAGCGGGGCGGTGGGGAAGACGGTGGATTGCTGGCCGGGGCGGAAACAGTTGAACGCCTCCTGGCCGAAGTGCTGATTCACCAGAGGAGTGTCGGTTTGGTAACCGAAGCCATAATTCACGGTTAAGTTCGGATTGACCTTATAACTGTCTTGCGCGTAGAAGTAAAACTCGTAGGCCCGGGCGTCGATGTATCCGCCGCTGCCCTGGACATAGCTATCGGGAATTCCGAGGAGGAAGTCGGCGCCGGGATCGCCGGTGGAGTAGAGACCGTTGCCGCCGAATGAGAAATTGCCGTTGTTGTTTCCGTAGAAGGGATTGTTCACCTGGAAGCGGCGGCCTTCAAATCCAAATTTCAAGCTGTGGTTGCCGACGATCTTCGAAAAATTGTCCGTGAGTTGATAGGTGCTATCGATGCGCGGCTGGGGACCGTTGGTGCTGAAGCCGAGATTGAAGTAGCCTGTGAGGCTGACGAACGGAGCCCCGGCGCCGGCGGTGTCCTGCGGGTTGATGCCGGTAAAACCAAAGGACGAAGGGAGGGCGGGGGTCTGAGGATCGACGGCGACGAAATTAAAGCGGGTCAGGGCCACGCGGAATTCGTTCAGCGTGGTGGGGCTGAAGGTGTGATTCCAGGCCGCCGTTCCCTGCTTGTAGGAGCGCTTGGCGATTTCGCCGAAGCCGGGGAGCGTGGAGCCGGTGAATGGAAGGCCGTCGGTGGACGGAGTGTTTTCAAAGAAGCCGGTGCCCCAGACGGAGTCCCGCGAGCTAAAGTTGTGATCGAAGCGGAAGTAGCCTTGATTCTGCGTAAGTAGCGTGATCGGGGTGAACGAATATTGCGTGGCGCCAAGATTCGGAAGCGGGACGTAGGTCATGTATTTTTTGGAGATGGAATTCATGTCGGCCGCCGGAATGTGGCCGGTCGGGAAGAGGACATTATAGGGAGTGCCGGCGGCGAAGGTGGCGCCGCTTTCGCCGACCAGGGGCATGGGAGATTTAGCCGTCGAAGTGGCGATGTCGGGGAAAATGCCGTTGCGTTGGTCGGGCGTGAAGACGGTCACGTCTTGAGGGCCGCCGTCGGGTTGGCGGGATCGAGTTCCTTGATAGGAGAGAAAGATGAAGGTCTTGTCCTTAACGATCGGCGCTCCGACCGTGCCGCCGAACTGGTTTTGGTGGAAGACGGGATTTCCGTTCTGGAAGAAGTTGCGGCCGTTCAAAAACGTATCGCGATAGAATTCGAAGGCGTCGCCGTGGACGGCGTTGGTTCCGGATTTGAAGGTGGCGTTCAGGATACCTCCGGAGTTGCGGCCGTATTCGGGGTTGATGGTGCTGGCGACGTAGTCGAATTCCTGGATGCCGTCTTCGCTGGGGATGATGAGCGGCGTATTCAGGGGCAAATCGTTGGAATCGGTGCCGTTGATGAGGAAGCTGTTCTGTTGGGATTGGGCTCCGTTGGTGGAGTAGTTGTTGGCGAATCGATCGGACGTGCCCACGACTCCCGGCTGGATCTGTTGGAGCGTGACCCAGTTGCGATTGAGCGTGGGCAAACCGGTAATTTCCCTATTCTCGATGACCGTGCCGAGTTGGGTGTTGGTGGTTTCCACCTGTGCGGGATTTGCCTCGACCTCGACCGATTGACTCACCTGGCCGACCTCGAGCGACAGGTTCATCTGATAAGTCTGGTCCAGGACGAGCGTCAAGTTACGGGTAGTGACGGTATTAAAGCCGGTCTTGGAGGCGGTGACGTCATAGGTGCCGGGCTGGAGATTGAGGAACTCGAATGCCCCGGTGTCCGAGGAGGTGATCTCCGTCGTGACTTGAGTTGCGGTGTTGACGGCCTTAATGGCAACGCCAGGAACGGCGGAGCCCGTGGCGTCGGTGACGCTGCCGCGGATGCGGGCATAAACTTCGTCGGCCCGCAGATTCGGCAGAAAAAGAGAAAAAGAGACCAGCAGCAAGGACAGCAGCGACTTATTCATATACCCTTTCCCCAACAGTCGAAGATAAAGTGCTTCAACAACCGGCCAACCCGATAGCCGGAACCGAAACTTGAAAAAACAGAACTCGAAGACAGCAGATGGATCGAGTGCCGCCGCATGGAGCAATTGGATCACCATATTGCAAGTGTTTGTAAATTTAGTGGAAATGATTCCACGGCAACCGGCGCCGATCCAGCATTTCATAGAAATCTGGCACAACACTTCCAGGATTGGTATTCCACGGTTGGATTTCGGCGTGAGGAAGCGGACCACGGCGGAATTCGATCCCTGCCCCGCGCCGTTCGCCGATTCGGAACCGCCGCTCGCCGAAACGGATTCGGCAAGCGGGGAGCGGGGCTGCTACCTTCGAACGTGGGAGACGGGAGGCGCGGCGTGGAACCGGTGCGATGACGAAGAACGGGAACGCGATCACGGTGGAGGGGCTGCGGAAGTCGTACGGCGGCTTCGAAGCGGTGCGGGGCATCGACTTCGCGGTGCGCGAGGGCGAGGTGTTCGGGCTGCTGGGGCCGAATGGCGCGGGGAAAACGACGACGGTGGAGATCATGGAGGGGCTGCGCCCGCGGACCGCGGGGACGGTCGCGGTGCTTGGCTACGATCCGGGCGTCCAGGTGAACGCGTTAAAGGACCGCATCGGCGTGTGCCTGCAGGCGACGAATCTGCCGGAGAAGATTCGGGTCCACGAGGCGTTGGATCTTTTCGCCGCGTATTATTCGCGGAACGTGGATCGCGACCAGTTGCTGAAACGGCTGCAACTCGAGGACAAGCGCGACGAGTATTATTCCAAGCTTTCCGGGGGGCAGAAGCAGCGCGTGGCGCTGGCGCTGGCGCTGGTGAACGATCCGCAGTTGTTGTTTTTGGACGAGCCGACGACGGGCCTCGATCCGCAGGTGAGGCTGGAGATTCATAAGCTGATCGAGGAACTGAAGAGCGACCGGCGCACGATTTTACTGACAACCCACTACATCGAAGAGGCCGAGCGGCTTTGCGACCGGGTTGCGATTATCGACGCGGGAAAGATCATCGCCATTGGCACGCCGCGCGAGATCCAGGAGCGGACGCTCGATAAATCGATCATCCTGATCGAGTGCGCGACGGGGCTGCCGGAGGAGACGCCGGCGTTTCTGCGGGAACTGAGATTTACCCTGAGCGAGGACCGGCGGCACTTGAGCGTGAACTCCTCGCAGCCGGCGCGGTCGATCGTGGAACTGGTGAAGTGGATCGACCAAAGCGGGCTGGAATTGACCGATATCCATCTGAAGCGGCCGACGCTCGAAGACGTGTTTATCGAGCTGACCGGCAAGAGGCTGCGCGAATGAGAGCCTATTTAGCTCAAATCTCCATCAATCTGAAACTGACGACGCGGGATAAGACGGTGCTGTTTTTCAACTACGCCTTTCCGCTGGTGTTTTTCTTTGTATTCGGCCAATTGTTCAAGGCGCAGCAGGGTTCGGCTATCGTGCAGGTAGTGAACATGGTGCTGGTGATCGGCGTGTTAGGCGCCGGGTTTTTCGGCGCGGGGATGCGGGCGATCCTGGAGCGCGAGCAGAATATTTTAAGGCGTTTCAAAGTGGCTCCGATTTCCGCTGGGCCAATTCTGGTTTCGTCGCTGGTGGTGGGGCTGATTAACTATTTGCCCTCGGCGTTGTTGGTGCTGGCGCTGGCGCACTTCGTGTATGGCATGCCGTGGCCGGCCACGCCCGTGTCGTTTCTGATTTTTCTATCGCTGGGGGCGCTCGCCTTCCGGTCGTTGGGAATGATCATCGCGGCAGTGGTGAACTCGATGCAGGAGAGCCAGATCCTGATCCAGTTGCTGTACTTCCCGATGTTGTTCTTGAGCGGCGCGACGATTCCGATGGAAGTGATGCCGGGATGGGTGAAGATTATCGCCCAGTTCTTGCCGTCGACCTATTTGTTTAGCGGACTGCAGGCGATTCTGGTGAACGGCGAGGGGCTGGCGCAGAATTGGACGGCGGCGATGGCGCTCATACTGACGGTGGTCCTGGCGACGTGGCTGGGCGTGAAGCTGTTCCGATGGGAGAAGGAAGAGAAAGTGAGCGGAAGCGCCAAGATGTGGGTTTTGGCCGTGCTGGCGCCCTTTATCGTCCTCGGGGTGTGGCAGGCGAAGACGCGCGAGAGCATTGGAAAACAGAAGATCTTGGACCGCGAGATCAGCCGCAACCGGACGCGGCTGATCCGCGGAGCGCGGATCTTCATTGGCGACGGTCGCGTGATCGAATCGGGCGGAGTGTTGATTAAGGACGGCAAGATCGCCGAGGTTTACGCGGGCAACGTGCCGGATGCGAAGACGCTGAACGCAGAGGCGGTGGAGGCGAACGGGCAGACGGTGCTGCCGGGCTTGATAGACGTTCACGTGCATCTGGGATCGCCGGGCGGGATTTATGAATCGCCGGGCGATTATACGAAGCCGCACCGGTTGGAGCGCGAGTTGGCGGCGTATTTGTATTGCGGCGTCACGACGGTGAAGAGCGACGGCGACGCGCTGGATGAGATGAAGAAGCTGAGGACGTTGACCGGTTCCGGCGAGTGGCTGGGCGCGCGGCTGTATTTCGTGGGGCCGTTGTTTACCACCGAAGGCGGCCATGGGACGGAGTATGCCAAGTACGTGCCGGCGACTTACCGCCAGACATTCAACGCGCAGTTTCTGCGGATGCCGAAGACGGAAGACGAGGCGCGGAGGATGGTGGACGCGCTGAAGAACGACGGCGTGGACGGGATCAAGGAGATTCTGGAAGCGGGTCAGGCGGGGACGCTGTTCCAGCGGATGAGCATCACTCTGTTCAATGCCGTGGCGGGGGAGGCCGAGAAAGACAGGCTGCCCGTGGTGGTGCATACGGGCGACGCGAAAGATGTCGCCGACGCATTGGAAGCGAAGGTGGACGGAATCGAGCATGGATCGTTCCGCGATCAGATTCCGGAGGCGCTGTTCGAGCGAATGAAGGCGCAGGGGACTGCCTACGATCCGACGCTGACGGTGGGCGAGGCGTTCACCGATCTGGCGGCAGGGAATCTGGAGCCGCTGCAGCGTCCTCTGGTGCAACAGGTAGGCCCCGCGGCGCTGCTGGCCGGGACGAAGAAAGAGCTCGGCGGGCAGGCCGGGAAGGCGGGGGACGAAGGGGTATATAAAATGTCGCTCGAAGACGCGCGGGCGAATTTGCTGCGGGCGTGGAAGGCTGGCGCGATGCTGGTAACGGGGACGGATTCGGGAAATATCCTGCTGATTCACGGCCCGGCGCTGCATCGGGAGTTGCAGCTTTGGGTGGCGGCCGGAATTCCGCCGGCGGTGGCGCTTCAGGCGGCGCCCGGCAACGCTGCGAAGCTGCTGCGGGCGACGGATCGCATTGGGTTGATCGAGAAGGGACGTGACGCGAATCTGTTGCTCGTGGACGGGAATCCGCTAGAGGACATTAAGCGGACGGAGAATATTCAGACGATCTTTTTCCAGGGCGAGAGGATCGATCGGCAAGAGTTGTTCGATCAGGAATAGGCGCGATGCGCCCCCCACGGGATTCGTAACGCGATAGTGTGAAAAGTGAAGGATTGGCGACCATGACTATCACTTTGATCCTGGAACCGGAAGTGGAAAAAAGCCTCATCGCCCGTGCTCAGGAGCGCGGGTTGTCGCTGAACGACTATCTTCAAGAGCTTGTGGCAAGGGATGCCGGTATTCCCAAGGCGATGGGTAGAACCGGCGAAGAGAAAGCCCAGGCCTTTGTCGAGTGGGCGAGAAGCCACCGCGATACGCCGCCGCTCTCGGATGAGGCCGTTAGCAGGGCCAGCATGTATCGCGATCCCGAATAGTGCCGATTCTGATTGACACGAACATCTTGCTCCGTTCCGTGCAGCCTTCTCATCCGATGCATGCGGTGGCCGTTCATGCATTGGAACTCCTCATCAAACGGGAAGAATCGTTGGTTATGGCGGTGCAGAACGTCGCCGAATTCTGGAACGCGGCGACCCGGCCCGTTGGCAATAACGGGCTTGGATTCACGACCGAGGAAGCGCAGCGGGAGATTATGAGGCTGGAAGGCTTCTTCCGAATTCTTGTCGAAAGTTCAGAGTCGTACGCGAGGTGGAAGGCGCTTTTGGTTGCAAACCGAGTTAGCGGCGTTCAGGTCCATGATGCACGGCTCGTGGCCGTTATGAGAACCGAAGGCGTCGCGGATCATGACTTTCAATCTCGCCGACTTCCGGCGATTCGCCGAGATTGAGAGCATTCATCCAGCGGAGCTCGCTTGAGACACGCGAGCTACTTTCCGCGAGACGTCTCGATTTACAAATCCAGGCTGGCAAGCGCCGCGGGTAGATCGGGATAGCGGAAGGCGTAACCGGCGGATTGGGCGGCTTTGGGGAGGACGCGCTGGCTGGCGAGGATCATCCCAGCCATTTCTCCGTAGAGGGCGCGCAGGGCGAATGCGGGGACGGGGAAGAGGGCCGGGCGATGGAGGGCGTGGCCGAGTTCGCGGGTGAATTCGGCGTTGGGGACGGGATTCGGGGCCGTGCCGTTGACTGGGCCGGCGAGGGCGGCGTTCTCGAGCGCGAAACGGAAGAGGGCGACGAGGTCGTCGATGTGA
>VFSW01013534.1_pt1 | contig 11336 bp, 10 predicted proteins | sample 5358111 | NCBI WGS metagenome assembly VFSW01 (sample SAMN11554181, study PRJNA540505) | mine drainage metagenome | isolation source: sediment from site ElyBrook_90M | place: USA: Ely Copper Mine, Vershire, VT | collected 2017 | reverse complement strand
AGGATCGTTCTACGCGATGTGGGGAATGCGCGACGGGTGCAGGCAAAAACGCATGCTCAGTCCCCTACGATTCGCAAGATCAAACTGCTAGCTTCTTGGTATGTATGCAGGCCAGTGCGTGCCGTTGTTCAGGATGAGCCATGTTGGACGAAGAGTTTGACATCGCGATTGCCGGCGGCGGTGTCGCCGGTTTGACAGCAGCGCTTACCGCAGCACGACTCGGCTGCAAGACGTTTGTCCTGACCGGGGACATCCTTGGCGGGCTGCTTCTAAGCATTGATAAGATCGAAGGTTTCCCCGGCTTCGTGGAAGGACTTCCAGGTTACGACCTGTGCCCGATGATCCAGGAGCAGGCTGTCGCGGCAGGCGCACAATTCACCGTCGCCAGTCTCGACAAGATCGAGCGGCAAAACGGCCGCTGGCATCTCACCAGCGGTAAAGCGGAGCTACGGGCGCGCGCCGTCATTCTTGCGACTGGCGCGAGGCTAAAAGAGCTTGGCGTCCCCGGCGAGGAACGCCTGCGCGGGAAGGGCGTCAGTCATTGCGCCAGCTGCGATGCGCCGCTCGTTCGCAAGCAGATCGTTGCCGTTGTCGGTGGCGGCGATTCGGCTTTGCAGGAAGCGCTGACACTGGCGGATTTCTGTGAACGGGTGATCATTCTCCAGAGCGGCGCCGATTTAACGGCCCAAGCTACCTATCGCAATCGCATCGCCGACAATCCGAAAATCGAGATTCGCTTCGACACCGTAGTCGAGGAAGTTCTCGGCGAGGGCAAGGTGAGCGGCGTTCGTATCCGCGGTGCCAAAGGCAACGCGTCCACTGATCTGGAAATCGCGGCGTTGTTCGTCTACATTGGCTTGCAACCGGCGACCGCGTACTTGAAGGGTCACTTAAAGCTGGATCCGTCCGGGCGCATTCCGGTCGATGCACAGATGCGGACCGAACTACCGGGCGCGTTCGCGGCAGGTATTGTGCGGGCCGGTTCGGCGGGCCGCGCCGTCGCCTCCGCAGGTGACGGGACGATTGCAGCGGTCGCGGCGGAGCGTTATCTGGCGGATGGCATATGGTAGGGTGTGCGGACTGCCGGGCGAGGATGCGGTCTGCCCACGGGAGACTTGGAAGCGGAGGTACGGATGAGCGAACTATTGACGGTTCATGATCCTCGCGGTTATCCGCCGAAGGTCGCGGGCAAGCGCCTTGCGTCTCGCCAGCAGAGCCTGGACGGTAAGATCGTCTATCTGGTGGATTGCTTATTCGATAACTCTGCCGCCTTCATGGATCAGCTGCAGCACTGGTTTGCCCAGCATCTCCCGGCGGTCGTTACCCGCGTCATCAGGCCGCGCGAAAGCTGGGAAGACGATCCCGACATGCGCGCCAGGATCGTCGCTGACGGCGACGCGGCGATATTGGGTGTTGGGCTTTGAAGCACCTGTAGCCCGACGGTCGTCGGGTTGACAATGGCGCTGGAAGAAAGCGGCGTGCCGAGCGTCGCGGTGCACACCCATGCATTTGCACGGCTCGCGCGAGCGAGCGCACTCGCCAACGGCATGCCGCGCACGCGGCAAGCCTTTGTGCCGCAGCCGGTGGTGGACCGCACGCCTGAGCAATTGCGGGCCTACATCGAGGGCGCTGACCCGATCTCCAAGCGACCATTCGTTCAGGAGTTGATCGAAGGGTTGACCGGTCCTCTAACGGACGAGGATCTCAAGGGGGTTTCGTTCGACCGCTCCACGCCCCGCCTGCTCGCGCCCGATACGGAGGACAATCTCCAGGCGCTGTTCATCGAGAACCGTTGGACAGATTTTCTGCCGGTTACGCTGCCGACCGAGGAGCGCGTCGCACGGATGCTCAAGGGAACGAGCCTTCCGCCGGACAAGGTTGTCGGCCGAATGCGCCCGACGCGCTTTCGCGAATTTTGGGAGTTCACGGTCGAGAAAGTCGCCGTCAATGCGGTCATGGCCGGCGCGCGGCCGGAATATCTCCCGGTGATTTTGGCGATGGCGGCGAGCGGCCAGACCGCGCGCTCCAGCAGCACGACATCGTTTGCAACGATCTCGGTCGTCAACGGCCCGATCCGCAACGAGATCGGCATGGATGCCGGCATTGGCGTGCTCGGTCCCTACAACCACGCCAACGCTACCATCGGCCGCGCCTTCGGCTTGCTATCACAGAATCTCCAGGGCGGTTCGGTGCCGGGCGAGTCTTATATGGGTTCGCTCGGCAACTGGTATGCTTACACCGCCGCTTTCCCCGAGAATGAAGAGCGCAGCCCGTGGCAACCCCTGCATGTGCAAAAAGGGTTCAAACCGACCGACTCTACCGTCAGCGTGTTCTTTGGCGGTTGGTATGCGCAGAGCGGCTATGGTCCGCGCGCGACCTGGAAGGAAAGGTTCATCCGTTGTCTGACGGCGACCGAACATTACATCCCGCCGCTATTGGTGCTCGATCCGATCGTCGCCCGGGGCTTTGTCGAACTCGGCTTCGACACCAAGGAAAAATTGATCGCATGGTGCGCCGAGAACGCACGCCTGCCGGCGCAACAGTATTGGGACGATCAGTGGATCCAGACGCTGATTCGGCCGCGAGCGGGCGCCGGCGGTGAACCCTCCGCGACCCGGCTCAAGGCCAAGCCCGACGAGCTGGTCCAGATGTACCTGCCGCAGGAAATCAACATCGTGGTTACGGGCGGTGAAACGCAGGGCGCCTGGAAGATGTTCGGCGGCTCGCTGCGCAACGCGACTGTTTCCGTCGATGCCTGGCGCTAGAATTACTGAATGAGAGCGCAACCCGATCGCGCCAACAATTCGTGCGCTTCGTTGAGCTGGGCCGGAATAGCTTGGTTGTCCCAGCGATGACGTATGCGCAAGTGACCTGTTCGGATCTCGCCGAGCCCCACCGTCATCGTTCTAGCCGCGCAACAATTTCGGCGTGCGGCGAATAACGGAACTGATCGACCGGCGTGACTATGTTCAGCCGATAACCGCCGCGTACAAGCTCGCGCATGTCGCGGGCGAAGGTGCCGGCGTTGCACGATACCGCAACGATCCGCGGGACATCGCTAGCCGCAAGCTCGCGAGCCTGCATCTCGGCACCCTGGCGCGGCGGGTCGAAGATGACGGCGTCGAAGTTTTTCAGCTCCGCCGCCGCAAGGGGGCGGCGGAAGAGATCGCGGCGTTCCGTTTGTACCGGCTTGAGACCGGAAGCTGACGCGGCAGCGCGCTTGAGCGCGTCAAGCGCTGCTTCATTATCGTCGACCGCAAACACGCGTGCACGTTCAGCGAGCCGCAACGCGAACGGTCCGACGCCGGCAAACAGATCGGCAATGTGTGTCGCGCTTGCACAAGCGGCAAGAACAAGGCGCGCCAGCACGGCCTCGCCTTCCGCCGTTGCCTGCAAGAACGCAGCCGGCGGCAATGGCACCATCGCTTTGCCGATCTGCAGCGTGGGCGTGCGGGTCTGCGCGATCAGTTCGCCGTGGCGTGTGAGCCGCGCGAGATCATACTTGGCGCTGACGCGCGCCAGCGCAGAGACGAGCGGAGCGGTCAGCGCCCCCGAGCCGCGCACATCAATATCGAGCCCGACATCGGTGGCGGTGGCGTGGATGTCGAGCGGCTTGCTGACGGGACCCAGTGTTTCGGCAATTGCCCAGGCGGCTTTCAGGGCTCCGTCGAGGCTTTTGGCCAAGATCGGGCAATGGTCGATTGCCACCAGGTGGTGCGAGCGCGCCGCGGAGAAGCCAACCTCGAGCACATCGTGGGTGCCGCGACGGGCGTGAAATACGGCGCGGCGGCGGCCTTCGCCGTGGGCGTCGATCAGCTCGGCAACCGGCGCACCGAGCCCTGCCTGGCGCAAAGCCGCAATGACAAGATCGCGCTTCCAAGCGCGATAGTGGCCCATGTCCCAGTGCTGCACGGCGCAGCCGCCGCACACGCCGAAATGCTGACAAATCGGCACAATGCGCTCGGCACTTGCTACATCGACGTGAAGAAGCCGCCGCCGGTCGGAATGGCCTGCTACCCCTTCCACCTCGACCGTCTCGCCGGGTAGTGTGCCGGGAACGTAGATTGCACCACCGGCGCCATCGGCAATGCCATCGCCGAGATGGCCGACCTGCTTGATCACCAGCCGCTCAACCACGCTCAACCTCGACGAAGAATTCGACGTTGCCGTCGCCGCCGAGGATCGGCGACGGCAGGCGGCCACCGACGCGCCATCCGTGGGCAGTGAGGAACGCGGCAATCTCATCGCAGACCGCCTGATGGATCGCCGCATCGCGCACGATGCCTTTCTTGATGTTGCGACGTCCCGCTTCAAATTGCGGTTTGATCAGTGCCAGCAGCGTGGCGCTTGGTGTGAGCAGCTTCCCAATCGCCGGCAGCACCAGTTTGAGCGAAATAAAACTCACATCGACCGTTGCGAACTCCGGCTGTTGGGGTAGCCGCAAGCGATCGAGCGCACGGATATCGGTTGCTTCTATCGAAATGATCTCATTGCGACCGCGTAGTGAACGATGAAGCTGATTGCGACCCACATCGACCGCATAGACGCGCTTGGCGCCGCGCTGAACGAGTACCTCGGTGAAACCGCCGGTCGAGGCCCCGACGTCGAGACAAATGCGATCGGTGACATCGAGGCGAAAATGATCGAGCGCCGCCGCGAGCTTGAGACCGCCACGCGACACGTTGGTGTGCGCCGGGTTAGCCTCGATTGCGGCCGTGGCGGCAATCGTCTCCGATGCCTTGCGCACCAGCCGACCGTCGGCGGTCACGCGGCCGGCCGCAATCGCCGCCTGCGCCCGGGCGCGGCTTTCGAAAAAGCCGCGCTCCACCAAAAGGCGATCGGCGCGTTGGCGGGAGGTCATAGCATTTGTAGGGTAGGTATTGTGCCCCGACACAATCTTCACGCCCGGGCATAATCGGGCGCACAATGCCCATGCGGGTACGCATAGCAGACGATTTCGCCGAACCTGCGCAGCGTGCGAGAAAGATAGCTACGACCGCGCGAGCTTTACCACGTCGCCCTGGATGTTCTGTCCGAGTGCGTCGAAGGCCTTGGCGACAATGCTCTTGGCGTCGAGTCCGGCCTTGGCATACATGGCGTTGGGCGAATCCTGATCGATGAACATGTCGGGCAGGACCATGGAGCGAATCTTCAGCCCGCGGTCCAGTACGCCGTGCTCGGCAAGTGCCTGCATGACGAACGCGCCGAAGCCGCCAATCGAGCCTTCCTCCAGCGTGAGCAACACTTCATGCTCGCGCGCGAGCCGGAGCAGCAGATCGACATCGAGCGGCTTGGCAAAGCGAGCGTCGGCGACGGTCGTCGACAGACCGTGGGCGGCCAGTTCGTCGGCCGCCTTGAGGCATTCGCCGAGCCGCGCGCCGTACGAAAACAGCGCGATCTTGGTGCCTTCGCGCATGATGCGGCCCTTGCCGATTTCGAGCGGCTTGCCTTCTTCCGGCATCGGCACGCCGCGGCCTTCGCCGCGCGGGTAGCGCAGCGCCGACGGCCGATCGTCGATCGCGACCGCCGTCGACACCATGTGAACCAGTTCGGCTTCGTCGGCGGCGGCCATCAGCACGAAATTGGGCAGGCAGCCCAGATAGGCAATATCGAACGATCCGGCATGGGTCGGTCCGTCGGCGCCGACAAGACCGGCGCGGTCCATGGCGAAGCGCACCGGCAACTTCTGGATGGCCACGTCATGAACGACCTGATCGTAGGCGCGCTGCAGGAATGTCGAATAGATCGTGGCGAACGGCTTGAATCCTTCGGTCGCCAGTCCGGCGGCGAAAGTCACGCCGTGCTGCTCGGCGATGCCGACGTCGAATGTGCGATTGGTAAATTCCTTCTGGAAGAGATCGACGCCGGTGCCCGACGGCATAGCCGCGGTGATGGCAACGATCTTGTCATCCTTGCGCGCTTCCCTGATGAGGCTTTCGCCGTAGACCTTCTGGTAGGCGGGTGCTGACGGCTTGGATTTCACCTGGGTGCCGGTAGCGACGTCGAACTTGACCACGCCGTGATATTTGTCCGCGGATTTCTCAGCCGGCGCGTAGCCCTTGCCCTTTTGAGTAACGACGTGAACGAGGAACGGTCCGTTGCCGGCGTCGCGCACGTTTTTGAGGACCGGCAAGAGATGATCGATATTGTGGCCGTCGATCGGCCCAACGTAGAAAAAGCCGAGTTCGTCGAACAATGTGCCGCCGGTAACAAGGCCGCGCGCGTATTCTTCAACCGCCATGGCGCGCTTCGCCAGCACTCTCGATGGCATGCGCTTGGCGATCTGGCGCAGGATATTCCGCATGCTGCGGTAGGTGCGTCCGGAGACGCGGCGCGCGAGATAGGCCGAAAGCGCGCCAACCGGCGGCGCAATCGACATGTCATTGTCGTTGAGCACCACGATGAGGCGCGAGTTCATGGCGCCCGCATTGTTCATCGCCTCATAGGCCATGCCGGCGGACATCGCGCCATCGCCGATGACGGCGATAACGTTGTTGCGTTTGTTTTCCAGATCGCGCGCAACCGCCATGCCGAGAGCAGCCGAAATCGAGGTCGAGGAATGCGCGGCGCCGAACGGATCGTATTCGCTTTCGGCGCGCTTGGTGAAACCCGAGAGGCCGCCGCCCTGGCGCAGCGTACGAATGCGCTCACGACGGCCGGTCAGAATCTTGTGCGGATAGGCTTGATGGCCGACGTCCCAAATGAGCCGGTCGGCTGGCGTATCGAACACATAATGCAGCGCAACGGTGAGCTCGATGACGCCAAGTCCGGCGCCGAGGTGACCGCCTGTAACCGCAACCGCGTCAATCGTTTCCTGGCGCAATTCATCGGCAAGCTGGCGCAACTGGCGCTCTTCGAGTTGCCGGAGATCGCTGGGAGTCTTGACGAGATCGAGCAAGGGGGTCTTGGACAAAACGGTCACGCGAATGCTCCTTCTTATTAGCCTTATTGGCCCTCGTCGGCCCTAAGCGGCAATTTTTTGGGTCAGCCCCACCAGTAGCGAAACGAGACGACAAACCTTCAGTATTTACACTATTTCCGGCCGGCAACGCAATTTTGCGCGTGCTAGCTCCTGGAAGCCGGCCACGGGACTCCCACCTTTTGCCCCAACGACTTATGTTGGGACGAGTTGCATGTTTTGCTATGGCCGAGACGCCACAGGGGGAGTTTTTTTGATGCCATGGTTGTCATCGCCGCGCCCCCGCAGCAGCGTCGCAATGGGTCCGAACCGCCGTAAATGCGCGAGTTGATGCCTCGTGGCTCTGGAAATTTACCGCAAGAAGCGACAATTCGGCGTAACGCCGGAACCGCGCGGCCGAAAGGGTCCGGGCGGCGGCCACCGCTACATCATTCAGAAGCATGCCGCCCGGCGGTTGCACTATGATCTTCGCCTCGAGCTCGATGGCGTAATGAAGAGCTGGGCGGTGACGCGCGGACCGAGCCTCAATCCCAACGACAAGCGCCTCGCCGTTCACGTCGAGGATCACCCCATCGAATACAACGCCTTCGAGGGCACGATTCCGGAAGGCGAATACGGCGGCGGTACCGTCATGATCTGGGATCGCGGGACTTGGACCCCCGAAGGCGATCCGCATCGAGGCTACGCCAAGGGCCATCTTGTTTTCGATCTCGATGGCGAGAAATTGCACGGCCGCTGGCATCTGGTGCGGATGCGCGGTCGCGCCAACGATCGCCACGACAACTGGCTGCTGATCAAGGGCAAGGACGGGGACGCTCGCGGGCCGCGCGATAAGGACATTCTTGAAGAAAAGCCGCGCTCGGTGACGACCGGCCGATCAATCGAAGAAATTGCGGCGGGTAAAGGCGGCAAAAGGCGGGTCTGGCACTCGGACCGTATCGGCACCGCTAAATCGGACGACAAGGTTGCGTTTAAGCAGCGAATCAGAAACATCGCGGCAAGACCGGCCGCGAGACGACGGACCAAGGCAACGAGGATTGCGCGCGACGTTGCCGGCAAAAATAGTGAAAAGCCGCAAGGCTCCCGCGCGACCAGATCGAAACTGCCCGAGTTCGTCCCGTTCAGTCTCGCCACGCTCTACGACCAGCCGCCGAGCGGATCGGATTGGCTGCATGAGATCAAGTTTGACGGCTATCGGATGCAGGCGCGGCTCGATCACGGCAAGGTGCGGTTGTTGACGCGCAAGCGGCAGGACTGGACGCACCGATTCATGCCGGTCGCCGAAGCAGTCGCCGCTCTGCCTGCGGAGACCGCACTTCTTGACGGTGAAGTCGTCGTGGAGGATGAGAACGGCATCAGCAGTTTCTCGCTGCTGCAAACTGATCTTAAGGAAGGCCGCGATCGCTTCATCTACTACGTGTTCGACCTTTTATATCTGGACGGTCATGATCTCACTGCCGCGCCGCTGGTCGAGCGTAAGGCGGCGCTTGCGCAATTGTTCAAGGACAGCGGCAAAGCCGAAGTGATCCGCTATACCGAGCATTTCGAGGCGGGCGGACCGCTCATTCTCAAGAAGGCCTGTGGCATCGGGCTTGAAGGCATCATCTCCAAGCGCCGCAATGCGCCCTATCTCTCGGGCCGAACGGATAATTTCATCAAGACCAAATGTCACGACCGCCAGGAATTCATCGTTGCCGGCTACACGCCCTCGACCGCGTTACCGAATGCGATCGGCGCGCTCACCGTCGCCGTCCACCAGAACGGCGAGCTTCAGTATGCCGGCCGCGTCGGCACTGGCTACACACAGAAAATGGCCCGCGATCTTTTCAAGCGTCTTGATCCGCTGCGGGTCGAGCGGCGGCCTATCGAATTGCCTGCGGACGAACGGCGGAAGGATGTCGTTTGGGTGCAGCCGAAGCTAGTAGTCGAGGCTGAGTTTGCCGGCGTGACCCACGGCGGGGTGCTGCGGCAGGCATCGTTCAAAGGTATTCGAGAAGACAAGCCGGCGACGGAGGTTGTGCGCGAGCTTCCCAAAGCGCGCGCGGCGGGCGCTCACCGGCAGGTCGAGCAAAGGTCGACGCGGTTGGCTGTAGGCAAAACAAAGCAATCGACAGCTGATACGAAACCGATGCGCACAAGCCATAATAAGGATGCGACGATCGCCGCTGTTCGCCTGACGCATCCCGATCGGGTCTATTGGCCCGATGTTGGCGTCACCAAAAGGGATCTGGCCGAGTATTACGTCGATATCTGGGATCGGATAAAGCCGCATATTTTAGGCCGCGCGCTTTCGCTCGTACGAGCCCCCGAGGGAACCGGCGGCGAGACGTTTTTTCAGAAACACATCGCTGCGAATATCAAATCCTCGGCGCTGCGTCGCGCCGTCCCCGGCAAGGATCGCGACGTGATCGCGGTCGAGACCGTCGGCGATCTGGTAGAGCTTGTGCAGTCAGCAACGCTTGAGATCCACGTGCGCGGATCACGGCTCGATAGCTTGGAAACCTGCGATCGCGTTGTGTTCGATCTTGATCCGGGTGAGGGTGTGGCGTGGCCGCAAATCGTCGCGGCGGCGCGTGAGACGCGCGAGCGGCTCCGGGCATTGAAGCTTGAAAGCTTCGTCAAACTCTCGGGCGGCAAGGGTATTCACGTCGTGGTGCCGATCGCGGATATCGATTGGGATACGACCAAGCTCTTTGCCCAACAGGTCGCCGTTGCGATGGCGGCCGACAGTCCGAAGCTTTATCTCGCCACGATAACGAAGTCGTTGCGCAAGGGCCGTGTGTTCATAGACTATTTCCGCAATTCCCGGGAGGCGACATCGGTCGCGGCCTATTCGACGCGCGCGCGCCCTGGTGCGCCGGTTTCGGCGCCGGTGACCTGGGAGCGGTTGGCACGCACGACGGGCGGCAACGATTTTACGCTGCTTGATCTGAAAAAGCGCCTCAAAGAGGATGCCTGGACCGATATCGGAAAGATACGCCAAAAACTCCCAGAAATTCGAGAGCGCCGAAGATAGTGCTGCAACCAAATTCCTCGGCGCGCCTTAGGCATCTACCTCCGCGAGAGGCGACGTCTATTGGCGCGCACGTGCTTTTTGAAGGCGCCAAGTGCGTTGCTGGCGACGACGTGATCCTCGTGGCCATTGAGGATGCCGGCGGTGACCGCCGTTTGCGCCTCGGCGACGGCGGCAATCTTTTCCAAAACCATGCGCTGCACTTCGCTCTGAGCGATCGCCCCGCCCGCCGCCAGTCGAATCATGCGCAGCGCAATAACGCTCTGAGCCTCGACGCCGAGCTGGATCGCTTTAAAGGCGACGTCGAGCCAAGGATTGAACAAAGGGGCACCGAAAGTGGGAAGAGAAACAGGCGGGTGTTGGTGCACACTACCCCGGCTTCTTCGTATCGGCCAGAGGCTTGTTGATCACAAGATAACGGCTTTGATATAAAAATGCGCCGTCATCCGGCCAGCCGCAGCCGATCCGCTTTCGGTTCGAACCGGGCCCGGAAGATCTCCGCGTCGAGCGGATCCTCGAAGCAATAGCGCACAAAGGCAGCGTAATCGTCTTCGACATACATGTCGAATTTACCGACATAGGCGAGCAGGAAATCGAGGATCTCGCTGTCGTCGTTGAGCTGCTGACGCGGCAGCACGACCTGATAGGGACATTCCTCATCGAGCTTGCGTAGCCACTCACTTCGTTTGTCCGCCGCCATAATCGCCTCCAACTATCCACCCCTTGACTCGGACCGTAGATTGTTCTCTTTTTGTTCTCAAATGTCAAGGACAAAGTGCGAGCGGCTTCGATGGCGGTCGAGACCATAGGCGAGGCTTATTTGCTCGGCTGGCGCGTCACCGTGCGCTGCAATTACGAACGCGGCGACGGCCCGCGCTATCAATCGAGTCGCGAGTGCGATTACCGCAGAGACCTGGACATGGAGACACTGGTCTGGACGCGGGGCCGGGACTTCCCGCTGGCGCGGCTGGAAAGCCGCCTGCGCTGTCCCCGCTGCGGCTCGCGCAACGTGGTGGTGCTCTATCATCCGCCGCGCCATGCCGTCGCGCGGTAGCGGACTGAATCAGATTGCGCAGTCATGCGGGAGTTGCACACGAACGCGTTTGAAGGTTTCCGGCCGAGCTTCAAGCGCGGTGCAGCTGCACGTCGCGGAATTTCAGTCCCGTGCCACGATATCTTCGATAACCCGATATTTTGCGCGGTGATCAGTGGATGCTGAAAATGCCACAATCGCACAAACGTAAGCCAAAGCAAAAAGCCAGTACCGCGAGGAAGACACCACCCACAAAGAGTATATTTTTTGCAATCCCCGGAAAAATTTTTGCCGCTATTTTGGCTTTCTGCACCTTACTAGGCGCGATGGCTCTTTGGCCGCGAATGACAGTTGACCCCGAAGGGTTTTCT
>VFSW01013533.1_pt1 | contig 11337 bp, 8 predicted proteins | sample 5358111 | NCBI WGS metagenome assembly VFSW01 (sample SAMN11554181, study PRJNA540505) | mine drainage metagenome | isolation source: sediment from site ElyBrook_90M | place: USA: Ely Copper Mine, Vershire, VT | collected 2017 | reverse complement strand
CGTCGGCCGCCCCTGCGCGGGCGGGGGGGGCGGCGGCGGGGGGGGTGCCGGCAGCGTGGTGGGAGGCGCAGGTTCTGGCCGAGGGGGTTCGGGACGATTGTTCGGCTGGGCCACAGGCGGACGATTCGTCTCGGGCTGGTTGGGCTGAGGACGGTTGGGTTGTGCAGGCGGACGGTTGGCTTCCGGACGATTGTTTGGTTGAGTCGGCGCGGGCTGATTCGGCTGTGGAGTTGGACGATTGGGCTGCCCTGGATTGGCCGCAGCGGGCCGCTCGTTCGGAGCAGGCTGATTCGCGGGGCGATTCATCGGCTGATTGGGCGGGGGCGCGGGTTGTCCCGGACGGGCAGCGCTCGGCAAGTGGCCGGGCCGGTTTGCGCCCGGCGTGGCGGGTTTCCCTGGAGGCGCCTGCTTGACCATGGGTCGCGCCGCCGGGGTATTGGCCGGACGCAAGGTGCGCACCTCGCTCCTGGCTAACGGTTGTCCGGGATGAGCCGCCAGAGCCTGCTGCTGTTTCGCAAAAGGCACCGGCGGCGGAGGCGGCGTTCTTTTGGCGACAACCTGCCGGTTCGCTACGGCCGCGGGCGGCGCGGCCACGCGGCCCGCGCTCGCGGCCCTCGAACCAAGAACGCTTTCTCGCGTAGGAGCCACAGCAACCCGCGAACTCATGGGCGCCGAGGCGATTTCGCGCGCGCTCACGGCAACCGCCACTCTTGACACCGGCTGCGCGCTGACAAACGCGTGCTGCGGAACCACCATCACCGCGCCTCGGACATTCCGGTTCGCGTAGGTGATGTTCGTGACATTCGTGGTGTTGTGGATGATGGTTGTGTTGTAGACGTTCGTAACGGTGACGTTGGTGACAGTTGTATTGCTGATGTTGACCCGGTTCACGTAAGCCTCGCTCACGTGGTACGACGGCACATACACTTCCCGCGGCCCGAGAGGAAACCATCCTACATTGTCGCCGAAGCCGCCGGGCCCGCCGCCGATGAAGACGACCAGCGCGGGCGCATATACGGCGCGCACTGCCATCGGACCGGCCACCCAGCCCCAGCGCCCGCCAACGGTCACCCAGCGTCCGTAGTGGAAAGGGGCGTAGCCCCACGAAGAGTCATCCACCCAGGTCCAGCCCCAGGGAGCAATCCAATCCCAATGGCCATCGTGATAGGGGGCCCAGCCGGCGGCAACCTGCCGGGGAAACCAGACATGGCCGTAGTCGGAATCGTCGCGCCAGTCACCGTAGTCGTCCAGGTCCTCATAGCCGACCACAGAGGGAGACAGATACTGGGCCGAACGCGAGTAGTCGTAGCGGTGATCGCGGCCGGTGGACCACGCATCGAATTCGTCGGGGCCTCCGATTTCAGTGACGTCGACGTACAGGGAGTCGGTGCCGGTGAACGTGCCTCTCTCCCCGCCGCGCAGGCTGTAGGTCTCGCCGTTACCGGTGGCCTCGCCCTCGCCAGCGCGGACGCTGATGACCGTGTAGTTTCCGTCGGCGCTCGCTTCCACGCGATAATGCCCGGGTTGGAAAGCTGTAAACGCCTGGTTGGGCGTGTCCACCTCGAAGTCATCGTCTTCGCCCAGTCTGCGCACAGTGAAGCTGATCACACCGGATGTGAGTTGGATTTGAACCGTAGAGTCATCGAGATTCAGGAAAGAGAATCCGGTATTGGCCGACAATCGAATCACAGCCGATCCCAGTTGCACTTCGGCGCGCGAATCTTGATCGGTCCAGAGTTGGTCGCCCGTGCTCATGGGACGGTTGGGAACGGCTTGCACCCAATCCGTCTCACCCGCCGGCTGGAATGAAACTGAACCCTGAAGGTAGCCGAGGCGAGCGACCCGGCCGGGAGGATCGTCATCCTGGTCTTGAGCCGGCGCTCGTGCCGGCAGAACAGTAGCAGCGAGCGCCATTCCGAGCACGGCGCTCCACCAGGCGAACTTCGTCATTATTCTTCTCATAGAAGTATTCTCCCAAGCTTTCTTCAGCGAACCGTGGAGGTCCGAGGACTTCCCGTCAACCTTTGCCGCTGGATATGGTCGCTGCAAACAGGATTTCCCAGGGTGTGCCTGAAAGCGCAGGACGAGCACCCCGAACACACGCGCTCGCCCGTATACGACCAGCTGATTATTGGTTGCCATCAAGGATAGCAGGTCGGGACAAACTGATGCTGGCAAGTTTCTGGGCCATGCTATAATCTGTGTTCGCCTGCATACATTTCGAGGTAATCCTGTGATCTCCTCTATGGGCGAATCCTGCGCCATCCTTGGATTGTTAAGCACGGAACATTAAATACAGATCATTAAACACGAGGTCTCGCCATGTCTGGCCATTCAAAGTGGGCGACAATCAAACACAAGAAGGGCGCGCTGGACGCCAAGCGCGGCAAAATTTTCACCCGTCTAATCAAGGAAATCAGCATTGCTGCCAAGAATGGCGGCGGCGATCCGGATTCCAACCCGCGCCTGCGCGGCGCCATCGTTGCAGCCAAGGCTGAGAACATGCCCGCCGACAACATCAAGCGGGCCATCCAGCGCGGTACCGGTGAACTGCCGGGCGCTACTTACGAAGAATTCTCTCTCGAAGGCTACGGTCCGGGCGGCGTTGCGGTTCTGCTCGATATCAATACCGACAATCGCAATCGCACGGTCAGCGAGATTCGCCACGCCTTTGGAAAGAATGGCGGCAACATGGCGGAAGCGGGCGCGGTTTCCTGGATGTTCCACAAGAAGGGCGACATCATCATCCCGAAGACCGCCGCGAAAGAAGACGACTTGATGAACATTGTCCTCGAGTCCGGGGGCGAAGACCTGAATGATGACGGCGACAACTGGGAAATCCTCACCGAGCCCTCGGCTTTCGAAACTGTTCTTGAAGCGGTGAAGAAAGCCGGGATCGAGCCGGCGTCTTCCAGCGTGACGTCGATTCCTCAGAACTACATCAAGCTGGAAGGCGCTGCCGCCAGCACGATGATTCGCTTGATGGAGGCGCTCGAAGAACAAGATGACGTGCAGAACGTGCATTCGAACTTCGACATCGACCAGAAACTGCTGGAAGAAGTCGCCGGCTGATTCGCCGCGAACACGAGTGCGTGCAGAGCCGCCCTTCGCGGGCGGCTTTTGCGTTGCACGGTAAGTTCCGCGCTTCACAGGAAGTTTTCAACATCTTCGTGGAAAAGCCTGAGGAAAAGCGACACAGCGTGGCCGTAACTGCTTCGCCGAGTGATGCTTCAGCACTTTGCACTGCGGAGAGTGCGGCAGTGTTGTGGTTTGGGGAACGTGAAAACGATGGAAAATAAAAGCGTTGGTTCGGGTCGGCTGAGGGCGAGCATTCCTTGAAGCTCAGACTCGACAAACTTCTGGTGGAGCGCGGCCTGGCCGGCTCGCGCGAGCGCGCGCAGGCGCTGATCCTTGCCGGCGAAGTGCTCGTGGACGATCAGAAGCTCGACAAAGCGGGGGCGCAGGTTGCGGCGGACGTCTCGATTCGGCTGCTGGGCCAGGATCTCAAATATGTAAGCCGCGGCGGCCTCAAACTGGAGCGAGCCCTGGAGCACTGGCAGATTCCCGTTGCCGGGAAGGTTTGCTTTGACGTGGGCGCCTCCACGGGTGGATTCACCGACTGTCTGCTGCGACACGGCGCGGCTCGCGTGATCGCGATCGATACGGGCTACGGGCAGATGGACTTCAAGATTCGCCAGCATCCGCGGGTTCGCCTGTTAGAAAAGACGAATGCGCGTTATCTGACCCGCGAGATCGCCGGCGAAATCGGCGACTTCGTTAGCATGGATGTATCGTTTATATCGGCAACCCTGGTTCTGCCAGCGGTTGTGGCGGCTGCGTTTCCGGAAGCTGCGGCACGTGTCGGCCGGCAGATCGTCGTGTTGGTGAAGCCTCAGTTTGAAGCGGGCAGGCAGCATGTGGGCAAGGGCGGGATTGTCCGCGACCAGGCGGCTCAGTTCGGGGCTGTGGAGAAGGTCAAACAGTCTTTGCTGAGTGTGGGGTGCTTGAGCACCGATGTGATCGAGTCGCCGATTCTAGGCGCGGAAGGGAATCGGGAGTTCCTACTGCGGGGTTGTTTTTAGAACGGTGGACTGGCAGGGGATCGTTTGGCTCTCGGTGGCCAGAGTCATGCGCGCGAGATCCTTCGCTCTACCTGAAGAACGGCTGCGCATGACGCCCGTCTTACGATAGACAGCCAGAATCCAGGGTGAACCAGCCCGATGCCTCAAGCTTTTTCTGCGCGATTCTGTACAATCCTTGTTTCGCGGTCTTGGTTTCACCATGGCTAGTTCGCAATCGTCTCCTAAAGTCGCGGCTATCATCTCTCGGCCGGAACGCCCGGAAGTTGCTAAGGTGGTTGCCGGCCTTCTCGATTGGCTCGGAGCCCACGACTACAAGGTCGTGATCGATCAGGAGACGTCCAAATACACCCATGGACCAGAAGTGGTGTCGCGCCAGCAAATGTCCGCGAGGCGGTTGGACCTGGTGGTAGTCGTCGGGGGAGACGGCACTCTCCTATCTGCCGCGCGAGCCACAGCCACTGTCGATGTTCCGTTGCTGGGCGTGAATCTGGGCTCGCTGGGGTTTCTCACCGAGGTTCCGCTGGGCTCACTTTATCCCATGTTGGAAGCGATTGCGCAAGGTCGCGCCGCGGTGGAGCAGCGTTCGCTCATGCAGTGCGAATTGCTTCGGGGAGCCGAGGTACGAGGTAGCTATCTCGTCTTCAATGACGCGGTATTGAATAAGACTACCCTGGCTCGCCTCAACACCTACGATCTTTATATCGACAAAGTGTTCGTCTCCAGCTACCGGGCGGACGGCATGATCGTTGCTACGCCAACGGGGTCCACGGCTTATTCGCTTTCCGCGGGCGGCCCGGTTCTGATGCCAACGGTCAACGCGTTTGTGATTACGCCAGTCTCCCCGCACTCGCTTACGCACCGGCCGCTGGTGGTGCCTGATTCGGTCGAGATCGAACTGTTGCTGCGTAGCGATGAAGAGGTCGCATATCTCAGCCTCGACGGCCAGCCGGGCCTCGATCTGCGCGATGGGGACCGTGTCCGCTGCCGGCGTTCCGAACACAAGGTCAGCCTGTACCGCACGGATACGGATTTTTTCCAGGTGCTGCGCACGAAGCTTAAATGGGGAGAGAGATAAGCGGGCCTGCATTCATCACCACAGAGGACACGGGAGTCCACAGGGTAAAGCCAGAATCGCAGAGCGCGTGGAGAACGGCCGCTGAGAACGCGAGAGAGCTTGGGCAAATGCAGAATAGGACACTATCGATCTGTTGTCATGTTGGACGAAGCGCTACGAAAGGCCGGAGCGAGATCATAGCTCAGTTCTTATCAGGTCCGATATTCTCTCCCGGCGGCGAATGACCTTGGCAGATTTTCCCGCGACCAAGACTTCCGCCGGGCGTGGGCGGGTGTTGTAATTCGACGCCAGTGACATCCCGTAAGCTCCAGCGTCTAGAATCGCCAGCAGGTCTCCTTCTTTCACGTTCGGCAATGCGCGGTCACGGGCAAAGAAATCTCCGGTTTCGCAAACCGGCCCGACTACGTCGACGGTTTCGCGGACGGCGTTTTCATCTGCTTGCAATCGCAGTGGAATGATCTCGTGATGGGCGCCATACAGCGCGGGGCGGATCAAGTCGTTCATGGCGGCATCGACAATCACAAAGCGTTTGCCGTCGTTGGTTTTCCGGTAGATCACCGATGTAATCAGAGCGCCGGCCGCTCCCACGATCGCGCGGCCGGGTTCCAGCAACAAGTGTACGTTCAATCCGCGCAGGGGCCCGGCAATCGCCCGAGCGTAAGCCGTAACGTAATCCGAGAACTCAACTCGGGCGGGCTTGTCGTACGCGATGCCGAGTCCTCCACCGGCGTCGATGTAATCGATGGTGTGCCCGTCATCTCGCAATTCGCGCACCAGGTCCGCGACGCGGGCCATGGTCTCCGCAAATGGAGCGACGTCGGTGATCTGCGATCCGATGTGAACGCTCACTCCGGCGGCCTTGAGATGCGTCGCCTTCGCAACCTCGGCATAAAGTCGCCGAGCTTCTCGAATCGGTATGCCAAATTTGTGTGCGTGCAGTCCGGTTGAAATATAGGGATGAGTCTCGGCTGCGACATCCGGGTTCACCCGCAGGGCCACCCGAGCCACAATCCGCAGATGCGCCGCGCATTCTGCCAGAACCTGTAGTTCTGATTCACTCTCGACGTTGAATAGAAGAATCCTGGCGTTCAAGGCTGCGGCAATCTCGTCATGGGTCTTGCCCACGCCTGAGAAAACCACTTTTCTGCCGGCTCCGCGATTTACCGTCAGGACGCGTTGCAGCTCTCCGCCGGAAACTACGTCGAAGCCGCATCCTCCTTTAGCGAGCAGGCGCAGGATGCTGAGGTTGGAGTTGGCTTTGACCGAATAGCAGATGGTGCGGGGCACGCTGCGGAATGCGGTCTGAAAGGCAGCCAGCCGCTCCTGAATCATGGTCACAGAATAGATGTAAAGCGGCGTGCCGTAGCGCTCGGCGAGGCGCGAAATCTCGACTTTGTCGCAGTGCAAATTAAGGTCGTCGCTGTGGAGCGACCGTCCTTTTTTCAGAAGATAAGCAAAAGAGGGCGAACGTACGGGCCGGATCTCACTGCGCGCGGTCATTTCTTCTTCGGCGATCCCTGTCCGCCATCCTTAACCTTTATGGCAACTACGGTCTGATCGTCGAAGGTCTCCACGCCGGCGGAATGCTCGGCCACGGCTTTGAACAGGGAATCGACCACACAGTCCGCCGACTTTGCCGTGCACGAAGCAACAATCTCCTCCACTCTCCGCCGCCCAAACATGTCGCCTGCTCGATTGCGCGCATCCAGCATGCCGTCACTGAAGAAAACGAACATATCTCCCGGCTTCATGCGGAACTTGAATTCGTCGTACTCGGCTTCGTCAAACAGGCCCAAAGGCAGGCCGGTAGCCTCAATCACTTCGTTCTTACCGCCGTGGACGAAAATTGGGCGGGGAAGGCCGGAGTTGGCTACGGTCAATGTGCGATGCTCATCATCCCAGACGGCATAGATGAGCGAAACGAATTGCGCTTCGATGCGGCGCTCTGCTAGGGACAGGTTCACGGCGGAAAGCATCTCCGCCGGCATGGGTTCGATAGGCGCGTGCGAACGTAGGATACCGCTGACCAGAGCGGCGTAAATCGCGGCGGGCGCGCCTTTGCCGCTGACATCGCCGATCACGATTCCCAGGCGAGACATGGAGTAGGGGATGAAGTCGTACAAGTCGCCGCCAATCGCCCGGGCCGGAACAAATTTCGCGGCCACGTAAAGGTGCGCGGGCTTTGGCCGAGCCTGAGGCAGCAGGCGCACTTGTAATTCCCGGGCCAGGGACAGGTCCCGCTCCAGTCGCCGTTCCTGCCGGGCGACTTCTTCGTAGAGGCGCGCGTTTTCTATGGCGATGGCAATTTGCGCCGCCAGCGTCGTCGTCGTGCGTTTGTGATCGTCCGTGAAAAATCCGCGCCGCGTGTGCTCCAAATCGAGAACTCCGATCACCTTGTTCTTATAGATGAGGGGAACCACCAGCTCTGACCGCGTCTCCGGATTGGCTTCGATATAACGGGGATCTTTTTTAACATCCGGAACGAGCACCGCTTCCTTGGTCTCAGCCGAGTATCCGATCAGGCCCCGCCCCAGCGGAATTTCGTGTTTGAGCTGAATACTTTCGTTGAAACGAAGAGAGAAGCGGTGCTGCAGCTTTTCCCCGGTGGAATCCAGCAGCAGAATGCTAAACATCTGGTAATCAATGAGGCGGCGCATCAGTTCTGCAATGCGGCCTAGCAGTTCGTCCAAATTCAGGATCGAAGTGAGTTCGCGGGCAATCTCATTCAGCAGCAGCAGAGTTCGCGCCTGCCGCATGGTGCGCGTGTAGAGTTGCGCATTTTCAATGCCCGCCGCCATTCGGGAGGCGACCAGGGTCAGCAGACGGCTGTGCTCCTCAGTAAAATAACCGGGCTCGCGCGCTTCCAGATCAATCACACCAATCACGCGGTTCTTGGTCAGCAGCGGCACGGCCAGTTCGGCCCGCACGTTGGGCACAGCGGCAATGTATTTCGGATCCGCGGTGACGTCGTCGACCAGCACAGCTTTCCGCAATTGCGCGGCGCGGCCCGTTACGCCCTCGCCGACCTTGATCCTGGTTCGCTCGGCGACTTCTGGCGGATATCCCGTCTGAAAGCGGATTTTAAGCTCCTGCGTTTTTTCATTGAGCAGCAGAATGGCGAAGATTTCGTAGTCGATAACTTTGCGCACGACCTCTGCGACGCGCCGCAGAGTGGTGTCGAGGTCCAGCGAGGTCGCGAGTACGTCTGCCACCTCGAGCAGCAGAGGCTCGATTTGCAGATGCTGCCCTGGTTTGGAGAGAACAGATCCCATAGTTTCTATGATAGCAGTCGAGTTTCGTTGGGCCCGGAGAGCAATACCCCTAATGCGCTGATCTTCTTCCGAGAGCGCTGGACGCGGAGCGCCCTTTTCCGCGCGGGCTTTCGCTTAACTTCAGTTTTACTCCCGCGGAACCACGCAAATGTCCGCCAGGTTGCGGTAGCGTTCGGCGTAGTCCAGGCCGTAGCCGACTACGAACTCGTCGGGAATCTTGAATCCGACATAGTCTCCCTGCAGCGGCAGCTTGCGGCGCGAGGGCTTATCGAGCAAAGCGGCGATCTTCAGCGTGCGCGGCTGCCGCGCCAGCAGCATCTTCTTCAAGTAGGTGAGCGTCAGTCCAGTATCGAGGATGTCTTCCACCACGATAATGTTCCTGTCCTTCAAGGTCTGATCGACATCCTTGGTCAGCTTCACTTCGCCGGTGGAGTCCCATCCGCTCTTGAGTTCCTGCGAAGGGCTGGGACGGTTCCCGTAGCTGGAGACGCCGATGAAATCAAAGGTCGCGTCCAGATCGAGTTGGCGCGAAAGGTCTGCCAGAAAAATAGCAGCGCCCTTGAGCACGCCCACCAGCATCACGGATTCGCCCTTGAAGTCGCGAGTGATGTCGGCGCCCAGTTCCGCCACCCGCTTCGTGATTTGTTCCCGCGTGATCAGCACCTTGAGGTCAGCCATGGCGTTTCATATTAAACTAGAAAGTCAACTCACAGGCTGCTTATGATGATTTCAGCGGGTGGCTTCGCTAAAAGCTAGCAGCTAGGAGCTTGCTATGAACCTCAAAGGCATCAAACTCACGTGGCTGGGTCACGCGACTTTTCGCATCGAAACTCCCGCCGGCAAAACCGTGATTATCGATCCCTGGATCATGGGCAATCCAGCGTGTCCTGCATCGGAGAAGAACATCAAGAAGGTCGACGTCATCCTCTGCACCCACGGGCATGGTGACCACATTGGCGACGCGGTGGAGATTGCGACTAAGCATACGCCTAAAGTGGTCGGCATCCCCGAACTGGTGGGCTGGCTGGAGAAGAAGGGCGTGAAGCAGACGGCCATGATGAATAAGGGCGGGACGCAGGCTGTCGACGATATCAAAGTCACCATGGTACACGCCGATCATTCCTGCGGCATCCAGGACGGCGACGAGCTTGTTTATGGCGGCGAGGCCTGCGGATACATCGTGGAATTCTCCACCGGCCTTAAGATTTATCACGCGGGTGACACCAACGTGTTTGGCGACATGGCAATTATCCGTGAGCTCTACGCCCCCGATATCGCGATGCTGCCCATCGGCGATCATTTCACCATGGGACCGCGCGAGGCGGCCTACGCCTGCAATTTGCTCAAGGCAAAAACAGTGATTCCAATGCACTTCGCAACGTTCCCGGTGCTGACGGGAACTCCGGGCGCGCTGCAGAAACTGGTTCCCGGAGTCGAAGTCGTGGAAATGAAGCCCGGCGTGACGGTATCGTAGGAAACGAGAAAGACGACGTAGGGACAGCAGCCTCGGCTGTCCGGCCGAGCGGAGCGAGGCCTTGCCCGATCGAAGGAGACAAATGCCAAAGAAGACAAGCAAACCTGGTTGGCGCCATTTCAACGGCTTCACGGCCGCACCGGTCGACGACTATCTCTACTCCATGCTGCCAAAGCGGGACGCAGTTTTGGCCGACATGGAAGACTACGCCGGCGCCAACGACGTCCCCATCGTCGGCCCCGCCGTGGGCCGTGTGCTCCAGCAACTGGCGCTGCTGATCAGCGCGAAGACTGTTTGCGAGCTGGGCTCGGCCAGTGGGTATTCGACTATCTGGTGGGCGCAGGCGGTGGGCGAAAATGGGCGCGTCATCTACACCGACGGCGATCCCAAGAACGCCGACCGCGCCCGGGGTTACTTCGCTCGATCCGGCGCGGCCGGCCGCATCACCGTTCATACCGGGGATGCTTTGGAATACCTCTCGGAGCAGAAGCAGGAATTCGACATTATATTCAACGACGTGGACAAAGAAGACTATCCGCGCGTCCTGCGCCTGGTGGCACCGCGCCTCCGCAGAGGCGGACTTTTCATCACGGACAACGTCCTGTGGAGCGGCCGGGTTGCTTCGAAGAAACCGAAGGACGCCCGCACGAAGGCCATCCTGGAGTTCAACCGCCAGCTGTGCGCTTCGCCGGATTTCATGACCACGATTTTGCCCATCAGGGATGGCGTAGCGGTGGCGTTGAAGAAATAGATCGTTGCTAACACAACGCGATGTAGCAGCTCCCGCTTCGCGCCGCCGATCAAATCGACTTCACCGGGATCGCCAGCAAATCATCCACCAGGCCCACTTCCTTCTGAAGAAACGGTTCCGCATAGGTGACACCGCCCAGCATGCCGTAATGCCGCGCCATGGCTTCCAATCGGACATGAATCTCGTCATGAGCAGGGAAGAGATCCTTGCCGGCCTCCTGATCGCTGAACTGCGATTTGTAGGCCATGATGGAGGCAAATTTCCCCGCGAACTGCCGGCTGATGTCGACCACAAAACTAGGCCGCACATCGTAGTAGAGAGTTGCGTAAATGATCTTGAACGGCCGATGAGGGCGGAGGTCCGAGGTTTGAGGTCCTGAAAGTGAAGAAGTTTGGCTGATTGCTGATGGCCGAGAGCTGAGATCGAGCTTTGCAAGCCCGGCCAGGAAGCAAGCCTCATATCCCAGCACGGAAGCGGTGTAATGATCCGGATGCCGTCCTTTCCAATAGGGCAGAATCACCACTCGCGGCCGGGTCTCGCGAATCACGCTGGCGACTTTCAGGCGATTTTCCCAGGTGTTTTCGACGCGGCCATCAGGAATGTCGAGTGCCCGGCGCCCGCCGGCGCCGAGAATCTTGGCAGCGTGCGCGGCCTCGCGGGCCCGGTCTGCCGCCGAGGCGCGG
>VFSW01013532.1_pt1 | contig 11337 bp, 8 predicted proteins | sample 5358111 | NCBI WGS metagenome assembly VFSW01 (sample SAMN11554181, study PRJNA540505) | mine drainage metagenome | isolation source: sediment from site ElyBrook_90M | place: USA: Ely Copper Mine, Vershire, VT | collected 2017 | reverse complement strand
AACCCCAGCGATCCGTTCGGGGCGGGCAAGCCCCCCACACTGGGGGCGAACGGCAAGCCCGTCGGCGACACCACGGGTCTCACGCAGTTCGAGACTGGCGTCGAGTACGAGCCCCGGGCAGGCACCGATCGCGTCTCGTTCTCGCTCGAGGACGCCGACCTGCCGGATCTGGTGCGCGTCATCGGGGAGCTGACGGGCAAGCGGTTCATCTTCGGGGGCAAGGTCCACAACATCAAGGCCACGGTCTTCTCGCCACAGAAGGTCACCGTCGCCGAGGCATACCAGGCATTCCTGTCGATCCTGGATGCCAATGGGCTCACGGTGGTGCCGCACGGTCGCTTCTACAAGATCGTCGACAGCCCGGACGCCAAGATGGGTGCGCCGGTCTACGTGGCGGGCCAGGGGGGGACGAACGAAGAGCGCTTCATCACGCGGCTGCACCGACTGCGCAACGTGAACGCGGAGGAAGTGGCCGCCGTGCTCGGCCACTTCAAGAGCAAGGATGGCGACATCGTCGTCTACGGCCCAGGCAACCTCCTCATCATCACGGACACGGGCTCGAACATCCAGCGGATGATGCACATCCTCGAAGACGTCGACGTCGGCGGGGTGGGCGATCAGATCTGGATCGAGCCGATCCACTACGGGATGGCGTCCGACATCGCGAGTCGCCTCGAGGAGGTGTTCGACATCAAGGCGGCCGCGAGCGGCGGCGGCGCCAAGGCGGGCGAGAAGGGGGCGGCCCCCGTCACGTCCACCAGCGATACGCACGTCTCGAAGATCATCGCGGACGACCGGAGCAACTCGCTGGTGATCATCGCGACCGAGCGCGCCTACCTGCGGATGCTCGAGTTCATCAAGCGACTGGACGTGCCTGCCGGCGTGGGGCAGGGCGACATCCACGTGGTGATGCTGCAGCACGCCGACGCCATCGAGATGGCGAAGACGTTGAACGAGGTCATCACCGGAGCGGCGGCCACCAGCGGCGGCCCTCCTCCCAAGGGCGGCACCGGCGCGGCGCCGCTCGAGATCTTCGAGTCGAAGGTGAAGGTCAGCGCCGACAAGGCCACCAACTCGATCATCGTCACGTCCGGCCTACGCGACTTCGCCAACCTGCGCACCATCATCGACAAGCTCGACATGGCTCGCCGGCAGGTCTTCATCGAGGCGGTCATCATGGACCTGACGGTCGACCGTCAGAACCAGCTCGGCGTCGCGTTCCACGCGGCCGACGCCGCCAACAGCCCCGTCGGGACCGGGCAATCCATCCTGTACGGCGGCCTCAACCCGTTCCGCACCATCCTGCTGCCCAGCCCCACCGACTCGACGCTCAACGCGTTCGCGCTCGGCATCCGCGGCCCCGGCGTCCCCGGCACCGAGAACCTGCTCGGCACCGGAATCTCCATCCCGGCGTTCGGCGTGCTGATCAACGCCCTCGCCAGCACCAACGACTCGGACACGCTCTCGACGCCGCACATCCTCGCCACCGACAACATCCCGGCCGAGATCAACGTCGGCCAGAACATCCCGCTGCAGACCAACGGTGGAGGGTTCCCCGGCATGCCCGGCGCCCCCGGGGGAGCCGCCGCTGGGATGGGTGGCATGATGGGCGGCTTCGGCTTCGGGATGGGCGCGGCGCCGCGCCAGGACATCGGCACCAAGGTGAAGATCGTGCCGCACCTCAACGACTCCGACGAGGTCCGCCTCGAGGTCAGCGAGGAGATCAGCGACGTGGCCGGTCAGCAGCCGCTCGGCACGCTCGGCGCCATTCCGTTCGCGAAGCGCACGGCGACCACGCAGCTCGTCGTCAAGGATCAGCAGACCATCGTCATCGGCGGGCTGACGCGCAGCCACGTGTCGCGCACCGACACGAAGATCCCGCTGCTCGGCGACATCCCCGTCCTCGGCGCGCTGTTCCGCTCGAGCTCGAGCGGGAGGACCAAGACGAACCTCATCCTGGTCCTGACGCCGTACATCATCCGCGAGCCGCAGGATCTGCGCACCGTCTTCGAGCGCAAGATGCAGGAGCGCCAGGAGTTCTTGGACCACTACTTCGTGTTCTCGAAGGATCAGGAGTACGAGGCCCCGAGGGACTACTCGCGGACCAACGGCCTGCTCGAGGACATCCGGCAGACGTACATGGACGTCGACGAGCAGCGGCGCCTCGACGACCTGACGCGCCCGCGCGAGATGAAGACGCACTCCCCGGGGCAGCCGCTCGAGCTCCCGCAGCCCATCACGGGCGAAGTGGCGGGGGCCGCGCCGGCTCGTGCGAACGGAGCCCCGCCGCCACCCTCCCCCGAGAACGCTCCCGCGGCACCCCCGCTCAACGTCGCACCTCCGGCACGCAGCCTGGAGAAGATCGAGAGGTGAGCGCATGGCCTCCGAGCAGCGGTTTCTCGGCGAGATACTGAACCGGCGCGGCCTCGTCACGGCCGACAAGCTCGAGCCGCTGTACGGCGTGCAGCGCGAGCGTGGCGTCGAGCTGCTCGATCTGGTGATCAACTCCGGCGTGGCCGACGAGATGGCGGTGGCGAAGGCCCTGGCAGACGAGGCGTCGCTTCCGCTGGTGGACCGAATCGATCTGAACGAGATCGTCACGACGGTCGCCGCCCGCGTGCCGATTGCCTTCTGCAAGTCGCACAAGGTGCTCGTCGTACGCGAGGGCGAGACCGCCGTGCACGTGGTGTGTGGGGATCCGTTCGACACCCAGGCGCTAGACGACCTCCGCGTCATCTTCGGGAAGCCCGTCGAAGCATCGGTGAGTGGCCGCGAGCGCATCGAGGACGCCATCAACCGCGTGTTCGAGCGGCAGGCCGGCGCCGAGCAACTCGAGAGCGACGACGAGAACGCCGAGGAGGAAGTGGGCCCCGACATCCTCGACTCGGACGAGGAGGCGCCCGTCATCCGCTGGGTCAATTCCCTCTTCTTGCAGGCGATGAAGGAGCGCGCGAGCGACATCCACATCGAGCCGGAGGAGAAGGAGGTGATCGTCCGCTACCGCATCGACGGCGAGCTCTACGTGGCGCGCCGTGCGGCCCGCGCGTTCATGAACAGCATCATCAGCCGCATCAAGATCGAAAGCTCGCTCAACATCGCCGAGAAGCGCCTCCCGCAGGACGGCCGCATCACCAAGAAGATCGCCGGCAAGGGCTTCGACATCCGCGTCAGCACCATCCCCACCAGCCGCGGCTACGAGCGCATCGTCATGCGCTTGCTCAACAAGTCCAGCGTCCTGCTCGATCTGCCCGACCTGGGCTTCAGCCCGCGCGAGTACGCGCTCATGGACGGGCTCATCCGGCGGCCCGACGGCATCATCCTCGTCACGGGTCCGACCGGTAGCGGCAAGACCACGACGCTCTATGCGTGCATCAACCGGATCAACCAGCCCAACCTCAACATCCTGACCGCCGAAGATCCCGTCGAGTACGAGATCCAGGGCATCCACCAGGTTCACGTGCAGCCCAAGATCGGGCTCACCTTCGCGAGCGCGCTGCGCGCGTTCCTCCGTCAAGATCCCGACATCGTCATGGTCGGCGAGATCCGCGACCACGACACGCTCGAGATCGCGATCAACGCCTCGCTGACGGGGCACCTCGTGCTCTCGACCATCCACACCAACGACGCCGCCGGCGCCATCACGCGCACCATCGACATGGGGGCCGAGCCGTTCCTGCTGCGCTCGAGCGTCATCGGAATCCTGGCGCAACGCCTGGTGCGCGTGCTCTGCCCCAACTGCAAGTACCACTACCCCGCCGAGGACTTCGAGCTCGAGGAGCTGGGACTTACGCCCGAGCGCATGCGCGCGCGCGCGGCGAGGCGCAACAACCCCGCGTCGCGGTACTTCCCGCGCACGGTCGCGACCGGCGACCTGCTCGAGGAGTTCGACATCACCCAGCGCCCCATGTTCTCGAAGGCGCGGGGCTGCGACAAGTGCACGAACACGGGCTTCAGCGGCCGTCGCGGCATCTACGAGCTGCTGCTCATCGACGACTCCATCGGGCCGCTCATCCTCAAGAAGGCCGATGCGCAGGCCATCAAGCGGGCTGCGCAGGAGATGGGGATGGACACGCTGCGCGACGACGGCGCGCGCAAGGTCCTCGCCGGGATGACCACGGTGGAGGAGGTCCTCGCCGCGACGCAGGAGGACGTCGAGGCCGAGGTGCTCGCGCCGCCTTCGGTCGCACCGAGCGCCAGCGGCGCCGAGGCGGAGTAGCCCATGGCCGTCTTCGAGTACCGCGGCATCCTGTCGACCAACGGCAAGGCCGTGCATGGCGTCCGCGACGCCGACAACGCCAAGTCACTGCGCGCGGTGCTCAAGCGCGAGGGCATCCTCCTCACCAACGCACACGAGGAGGTGAAGGCGGCCGCCGGCAAGAAGGGTGACGTTGGCGGCGGCTTCGAGCTGTTCAACCGTGTGAGCCTCGACGACGTGGCGATGATGACCCGGCAGCTCGCCACGCTGGTCGGCGCGGGCATCCCCCTGGTCGAGGCCGTGGGCGCGCTCATCGAACAGATGGAGAAGCTCCAGCTCAAGCGCGTGCTCACGCAGGTCGTCGACCGGCTCAACGAGGGCAGCTCGCTCGCCAAGGCGCTCGAGGCCCACCCGCGCGTCTTCCCGAATCTGTACACGAGCATGGTCGCGGCCGGCGAGGCCTCGGGCAACCTCGAGGGCGTCCTCGAGCGGCTCGCGGACTTCCTGGAGTCCCAGTCCAAGCTCCGTGGCAAGGTCGGCGCCGCGCTGGCCTACCCGGCGTTGATGCTCGTCATCGGCTCGGCCCTCATCACCGTGATGATGGTCGTGGTCGTGCCCAAGGTGACGGCCATCTTCGAGAGCATGGACCGCGCGCTGCCCTGGTACACCGAGGCCCTCATCGGCACCTCGCACTTCATCTCGAGCAACCAGATGTTAGGGTTCGTGATCTCCATGATCACCTTCACGTTCACGCGCTCGGCCCTGCGCGACTACAAGGAGAGCGAGCGCACCCGGCACCTGGCGTACGTCATCATGTCGCTGGTGGCCGGCGCGATGCTCGTCCTGTGCGCGTTCGCCGTCGAGTCGCTCGGCGCTTATGCCCTGGGCGTCGTGGTGGGGCTCTTCGCCGGGCTCGGTATCGCGTGGCTCATCGCCTGGGTCGCGACCCCGGAGGGGCGGGCCACCAAGGACGGGGCAATGCTGAAGATGCCCATCGTGGGCCCCCTGGTGCGCATGCTCGCGGTCTCGCGCTTCGCCCGCACGCTCGCGACGCTCCTGCGCAGCGGCGTGCCCCTGCTCAAGGCGATGGAGATCGTCAAGAACGTGCTCGACAACGGCAAGCTCGAGAAGGTCATCGAGACGGCCGCGGGCAGCATCCGCGAGGGCGAGTCGATCGCGGGCCCGCTCAAGCGCAGCGGCGACTTCCCGCCCATCGTGACGCACATGATCGCCGTCGGCGAGCGCAGCGGCCAGCTCGAGCAGATGCTCGAGAACGTGTCGCGCGCCTACGACTCGCAGGTCGAGACCCGGGTGCAGGCGCTCACCAGCCTGCTCGAGCCGCTCATGATCGTCTTCATGGGCGGCGGTGTCGGCTTCATCGCCTTCGCGATCCTGATGCCCCTGATCCAGATGAACGAGTTCATCCAGTAAACAGCCAGAGAAGAGAAAGGAGGAGCGATGGCAGGCGTCCGAGGCGAACCGAGAGTCTTCTTCCCGTGGGAGAAGCGCCGCGGCCTGCGCTCGCTCTTCGGCCGTGCGCGGGCGCGTCAGGCGCTGCTGGTCACCGTCACGGTCGCGCTGTTCCTGGTCCTGCGCGCGCGCGAGCGCCATGCGGCCCAGGTGCGCGCCACGCGGGCCGAGATCACGACCACGATGCTGGCCATCTCGGCTTTCCGCGCCGATCACGACAAAGCGTGCCCGGCCGCCCTGGGCGACCTCGTGACGGCTGGTTACCTTCGGGCCGTCCCGCGGGACGCGTGGGGCAAGCCCCTGCGCGTGACGTGCCCGGGGCGCCGCGACCCCGCGGGCTTCGACGTATCCAGCGACGGCCCCGACGGCGAGCCCGGCGGCACCGATCGAGTCGAGTGAGGAAGGACCCACCGCAGAGCCACGTTGACGTGTTGCCAATCAGAAGCGGAGAACAAGGACATGCGACAAAGCAAGACAACCACGATGCTCCGCCGCGCGGCGTCACGAGGCCTGACGCTCGTCGAGCTGGTCATCGTCATCACAATCATCGGCATGCTGACGGCGGCCATCTCGGTCGGCGTCATGGCGGCGAAGAAGAAGGCGGACGTCGGCACCACCAACACGGCGTGCAACTCCGTCCGCAGCGCCACCATCCTCTGGAAGAACTCCCACCCGGGCGACGATTGCCCGACCGTGGAGCAGCTCAAGGCGGAGGGTCTCCTCGAGAAGGGATTCAGCTCGAAGGACCCGTGGGGCAACGCCTTCCGGCTCGTCTGCGATGTCGACGACATCACCTGCATGACCAACGGTCCCGATCACAAGGAAGGGACGGACGACGACATCCGCGTCCCGCCGGCCGATCCGGGCTCGGGCAAGTAGGGCGGGGGGCCGCCTCAGGGAGCACCTCATGCGCCGAAGCCGAGCTAGCAGCCGAGGGCTCACGCTGATCGAGATCTTCGTGGTCATCGCGATCATCGCGCTGGTCACGGGGGTCGCGATCGCGGGGTCCATGCAGCTGCCATCGGCCCGGCTGCACGGGGCGGCCACCATGATCGCGAGCGCCATCAAGGTGGCTTACACCCGTGCGACGGCGACGTCCCGCGACCTGCGCCTCGTCATGGACCTCGACACGCAGAAGATCTGGCTCGAGCAGAGCGACATCCCCATGCTCGTGCAGAACAAGGGTACGGCCGCCTCCGCCGGCAGCGACCCGATGACGGAGAATGAGAAGGCGGCGATCCAGGAGGGCCAGCAGATCCTCAAAGGCCCCCCCATACCCAAGCCACGCTTCACGCCCATCGCCACGTGGGGCTTCGGGGACAACGAGGACACGGGCAAGGGAAGCAAGGGCGGCAAGCCGCTGCAGCGGGGCATCACCTTCCGCGCGGTGCAGACCACACATGACGACAAGCCTCGCACCTCCGGGCGGGCGTACCTCTACTTCTGGCCGGGCGGTCGTACCGAGCTCGCCGCCATCACCGTCCGCATCGGCGACTCGCTCGATGACGACCTCGCCATGACGCTGCTCGTCGCGCCCCTCACCGGCAAGGTGAAGGTCAAGGCCGGCGCCGTGGAGCTCAAGGTGCCCACCGACGACAACACGGCGTCCGACCGCCAGGACTCGCCGTTCTGATGGTCCATTTCCTCTTCCGCCGCCGCCGGGGATTCTCCCTGCTCGAGGTCCTGATGGCCGTCGCCCTCTTCGGCGCCGTCGTCACCATCATCCTCTCGGCGCAGGCGGGCCTGGTGGCGAGCGATCGCACGGCGACGAACATGAGCCAGGCGATCGAGCTCGGACGCTGCCGCATGAGCGAGATCGAGGAGAAGGAGCTCAAGCTCGGCTTCCCGGAGATCGAGGAGAAGGATACGAGCCCCATCTGCTGCAACGAGAAGGACAACCCCGGCTTCACCTGCGAGTGGAAGATCGAGCGCGTGCTGTTGCCCCAGCCGATGTCGCTCGCCGGCGACGGAGGGCTCGGGTCGATCCTCGGCGGCGGTCTGGGGCTCGATGCGGGCATGCTTTCGCCGGGCACCATCGGGACCTCGCTCCAGACCGGCGTGGGCGCCATGGCGGTGAACCCCTTGGGTGGCGCCTCGCTCGACTTCGACGCGGGCCTGCAGAACCTCGGCATGGGGCTGCAGCAGTCCTTCGGCGGCGCCGGGATGTCGGGGCTGCTGCAGCTCGTGTTCTCGCTGGTCTATCCGTCGCTCAAGCCGATGCTCGAGGCGGCCATCCGTCGCGTGACGATCGTCGTGCACTGGACGGAAGGCCGGAAAGACCGCGACTTCACGCTGCAGCAGTACATCACCAACCCGTCGCGTGCGGGTCTGCTGAGCGCGCTTGCCGACGCGGGCGCGGGTGGCGAGGGTGGCCCGCTTCCGGTCAACACGGGCACGCAGGGAGCGCCGGGCGCCGCGGGCGCGGGGGGGCCGAGTCCCTTCATGGGTCCCGGGGGTGTCCATTGAGCCGCCGCGGCGCCCGCATCGCCCGCTCGCGCGGCCTGACCCTGCTCGAGGTCATGGTGGCGGTCGCCGTCCTCGCGGGGATCTCGGTCCTCATCAACGGCGTCATGACGTCGCTGTCGAACGGGAAGAAGGGCGAGGCGATCCGCGCCGAGCGCGTCCACCAGGCGCGCGAGGCGATGCAGCGCATCGTGCGCGATCTGTCGTGCGCCTACCTGTCGATGCACATCAACGCGATCCCCGTCCTGGTGACCGGCCGGACCGGGCTCGTCGGGCGCGCGTCCACGCCGTACGACCGCATCGACTTCACGGCCTTCGCGCACCTGCGCACCGAGCGTGATGCGCACGAGTCGGACCAGGCGGAGGTCGGCTACTTCGTGGTCCGGGATCCCGACGTCGACGACAAGATGGACCTGGTGCGTCGCGAACAGACGCCCATCGACTACGACCCGCTCAAGGGAGGCATCATCAACGTGGTCGCCGAGAACGTGCAGGAGTTCCACCTTCGCTACCTCGATCCCATGACGTCGCAGTGGGTGACGACCTGGGACACGATGCAGATGACGGGGCAGCCCAACCGCCTTCCCCTCGAGGTCGAGATCACGCTGGTGCTCAAGCCCGTCGGCGACGGTCCCCCGTACAGCTACACGTCGAAGGTCTTCCTGCCGATCCAGCAACCTCTCTCCTTCGGGATCCCGCAGCAATGAGCGCCCCGACGACACCCCTCCGTGCGCCGACCGGTCGCGCCGCCGCGCGTGCGAGGCGCAGGAAGCGCGAGCGCGGCGTGGCGCTCATCATGGTGCTCGGCGCCATCGCGGTCATGGTGGTGATGCTCGCCGAGTTCCAGGACGACGCGGGGGCGGAGTTCGCGTCGGCGACCGCCGCGCGCGACAGCGTGCAGGCCGAGTACTTCGCGCGCAGCGCCATCTCGCTGGAGCGACTGCTCATCGCCTCCGAGCCCACGATGCGCCAGGCCGTCGCGCCGCTGTTCATGCTCATGAAGCAGACGCCCCCGCAGTTGCCCGTGTGGGAGTACTCCGATCGCATCCTGGGGGCCTTCAACGACAAGGAGGGGTCCAACGACTTCTCCGCCCTGTCGGGCCTCGATCTGTCCCTCTCGAAGAACCTGGGCCTCAAGCTCGGGCACTTCGAGGTCACGGTCGTCGACGAGGACGCGAAGCTCAACGTGAACATGGGCGCCGCCAACCAGATCGCGCACATCCGTCTCGCCAAGGAACTGATGAGCGCGATGTCGCCCATCCAGTACGATCCGCTGTTCACCGCGCGCGACTCGACCGGCAACTACAACGATCGGCTCACCATCTGCTCGGCCATCATCGACTGGGCCGACACCGACGAGCAGCTGTTCTCGTGCGACATGACCAACCAGACCTCGTCGAACGCCGTCGAGGACTCGTGGTACCAGCTGCTGCAGAAGCCCTACCGCCGCAAGAACGCACCGTACGACTCGCTCGAGGAGCTGCACATGGTGCGCGGCATCTCCGACGACTTCTGGGCCACGTTCGTGGACCCCGATCGGACGGACCCCCGCAAGCGCATCATGACCGTGTGGGGGCAGGGGACGGTCAACGTCAACTCGGCCAACGCCCTGACGCTCTACGGCGTGGTGTGCGCAGGCGCGCCGCAGGCCGATCTGTGCACCGACCCGACGCAGATGCAGCTGTTCGTCATGGCCATGACCATGGCCAAGGGCATCACCATGGGCGCGCCCGTCTTCGGCTCGCCCAAGGACTTCATCAGCGCGATGGAGGGAAAGGGAATGATCGGGCCCATGCTGACGCTCATGGGGCTGAAGCCCGTGAAGTTCCAGTCCGAGAGCGACTTCGCCAAGAGCATCTCGGTGCACAGCAAGGTCTTCTCTATCTACGCGGTCGGCGCGGTGAAGGGCTTCCGGCGCGAGACGCGCGTGAAGATCCACACAGTGGTCGACTTCCGGAACACGCAGCCCATCACCGCGGGCGGCGCGCCCGCGCCGTCGGCCAGCGCGGCGACCGGCGCGCCACCCACGCCGGGCGGGCAGCAGGTCACGACGCCCGGCAGCAGCACCGGCGGCATCACGGCGGCGCTGGGGCCGAACGTGGGCGGGCAGGTCCTCTACTACGAGATCGAGTAAGGAGAAGGATAGGCGATCATGCCGACCTGGCTGGGCATCGACATCGGGAGCACGAGCGTGAAGGTGGCGCTCGTGCGCTCGACGTACCGCAAGCTCTCGCTCGTGCGCCTCGGGTCGGCCGAAGTCGTCGAGGGGGCTCCCCTCTCGTTGCCGGACGCCATCCGCGCGGCCGTCGCGTCCGCGCTCCTCGGCGAGCCCCGGAACGTCGACGCCACCGCCGTCGCAATCGAGGGCTCGCGCGCTGCGATTCACCGCCTGATGCTCCCCGCCGCGGCGCAGAAGCAGCTCGTCGACGTGCTCAGCTACGAGCTCGAGGCGCAGGTCCCGTTCGACATCGAGGGCGCCGTCTTCGACTGGCGATTGCTCGCGGCGGCCCCGGGCGGGGGCGAGGACGGGCAGCTCCCCATCGTCGCCGCGGTCGCTCGCGTCGAGGACGTGCGCGCGCGCATCGACCTGGTGAAGGAAGCCACCCGCTACGAGCCCGAGCGCGTCGGCGTCGGCGCCTTCACCCTGGGGGCGCTCGTGCCGTACGTTCCCGCGCTGGCCGAGGGCGGGACCATCGCGGTGGTGGACCTGGGCGCGAGGGCGAGCGAGATCCTCGTCCTCGAGAACGGCGAGCCAGTCTTCGCGCGCACGCTGTCGACCGGCACGATTGGCCTGCCCGGGACCGCCGACCGCCTCGCGCGCGACATCCGGGTCAGCTTCGCCGCGCATCGCGCGCAGGGCGGCCGTCCCGTCACCCGCGTGTACCTCTGCGGCGGCGGCGCCTTCGTCTCGGGGGCCGAGGGGTTCCTCGGCGGCTCGCTCGAGATCCCCGTGCAGGTCCTGCCGGAGCCGCAGATCGACGCCACGACGGTCCAGCCCGAGGCGCTGCGCGAGCTGCCCCGCTACGCCAAGGCCCTCGCCCTCTCTCTGTCGCTCGCGGGCCGCGGCGCGGGGATGAACCTGCGTCAGGGGCCGCTGTCGTTCGAGCGCGGCTTCGCCTGGGTGCGCGATCGCATCCCGGTGCTGGCGGGGCTGGCGACGGTCATCCTCTTCAGCTTCGTCTTCAGCGCCTGGGCGCGGCTGCACGCCG
>VFSW01013531.1_pt1 | contig 11338 bp, 6 predicted proteins | sample 5358111 | NCBI WGS metagenome assembly VFSW01 (sample SAMN11554181, study PRJNA540505) | mine drainage metagenome | isolation source: sediment from site ElyBrook_90M | place: USA: Ely Copper Mine, Vershire, VT | collected 2017 | reverse complement strand
GTGCTCAAGCAAATCAGCGAGGCGTTCGCGGGAATCATGAACGGGCCCAAGCCGCCGCCGGTGACGGAACTCGAACCGCCGCAAGCAGGGACCCGGCGCGTCGAACTGCGGCACGCGGCCAATCTTCCGGCGTTCGAACAGGCGTATCACGTGCCGAATATTTCCAGCCCCGACAGTTACGCGCTCGAAGTGGCTTCTGAAATTCTGAGCGACGGGCAGAGCTCGCGGCTCTACAAGAAGCTGGTCGTCGAAAAGCAGATGGTGGTCGATATCGGCGCCGGCTACGAGATGACCTGGTTCGATCCGGGATTGTGCATCGTGGCGGCGCAGATGCGGCCGGGCGTGACTGCGGCTAACACTCAGGCCGAGGTCGAAAAGGAGCTCGCCGCGCTGCGCGATGCTCCGGTCGGCGCAGAGGAATTGCAGAAGGCCAAGAATCTCGAGCAGGCAGAATTCGTTTTCGGGCAGGACTCGATCATGCGCGAGGCCGAACTGCTCGGCGCGTACGAACTGCTCGGCGACTACCATCTCGTTGACAAGTACCTGGACGGAATCGACAAGGTGACCGCGGCTGACGTGCAGCGGGTCGCGAAAACTTATCTGGTCGCGGCCAACATGACTGAAGGCGTGCTGGTGCCGACCGGCGTTCTGCCGCATGGAGGCGGCGGACTGAGCGGCGGAGAGTTGCGCCATGCTCCCGACGTGGGCGAGAGCGCCGAGGTGATGCGATGAGCGGCGCGGCGGATCGGATGAGAATGTTTGCTTTCGTTGGCGTCACGGCAATCGCGGCGTTGGTCTTCGCGGCCTCGCCGTCGCATGCACTCGAGATCAAGCGGATGACGCTCAGCAACGGCGCGGTCCTGCTCGTCTCGGAAGAGCATCGGCTGCCGATGGTCACGATGATGATCGAGTTTGACGCGGGCACGCGGCGCGATCCCAAGGGCAAGGAAGGGTTGGCCGAGCTGACGGCGCGATGCCTTTCGCAGGGCACCAAGGAACTCACCGCGCCGGAGTTCGATCAGAAAGTCGATTTCATGGGCAGTTCGGTCGGGGTGTCGGCCGGCCGCGACTATTCGACCGCCGCGATGACGACGCTGAAGAAGTACCAGGGCGACACGCTCAAACTGCTGGCGGGAATCCTGACGGAGCCCGGACTTCGGCAGGCCGACATCGAACGCAAACGCGCCGAGCAGATCGCCGAAATCAAAGCGGCGGAAGAACAACCGGGCTACACCGCGGACGTGGAATTCACCAAGGACTTGTTCGGCGACTCGCCGTACGGCCATCCGGGCGAAGGCTCGTCCGAATCGGTCGGCAAACTCAGCGCCGACGACGTGCGCGGCTTCTACCGCGACAATTACAAGCTGGGCAGCGCGATCATCGCGGTGGCCGGCGATGTGACCGCCGACGAAGTTAAAGCATCACTTGAAAAAGAGCTGGCCGGCCTTTCCGGCGCCGTCGCGCCTCAAGCGCAACCGCCGCCAATCACGGTCGCGCCGGGTCTTCATGTGAAACTGATCGATCGAAACGTCGCGCAAGCCAACATCATAATGGGTTCCGGCGGCGTGGCGCGTTCCAATCCTGATTTTTACCGGCTGAAAGTGATGAACTACATACTGGGCGGCGGCGGATTTTCCTCGCGCCTGGTGAAGGTCGTTCGCAGCGAGCACGGACTCGCCTACTCGGTCGACAGTAGTTTCGAGCCGGGCAAGTTCCAGGGCGCATTCGCAATCAGCCTGCAAACCAAGAACCAGAGTTCGAACCAGGCAATCGATTTGATTCTGCATCAGCTTCGCGAGATCCAGGAAAAACCGGTCAGCGACGCCGAACTGGACGGCGCGAAAAAGTTTCTGATCGGCAGCTTCCCGCTGGGGCTCGAGCGGCAGAGCGCGATCGCATCCTTCATGGTGCAGGTCGAGTTCTACGGCCTGGGGCTCGACTACGCGGAGCATTATCCGAAGCTGATCGGATCGGTCACCAAGGATGAAGTGCTGGCGGTTGCAAAAAAATATTTGCATCCCGATTCGATCATCGTCGTCGCGGTCGCGAACCAGAGCGAAGCGAAGATCAGAACCTCGCAGATGGAGAAGGCCGCCGACGCCGCCAGCGCGCAATAGGGCCGCAATTGAGCAGCATCCGGCGGCGCTGATCTTCACGATCGGACACTCGACGCATCCGATCGAGCGTTTGCTTGAATTGCTCGGCGAGCATCGCATCGCGATCGTCGCCGACGTGCGATCGTTCCCGAGCTCAAAACGCTGGCCGCAGTTCAACCAGGCGGAACTTTCCACGTCGCTCGAGCGCGCGGGAATCGAGTATCGATGGATCAAACGGCTCGGCGGCCGGCGTCATTCGAAGCGTGGCGATTCGCCGCATACCGCGTGGGAGCATCCCGCGTTCCGATCGTACGCGGACTATACGGAGAGCGCGGATTTCGAAGATGGCATGCGCGAACTGACGCAGGCCGCCGCGGCCGCGCGAACCGCGTACATGTGTTCCGAAGGATTATGGTGGAGATGCCATCGGCGAATCATCTCGGACAATCTTGTGATTCGCGACTGGACGGTCGAGCACATCATGCCGGCCGGGAAATTGTCGCCGCACGTGCTCGCGCCGTTCGCGCGCGTCGCGGACGGACGGATCATCTACGACGGTGCGGCCGGGACGGAATCGTGAATGCGCGGACTATGCGGCGGCGCGATGGTTGAGCGCCTGGCGCAGAAAGCCGGCGGTGTATGAAGCCTTCACGCCGGCGACTTCCTCGGGCGTGCCCTTTGCGACTACATTGCCGCCGCGATCGCCGCCCTCGGGCCCGAGATCGATCAGGTAGTCGGCGGTCTTGATAACGTCGAGGTTGTGCTCGATCACGACGATGGTGTTGCCCGCATCGGCGAGGCGGCCGAGCACACCGAGCAACTTTTTGATGTCGTCGAAATGCAGCCCGGTGGTTGGCTCATCGAGGATATAAAATGTGCGGCCGGTCGCGCGCCGCGCGAGTTCCTTGGCAAGCTTGATGCGCTGCGCCTCGCCCCCCTACAGGGTCGTCGCGGCCTGGCCGAGATGGATGTAATCGAGGCCAACGTCGCGCAGCGTTTCGAGCTTCTGGCGAATCGGCGGAACTGAGCCGAGGAATTCGACCGCGTCGAGCACGGTCAGGTTGAGAACCTCGGCGATATTCTTGCCCTTGTATTGAATTTCCAGCGTGTCGCGATTGTAGCGCTTGCCGGCGCAGACCTCGCAGGTGACGTAAACGTCGGGCAGAAAGTGCATCTCGATTCGAATGATGCCGTCGCCTTCGCACGCTTCGCAGCGTCCGCCCTTGATGTTGAACGAAAATCGCCCCGGCCCGTAACCGCGCATGCGCGCCTCGGGCAATTGCGCAAACAGCTCGCGGATATGGGTGAACAGGCCGGTGTAGGTCGCGGGGTTCGAGCGCGGCGTGCGTCCGATCGGGCTTTGATCGACGTGAATGACCTTGTCGAGATGCTCGACGCCGTCGAGCGTCTTGTACGCGCCGGCACGTTCGCGGCTGTGATTGAGCTTCTGCGAGAGCGCGCGATAGATGGTGTCGAGCAAGAGCGTCGATTTGCCGGAACCCGAAACGCCGGTGATGCAGGTGAAGACGCCGAGCGGAATCGCGACCGTGAGATCGCGCAGATTGTTCTCGTGCGCGCCCTTAACGGTCAGCCATCGGTTCGAGAGCTTGCGCCGCCGCGACGGCACGGGAATCTCGACTTGTCCCGAAAGATACTTGCCGGTGAGCGAGTTTTCATCGCGCATCACCTCCTCGGGAGTGCCCTGCGAAACGACGTAACCGCCGTGAATTCCGGCGCCCGGTCCCATGTCGATCAGATGATCGGCTTCGAGCATCGTCTCGCGATCGTGCTCGACCACCAGCACGGTGTTGCCGAGATCCTTGAGCCGCTTGAGCGTCGCCAGCAGGCGCCGATTGTCACGCTGATGAAGTCCGATCGACGGCTCGTCGAGGATGTAAAGCACGCCGACGAGGCTCGATCCGATTTGAGTGGCGAGACGGATGCGCTGGCCCTCGCCGCCGGAAAGACTTCCCGACGGGCGATCGAGGGTCAGGTACTCGAGTCCGACGCCGGCGAGAAAATTCAGCCGCTCGCGGATTTCCTTCAAAATGAGTTTCCCGATTTCAGCTTCCTGCGCACTCAGCTTCGGCGCGGCGAAAAACGTGAGCGCCTGCTTGATCGACATGGCGGTCACTTCGGAAATCGACTTGCCGTTGAAGCGCACGTACAGGCTTTCCTTCTTGAGCCGCGCGCCGTTGCAGGTCGGACACGGCCGCATGTTCATGTACGCCTCGAGGAACTCGCGCACGCCTTCGGACTCGGTTTCCTTGTAGCGCCGATCCAGCCACTGCAGCACGCCCTCGAACGTTTTCGAGTACTCGGCGCGATGATGCCCGCGCTGGTAGGCGAACTCGATCTCCTCGGTTCCCGAGCCGTGCATGATCGCCTTGCGCACCTTGGCCGGAATTTCCTTCCACGGCTGATCGAGGCTGAACTTGTAGTGCCTGGCGAGCGCGTCGAGCACCGGCTGCAGATAGTTCATCGTCGCCCACGGAGCGATCGCGCCATCGGAGATGCTCAAGTCCTCGTTTTGCACGACCAGTTCGGGATCGAAATACATGATCGATCCGAGCCCCGAGCATTCCACGCCGGCGCCGTGGGGGCTGTTGAGCGAGAACATCCGGGGCGCGATTTCCGGATACGAGATTCCGCAATCGACGCACGCGAAGCGCTGGCTGAAATAGATCTCGCTCTCGTTGTTGGGCCCGTCCAGGCGCTCCACCTTGAGCAGGTCCTGCCCGTACTTGAAGGCAACTTCAAGCGAGTCCGACAAGCGCTTCTCGATTCCCTTGCGGATCGCGAGCCGATCGACCATCACTTCGATGGTGTGGCGCTGGTTCTTGTTCAGCGCCGGCTCCTCGCCGAGTTCGTAGAGCATGCCGTCGATCTTCACGCGCACGAAGCCCGCGCGCTTCATCTCGGACAATTCCTTGCGATACTCGCCCTTGCGATCGCGGACAATCGGCGCGAGCACGTGAATTCTCGCTCCGTCGGGCCATCCCATGATTCGGTCAACGATCTGCTGCACGCTCTGCTGAGTGATTTCGCGGCCGCAGTTGTAGCAGAACGCGTGTCCCACCCGCGCGAAGAGCAGGCGCAGGTAGTCGTAGATTTCGGTGATAGTGGCCACCGTCGAGCGCGGATTGCGCGAGGTGGTCTTCTGCTCGATCGAGATTGCGGGCGACAATCCTTCGATCGAATCGACGTCGGGCTTTTCCATCTGTTCGAGGAACTGGCGCGCGTAGGCCGACAGCGATTCGACGTAGCGCCGCTGACCCTCGGCGTAAATCGTGTCGAAGGCGAGCGACGATTTTCCCGAGCCGGAGAGTCCGGTGATCACGACCAGTCGATCGCGCGGAATCTCGAGATCGATGTTCTTGAGATTGTGCTCGCGCGCGCCCTTGATGACGATTCGATCGGCCATCGTTGCTTACGCCGACGCCCGCCGCCCGGTCTTTCCGCGTCCCGCCGCGGCCCGCCACGCGTATTCGATCGCGGCAATCATGCTCGACGGGTTTGCAATTCCCTTCCCTGCTATGTCGAACGCCGTTCCGTGGTCGGGCGAGGTGCGGACGAATGGCAACCCGAGCGTGACGTTCACCGCACGATCAAACTCCAGCGTCTTGACCGCAATCAAGCCCTGGTCGTGATACATCGCAACCGCAGCGTCGAAATTAAACGACCCCGCCGTGCGGATGAACGCGGTGTCGGGTGCGAGCGGACCGTACGCGTCGATGCCGTCACGCTGCGCGCGTCGAATCGCCGGCGCGATCACGCGGATTTCCTCATCACCGAACATCCCGCCTTCACCCGCGTGAGGATTCAATCCGAGCACCGCGATTCGCGGCCGTGCAACGCCAAGCGCGCCGCGCAAGTGCGCGCAGAGCAGACGAATCGTGTCCAGGACATTGCGCTGCGTCAGCGCTGACGCCACTTTTGCAAATCCCATATGCGCGGTCACCAGCACCACCGTCAGCTCGCCGGCCACGAACATCATGCGCCACAGCCGGGTTCGCCCCAGATGCGCAAGCAGTTCCGAATGCCCGGGGAAATGATGGCCCGCGCGGTTCATCCAATCCTTGCTGATCGGCGCGGTCACCAGCGCGTCAGCCTCGCCGCTCATCGCCATCCGCGCGCCTGTGACGATGTAGTCATATGCGGCGCCGCCGCCCTCAACCGTGGGATGCCCCGGGCGAATTGCGCGCGCCGGCAAACTCGACCTGGAAAGTACGCCGAGTCCTTTGGTCAGACGAATCGGCGGCTGACCAGGATGCCATTGGCACGGAGCCGGCACGTCGCTGAGGCGGGCGGCGGCCGCGCGCATCGCGGACAAATCGCCGACTACCGCAATCGACGGCGCGCCACGGCGGCTCGCGAGCGCCGCCGCCGCCTTGAGGATCACCTCGGGCCCGACGCCCGCCGGATCGCCCATGCTGATCGCCAACAGCGGCGGCGTCTTTCGTTTCGGCGCCGTCATCATCTAGTACATGGTCTCGACGTAATGCTGCTTGACAAGATCGGAGTCAACCCATTTTTCGAGCTGCGCGCCGGATTGCTGATCGATCAGCTGAGCGCGAATCGCCGCCTTGACGTCGTTGAGCGGCTGCACGCCCGGCACTTCGTGTTCTTCGAGCTTGACGATATGAACGCCGTGGCTGGTGCGAACCGGCGCCGAAATTTCGCCGGGCTTGAGCGGCTTTACCGCGGCCAGAATCTGGTCCATGACGTCGGACGGCGCGAACCATCCCAGTTCGCCGCCGTTGGACTTCGACTCGTCGTCCGAATACACGCGCGCGAGCGCGCTGAAGTCGTCGCCCTTGGCGGCACGCGCACGAATCATGTCGGCTTTCTTTTGCGCGGCGGACACTTGCGCGGCGGTCGGGTTGGGCGGCAGCGCGATCAGAATCTGCGCGAGCTTGAGACGCTCCTTGGTAATCGTGAAGTCTTCCTTGTGGGCATCGTAATAGGCCTTGATCTCGGCGTCGGGCACGTCGATTTTCGCGCGGACTTCCTGCTCGATCATCATTGCTTTTTCGATATCGAGGCGTGCTCGCTTGCGTAATTCGTCGTAGCTCATCCCGCTCGCCTGGAGTTGCGCGCGGAACTCCGCATCGCTCAGGTGCTTGTCCTGGCGCAACTGCTGGATGTACTTGTCGATTTGCGCGTCGTCGACCTTGTCATCGTACTTTTTCACTTCCTGTTCGAGCAATTTCTCCCCGATCAACGCCTTCACCGCGGCCTTGGCGGCGTCCGAAGAAGCGAAATCGTCGGTCTGGATCGGCTGGCCGTGCTGCGCCGCAAAATCTTTGACCTCCCGCATCGTGATCGGATCGCCATCAACGCTGGCGACGATCCGATCCAACGCCGGCGTGCTCGGCTCCGCCGGCTCATCCGAGGCAACCGGCGCTGGTGGAGGCGGCGGTTCGTCCGTTTGCGCCTCGCCGACCGGATTCGGAGCCGGCTTCGCCTGCCCTGCGAAAGAGGCCCCAGGAGGATTGGGATGTAACGGGTTGGCGCCCCCTGGTGACGCCGATGGCGCCGTCGCTGTGGAAGAAGCGGCCGCCTGTTTGAAAGCATCGAAAGCGCCGGGTTTGAGGAGATCCATCGAGCAACCCGAAAACGCGCCCGCCAGGACAATTCCCAGCGACGCCGCCAACGCCGTCGCCACGGCGCATCGCGCGCCGGCACGCGGGGACAATCTTCCGTTCTGCATCAGTCTAATTGACGGCCGGCCCGACTTTCGCGGCCGTCCAGTTTTCCAACTTTTCACAGCCCGCCAGGGCCTGAAAGACGCCGTCGAGTTGCGCGAACAGTTGCTCGTATTCTCCGGGTTCGATTCGCGCGATCACCTGGTACGACGGCGTCAGCCGCAGCGTACGCCGATTCTGGTCCGCGAGCTTCACCAGCCGCGCGGTTTCCACGGGCGCATCGGGATGAAATCTGATTTCGAGCTGCGAGCCCTTGAGAATCGCGCTCAGGATCATCAACTGTTTCATCTGGCGCCGAACATTCATCGCCGCGATCAAATTTTCGATCAGCGTCGGCACCGGACCGAACCGATCGCGCAGCTCGTCGCGAATCTCGCCGAGATCCTCCTCGCGCTGCGCACGCGCGAGCCGCCGATAGAGCGCCAACCGCTCGTTCTCGTCGGAGACGTAAGCCTCGGGGATGTACGCGGGCACTGCGATTCGCAGCTCGGGCTCGAAGTCGGGGCGACTGGGCTGGCCACGCAGTTCTCCAATCGCCTCTTCCATCATCTCGGTATAAAGCTCAAACCCAACCGCCGCGATCTGTCCGTGCTGCTCGTGGCCGAGCAGATTGCCGGCGCCGCGATGCTCGAGGTCGGCCATCGCGAGCTTGAAACCGCCGCCGCTTTCGGACTCGACCAGTTCACGAAGCGCATCGATTCGCCGCTTGGCGTCGCGCGTGATGATGTGTTCGCCGGGAATCAGCAGGTATGCGTACGCTTTTTGGCGCGAACGGCCGACGCGGCCGCGCAACTGGTATAACTGCGCGAGACCGAAATGATCGGCGCGATTGATGATCATCGTGTTCGCGTTGGGAATATCCAGGCCCGATTCGATGATAGCGCTGCAGACCAACACATTGACCCGCTTTTCGATAAAGTCGCGCATCACGTCCTCGAGCTGCCGCTCCTTCATCTGGCCATGCGCGATTGCGGTCTTGGCCTCGGGCACCAGCGCGCGCAGATGACTGGCCATGTAGTCGATATTCTCGACGCGATTGTGAACGAAGAAAACCTGGCCGCCACGGTTCAACTCGCGCAGGATTGAATCGCGGATGGTGGCGTCGTCGAAATGCGCGACGAAGGTGCGAATCGCCTGGCGGTCCGGCGGCGGCGTCTGAATCACGGAGAGATCGCGGATGCCGAGCATCGCCATGTGCAGCGTGCGCGGAATCGGCGTCGCGGTCATCGTCAACACCGGCACCAACTTCTTGAGCTTCTTGATTCGCTCCTTGTCCACCACGCCGAACCGGTGCTCCTCGTCGATCACCAGCAAGCCCAGGCGCGGGAACTGAACGTCGCTCGAAAGCAGCCGATGGGTCCCGACGATGATGTCGACCTTGCCGCGGCCGGCCTCCTCGATCACGGCCCGATTTTCCTTGTGGCTGCGAAACCGCGAGACCATCTCAACGCGAACCGGATAATCCTTGAAGCGCTCGCGAAACGTGTTCCAGTGCTGCTCGGCGAGGATCGTCGTTGGCACCAGCACGGCGACCTGCCGGCCATCCATCACGGCGATGAACGCGGCGCGCAGCGCGACTTCAGTTTTGCCGAAGCCGGCGTCGCCGCAGATCAGCCGATCCATCGGCTTGGCACGCGTCAAGTCGCGGATGACGTCGTCGATCGCCGACTGCTGGTCCGGCGTCTCCTCGAACTCGAAGCGCTACGCGAACTCCTCGTAGTCCGCGCCCGGTGGCGGATACGCGTGCCCCTCCATCACTTCCCTCGCCGCGTACACGTCGAGCAACTCGGCCGCCATCGCGAGCACCGCCTGCCTGGTGCGCCGCTTTACCTTCTCCCACGAGCCGCTGCCCAACTTGTCGAGCTTGGGTTCCGCGTCGTCGCCGCCAATGTAACGTTGAACGAGATTTATCCGCTCGACCGGCACGTACATCGTATCGTTGCCCGAGTATTCGAGATTCAGAAAGTCGCCCTCGACGTCGGCGACCTTCATGTGGCGCAGGCCGCGGTACTTGGCGATGCCGTGATCGATATGCACGACGAAATCGTCGGGCCTGAGCTGTTCAAGATTGAGCAGCGCACCCTTGGCGCTCGGACGCCTGCGCCGATGCGCCCGCGGCTCGCCGAAAATTTCCTCTTCGCTGTAGATGTAGAGACCGTCGGCCTGCAAAACGACGCCGGCGGAAATCTCGCCTTCGATGATCGCGGGGCGGTAGTCCGGCCATTCCAGCAGCGCCGACAAACTTTTGCATTCGACGTTGACGTCGAGGTCCCACGCCTCCAGATGACGGCGCAGGCGCGCCACCTGATGCGGCCCGTCAACGATCATCAGCGAACGCCCCTGCCCGCGCTGGACTTCGCGCAGTTCCGTCGCCAGCGGCTCGAAGCTCGGCGGCGTCCGCACTCCACTCAGTTGGTTCGATCCCAGTCGCAAACTGGCCTGCGATTTGACCTCAACCGGCACCGCCCATCCCTCGCGCGGCGCGATCATCGTAACCAGCGAGCCGACCTCGACGGCGGTGAAGTTTCCGAGCGCGCGTTCAAACGCGTCCGCGCCGACGAACAGCGAATCCGGCGCGGGATGAAACGCGGGCTTGCGCGCCGCCGCTGCCGTCTCGACGGATACGGTATCGGCGAAGCGATTTGCCTCGGCGAGAATGCGCCCCGGATCGACCAGCCACAGCAACGCGCCCGCCGGCATGTAATCGAACACGCTGTCGAGCGCGCGTCCGTACGCATACGGCATCAGCAGTTCCGCGCCTGGAAACAACAGCCCGTTCTCGAGCGCCTCGGCCAGTTCCGCGGCCTCCTTGCGCACCATGCCGATTTCCGCGGCCCGCAACGCGACCTGCTCGCGCAGCTTCGGCGCCTTCAGCGCAGACGGCGGCACGTAGCGAGTGCGCGTTATCGTCGCCTCGAGCAGTTCGCCACCCGAGCGCTGGCTGTGCGCGTCGAAGTGGCGAATCGAGGTGATCAGGTCGTCTTCGAGCTCGATGCGAATCGGGTCGCGGTACAATGGCGAGAACGCATCGACGATCCCGCCGCGCACACTGAAGTCTCCCGCCTCTTCGCTCTGCGGCACGCGCTGATAGCCGCACGCCACGAGCGCTTCGACCAGCGCCTCGAGATCCAGCCGGTCGCCAATGGCCACTTTAACGATCGATTCGTTGAACACCGTGCGCGGAATCGTGCGCGTCATCAGCGCTTCGGCCGACGTAACGACCAGCGGCGACTCATGCCGAAGCATCGCGAACAGCGCCGCCAGTTGCGACGCCTGCGCGTCGGTCGGTGGCGACAATTGCGCCATCGGTTTTAATTCCCACGAGCGGAGCAGATGCACCCGGCGCGTGGCGGCGCCGGCGTCGGGCTCCTCACCAAGAAAAAACGCAACCTCTCCCGCCAGCGCCTCGGCTTCCGACGGCGTTGACGCGACCGCGACGATTGGACGCCGCAGCCGGATTCCCATCTCGCGAATCATCAGCGCGCCAGCCGCGCCGCGCAATCCCATCACCGGGAATCGGCGTTCGGTATTTGC
>VFSW01013530.1_pt1 | contig 11338 bp, 12 predicted proteins | sample 5358111 | NCBI WGS metagenome assembly VFSW01 (sample SAMN11554181, study PRJNA540505) | mine drainage metagenome | isolation source: sediment from site ElyBrook_90M | place: USA: Ely Copper Mine, Vershire, VT | collected 2017 | reverse complement strand
CCGCCGGTTTTCATCGGCGCTTTCTAAGGGCGAAGCGGACGGAAATTAACGCCGTATGATTCAACTAACGCTGCTCCGTCTGCTTCGCCCCTACGTCGGTAAATTGAAAGGTTGGCTGTTAAATTACCGTAATGGAGTCAACCTTCTCTACGGAACGCCGATTTAATCGGAAGAGATCCAGATTCCAGCAGGAAGTCCAACAGCACCTGGTTGAACAGTTCGGGATGGTCGGCAATCACCGCATGCCGCCCACCGGGGATAAACACCTGTTTGGCGCCGGGGATTTTTACCGCCAGAACAGCCTGAACCACTGGCGGGACTGTGCTATCGAGCGTGCCGGTGACTACCAGGGTAGGAATTTTTATTTCTGGCAACCTTTTCTTGACGTCGAACAAACCCAGCGAACGCATGGCAGCCCGGTAGACTGCCGGGTCTGAGTGTAAGATCGATTCGATCAAAATATTTCTCAAGGGTTCCTGATCGGGTTCCGGAAAAATCCTCTGGGCGACCATTTCAGCCTGCGCCTGGATTCCCATGAGGTTTGCGCGCACATAGCGCATTAGCAGGTAAGCCAGCTCCCCCATGCGCCTGGGCCTGAGCGCAGCAAAAGTATTCACCAGAACCAGGCGGTTAACACCCTCCGGAAAATCCAGGGCGATCTGGAGGGCAATCGTCCCACCCATGGAGATGCCCGCCAGGCACAGCGGGGCAGGCAGTTCATTCGCCATCATTCTGGCGATTTCAGCAGCTACGCCGGGAATACTCCAAATCCCTTTGCCATAGGATGACTTCCCAAATCCGGGAATATCAAGGATAATAGGACGCACCCCGTTAGAGATCAGCGCCGGTACCTGAAAACCCCACGACTGGACGTCAGTGCCAAGACCGTGCAGCAGCACAACAGCCGGTGTTCCGGAGGGGTTGGGGTCTTCGAAAAACATAATCCGATTATACGTTTTATTTTTAGTATACGCGGCTACTTACCCCTCGTCCAAAAAATAAATCCCTTTTGGCGATATAATTCCCAAGGAGGCTCACATGGAGAAATTTCTCATCGAAGGTGGTTTTCCCCTTTCCGGCGAAATAACCCCTTCCGGAAACAAGAACGCAGCTTTACCGTTACTGGCTTCTTGCTTGCTGACTGACGAGCCAATTATCCTTCACAACGTCCCCCAGATCCAGGACGTACAGGTCATGCGCTGCCTGGTAGAAAGCCTGGGGGTCAGCATATCGACACTCGATCCCCATACCTGGCAAATCCAGGCCAAAGAAGTCCACCCGGCCAATCTGGATTCGGACCTGACCAGAAAGATCCGCGCCTCGATCTTGCTGGCCGGGCCGATGACGGCGCGCACCGGTGAGTTGCACCTGCCACCCCCTGGCGGCGATGTAATTGGCCGGCGGCGCGTGGATACTCATTTGATTGCTCTACGCAAATTGGGAGCCGAGATCAACTACGACCGCTCCTTCCATTTCAAGGCCGGCAGGCTGAAAGGGGCAGATATTTTGCTCGACGAAGCCAGCGTTACCGCCACCGAAAATGCCATCATGGCCTGCGTGACCGCCCAGGGAACCTCTATCATCCGCAACGCCGCTTCAGAACCGCACATCCAGGAGTTATGCAATTTCCTGAACGTGCTGGGCGCCAGGATCGATGCCATCGGCTCGAATACCCTGCACATCGAAGGGGTGACCAAACTGCATGGAGGCGAATTTACTATCGGGCCCGATTATCTCGAGGTGGTCAGTTTCATCGGCGCGGCGGTGGTCACGCACGGCTCCATCCGCATCCACGACGCCGGATCGGAGTACCTGGACATGATCCGCCTGGTGTTTGGCCGCCTGGGTGTGCATTGGGAGGTGGAAGGCCAGGATATCATCGTTCCTGCCGAGCAAGAACTCGAAATCGAAATGGATCTGGGGGGAGCCATTCCCGAAATTAAAATCATGCCCTGGCCGGGCTTCCCAACCGACGTAATGAGCAATGCCATTGTTATAGCCACCCAGGCACGCGGGACGATCCTCTTCCACGATTGGATGTATCCCAGCCGCATGTTCTTCACGGATAAACTGGTAGCGATGGGGGCGCAGATCGTCTTGTGCGACCCGCACCGCTGTATCGTCCAGGGACCTTGCGCGTTATATGGCGAAAAAATGGAAAGCCCCGACATCCGCGCCGGAATGGCATTGGTGCTGGCGGCGCTTTCAGTGCAAGGTAAATCTGTCATCCGTAATGTAGGCCAGATCGACCGGGGCTACGAGAACGTTGACGGTAAACTGGCCGCCCTGGGCGCCCACATTCAGCGCTCCAAAGAATAAAAAAAGTTGAGATTGGATCCCTAAGACGTTTCAGGCGGCTAACGCCGCCTGAAACGTCTTATGATTTAATTAGTCGCAACGGATGCTTTTTGTACCACGGCCATAAACTGCGTGACAATGCTGCGCAGAATCACCTCAGGCAGTGCACCGACTTGCATGTGCACAACCTTACCATTGGAGATGAACAGCATCGTCGGTATGTTGCGGATATCGAATTTACCGGCCGATTCAGGGTTATCATCGACATTCACTTTGGCAATCAGCAATTTCCCGGAATACTCTTTAGCTAATTTTTCCAGCACCGGCGCCACCATTTTACAGGGGCCACACCACGGCGCCCAGAAATCTACGATTACCGGGATAGACGCCTGCATGACAGTTTTATCGAAAGCGAGGTCTGTCACATGAATAGGTTCTTCCAACATTTTTGTCTCCTTCATACACCAACCAGCCTATTTGAAGACCCCTTTTTGAGTATGTGCATTGCCATGTGTACACACTCAAAAAGGAATCTTCTTGTTCCTACAAAAAGTATATCATACTGTTACGGAGTATACCTATATGTGTAACTTTATCTAAGTTATACATATAGGTTTCTATCTGAAAAGTCGGAAACTTCCACTTTTTTTGTTCAAAAAAAGTAATTTCCTCATTTTCGGATGGCGTCCCGGATTGCTTATCCATCTTTGTGAGCATCAGCCTTACGATGATCCGTGCTGTACCAGCCGCTGCCTTTGAAAACAACTGCCGGAGCCAGATATTGGCGGTGAACGTTGGCATGCCCGTTCGGGCAAACCGCCGGGTCATCGGAATCCTTGAACGGCCTTCGCTCTTCGAAGTGCGCTCCGCACACAGAACAAACATATGAATATAAAGGCATTTTCACCTCCGAGTTGATTCACAAATTTTGTACCAACGCAAACGTACGTTTGCGTTGGTACAAAATTTGTGAGCCCTCAATTGCCTTATTTATACTTCACTCGGATATTAATTACACAAGTGAAATATAAAGTTTTTATATGAATCTTGAGGTTATTCAGCTTCTTTGGCCCGCTTGAAATCGACGAACCGGTAACCCACTCCCCGCTCTGTCAGGATATATTGGGGTTTTGCTGGATCTTTTTCTAATTTTTGACGCAGGTAATTGATATACAACCTGACGTAATGGGGTTCATCGCGGTATTCGTAACCCCACACTTTCGACAAAAGCTGGTCGTAGGTTAATACCCAGCCGGCATTTTGAACCAGGTGATACAGTAAGCGATACTCGGTTGGCCGCAGCTTGACCAGGCTGCCATCAACCCAGACTTCACGCCGTCCAAAATCAATTTTAAAGCGATCGTCGACCTCGATCAATTCATGCGGCCCAGAACTGATGGCTTCAGCTCGGCGGAGGACAGCCCGCACCCTGCTGACCAGTTCCCTCGGGCTGAACGGTTTAGTTACATAGTCATCTGCGCCAAGTTCCAGCCCGTGAACCCGGTCATCTTCTTCCCCTTTGGCGGTCAGCATGATGACCGGTACTGAAGATACCTCGCGGATCATCTTCAGCACCTCAAATCCATCCATATCAGGCAACATGACGTCTAACAAAACCAGATCAGGCAGTGAGTCACGCACGGCCTGGATGCCCTGCAAACCTTTATAGGCCTCAACGACCCTGAACCCATCATGTTCGAGGTTGAGATGGATGAAACGCGCCATCCTTTCCTCGTCATCTACCACCAAAATAACCCGGTTTCGAAATGAATCTTCCGGCATAATTTATTTCTCTCGCACGTGAGAAATGATATCTTCTTCGCCTTCGGTAGTGATAATCTCGATGAAACTGACCCGGTGCATCGGATAAATCACGCTGGTGATGCTCGCGTCCAGGTACGGCACATCTTTTCCATCCCGCCGGCGGGGGTTCCTGATCAATATAGAGGTATCTGCAGGATTTGGGAATGCATCTACGTCACCCACGATTGGATCTTCATTTGATATATGCAGAACAATGGATGGCATGCAATCCCTCGGGAATTACTTGCGGATTAATACTTGAATTTTTAATTTACCGAGCGCGATCATGTCCCCATGGTTGAGGGGATAATCGATGTGCGGCATAATTTTCTGCCCGTTGACCCGGGTACCATTGGCAGATCCGAGATCAGTGATAACAACGCGCTGGTTTACGAATTTAAGCGCAGCGTGCAATCTGGAAACACCCTGGCTGTAAGCGTCATAAACAGAAAGGTCAACATCCGGTAGAATAGGCTGCCCTTCGGCAACCCGGCCAAGGGTAAATTCAGTCCGGCCAGCCAGGTGAAGGACCTGGCCGCTGCCCACCAGGTGGAGCGAAATGATCGTATCTTCCCCAGGCGTGGCTGGGGGTATCTCTATGGGGGGAAGTCCGTTTGTAACCAGGACGTCAGTGGGGCTGCGATTAATCGATTGCGTGGCTCGTTGGTCTGAAATGACTAATTGCGCTCCACACTCACTGCAGAAGAGTGCTCCTGCTATTTCCTCATGATGACAATTCGGACATAAGATCATTGCTCTGTATACTCCTGTCCTGGCGGTAGAAGCAGTGCTCGAGTGCCATATTTGATCTGTTTTTCACCATCTGCACTGAATCGTTGACTCTGGCGGATATGTTCGGCTTCTACCAGTACTGTATGGGCTAATTCCCGTTTTCCATTGGAGAGCAAGTGGGTTGCGAGGTATTGCAGATGTTTGCTGGCCCGACTGACCTCACCCTGACTTACCTCTGCCCTGGCTTTCTCTTGCAAACGGTACAAGGTGAGCCTGGACATGGCCTCTAATATAGCAGCGGGGGGTAGTTCCGGCTCAGGGTCTGGCATGACCTTCCTTCTGAATTCAAGATATTGTAGCACACTTCCTTGTTTAGGAATCTCCATCTCAAGTTTTCCGGAGGCCAAATTTAGCCTGGTCATTCCGGCCGGCAATTTTCGAACCAGGAATTCAAACAGCACGGAAATACTCCGTCCGAACTGCAGATTTCCAAAACTCAGTGGGCTGGTCAGCGGCAGTGGAGATATTTCCGGGTTTAATCTAAATATAAACCTGGGCTGCACCCATTCATCGCATTGAAACCTGAAGTTGACATTCTTGGCAAAAACCTTCTCGATGGATTCGAGTTTGTGCTGCATATACCGGGATAAATCTTCTGGCGTCGCGGCAAAAACCACGTTTCCACCGCAAAGGCTGGTCATCTTATCCAGGAACACATCGTTCCATTCATTGCCGATCCCCAGGGCGCTGATAGTAATACTTTCTTGAGCGGCCTGTCTGGCAAGGTCTAAACACGCTTCCTCATCTCCGTAAGTATGGCCATCGGTCAATAAGATCAACTCGGTGATCGCTTTACCTCCCCTGGAGAATCTAAGCTGGGTTATTCCGGCTGCCATGCCTTGTAGAAGTTCAGTCCCACCTTCCGTATTGATCAGGTTAATTTCGTGTTCAATCCTCTTCTTATCCTGAACATTGGTAGGAGGAAGAATGACCGTGGCCCGGTCGCTGAAAGCAACGACAGAAATTAAATCTTTTGGTTTAAGCTTTTGGATCAGGCGCGAAACATTCGCCTTGACCATATCCATGCGAGCGCCCGCCATCGAAGTGGACCGGTCGATTACCAGGCAAACGTGTACCGGAGGAAAATTAAGCTCATCCGTGTTAGCAGTGCAAATAATGTCCATCAACACATACATTAATTGCTGCTCACCCATGTTAGGGATGATTGAACGCGAAAATTTATAATTTATAGATACCGATGTAGCCAAAGGGTTTTGAGGCAAGGTCGCATCGTAAGCAGCCCTTTTCATCGGATTAATCAATAAATCGTAAGCCTCCTGGACAATTAAGAAGGCTTCATTAGCCGCTTTGGTTGGATTTACATCGGGGTGCAATCGTTTTGCTGCGTCGAAATATGCCGCGCGTATTTCCTCAAGCGTTGCGTCTCTTGACACGCCCAACGTATCGTAGTAATCCAACCCCTTTACCATAATTACTGCACCTCGTTAACTGATGTATTGTACCAATATTACGCTTATGTTATCTGGTCCACCTGCCGAATTCGCCATCTCGACCAATTTATGGCAGGCCATAGACGGGCTGGGAGTATTTGAAATAACGTCAAAAATATCCGCTTCGGGAACTACGACCCATAAACCATCACTGCACAGGAGGATGGATCCAGGCTTTGGGAACAGGTATGTGTTGATATCAGGCTTGAAAGGTTCCAGCTGGCCGATTGCCCGGTAAAGGATGTTCCTTTGATTCGATAAAGCCGCATCTTGTTCGGTCATTTGACCCAGCTCGACGAGCCGGCGCACCAGCGAATGATCCTGGGTCATGGATTGCATTCTCCCATCCGGGTAGATAAAATATGCCCGGCTGTCGCCAACGTGCGCTAAAGTCACCTGCTCTCCAATTACCAGCGCAGCCGTTAATGTGGTTCCCCCTCCCGGAGCGCGCTTGATCACTATCTGTTGAGCTTCTCTAATCCCACCTTCCATGATTTCCTGAAGGGATTCATTCTGGGCTTCCTGTTGAAGCCCCAGCAGTGAAGGATAAATCCTATCCATCGTATATTGAGCTACCGCACGAGCAGCAACACCGCTGGCAACCTCTCCATGTAGATGCCCGCCCATCCCGTCTGCGATGATAAAAAGACCAAAAGGAAGTTCTGTATTCCCATCTGACAGCACCGCGCTGAGTGTGAAAAGGGTATCTTCATTGTGATCCCTTTGTTTCCCAACCGATTGTGCGGAACCAATCGCCAATTGAGGAGGTTTGATTACCACCTGGGCAACCGCGGTCACCGAACGGAGCTGATCTTCAGTTAATGGTTTGGTTCCCAATTCGATTACTGGGACGGGTTTCTTCTTCTTGTTGCCTTTGAATAAATCTTTTAAGAATTGGGTCAAAATTCCTCCCTTTGGTCCCTTTCAGGCCAGCAATGCATAGACAATCTTATCCATAGATCCGATGTAGACCATATCGTTGATGACAAACGGCGTGCCCGTGATTGGCCCCTTGGTATTAAATTTCCATTTCAATCGTCCGGTGCGATACTCTAAACAATATAAATTACCATCTGCCGAACCGCAGTAAAGGCTATCTTTATAAGTGATCGGTGATCCACTGACCTGGTGTTCGGTCTTAAACTTCCACAATTCCTTGGCCCCACCGGAATCTATCGCATAAATATACCCATCTGCCGAACCAATGAAAAGGATGCCATCTGCAATGCAAGGAGACGAGACTGTCCCTTTCCCCATACGGAAACGCCATATCGGCCATCCGGATTTAGAATCCAGCGCGTAGAATGTGCTGTCCAACGAAGCGAAATAGACTGTGCCTTTGCTGTACAGGACAGAAGAAGTAACCGCCCTTTTAGCGGCAAACCGCCAGCGCACCTGCCCTTGATAGCTTACACAAAAAACCTCGCCGCTTTCGCACCCAAAGAAAATCGTGTCATCCGTCACCGTCGGAGTAGATCGGATTGCACCGGCTGTCTCGATCTTGAAAGTTCTGCGCGTCGATACCAGGTTGACCGCGTGCAGGCAACCATCGTCAGAACCAATGAATACGTGCCCTTCGGCAACTAAAGGTGAAGAGCGGATTGGCCCTTCTGTGGCATAAGACCAGGATAATTTTCCCTGGCGGGCAGAAACTGAATATAATTGATTATCTTCCGAACCAAAATACACAAACCCGTTGCTGACAGCCGGTCTGCTGACAATTCCACCTGACGTGGGGAATTTCCAGAGGATCTTTCCTTCATTCGCATTGATCGCGTAAAGATTATGGTCATACGTACCAACGTACAGAATCCCATTGTCGATCACCGGTGATCCCCGGATTTCATCTTCACAGGAGAATACCCACACCGGCTTGATTGACCCGTTCTTACTGCTCACCTCTATGTGCTGAGGTATTTTGGCCAACATCCCGGTTTTGTTTGCCAAAACCAACAGCGATTCTTTCATATCCGCAATCGACTGGAAACGGTCGGAAGGGTTGTATTGCAGGGCCGTGTTCACAATGACTTCCATTTCCATGGATATGCTGGGGTTTATTTGGCGGATTGGCCGTTCAGCAAAGGTGAACGGTGGCTCAAGGCGCGGGTCTCGCCGGGTCAGTGAGTGGTGTAAAGTCGCCCCCAGGGAGTAAATATCAGCCAGCGGAGAAGCTTCTCCTCGATATTGTTCAGGAGGTGAATACCCCTCCGTCCCGATCATCGTCCCTTTCTGGCCTACCCGGAAAACCTTCGCAATACCAAAATCGACCAGCACTACGTGGTCGGTCTGGTTGATCATAATATTGGAAGGCTTCATATCCCTGAAGATGATCGGTTCAGGTTTATGAGTGTGTAAATAATTTAATACGTCACAAAGCTCAATCGCCCACCCGGCTATGCGTTCTTCAGGAAAGAAGCCCTGCGCTTGAGAAAGGATAGCTTCAAGGTCTTTGCCGTTGATAAACTCCTCAACCAGGTATGAGCGGTCGTCGTAGGTAAAGTAGTCGAAAATCTTAGGGATGGATGGATGGGCCAACGTAACCAGAATATTGGCTTCCCTTTCGAAGTTCTGGACGATGGTTTTTCTGATGATCGGGTCCGGGGCGGTGTTGATCATTTCCTTCACGGCCACGAACTTGAGCACACTTGGGAAATGCAGGTCACGGGCGCGATAAACAGAACCCATTCCTCCTACCCCAATTATTTCCTGGATGGCATATCTCTCAACCAATACCGTACCAGGCTGAAGCTGGGATTCAGGGCCCTGATTTGAATTGAAACTGCCGGTGATCCGGTGAGTATCCAGCTTGTCCTCGTTTGAATGTTTTCTTTACACATTATAAGGGGCAACTCGTACATGCGCAACTAAAAAAAACCACCTCTTCTCATATGCAAATAAGGTACCAATCATCCCCTCTCAGGCTTTATAATAGCTCTTTAGGATTTGGTTGTGAAAAACTGTGTATTTCGCAGCTAGAAAAGTGAACCATTTCGAAGGAGAAAATGATGAGTGATTTTCCTGGCAAAGGCAGGGTAGCTGTCGTAAAAACTACTCCATCCACCGTATTGGATGATATCCAACAAGTCATGACCCTGGCCGGGGTAGAACAGGCCCTTCCCAAGGATGTGACTACCGGGCTCAAAATCAACATTTCCTGGCAAACCTGGTATCCGGCGTGCTCTTCAACTCCATGGCAGCTTGAAGGCGCCATCCGCACCCTGAAAGGCATGGGATATAACGACCTGCTGGGCATCCATAACGATACCGTGGTGGTGGATACCAGTGTAGGCGAAGAGAATAACAAACACCGCTTTGTTACCGATAAATATGGGGTACCCTGCCTGTACCTGTATGAAGAAAAATTCGAATGGACTCGTTATGAGCCCAAACGTCCATTCCTGGTTCTCGATAAAGTCTTTCCTGACGGCGTTTACATCCCTAAGGCTTTGGTAGGGAAAAACATCGTTCACCTTCCCACGGTTAAGACCCACGTGTTTACCACCATCACCGGGGCTATGAAAAACGCCTTCGGCGGCTTACTGCATCGCAACCGGCATTGGACGCACAGCGTGATTCACGAAACCCTGGTCGACCTGCTGATGATTCAGCAGGACATTCACCCGGGCATTTTCGCCCTGATGGATGGGACCTTTGCCGGGGACGGCCCGGGCCCCCGCGCGATGCGCTGGCATGAGAAGAATATTCTCCTGGCTTCTTCTGACCAGGTAGCTATCGACGCCGTTTCGGCCAAATTGCAAGGGTTTGACCCCTTATCCATTCCATTTATCCGCATTGCCCACGAAATGGGCCTGGGAGTCGGCGACCCGCGCCAGATCAAAATCGACGGGTACGATATCGAACAAGAAACACCCTGGAATTTCGTCCAGGAAGACACTTTTGCCTCGCGCGGCCAGAAAATGATCTATCACGGGCCGTTGAAACCTTTCGAAAAGATCCTGCTCCAATCCCCCCTGGTGCCATGGAGCTTTTTTGCCAGTAATTTCTATCACAATGTGTACTGGTATCCATTTGTCGGGCGAAAACGCGTCGAAGCGGCCTTACAAACCCCCTGGGGCCAGTTATTTGAGTCGTACGGGAACGGTGAAGTGGTCATGCCCGGGGTGGAGCCGCGCACGGTCATCCAAGCCGGGGTAGGCCTGGCCCTGCTCAGCGTTCTGGCAGGTGTAGGTATCTGGGCATTAACCAGGCGCCCGAAAGAGGAAAAGTAAGCACATATCAGGAATATTTTGTTGTCATCTCTTCGAATGGGTAAACTCCCGAACTTTGATATTTTACGGGAGCTTCGCTGCCGTAAAATATCAAAATTCGGGGATTAAAGCCCATAGCCTGAGTTGTTACCAGGGTTATTTCGGTGACGCCACAATCGTCAGATACTTCGAGGCCGCCCAGCCAGTACGGGTCGAGTCGTAAGGCGCCTCGAGAAACCACCAGGTGTAGCCATCGGCCAGCTTGGGGCCGTCTTTAACCAGATACACTTCGGCTTCCATCCCCAGGAAAATCGTATCGCTCTTCACCCCGGGAGCGGAGCGCATTTTTAACCCGTCTCCGCCTGTGCCGGAGATTTGAACGTACATCCCCTGGGCAATCCCATCTGCGGAAACGCCACCCTCCGGCGTCGCCGTAGCCAGCGCAGCCTCTTCCGGTGCAGGCGAAGAGGTCGCAGACGGCGCCGGGATGATCGTCAACATGGCCGTTGGAGCCACCATGAGGGCGCTGGCCGGTTTGAAGCCATTAATGATAGCAGCCACCACTGCGCACAATCCGATTGCCAGCAGCAAACCAACCAGGACCATTAACAGGTTGAATCTCTTGTTCACTGGATTAATTATATCTCATCCCCTGCAAAACCCTGGCGATAACTAATTGGTTCTTTGGGAGTTGGCGTGGTGACCTCCCGGATTTGGGGGTGGGGGGGGGGGTGGGCCCGCCGCGCCCCCCCCAAACCCGGGGGGAAACCCCCCCCCCCCCACGCG
>VFSW01013529.1_pt1 | contig 11338 bp, 11 predicted proteins | sample 5358111 | NCBI WGS metagenome assembly VFSW01 (sample SAMN11554181, study PRJNA540505) | mine drainage metagenome | isolation source: sediment from site ElyBrook_90M | place: USA: Ely Copper Mine, Vershire, VT | collected 2017 | reverse complement strand
ATGCAAGGATGCAGTGCATCGCAGATTCTCAGAACAACTAGAGGTGAATCTCATGTTTATAAAGAATGTTGCCGCCGCAGGCCTCGCCATGGCTCTGCTCACGAGTCCTCTTACCGCTCAGGAATTAGCCGTTCCAGAAGGTGTCCCCCACCTCAACCACGTCTTTATGATCATGATGGAGAACCATAGCTACAGCGAGGTTCTCAACAATCCCAACGCTCCCTTCATCAACCAGCTTGCCCATACGGCCAACATCGGTACCAGCTACTTTGGTGTGGCCCACCCCAGCTTCACCAACTACATTGAAGTGCTCGGCGGATCCAACTTCGGTATGCTCAACGACCACGCGCCCGACTGGCACAGCACCACCTGCACACCCAACATCATCAGCGGCATCACCGCGTTCGATACCAATGCAACGCCGCCCAACTGCCCCATCTACGGTAAAGGTACCGATGCCGCCACCCCGGCCATCGATTACACCAATGAGGCTTCCTCTCCGGCAGGTGTCTTCAACATCGATGGAATCCAGTCCATTCCCGCCAGTCACGAAATCGTTGGTAAATCGATCGGTCATCAACTCGTCGCAGCTGGCCTAAGCTGGAAGAGCTACCAGGAATCGCTGCCCATCACCGGTGCCAACTACGTCAACTTCAGCGACGGTGTCTTTACCGATGCAACCAACTTTGCAGCGATCAAGCCCACGCTCCCCCCCCCGCTTACCTCCAACGACTTAGTGGATCTCTACGCCGCGAAGCACAATCCATTCGTCTACTTCCGCGATATCGAGGAAGGCTACGATCCGAACAACAGCCTTCGCAACATCGTCAGCTTTGAAGGTCAGCGCGGCCTCTTTGCCGACCTCGCCACGGGTCATGTCCCTTCCTTCTCCTTCATCGCGCCCAACCAGTGCAACGATCAGCACGGTCGTGGTAACGCAGGTGCGTTTTGCAACTACGATCCCAACTCCAATGGCACGCAGGCTGGACTCAACCCCGCTCTCATCAAGCGCGGCGACGTCGAAGTCGAGCGTATCGTAAAGGCCATCAAAGCCTCCCCAGCCTGGAGCGAGGGCCGCAATGCCATCGTCATCCTCTGGGACGAGAACGACTACTCCGCTGCTCCCGAAACCAACCAGGTACTGCTCATCGTCGACACCAACTACGGTTCGCGTGGCCTGCAGAGCAACGTTCACTACACCCACTACTCCCTGCTTCGCTCAATCGAAGCGGGCTTCGGAATCCCTTGCCTCAATCACGCCTGTGACAGCAACGTCAAAGTAATGACGGACCTGTTCTCTGGCAGCGATAAGCGCAAGAACAATGACGACGACGACAACGAAGGCAACTAGTCAACCAGCATCTGCTTGACCTTGCGAGGAGAGCCTTTGGCTCTCCTCGTTTTAATTGAGCGGGGATGACCTCTTCGTCCAGCCCGGCATGCCTGCCAACTCTCGCATCCCGTCACTCCACAACACGGGAATCTCCTCTGCTGCTGCAACTCCAGGCAAAGCATTTACTCTGAAAAGCATGGCCAACTTTCTCCACCTGCAGCACGTGAACGTCGCGCGTGGCAACGCCACCGTACTGCACGATATCAACCTGCAGATCAACGCCGGCGAACACATCGCCATCCTCGGACCCAACGGCTGCGGCAAGTCCACCCTCATCAAGACCATCACCTGCGAGTGCTACCCGCTTGCCCAGCCCGAAACCAGGGTCAGCATCTTCGGACGGGAACGCTGGGATCTCACCGAACTCAAGAAGCGATTAGGCGTAGTCTCGTCCGATCTGCCCGGCAGGCCGTTCCTGCAAATCAACGGGTTCGACGCCATCCTCACCGGCTTCTTCTCCAGCTCCACCCTCTGGCCCAATCTCACCGTAACCCCCGACATGCGCGCTCGCGCCACCGAAGTTATCCATCAGATCGATGCAGCCAATCTCGCTGCCAAGCCCGTAGGCGAAATGTCCGCAGGCCAACAGCGCCGTATCCTGATAGGCCGCGCCTTGGTAGCCTCCGCCGGCATGCTGCTCCTCGACGAACCCTCCAACGCCCTCGACCTGGCCGCCCAGACCGATCTGCGTAACCTGCTCCGCAAACTCGCGCAGCAGGGAACTGGCATCCTGCTCATCACCCACCACATCGCCGATATCATCCCCGAGATCGACCGCATCCTCATGATGCAAAACGGACGCATCACCGCCGACGGTCCAAAAGCCAACCTGCTGACCGCTGCCACTCTCAGCGACCTGTTTCAAACCCATGTAGACCTGGCTCAGCGAGAGGGCTACTTCCACGCCTGGTAGCACCCAATCGCACAGCAATCAGGCCATTCTGCAAAGCAGAGGTAAATTCACCACCTTTGCCACACAAAAAGCCTAATCATGCATGCGATTTACCACCAAAAATTCCAGAAAATAGCTACTTTGTACCCGAAATAGTCCCCGTCTGCAGCTTCACCAACTCAGGTTCCGGTATCTTACTAGGCCCTAAAACCGCCATTTTAGGCACTAATCCACGCACCATCGCCACTTCATCGCAAGCATACAGCCGAGGACAAGTCTGGCAATCCTTGTAAATCTTGTCCGGAAGCACAGTCCGATCCACCACCCTGAAGCCAAAATGAAAGAAAAAGTCCGGAATACGCGTAAAAAGGCATACACCACTAACACCTTGCGTTTCAGCCTCATCAAGCAGAGACCGTAGTAATTTCCCTCCAGCACCTTGCCCCTTAGCCTCGGGCTTTACAACGATAGACCGCACTTCTGCCAGATGTGGTCCATACAGATGGAGTGCCCCACAGCCCAGAAATACCCCACTTTCAGACTCAGCAACTGCAAAGTCACGGACATTTTCGCAGATTTCGGCGTAGCTCCGACGCAGCAACGTACCGTCGCCAGATAGTGAATTGACCAACTCGAAGATATTCACAGCATCCTGCAGCTTGGCCTTTCTCACTGCGGCCCCACCAACTCGTATACGGGACGAAGAGGTAGATTCGCTTACTGGACTCAATTGGCTAGGCGTGAACATTGGCTCTTCCTGCGTCGTACTTTGCGAGTGCCTCAACTCTCTCTTTGGCATCAGCTAGTGCGGCATGTACTCGCTTACGCGCAGTCCCACCGATCACATCATGACAGTCAAGAGTAGCCTCAATAGTAATAGCTGCGAAGAAATCCTCGTCAAACTCCTCCCCGAACTGTCGTAACTCGACCAAACTCAAATCAGCTAGTTCCCGACCAGTCTCAAGGCCTAACCGTACAGCATTTCCAATCTTTTCATGCGCCTTGCGGAACGGAACACCTTTGTGTACCAGATACGTGGCAGCAGCCATGGCATTCAAATAACCAGTTTCACAGGCGGCACGCATTCGATCTAGTTTGAAAGTAAGAGCTTTGGTAAACCGACTTAGCAGAACAACAGTTTGTATCGACTGTTGAGTTGCTGAAAATACTGGTTCCTGTGTCTCCTGCATATCCTTGTTGTAAGCAAGCGGTAACCCCTTTAGCAGGAGTGTTACTGTTTCAGTGGCACCATGAATTCGTCCAACTTTGGCACGGATCAGCTCAGTCAGATCTGGATTCTTCTTTTGTGGCATTGCACTCGACCCAGTTGAAAATGCCTCTGGAAGCTCAACAAACCCAAACTCAGCTGTTGCAAATAGCGTGATCTCTTCAGCAAATCGGCTCGCGTGAAGTCCAATCAGTGTTAGGCACTGAAGATATTCCAAAACAAAATCACGATCACTGGTAGCATCCATACTGTTTGAGGTAGGACTTACAAATCCCAAACTCGTGGATGCGATTGTACGATCAAGTGCTAAGGTAGCTCCTGCTACTGCGCCAGACCCGAGTGGACATCGGTTGAGCCGGTTTGCGCAATCATTTAAACGTGAAATATCTCGAAGAATCATCTCGACATAAGCGAGAAGCCACTGTGCTACCAGAACAGGTTCTGCGCGTTGCAGGTGGGTATAGGCAGGCATTACTGCTTCATCGGCAGAAAAAGCTTGCTCTAATAAAGAAGTAGCCCAGGCAGCTAGTGACAGATTCAGCGCACTGATTCGGTCGCGTATAAACAACCGAAGGTCAGTTGCAATCTGCTCGTTTCGACTGCGGCCAGTGTGTAGCTTTAGACCAAGATCGCCAACATAATTAACTAATTGACGCTCAACAAAATGATGGATGTCCTCTGCATCTGTGTCAGACGTAACCCAGGCACGTCCACCCGTAGTGCCTAAATAAACTATTGCTATCGATTCAAGTGCTTTGTCAATCTTGAGTAACTCATCTTGGCTCAAGATTCCAGATGCAGCTAGAGCTTGCGCGTGAGCACGACTGGCAGCTACTTCATGTGGAAGTAGCTGCCAGTCAAAAGCTAAAGACCGTTGCCAGAGATCGAACTCTTCATCAAGCGGTTCACGAAATCGCCCAGCCCACATCTTCACTTTGTAACCTCTTTCATCTTATTCATCAGACGTGCACGTGTGCGTGCTGGCAGTCCGAGTATTTTGATGAACCCTGCTGCATCCTTTTGATCGTAGGTATCACCCATAGTGAAAGAGGAAAGATCAGTAGAATATAGCGAATAATCGCTATTTCTAGAAATAACCGATACATTGCCTTTGTACAGCGATAGCTTCACAGAGCCTGTGACATTCTGTTGAGTCGAATCTACAAATGCATCTAGTGATTCCCGTAGCGGTGTAAACCAAAGGCCAAAGTACACCAATTCAGCGTACTTAAGAGACACTGCCTCTTTGTAATGAGCGAGGTCCCGATCTAGTGTCAATGCCTCTAGCTCGCGATGTGCGTTTAGAATAAGAGTTCCACCAGGTGTTTCATAACAGCCGCGGCTCTTCATGCCGACAAAGCGATTCTCGACTAGGTCAATTCGTCCAATTGCGTTGCGTGCACCGATCTCATTCAATAACTCTACAAGGCTTACTGGTGCCATCTTCTTTCCGTCTACTGACGTAGGCACTCCTCTCTCGAAACCGATCTCTACAATTTCCTCATGGTCTGGCGCCTCTTGGGGGGAACGAGTCATTGTCCATGTCGTTGACAAAGGTGCATAACCGGTTGATTCCAGTTCGCCACCCTCATGAGAAACATGCCAGAGATTTCGATCGCGTGAATGAATTTTAGTCCGGCTAGCTTCGACAGCAATCCCGTGGGCTTCTGCATAATCAAGACAGTCTTCACGCGACTTCAATGTCCATTCGCGCCATGGGGCAATCACCTTAAGATCGGGAGCTAGTGCCTGAAAGCAATGCTCGAATCGAACCTGATCATTCCCTTTACCTGTGCAACCGTGAGCTAATGCCGTCGCTCCCTCTGCCAGAGCTACCTCAACTTGATATTTAGCAATGATAGGGCGAGCGATGGACGTTCCGAGTAAATACTTATGCTCGTACACGGCCCCAGCGCGTACAGTCGGAAAAACGTACTCTTTTAGAAACTCATCGCGGAGATCCTTGACGATCGCCTTTTTGGCTCCAGTTGCATAGGCCTTTGCGACAACCGCATCAATATCATCTCCCTGTCCGACATCAGCGATAAACGCGATAACATCGTAACCATAATTCTCGTTCAGCCACGGAATAATAATTGACGTGTCTAGACCACCGGAATAAGCGAGTACTACCTTTTCTGCCATGGTTCCTTCTTTCATTCCAAGAATAAGTATCAGTTGTTTGCGCAGTATTAGCTCTGCGTGGGGCGCTTACGTGCTTGTATTCCGCGACTCCTGCTATTGGAAATTCGTTTTGCACCACCAAGTAGCATCAGAAGTAATGCTTTTTGGGCATGCATTCTATTTTCTGCTTGATCGAAGACCACAGATTGTGATCCGTCCAGCACTGCATCAGTCACCTCGGCATTCCGATGGGCTGGAAGGCAGTGCATGAAAACTGCATCTGGTTGTGCGTATGCCATCAGTGCTTCGTTTACTTGATAAGGCTTGAAAATAGGAGCGCGCTTTGTCGCTTCGTGTTCTGAACCCATGCTCGTGCATACGTCTGTATAGACGGCATCGGAACCGGTTACAGCTTTGACCGGATCATGCAGCAATGTCACACTTCCACCAGTTGCTTCACTTATTTCTATAGCTTTGTGAATAATTTCAAGTTTAGGCGCGAATCCCTTCGGCGTAGCAACAGTGCAATGAACGCCCAGTTGTGCTGCTGCAAGCATCAGGGAGTGACAGACATTATTGCCGTCGCCAATGTATGTAAAGCGCAGTCCTTCCACAGATCCAAACCGCTCTTCCAGCGTGAAAAAATCAGCAATAGCCTGACACGGATGCTCGAGATCGGAAAGTGCGTTGATCACAGGGACTTTGGAGCACGCAGCCATCTCTGTAATAGTCTCGTGGGCATAGGTGCGTAGGACAATAACGCTCATCCATCGCTCTAGGTTACGAGCCATGTCAGCCAACGACTCCCTTTCTCCCAGTGGAGATTGTGTTTGGTCGACGAAGGTTGCATTGCCTCCGAGGGTATTGATTGCTGCTTCAAACGTGAGCCGAGTACGGAGCGAAGCTTTTTCAAAGAACATGACCATTTGTCTGGCATCGAGGGCATGTAGAAAATCTTCAGGGTGACTCTTAACTGCGTGAGTGAGTTCCATAATTGCAGCCATCTCCTGCACGGTTAGGTCAGCAATGGAGCACAAATCTCTTCCAGAGAGACGCTTTGATGCTTCACTAAACGCAGTGTCGGACTGTATCCCCAATGTCGACGTTTGCTTTGTGGCAGGACTTTCATCTGCAACTGATTCTGTGATGCGTGAACCGATAACTATAGTTTTGCTACCCATGGGTATACTCTCCTGCCGTCGAGATGTTGGGCTGTGTTAGCGAGGCTAACGTTCTGTCTAAAGAATCAATCGCAATATCAATATGCTTACGCTCGAGTATGTAAGGAGGTAGGAATCGCAGAACATTTTCGCTGGTTCTGTTAAGGATGATCCGCTCACTCATCATTTGACTGGCAACAGTAGTTGCAAGTTCTGATGAATTGAGTTCTACACCTAGCATAAGTCCCAAGCCCCGAACGGCCACTATCGATGGATGACGTTCTGCGAGTGCAGTGAGCTGTTCCTTGAAGTACGACCCTACTTCGTCTACATGCTTGAGAAGACAATCGTGACGGATTGTATCAATTACGGCAATAGCAACAGCGCATGCAAGTGGCCCGCCCCCAAAGGTGGTTCCATGCATGCCTGGAGTGACCGACAGAGCAGCCTCGTTAGTGCAGAGCATGGCGCCCATCGGTATGCCATTTGCAATCGGCTTTGCAATTGTCGTCACGTCTGGTTGGATTCCATAGTGCTGGTATGCAAACCATTCTCCAGTGCGTCCTAAGCCACTCTGGATCTCATCGGCAATAAGTAGTGCCCCTGACGAATCGCATAGCTCACGTGCTGCACTGAAGAATGCTTGAGAAACTGGATGAATACCCCCTTCACCCTGAACAGGTTCAATACATATTGCACATATTTCGTCAGTGAATTGTTCTCGCAAATGAGTAACATCATTGAATCTGACAAAATCTACGCCAGGCATCACAGGCTCGAAAGGTTCGCGGTACTTTGCTTTATGTGTCGTTGCGATTGACCCCATGGTGCGACCATGGAAACTGTGCTCAAGTGCCAAGAACTTAGTCCCGCAACGCTTTCCTTGAGATCGCAGACGACCAGCATTGGCACGAGCTAGTTTTAGTGCTGCCTCCCACGCTTCGGTGCCACTATTGCAGAAAAAGACACGATCTAGGCCGCTTATTTCAGTCAGACGGAGCGCTATTTCAGCAGTACCATCATGAAAGAAAAGGTTCGACGTGTGCAAAAGTCGCCCTGATTGAACTCGAATCGCTTCCTCGATGGCGGGATGTCCATAGCCTAGAGCGCTAACTCCAATGCCGCTCAACAAATCGAGATAATCATTTCCTTGGTCGTCGGTGAGATAGACACCATGCCCACCTACAAAGAGGTATGGATTTCGATCATAAGTGTGAAGTAGAAGTTTGCTTTCTGCAGCTTGTATTGATGCTAGTTTCATGCAACCATAACCTCCGTGCCATCACTTACACGCGTTGTGCATATATCTGGGAGTAATGATGCCGACTCTGCGGGAAGGATACGTACGCGCTTTACCCCATGGAGCAATGCATTTCGGCAAGCGCTCAGCTTGGGTAACATCCCACCTGACACGATACGTTGCTTCTCAAGAAGCGGAATCTCAGCGAGTGTCAGCCACCGCATAACCTGTCCATCTGCACCCTTTACTCCAGGAACATCAGTCAGAAAGACGAGTGTGTCTGCTTTAGTACAGATAGCACATGAAGCAGCCATTTCATCCGCGTTAATATTGTAGTACTCACCATCAAAGCCAAGAGCAATGGAAGAGATCACTGGAACCGCTCCCATCTTCCATATTGCGTCGAGCCATCTCGGATCAGTAGCAGCAATTTCACCTACAAAGCCCAAATCGGGCGTAGTCTTCTTTTTCCGTGCACGGAATACGTGGCCGTCACCACCAGATAGACCGACCGCAGCCTGACCATGCGACGCGAGTGCAGCAACCAGGGATTTGTTTACCCGGCCAGCTAAAACCATAAGTGCTGCGTCACGGGTCTCCGCGTCAGTAACCCTAAGACCTGAGACAAACTCACTCTTCTTTCCCAACTGGGCAAGCGTTCGTGTAAGTTGAACTCCACCTCCATGTACCACTGCAACCTGATTACCATCAGCAACAAGCTCTGCAATTGCTTTACCACATTGGTGCAATAACTCTTTGTCTTCTAATGCAGCACCGCCTAACTTGACGACGAACTTCATAGTAGACCCTCCGATTCAATCTCAGATTTGATTCTGAAGTGTTTCAAGTTAGCCGATATATTCATCAATGCGCGCCTTCAACAATTTTGCTTGGGGTTCGTCAGGGCAGATGATTAAAACTGTGTCATCTCCAGCAATTGTGCCGACGACTTCATGCCAATCTTCATAATCTATCCCGGCTGCTATCGGTTGCGCGCCGCCGGTTGTCGTCATCAGTACCAGTAAGTTGAGCGCTTGACGTACTTCTAACCCAAAGCTCCTAAGAACTTCTCGAATTTGGGGAAGAGATGAATCGTCAACATCAAGTGAGTTAGGTAACGCATATCCTGAATGACCTTTGGTGAGTCGCAGTTCGTGGATGTCCCTGGATAAGGTGGCCTGCGTTACATGGAAGCCTTTGCTGGCCAGGCGTTTCCGGAGTTCGTCCTGACTGGCGATAGCAGTTGTAACCAATAATTCGCGAATTGCCTGGTGGCGTTGCTGTTTCATGTGAGGGGCGAACATCCATTCGACTATTTTAAATTCGTATATAAGACTAGACTTGCGGAAACAGAACAAAACGGCCTACGCATATTTATACATTATTGATGTATAAATATCCATAGGGGATTGACTTCTTGGAAATAGTTCCCAAACTCAGGAAAGTTGCGACGAGTGTTCAACGTTCGTCCAGACGCAAAGTGAATTATGGATTCGATTAAAGGTGAAACACGTGTTACACCCTTCACGAGGTCTCCGTTGACCTCGAAGCCATCTTCCTCGCTGCTTGATGAGCGTTTTGACCATGATTCTTGCGGTGTAGGCTTTGTTGCTTCCGTTGATGCTGTGCCTTCGCACACTATATTGCAGCAGGCGCTGACGGCTTTGGGCAGGTTGGCGCATCGGGGTGCTACGGCTGCGGATGGTAAAAGCAGTGATGGCGTCGGCGTAATGACAGCTGTACCGCGGTCACTATTGGTCCGCGAGGCTGCACTTTCTATTCAAGCTGATCAGGTGTTGGGTGTTGGGATGTTGCTTCTTCCTGTGGAGGAGAGCCGTGTTGAGCCACTGTTGGAGCGGTGTTTGGTGTCGCACGATCTAGAGGTTTTACGTTGGCGGGATGTGCCTGTTAAGGCCGAATGTCTGGGCGAGATTGCCCTCAGCACCATGCCCAGGGTTCGACAGGTTCTGATTGTTGATTCGCCCAACGCTGATCACGAAACGATGGAGCGTCGCCTGTATCTTGCGCGCAAACAGTTTGAGCGTGCCCATGAGCGTGGTGATGTTACGGGGTATATCTGCTCGCTTTCGACTCAGACGATCATTTATAAGGCAATGTGTTCTGGCAATCTTCTGGCTGAGTTCTACTCTGATCTCGCATCGGAGGATTATGTAACGCCTTTTGCGGTGTTTCACCAGCGGTATGCCACAAATACGCTGCCGACCTGGCATCGTGCGCAACCGGGCAGAAAGATTGCTCATAATGGCGAGATCAATACTGTTTGGGGGAATCGATCTCGCATGGATGCCCGCGACTCGACGCTGCCAGTTGAGTGCAAGCCCGTGCTGACGCAGGGAGGGACTGACTCCACAAGTTTGGATGAAGCGATTGAGCTAATTTCGCAGAATGGCCGCACTCTGTCCGAAGCCATTCGTATGCTGCTGCCACCAGCCACGGTAGGGCATCAGACCTCATCGTTTCTGCGTTATCACACTGATTGTGCAGAGCCCTGGGACGGGCCGGCAGCGATCGCTTTCAGTGATGGAAGAGTTGTTGGAGCCGTATTGGACAGAAACGGTCTGCGGCCTTGTCGCTTTGCGATTACAAGCACAGGCCTGGTGGTCGCAGGTTCGGAGGCAGGACTTGTTGATCTCGATCCAGAACAGGTAACCCATAGTGGTCGATTGGGGCCTGGGCAGATGCTCGTCGTCGATCTTGTTGATCACAAGATTTATGAAGACGATGAGTTGTTGCGGTTGTTTGATGAGGGCGCGACGTACGCGAAGTTGGTCGAAGATACACCACTTTTGCCAGTTACGACTCACTCCGCCGTGGCGGCGGAAGCATTTGCAGCCACGCAGCGTGGGTTTGGCTACACACGCGAAGATGTAAAGATGATCTTGCAGCCGATGGCAATCGAAGGCAAAGATGCTGTCTGGTCCATGGGCGATGACACGCCCCTGGCCTTCCTGGCGCGTTCTCCACGACCTTTATATGCCTATTTCCGGCAGCGTTTTGCCCAGGTAACCAACCCTGCAATCGATCCTCTGCGGGAGGCATGTGTCGTTTCTTTGCATACCAGACTTGGACCTTGGCCACATATTCTTGACAAGAATGCGTCATTGCCCGGTTTGTCTCTGCCTTCGCCCTTTCTTTCCTTGGGCCAAGTAGAGGCGTTGCGGACGCGTCAACATGCACACGTGGATGAACTTCGGTTTGCCGAGTTGGCTTGCGTCTTTCGGCCTGAGATCTCGTTAGTGCAAGCGTTGGACGAGCTCTGCATGAAGGCCATCGAGCTCGT
>VFSW01013528.1_pt1 | contig 11339 bp, 9 predicted proteins | sample 5358111 | NCBI WGS metagenome assembly VFSW01 (sample SAMN11554181, study PRJNA540505) | mine drainage metagenome | isolation source: sediment from site ElyBrook_90M | place: USA: Ely Copper Mine, Vershire, VT | collected 2017 | reverse complement strand
GCACGGTGGGCGGTCCCGACAGCTACTGCCACGCGTGCTTCTCGGGGCAATACGCCATTCCGTTCACGCCCAACGCCAAGCGCCACATGCGCCTGGTGGGCGTCTAGTCGCAAGGATCTGGCTCGAGCGTCGTCGCGGCGGGTGGACGCGCCAGGGGCGAACCGGGCGACGTCCACCCACGCGCTGCGCCTGTCCGTGAGGCGCATGATTTCCCTCATTTCCCGAGGTCGGGGGCGTTGGTTTCACCCTTGCAAAGAGCAGCTGCACACACTCACGCGGGGTGCCACGTGTCCGTCAAGACCTTCCCCAAGTTTCCGCTCCTGAGCACTCTCGCCGTCGCCGCCGTGTTCGGCTCCGCGGCGGCCGCCTGCTCGTCCAGCTCGTCGCCGTCGGCGAGCACGCAGCCCGCCGTCGACGCCGGAACGTCCATGCCGTTCCAGGCCGACTCGCCGTACGTGTACGTCGCGAAGGTCAAGAACCTCCTGGTGGGTCTGCCCCCGACCGACGACGAGATCCAGCAGGTCGTTTCCGATCCCTCGCAGCTGGCCACGCTCATCGCCGGCTGGCAGCAGCTGCCCGAGTACACGACGAAGATGCTTCGCTTCTTCGAGCTCGCGTTCCAGCAGACGCAGATCACCGCCGCCGACTTCGCCGACCAGGCTTATCCGCGCCAGATCGCGGCGAACCAGAACTTCCAGGGGCTGCTGCTGCAGAACATGCAGGAGAGCTTCGCGCGGACCATGCTCGAGTTCATCGCGCAGAACCAGCCCATCACGCAGGCCGTCACCACCCACCAGCTGATGATGACGACGGCGATGAAGGAGGCGTATGCGTTCCTCGATACCTGGGAGGTCGACGACGAGAGCAACACCACCGACTACTGGCGGAAGGCCAACCCCAACGTGTCGTTCACGCTCGAGGCCTCGCAGGGACCCATCCCGATCTCCGAGACGCTGGATCCTTCGAGCCCGAACTACATGCACTGGTACGACCCGGACGTCGGCGGCAAGGCCGATTCCATGATCCCGGGTTGCAACACGGACCCCATCGTCTTTTCCGGCGGCCAGGCCAACAGCAGCACGCTTCACTACTTGCTCTACGGCACCATCCCCGGCTGGACGGGCACGGGCGGCGTCAAGTGCACGCAGTACGGTGGCAGCGCACAGTCGGCTCAGCTGACGACGGCGGACTTCAACGACTGGACGATGGTGACGCTCTCCCAGCCGGCCAGCGGCCAGGCGACCACGACGTTCTTCGACCTGCCGACGCTGCGCTCCGCCACCCAGCTTGTCCTGCGGATCCCGCGCACCGGCTTCTTCAGCACCCCGGCGTTCGCGGCCAACTGGCAGACGAACACCAGCAACACGATGCGCGTCACGCTGAACCAGACGCTCATCGTGGCCCTGGGCTCGTCGATCGACGGCACGGACACGACCATCCCGCCCAGCACGCCGGGGCTCGACACGACGCACGCCAACCAGGCGGCCTGCTACACGTGCCACCGCCTGCTCGATCCCACGCGGTCGATCCTCGCGGCGAACTGGTCGTGGAACTACCACGTCCAGACCGACTCGACGTACTCCAGCCAGCCGGGCCTCTTCGCCTTCCGCGGCGTGACCCAGCAGGTCAGCTCGATCGACGACTTCGCCTCGGTCATCGCCACTCACCCGTACTTCCCTTCGGCCTGGGTCCAGAAGCTCTGCTACTACGCCAACTCGTCGCCCTGCGACGCGACCGACCCCGTCTTCGCGCAGATCGTGAAAGACTTCCAGGCTTCCAAGTTCAACTGGAACGCGCTCGTCAAGGAGTTGCTCTCGTCGCCCATCATCACGAACGCCTCCGAGACGGCGACGGCGCAGCAGAACGGCGAGGTCGTCGCGGTCTCGCGGCGCGACCACCTGTGCGCGGCCATCAACGCGCGCCTGGGCTTCACGGACGTGTGCGGCCTCTCTGCCATGACCTCGAAGTCGTACGCGAACAGCACCGTCCCGCAGATCGCCGGGGGCCTGCCGTCCGACGCGTACGGACGTGGCGCGACGGCGCCCGTGCTGCCCAACCAGCCATCGCTCTTCTTCCGCGCCGGCACCGAGAACATCTGCGAGGCGCTCGCCGCCGAGACCATCGACGTGCCGATGGCCAAGCAGACCATGGGCGTGAAGCAGTGGTCGAGCGCCCAGTACTCGTCGGCCATCGACGACTTCGTGACCATCGTCATGGGCCTCACCTCGTCCGATCCACGCTACACGCAGGCCCAGTCGATCCTGAACTCGCACTACCAGAGCGCGCTGAAGCAGTCGGGCACGACGGCCACCGCCGCGCTGCAGTCCACTTTCGTCGCGGCGTGCTTGGCGCCGTCGGCGATCTCCATCGGGATGTGAGGAGGAGCTCGTCATGATCGTCTCTCGTCGCAACGCGCTGCTCTCGACCCTCTTCGGCGCCGGCTACGTCGGCCTCCGGGCGCTGGCCACCGGTCTGCCCGTCTCTTTCCTGCTCAATCCGCGGCGCGCGCTGGCGGCCGGCACCCCGACCTGCGCGTCGCAGAGCAAGGCCCGCTACGTCATCTTCCAGACGTCGGGCAACGGCGATCCCATCAACGCGAACGTGCCCGGGACCTACGAGGACTCGAAGATCGTCCATCCGAACGACCCGACGATGACGCCGATGGCGATGTCGATCGGCGGGCAGCAGTACACGGCGGCGGCGCCGTGGGCGCAGCTGCCCGCGAGCCTGATTGCCCAGACGCAGTTCTGGCACGTCATGACCAACACCCCCGTCCACCCCAAGGAGCCACAGGTGCTCGAGCTGATGGGCGCGACGCAGTCCGGGGAGATGTTCCCGTCCGTCCTGGCGAAGGCCCTCGCGCCGTGCCTGAACACCATCCAGCCGCAGCCCATCAGCGTGGGCGCGACCAACCCGTCCGAGAGCCTCCAGTACGGCGGCGCCACGCAGCCGGTCATCCCGCCGACGGCGCTGCGCGACACCCTCGCCAACCCGACCGGGCCGCTGACGAACCTGCAGCCGCTGCGCGACCAGACGATGAACGCGCTCTACGATCTGTACAAGAACAAGGCGAGCCCCGCACAGCAGCAGTACATCGACTCGCTCGTGACCAGCCAGCAGCAGGTGCGCAGCATCAAGCAGAACCTGCTCGGCAACCTGTCGTCGATCACGGACAACACCCAGGACTCGCAGATCCTGGCGGCCATCACGCTCATCCAGATGAACGTGAGCCCGGTCGTCGCCATTCACATCGACTTCGGAGGCGACAACCACCGCGACATCGGCCTCGCCGACGAGATCTCGCAGACCGTCGCCGGAGTCGCCAGCATCGCTTCGCTCTTCACGCAGCTGCAGAGCCTGGGTCTGCAGGACAAGGTGACTTTCATGTCGCTCAACGTGTTCGGGCGGACCATCGGGCCGGGTAACACCGACGGGCGGCAGCACAACCCCAGCCACCACGTGGCGCTGGCCATCGGCAGCAACTTCAAGGGTGGGGTCTACGGCGCGGTGGCGCCCGTGGGTACGGACTACGGCGCGACGGCCATGAGCTCCAAGACCGGCGCAGGCGGCACCACCGGCGACATCCAGCCCGTCGACACCCTGTCGGCGTGGGCCATGACCATGCTCTCGTCGGTCGGGGCCGATCCCACCGTCCTGACGTCTCCCATCAGCACCGCGAAGCCGATCACCTCCGCTCTGGCCTGAATAGCCCGCGACGATGGGGCTTCTCGGCGGAGCCCCGGCCGAATAGCCTCGGAACCGGTCTGCAGGACGCGGCAGGAGGAGGGCGGCAACCATGAGCATGCCGGAGGTCGGAGCGGGCAAGGAGGGCGTACGCAGGCGCGACCAGGAGCTGAGCCAGCTGCGTGACGCCGCGAGGCAAATGGGCGTCGACAAGCTGCGCGACGGATCCTGGTTCCGTCGTATCGTCGCCGCCCACGTGAAGAAGCACTGCGCGACGATCACGGCCGACCACTGGGAAACGAAGTACCCCGGCCTGGACGTCGAGACTCGTGCTCGCAAACAGATCCGCGGCGTGGCGGGCAGGGCCGCGGCCACCGGTGCGTTCGCCTCCGTCGGCGCGAGCACGGGCGAGCTGCTCTCGCTCTTCACCGACGGTCTCGCGGCCCCCGTGGGGGTTCCCGCGGCGATGATGTCGATGGCGCTCGAGGCCGGATACACGGCCCTGCTGCAGATCGATCTCGTGTGCGATCTGGCGTCCATTTACGGGGTGCCGTTCGATCCGGACGACGTCGGCGAGGTGGCCACGCTCTTCGGTCTGTCGCTCGACATCGACATCAAGGAAAAGAAGAAGAAGGGGGAGAGGGGCGGGAACGGCGACGACGGCGACGCGGAGGCCCCCCGCGGCCTCACCTCCAAGCTCATCGAGCTCGAGGACGGCGACGTCGCAACGCGCATCGGCCGCAAGCTCCTCGAGGATTCGGTCGTCAAGAACATCGTCCCCGTCCTGGGCCTGGGCATCGCCGCGCGCTGGAACTACGTGGCGACCAGCAAGGTCGCCGCGGCAGCCCGGAAGTACATCCGCTACCGGTGCGCGCTGCAGCACGCGCTCGCGAAGCTCGATCTGTCGCACGTGACCGATCCCGCCGTGCTGGTCGAGGGTGCATGGCTCATCGCCACGGTCGATGGCGACGCGGAGCACGAGGAGGTCATGGCAGTCGCGGCCATCATGGACTGTCTGCCCGAGGACAAGCGCAAGGAGCTGGAGCTGGATCGCACGCTGGGCGACGACGAGGAGCAGTGGTTCGAGGACCTCGCGAAGGTGCCGTCCTCCATGCACGATTCCCTGCTCGACGTGCTCTACCTCGTCGCGGCGACCGACAAGGAGGTCCAGGCGTCCGAGCGACGCTTCCTGCGCCGCGTGGGCAAGGCGCTGGGACGCGAGATCGACTTCCCGCGCATCGAGCGCATCTGCGACCACCTCTCGTGCGGCGAGCACCTGCCAGACGGCTTCCTCCACCACCGAGCCTGAGGGAGGTCGGACGGTGAAGCTGGAGGATCCGCACCAGGCGGCGGTCTTCGTCGTGAGGTTGAGGGGGGAGGCCGGCGCTGGCAAGTCCGCCCTCTCCACCGCGCTCCTCGACTTTCCCATCGCCGCGACCGACGACGAGGTGGCACGCCTGCTGATCCTGGACGAAGCCGAGCAGCCCGAGCGTGTCACCGATGCCGTCGTCGTCGTGGTCCGCGGCATGCCGACGAGCACGACGAAGGAGCGCCTGGCCGAGCTGGGGGGAGCGACCGCGCCGGTGCTCGTCGCGGTGCACGCCCGCGATCTGGACCCCGCATCCGACGACGCCGCGCGAGAGGCGTGGGGAGAGGTCGTCGAGCCTGCCCGCGTCCACCTGACTTCGACGGCGGTCGGGGCGCCGGCCCACGGCGTCGACGAGCTGCGGGCGTCGCTGCTGGCCATCGCGCTCGAGACGATCGACGTCCCTGTCGCCCGCGCCCGCCGCGCGAAGCGCCCGTACGCCACGGCCATCATCGCCGGCGCCGCCCTCATCGCGGCCGGAGAGGGGCTGCTGCCCGGTGCCGCCGCATTCGTCGTGGCCACGCAGATGGGTGCGATCACGGCGCTCTATTACCTGTACACGGGTCGCTTCCTCTCCCGAGGGCAGGCGTTCGCCATCCTGCCGGCCTTCGCCACGGAGGCCGCGGGGGGAAGCCTGTTCCTGCTCGCGAAGAGCTTCTTGCCCCCCACCGGCATCGCCGACGCGCTGGCTGCAGGCGTGGCGGCTTCGATGACCGTCTCGATCCTGGGCGCGGTCACGTGGGCTCTCGAGCAAGGGCTGTCCCTTCAGGAGAAGCAGCAGCTCGTGCTCGCGTTCCGTCGCATGACCGCCAAGACGCGCGCCGAGCGATCGCGCATCGCGAAGAACCGCCACAGGTGGCACGAGAAGGAGTTCTGGGCCGACCTGGTCCGCCGCGTGGTCTTCGACGGCTAGCGAGGCCGGCGGCGCAGCAGCGGAGCGGCGGCGTGGCCGGCCGCGGCGATGGTCGAGCCGTTGTTGATGACGGCGGCCATCACCGGGTTGATGAGGCCGAGCGCACCGGCCGCGATGGCGAGTGCGTTCGGCACGAGCACGACGCCCAGGACCTGTTTCACGCGCGCCATGGCCTCGTCGGCGACGGCGAACACGGCGGGCAGCCGGGCGAGACCGCCCTCGAGGAGCACCACGTCCGCCGTCTCCAGAGCGACCTCGGTGCCTCCGTGGAGCGAGATGCCGATGTCGGCCACGGCCAGCGCAGGCGCGTCGTTGATGCCGTCGCCCACCATGGCCACCTTGCGGCCCTCCGCCTTGAGGCGGCGCACGACGTCGGCCTTGTTCTCCGGGAGCACGTCGCCGATCGCTTCGTCGATACCCACGTGGCGCGCGATCGCCTCGACAGGCGCCCGCGAGTCGCCCGACAGCAGCAGCACCCGCCTGCGTCCCCCGGCCTTGAGCCTCGCGACGACGTCGCGGCTCTCGGGACGGGGCGCATCGGCGTAGCCGATGACGGCGACGAGCTCGCCGTCGACCGCGAGCATCACGCTGGACTCGCCCCGCGAAGCCAGCCCGGCCTGCGCGAGCTCGCCAGAGGTCGGGTCGATCCCGGCCTCGCGCATCATGCGGGCGTTGCCCACGCACACGGGTCTCGAGTTGACCGTCGCCTCGAGCCCGAGGCCGATGCGGTAGCGCTCGCTGCTCAGCTCGGCCTCCCACCGGGGCGCCTCGACGCGCTCGGCGTGGCGGCGGATGGCGTCGGCGATGGGGTGCGACTGGTTGCTCTCCGCGGCGGCAGCGAACGCCGCGACCTCGAGCTCCGAGAAGCGGCGGCTCGTGCGCACGATCGTCGTCACCTCGGGCACACCGAGCGTCAGCGTGCCCGTCTTGTCGAACACGATGGTGTCGGCCTCGCTGAGGCGCTCGAGGAACGTCGCGCCCTTGACCAGCACACCCTCGCGCGCGGCCAGGGTCATCGCGGTGAGCGCCGCCGTGGGGACCGCGACACGGACGCCGGTTCCGAAGTCGGTGATGAGCACGCTGGTCAGCCGGTCGACGATCCCCGAGAGGGCCCACGCGGCGCCCGCCGCGCCGAACGTCGGCAGCACGAGGCGGTCGGCATAGCGCTCGGCGTTGCGCTGAAGCGTCATGGGCTTCGAGCCGGCGCCCTCGAGGATCTGGAGGATCCGCGCGGCCACCGTATCGCCGCCCGCGCGCTCGACCTCGACCACGGCCTGGCCGTGGACGGCGACGCTCGCCGCCAGGACGTGGTCGCCCGTGAAGCGCTCGCGCGGCACGCTCTCGCCGGTCAGCGCCTTCTCGTCGACGGCGAGGCTGCCGTCCACGACCACACCGTCGGCCGGGACGCGCGAGCCGGGGTAGACGACGATGCGGTGCCCGGGTCGCAGGTCGCGCGGGTGCACGCGCTTGGGGGTGGAGTCGTGCTCGCCCAGCAGGAAGGCCTCGCCGTCGTCGAGCTGCATGAGCCGCGAGATTGCCCTGCGGGTGCGGGCGTGCGTGCGATCCAGGATCAGGTCGCCCACGGCCAGCAAGGCGGTGATGACGCTCGCGGTGATGGGCTCGGCGCGGACGACGCACACGGTGATGGCCGTCGCGTCCATGACGTCCACGTTCACCCGACCCTGGGCCAGGTTGGTGAGCGCGCGGCGGAACGGAGGGATCGCCGTGATGGCCACCGCGCCGAGCATCAGCGGAGCCGGGACCAGCCCGGTGATGGCCCCGGCCATGACGGCCGTGCTGAAGCCAGCCTTCACCCATTCGACGTAGGGCGGCTTGTCGGGCGGGGTGGCCGCTGGCCAGGTCGTGGGCGGTGCATCGGCGATCTGCGCCAGCACGGCGGCCGTGTCGGTGACGTGCGGATCGAAGAGCACCAGGACCGAGCCCGCCGCCGGAGAGGCACGTGCCCGCTCGACCCCCTGCAGCGTCGCGATGAAGGCGGCGAGGCGTTCGATGGCCTCGGGAGGCGCGCCGGCGACCCGCAGACGCACACGGCCTGGCAGCTCGTGCGCGATGGTGATCTGCAGACGCTGCGGCTCGGGCGTCTTCACGGGGCGGGTGGCGCTCACCCGGTCGAGCAGCGCCCCGCGGAAGAAGCGCGCCGTTCCTCGACGCTCGTCGTAGCGCACGACGATCTCTCCGCTCGGTGCGTCGTGCAGGACCTCGGACACACCGTCGTGCCGTCGGATGAACTCGGCGACCTCGCGCAGGTCGGGCGGCGCCTCGCCGGGAGCGTGCACGCTCACTGTGATCTCCGCGAGGGGATCGGCGGGACCCGTCCTTCTACGCCTCCGCGTGCGCGCGCGTGGGTCAGGTCGAGGCAGCGTCGTCATTCGGGTCGCTCTCGGCGCGGGCTCCGGGCTGGTTGAGGTTCGAGAACGTGACGAACGCCCAGAAGATCAGGTCGTACCACTCGGGCACGCGCCGCCGTCCCGCGAGGAACATCGCGACCCCCGCGGTGGCCAGCGAGCCGGGGACCGCCGCGCGCATGTCGACCTTGCCGTCGGTGAGCTTCTGCACCGCCCGGTTCCACCGCCCGACGGTGTCGCGCACACGGGTGCCCTGCGGCGGCCGCCGGCTCCAGTCCTCGTGGGCGTCCACCTCGATTCCTCGCAACCCCCCCGCACGGACCAGCACCTGCACGAGGTGCGGCAGCTGCAGCCGTCGGGGCTCGTACAGGACCAGCAGGCTCCCGGTGATCGGTGCCGTCGTGACCTCGAGAACGCCGGGCTCCTCGGCGATACGCGCCGCGACCTCGGCGGCGGCCTCGGGCACCGCGCGGAAGGTCTCGGCGCGGACGCGCAGGCGCCCGGGGAAGTGCGACACGAGCCGCAGTCGGTCGCCCTTGCCGGGTGTCACGCGGCCTGTCCAGGTTTCTTGATCGAGCGCACCACCTGAGGCGGCGCCTCGTCGTCGAGCGGCACGGCCTCGCGCTCCAGCTCGTAGCGCGCGCGGCCCTCGGCGAACATGTCCTCGGCCCATTCGACCTGCTCGGCCACCAGGCGCCGCGCGTCGTCGCGCAGCTTGTGAGCGACCACCAGGGCGCGGACCATGGCCTCGCGGGTCGAGCCGACCGTGCTCCGCGCTACCCAGCCCACTCCCATGCCGGCCACGAAGGCTCCAAGCGTGCGTAGTGCCATCGTTGTGTCACCCCTTCGTCACAGAGAAACCCTAGCCGTGGGCTTCCACCGGACAGTGCACCAGATATTATCCTCTTGGGGGTCGTAGTCGATGGAAGCCGTCATCATGGTCCTGGCGCTGGGGGCTGGCGGGGTCTACGCGGTGAAGCGGGGACGCGGGGCAATCCGCCGTCCGGTTGGTTGGACGGCCGAGAGGGCCGGTTTCATCAGCGGAAGGGTGCAAGAAACGCTGGCCGAGACCCGGCGTCTCGCGCGCGAGCGGTACGAGGAGGGGCGCGCCGCGTACAAGGGGCGAGGTGAGATGGCGCCCACCTCGTCACGGTCCGCGGACGCCGCGCCTTCGGTCAACGGCACGGGCTCGTCGCACGGCCACCATCAGGCGAGGCAGGCGAGGCAGGCGAGGCAGGTGAATGGGCAGGCGGACGGGCACGATGACGAGGCGTTGCCGACGTAAGCCTTCGCTCAGTTGCAAACGGTGGGGTTGGGCAGCGTGCAGCGCGCGCTCGTCGAGCAGAGCGCGGGGGCCATGCAGCCGATGTCCGGGCCGCACGGCGAGTTGTCGGCCGCGGGCTGGTGGCAGGTGCCCACGAGCGCCTTCACGTTGCCGCACGTGGACCCTCCCGTGCAGTTGGTGACGCCCGCGTCCAGGATGCCGCAGGGCTGACCGGCGACGGCGGTCGCGATGGTCTGGCAGGTCTTGGTCACCGGGTTGCAGTAGGCGCCGTGGGTGCCGTCGCAGTCGGTGGGCGTGGTGCAGATGGCGCCGAGCGGCACGGCAGCGCCGCACTTGCCCCCGACGCAGGCCAGCGTCCGCTGGCACGGCTGCAGTGGACCGCACGCCGCGCCGCTGACGGCAGGGGCGACGCATTGACCCATCGCACACAGAAGGGTGGCCGAGCAGTCGCTGTCGGTCAGGCAGTTGATGATGCCGCCCTCGGCCAGGGGTTGGCCGGCCTGGGCGCGCAGGCCGCACGTGCCGCACATGCCGCCCGGGGGAAGGCGGCAGTAGCCGGTCTGGCACTGGGCGTCGGTGCCGCATGCCGCCCCCGCGGGGCGCGAGCCGGTGTACGAGCACGCGGATGGCTGGTCGTTGTCGAGGTACTGCTCGCACGTCTCGCCCGTCACGGCCTGCGCGCACTGCTCCACCTGGGAGGGCGTCAGCGTGCTGCCCTGCGTGCCGACGGCGGGCATGCAGGCGAGGGTCGCCCGCTGCTGGCACGTGGTCTCGTCGCCGTACACGACGCTGCCCGTGAAGGGGTTGCACGCGAAGAGCTGCTTGCACTCGGCCTTCGCGAAGGCGCCGCAGGCACGCGAGAGCGACACCTCCTTCTGCACCTCGGCGCGCGCGTCGCCGCCCGCGCCGTCGCGGCCGGTGCAGCTGCCGCACGCCGTCAGCGTGAGCGCGGCCAACGACAGCCACGTGGCGCTCGAAGGCATCCTCATCCTGCCGCATGCTCCGAAAAAAAGGCCTGGCTCAGATCTCTGCGTCCTCGTAGATGCGCGCCGACTTGAGCAGACCGCTCTCGCCGCGCTCGTACACCGCGAGCCCGGCCTGGGCGGGCACGCCCTTGCCGCGCACCTTGACGATTGTGTACTCGAGCGCGCAGCTGCTGCCGTCGTCGGCGCGACCGCCCTTGAGGACCTCGATGCCTCCACCGCCTGCGCCGAAGAGCTTCTGGTAGAAGGGCTGCAGCGTGCCGCCGTCGGCCTGGCGCGTGTAGGTGCCGCCCTGCGGGTCGCGCAGCGTTCCGCCGAGCTCGAAGGTCTGGACCATGGCCGGCACCTCGCCCCTGGCGAGCGCGGCGAGGTGCGCCTCGACGGGAGGGGGCACGGCGATCTCGTCGTCCTGCGGGAGCAGCGGCGAGCGAACTGCGTGCGTGCCATTGATGGGTCGCGTCGAATAGTAGAGGCGCACCTCCACCTCGCGCTCCTTGCGACGCTCGGCCACCACGGCGGCCGGGACCGAGATGCGGCGTCCGTCGAAGGTCATCCCGAGCGTGCCCTCGGTGACGTCGCGGTCGGAGCCCATCGTGAAGGCGAGCTTCTCGAACGACGCCTCGTGCTTGCCGAGCCAGGCGGCCACTTCTTCCAGGTAGCGCTGGAGAGCCGGCATCCCGGTGGTGCGGCCGAAGATGGGATCGTCGACCGTGGCGCGGTCGCCCAGGCGCAGGGCCAGCTG